>OJJW01000010.1_pt1 | contig 102009 bp, 94 predicted proteins | sample 1596331 | NCBI WGS metagenome assembly OJJW01 (sample SAMEA4350156, study PRJEB24818) | metagenome | biome: human; feature: gut; material: faeces | place: Denmark | collected 2013-09 | reverse complement strand
GTGCGAAGCCAGCCGCAAGATGAGAACTCCATTGAGGGTCGTCAGAGACGATGACGTTGATAGGATGCAGGTGTAAAGACAGCGATGTCAAAGCCGAGCATTACTAATTGCCCGAACACTTTCTTTATTATAGTTCATAGTTTCAACTGTATTTTCAGTTCATTATCTTGTTTTGCTTGTGTGCAAATACGTCATACCCCATTATCAGGTGGTTATTGCGGTGAGGTCCCACCTCTTCCCATTCCGAACAGAGAAGTTAAGCTCACTTGCGCCGATGGTACTGCAATGCAATGCGGGAGAGTAGGTAGCCGCCTCCTTTTATCAAGAGCCTCAGATTTCGAAAGATTTCTGAGGCTTTTTTGTTCAATAACACTGGCTATTTAGTATAATAACCCTTGCTATATAATATAATAACCCCTCGCTATTTACCATAATAGCGAGGGTATTTCTGCGATATTCTGAGTGTTTTGTCACTGCTTGTTGGTGAATTTCAGATTTTTAGGAATCTTTACCCATTTCCGGTTTCGGGCAATTTTCAGGTTACTTCCTTCTTTCTGCTGCAACTCGTAACTACCATCGGGCAAAGCTATGAGGTCGGCAGTAAGATCTTCGCTCCCGTAATCATTGATAATGGATAGATGAGCGGTCTTTCCTTCTATGTCAGCATCTGTAATCAGCCATTTGCGACTATCACGTCTGTCACCGAAATATCCAGGCATTTCACCGAACAGTTCCTGTCCTGGAACCTTGAGGTTCTTATGGTAGAAGTCTATATTCATATAGACATCATACTCTTTGTTTGTAATCTCCCCCTTGAATAGGGTGCTGTCTGTTTGTGCCATACTAGATATACTAATTAGGCATAATAATGTTGCTAAAATCTTTCTTTTCATCACTTTTTTCAATTAACTGCGACAAAGTTATTCATTTAAATCAAGAAAACTGTATTTTTTATAGGATTTTAATAAGATTAATTCGTTTTTTTGCAAATATTTATTTATCTTTGCGGTGTTTATTGATAATTATATATGGAAAAGAAAAGATTATTTCCAGATTACATATTTGAGTCTAGTTGGGAAGTGTGTAATAAAGTTGGTGGTATCTACACCGTTCTTTCAACTCGAGTTAAGACTCTTACGGAAAGATTAAAGGATCAGCTAATCTTCATTGGTCCTGATTGCTGGGGAGACAAGGTGAATCCTTATTTCTCTCAAGATGATACGCTTTATGCGGAGTGGAAAACAGAAGCTCTGAAAGAGGGCTTAAAGGTTAAAGTAGGTAGATGGAATATACCGGGAGAGCCAGTAGCTGTTTTGGTAGATTTCAATCCTTACTATGCTGTTAAAGACCAAATCTATGGACAACTATGGCAGGACTATCAGGTTGATAGTCTTCATGCTTATGGTGACTATGACGAAGCATCGATGTTCTCTTATGCTGCCGCTCTGGTAGTAGAGAGTTTCTACAAACATGTTGTTGGAAAAGGCAAGAAAGTTATCTATCATGGAAATGAATGGATGACAGGACTTGGTGTGCTCTATGTGAACAAGCATCTTCCTGAGGTGGCTACTGTGTTCACCACGCATGCTACAAGTATCGGTCGTAGTATTGCCGGTAATAATAAGCCTCTTTATGATTATCTTTTTGCCTATAATGGTGATCAGATGGCGCAGGAACTCAATATGCAAAGCAAGCATTCTATAGAAAAGCAGACTGCTAAGTATGTTGATTGTTTCACAACAGTGAGTGATATTACTGCCAACGAGTGCAAGGAATTGCTCGATAAACCGGTAGATTTCGTTTTGCCTAATGGATTTGACAATAGTTTTGTACCTAAAGCAAGTACCTTTACAAAGAAACGTAAGGAGGCAAGAAAGCGTTTGCTCGATGTAGCCAATGCTTTGATGGGTACAGATTTGGATGATGATACGCTCATCGTTTCTACCAGCGGACGCTACGAGTTCCGCAACAAGGGTATCGATGTTTATATTGAGGCAATGAACCGCTTGCTTCGTGACAACAATTTGAAGAAGAATGTATTGGCATTCATTGACGTACCTGGTTGGGTAGGAGATCCACGTCAGGATCTGTTGGAGCGTCTGAATAGCGGTAAGAAGTTTGATACGCCATTGGAGGTTCCGGAGATTACCCATTGGTTGCATAATATGAGTCATGATAATGTATTGGGTATGCTGAAGTACTTCAACATGCATAATAATAAGGAAGACAAGGTGAAACTGATATTCTTACCTTGCTACTTGACAGGCGATGATGGCATTATCAACAAGAGCTATTATGATGTAGTGTTGGGTAATGACCTCTGTATCTATCCTTCTTATTATGAGCCATGGGGATATACTCCATTGGAGGCTGTTGCGTTCAAGGTGCCTTGTATCACCACCGATTTGGCTGGCTTCGGTCTTTGGGCTAACTCAGAGAAGGGAAGTTACAGTGAGATAGAGGATGGTGTGAAGGTTATCAAGCGTACCGACTATAATTATTCTGAGGTAGCTGATGCTATCAAGGATACCGTAGCTAAGTACTCGGGATTCACCAAGACACAGGTGAACAAGTGTCGTAAAAATGCTGAGATTCTTTCAGAAAAAGCATTGTGGAAACACTTTATCGAGTATTACTATGATGCTTATGACTTTGCCCTGCGCAAGGCTGAAGTTCGTATGAAGAAATAATAATCTCTCTCTCTTGATGGCGTAAGCCATAAAACAAATATTTGGATTCTGCAAGAATCGCTATGTTTGCAAGATAGAAAATATACATCTTAAAAATAAAACACAATGAAAATTAAGGCAGACTATGCTAATGCTCCTCAATGGAAGGAGACAACCATTAAATCAAGCCTTCCTAAGGAGTTAAAGTGCTTGGATGAGATTGCTCACAATATGTGGTGGGCATGGAATTATGAAGGTCGTGACTTGTTCAAGAGCCTCGATGCTGATTTGTACGAGAAGTGCAATGCTAACCCTGTATTGCTCTTGAAGCGTTTGAGCTACGACCGCAAGGAGGCTATTGTTAAGGACAAGGAGACAATGGCTAAGGTTAAGAACGTCTATAAGATGTTCCGCGAGTACATGGATGTGAAACCTAATGCTAAGCGCCCATCTGTAGCTTACTTCTGCATGGAGTATGGTATTAACCAGGTAGTTAAAATCTACTCTGGTGGTCTTGGTATGCTTGCTGGTGACTACTTGAAGGAGGCTTCTGACAGCAACGTGGATATGTGTGCTGTTGGTTTCCTCTACAGATATGGTTATTTCAAGCAGTCTTTGAGTATGGATGGTCAGCAGATTGCTAACTATGATGCTCAGAACTTCAACTCTCTCCCTATCGAGCGAGTATATGATGAGAATGGTAACCCATTGGTAGTTGATGTACCTTACACAAACTATCAGGTACATGCATACGTATGGCAGATGAATGTAGGTCGTATCAAGTTGTATCTCCTGGATACAGATAATGATATGAACTCAGAGTTCGACCGTCCTATCACTCACTCTCTCTACGGTGGTGACTGGGAGAACCGTTTGAAGCAGGAGATTCTGCTCGGTATCGGTGGTATGCTCGCATTGAAGAAGATGGGTATCAAGAAGGATATCTATCACTGCAACGAGGGTCATGCTGCTCTCTGCAACTTGCAGCGTCTCTGCGACTATATTGAGGAGGATGGCTTGAACTTCAACCAGGCACTCGAGTTGGTTCGCGCTTCTTCTCTCTATACTGTTCATACTCCAGTGCCAGCTGGTCATGACTACTTCGACGAGGCTCTCTTTGGCAAGTACATGGGTGGCTATCCACAGCGTCTTGGTATCTCTTGGGATGAGTTTATCGGTATGGGTCGTGAAAATGCAGATGATCACAACGAGCGTTTCTGCCTCTCTACATTCGCATGCAACACTTGCCAGGAGGTTAATGGTGTAAGTAAGCTTCACGGTTGGGTAAGCCAGCAAATGTTCGCTAATATCTGGAAGGGTTACTTCCCAGAGGAAAACCACGTAGGTTATGTAACCAATGGTGTTCACTTCCCAACTTGGACAGCAACAGAGTGGCGTAAGCTCTACGATACATATTTCGACAAGAACTTCATGAACGACCAGAGCAACGAGGAAATCTGGCATGCCATCTACAATGTTTCAGATGCAGAAATCTGGAATACCCGTATGGCATTGAAGAAGAAGCTCGTAGCTTATATCCGTGAGAAGTTCACCCAGACATGGTTGAAGAACCAGGGTGATCCTGCTCGTGTAGTATCTTTGCTCGAGCGTATCAACCCTAACGCTTTGATGATTGGTTTCTGCCGTCGTTTCGCTACATACAAGCGTGCTCACCTGCTCTTCACCGACTTGGAACGCTTGTCTAAGATCGTTAACGATCCTGAGCACCCAGTATTGTTCTTCTTCTCAGGTAAGGCTCACCCAGCTGATGGTGCAGGTCAGGGCTTGATCAAGAAGATTTTCGAAATCAGTCAGCGTCCTGAGTTCCTCGGCAAGATTATCTTCCTCGAGGACTACGATATAACTTTGGCTCGCCGTCTGGTTTCAGGTGTTGATATCTGGATGAATACTCCTACACGTCCATTAGAGGCTTCTGGTACATCTGGCGAGAAGGCTGAGATGAATGGTGTTGTCAACCTCTCTGTACTTGATGGTTGGTGGGTAGAAGGTTACCGCGAGGGTGCTGGTTGGGCTCTTCCTGAGAAGCGTACATATCAGAACCAGGGTTACCAGGATCAGCTTGATGCTGCTACTATCTACAACCTCTTGGAGAACGACATCATCCCTATGTATTACAACAAGAATAAGGAAGGCTTCAGCAAGGAGTGGATCCAGGTAGTAAAGAACTCTATTGCTACTATCGCTCCTCACTATACAATGAAGCGCCAGTTGGATGACTACTATGATAAGTTCTACAATAAGGAGGCTGCCCGCTTCAAGAAGTTGAGCGCTAACGACAATGCACTTGCTAAGGAGATTGCACTCTGGAAGGAGAGCGTTGCAGAGCGTTGGGATGGTATCCACGTTGTATCTAAGGACGACTGCATGCTGATGGCTGCTGAGACTGGTCAGAAGATCAAGGTTCAGTATGTTATCGATGAGCAGGGCTTGAACGATGCAGTAGGTTTGGAGCTTGTTGTATTGAAGGAGCAGCCAGAGGATGGCAAGCAGATTTATGCTGTTTATCCATTCAAGATGGTTGGTCACGAGGGTAACAACTTTACATTCGAGGCTGAGATTGAGCCAATCAATGCTGGTTCATTCAAGACAGGCGTACGTATGTATCCTAAGAATGATAAGTTGCCACACCGTCAGGACTTCTGCTACGTGAAGTGGTTGAACTAATATAATAGCGACATTGTCACATTATAAATATATGAATCCTGTATCTCTTTTTGGGATACAGGATTTTTTTTGTTTGAAATCGAACAATGAACAGTGTTATTGTAGTTGTGGAAAGTAAATTGTGGAAAGTGAATTGTGAATTGTGAATTGTGAAAAGTGAATGTAGATTAGAAACATGGGAAGAATGGAATCATAAAAAAGGAGTCTTCCTTTTTAAAAAGAAAGACTCCTTGTAAACTTGTATGATGATATTTCCTTATACCAGATACTGGGAAGAGATACTCTCGTTATCCTCAACACGGCGAATGGTTTCTGCAAACATATCTGCAATAGAAATCTGCTTAACCTTTGCGCAACGCTTGGTGTAAGGGATGGAATCAGTGAATACTATCTCCTCAAGAGCTGAATCCTGAACACGCTCAGATGCAGGACCACTCATCACGCAGTGAGATGCACATGCACGAACAGTCTTTGCACCAGCCTGCTTCATGATGTCGGCAGCCTTCGTGATAGTACCGGCTGTATCGACCATATCATCAATGATGACAACATTCTTGTCTTTTACATCACCGATAATCTGCATGCTTGCTACTACATTGGCGCGAGCACGAGTCTTGTTGCAGAGCACGAGAGGGCAGCCGAAGTACTTAGCATAAGTGTTGGCACGCTTAGAACCACCAACGTCTGGAGAAGCAATGACCATATCCTTGAGGCGTAAGCTCTGCAGGTATGGCAAAATAACGCCAGATGCATAGAGGTGATCTACAGGAACATCAAAGAAGCCCTGAATCTGGTCGGCATGGAGATCCATGGTGATGAGACGGTCGATACCGGCAACGCTGAGCAAGTCGGCTACCAGTTTAGCGCCGATGCTGACACGTGGTTTGTCCTTGCGATCCTGACGGGCCCATCCGAAGTAAGGAACAACAGCAATAATATTGCGGGCAGAAGCACGCTTTGCTGCGTCAATCATCAGGAGCAACTCCATCAAGTTGTCTGAATTAGGGAATGTGCTCTGTACGAGGAAAACATCGCGTCCGCGGATAGACTCCTCGAAAGATACGCCAAATTCACCATCAGAGAACTTGGTTACAACCAAATTACCCAGTGGGCAACCTAAACTAGCGCAGATTTTTTCTGCAAGGTATCTCGAGTTAGTACCAGAGAATACCAAAAAAGAGTTTTTGTCACTCATTTCTATTAGTGTTTATGTGTATTAATAGTTATTTTTATCTATTTTCATGTAGGGGGATGAATATTTTTTCGGGAACCTCAGTATTAGCTGATAGCCTTTCTTAATTTCTCGAAGTGAAGAATCAGCTCTTTGAAATCGCGCTCGTTGTGAATGTCGAAACGGTTCCAGAGATCTCCACAGATTACTACTCCTCCAAATCCGAGTTCCTTGGCAATCTTGAGATTTTCCAGACTCATGCCTCCCAAGGCGTATACCTTCTTGTCTATGAGTCCTGCCTTGGCTGCATTCTCAAGCTGCAGCAGATTGAAGGAAGACTTTTCATCTTTAAACTCAATACAGTCGAAGATGTTTTTCAGAAACACATAGTTTGATTTCTTCTTCATCTCTTTCAGCATCGAGAGATCTGTGCAGGTGCGACTGAACTTGCCTTTGTATCCATCCGGTACCGGTGCTAGCGGATCGTCTATATGGATTCCTGCTAAATCATACTCCTGTTTGAGGTAATAATGATCATGAACAGTAATCTTGCGAAGATAGTCTTCAGGCAGTAACGTGAGCAGTCGCTCAGCATACATTGGTGACGAACCTGGCTTGAAAAGATGCAGGTTGTCCATGCCCTCGTCGAACAGCGAGGATAGTATTTTATCTTCTTCCACAAAGAATGTGGACTTGGTCATTATTGCTAATTTCATCGTCAAAATGATTTTTATGATGCAAAAGTATTAAAAAAAACGCAAACTAGCAATTATATTCAGGATAAAAAGCTATCTTTGCACCATAAAATTAATATTTATCAAGTTATGCAAGTAAATTTAGCGAATTTTAATGAGATTCATCGACCAATTTACGTTTTAGAGGAAGAACGTTTGCGACACAATCTGTCGTTCATCAGAAGTGTGGCTGAGCGTGCCGATATGGAAATTATTCTAGCTTTTAAGGCTTATGCTCTTTGGAAGACATTTCCGATTTTCAGAGAGTATATTTCTTCGACCACGGCCAGCTCTCTTAGCGAGGCAAAGCTGGCGTATCATGAATTTGGCAGTAAGGCGCATACTTTTTCGCCGGCTTATACCGATTATGAGATTGATGAGATAGCTCAATGCTCAAGTCATCTTACTTTCAACTCGCTTACGCAATATGAGCGATATCATGAACGGGCTCGTAGGGCAAATTCTGACATCAGACTGGGATTGAGAGTAAATCCGGAATATTCTGAAGTCGGAACATTGCTGTATAATCCGTGTGCACCTGGAACCCGATTCGGTGTATCGGCAGATAAATTGCCTCAAACTTTGCCTTCAGATATAGAAGGATTCCATTGTCATTGTCACTGCGAGAGTGGGGCGGATGTCTTTGAACGTACGTTAGCTCATATCGAAGAGAAATTCTCTCCTTGGTTTCCGCAGCTGAAATGGATCAATTTCGGTGGAGGTCATCTGATGACCAGGAAGGATTATGATGTGGAACACCTTATTAATATAATAAAGGGATTTCATCAGCGTTATCCTCATCTTAAAATTATCATGGAACCTGGTAGTGCCTTTGGGTGGCAGACCGGGCCGCTTGTAACTCAAGTAGTAGATGTGGTTGAGGATAAAGGTATCAGGACAGCTATCATAAATGCCAGTTTTACCTGTCATATGCCCGACTGTCTGGAGATGCCGTATATGCCAGCTGTCAGAAATGCAGAAACCCTGGAGGTTGATGATCCGACGAAGGCTCCTGAGGGTGCACATATATATAGAATAGGTGGCAACAGTTGTCTGAGTGGAGATTTTATGGGTTTCTGGAAATTTGACCATGAATTGCAAATAGGCGAGAATGTTATTTTCGAAGATATGCTGCATTACACTACGGTAAAGACAAATACCTTTAATGGAATCACTCATCCATCAATAGGAATCGTACATTTAGATGGAAAATTGGAAACTCTAAGAGATTTCAGCTACGAAGATTATCGCAGTAGGATGGATTAGTATAATTTTCATTTTTCCCGATTTTTCTGCCGGATGAGTTTAAAAATCGGCAAAATAAGGCTTAAAATGTGTGTTTTGCTCACTAAAAAGGGCAAAATGCACATTTTTTTTCAAAAAAATCGAAGAAAAGTTTGGTAATTCAGAAAAAAGTAGTACCTTTGCACTCGCATTCAGAGGAATGCTCCTAAGTAATAGGAAAAACTGCGGAAATAGCTCAGTTGGTAGAGCACAACCTTGCCAAGGTTGGGGTCGCGGGTCCGAGTCCCGTTTTCCGCTCATTTTTTTTGGAAACAACATCAAGCTTTATCTTGGTTAGATAATTGATGGCAATATACTTGGAGAGGTGGCGGAATTGGTAGACGCGCTACTTTGAGGGGGTAGTGACAATTGTGTCGTGGGAGTTCGAGTCTCCTCCTCTTCACTGGTATTGTTATCTTACATGCGGAAATAGCTCAGTTGGTAGAGCACAACCTTGCCAAGGTTGGGGTCGCGGGTCCGAGTCCCGTTTTCCGCTCGATTATTTTTTATAATAAACCAAGATAGGTTTAAGTTTAGGGCCCAAGTGGCGGAATTGGTAGACGCGCACGTTTCAGGTGCGTGTGTTTCACAACGTGCAGGTTCGAGTCCTGTCTTGGGCACAATGTTTAAATTAGCTTAGTGTTGGAGAGGTGGCGGAATTGGTAGACGCGCTACTTTGAGGGGGTAGTGACAATTGTGTCGTGGGAGTTCGAGTCTCCTCCTCTTCACATTTATTGTTGTTTTTATAAGCGGAAATAGCTCAGTTGGTAGAGCACAACCTTGCCAAGGTTGGGGTCGCGGGTCCGAGTCCCGTTTTCCGCTCTTTTTTTTGAATTCGAGAAACATACCCATTTATGAATTTATATTTAAGATATTTTGATCAGGAGACATTAGTTACTAGTGTTGATGATGCTATTGATTTTTTAAAGAGTATTCCTGAGATTGAGATGGATGCGGAGCTAGAGGCAGATGTTCGTGAGTATGCCGCTAGCGATTTGACGTATCCAAAAAGATATAAGGTACGCCCACGTGTTTATTTTATTGTGATAAAGACTACGGCGCAAACTATGCAGGATTTTAAGGATAAGAAAGCATTGCGTACTCCTACTCCTGCAGAGAGAATGGAGAATCCTGTTGTTGCCAGTTTGGCTCAAGAGGCTCCAGGCTGGTATGAAGGATCACTTGATTTCAAGCGTGTTGTGATGGTACCGGCTACAGGAAAGTTTGAGTACCGTGATACTCATTTCGTTGCGGATGTTAAAGCTGAATCAGGTTTGGATTGTTACAATCGCATCGTAGATTATCTGCGCGATTGTGTAGATTCACGCAGCCAGTTCCCATCTGCAAAAGGTAAGAATTTCCATTTCCGCTATCTGGGAATGTGGAAATAAAATATTCAGAAATTTAAAAGATTCGTGTCATGAACAAGGTTATGCTAATTGGTAATGTAGGTAAAGATCCTGACATTCATTATTTCGAAGCAGATCAGGCAGTAGCTCAGGTCTCTCTCGCAACTACAGAGAAAGGATATACTTTGCCTAATGGTACCCAAGTGCCAGACCATACAGATTGGCACAATCTTGTTTTTTATCGTGGGCTTGCAAAGGTAGTAGAGAAGTATGTGCATAAGGGTGACCGCCTTTATGTGGAAGGAAGAATCCGCTACCGCTCCTATGATGACAAGCAGGGTAGAAGACAATATATTACAGAAATCTATGTAGATAATATGGAGATGTTGGGTACTCGCCCTGCTACTAAAGAACAATAATTATTAATTTTTAGCTCAGAAATTGGATATATCCACCATAACTGATGCCTTCGGTGATGTGATGCTGATGCAGCCTTCCGCCGGGGTTATTGTAGCTGCTGTACTTGCAGCTATATTGTTAGGCATGTCTGCTTTTGCCAGTGGTTCCGAAATTGCTTTTTTCAGTTTATCACCAACTGATGTTGCGGAACTTGAGGATGAAAAGACTGATGCCGATAAGAAAATACAGATGTTGCGTGATGATTCTGAACGTACGTTGGCTACCATTTTGATAACCAATAATTTTGTGAATGTCACAATCATCATGCTCCTTAATTATGTATTCGCAGGAATCGTAGAGTTTGGTCCTAAAGCTTATTGGCTTCAGTTCCTGATTATTACGGTTATTCTTACTTTCTTGCTTTTGCTTTTTGGTGAGATTATGCCGAAAGTGTATGCCCGCCAGGATCCTCTGAAGTTCTGTCGCCGGTGCGTAGGGGGAATTCTGTTTGCCAGAAAGTTGTTTTGGCCTTTAGAAACGATCTTGCTGAAAAGTGGAATTCTTGCAGAAAAGATTATACAGAAGGAAAATCATGTGCTGAGTGTTGATGACTTGGAACAAGCTCTGGAACTGACAGATAAGAATGATATCAAGGACGAGCAGAGCATGCTGAAGGGTATCATCCGCTTTGGCGATGAAACAGCCAAGGAGGTGATGACCAGCCGACAGAATATTGTTGACCTGGATATCCGTAGTTCTTATCCAGAAGTATTAAAGTGCATTGAAGAGAATAATTACAGTCGTATTCCTGTTTATCAGGATAATACAGATAATATTCGTGGTGTACTGTATATCAAGGACTTATTGCCTCATCTTACGAAGTCTTCCAACTTCCGTTGGCAGAGCCTGATTCGTCCTCCTTACTTTGTTCCTGAAACCAAGAAGATAGATGATCTGCTTCGCGATTTCCAGGACAACAAGGTTCATATCGCCATTGTGGTAGATGAGTTCGGAGGAACATCGGGTATTGTTACTCTCGAAGATATTCTGGAGGAAATTGTAGGTGAGATCAATGATGAATACGATGAGGAGGAGAAGTTCTACTCGAAATTAAATTACAACACCTTTGTTTTTGAAGGTAAAACGCTTCTTTCTGATTTCTGTAAAATCCTGAATGTAGATGACGAAGAGTTCGAGGAGGTTGAGGGTGATGCTGATTCTCTGGCTGGTCTGCTCTTGGAAATCAAAGGCGATTTCCCAAGTATGCACGAGAAGATAGATTATAAGAACTATACTTTCGAGGTTATGCAGATAGAGGAGCGTCGCATCAGCAAGATTAAGGTGACGGTACATCCTTTGAAAGATAACGTGGAGGATTCTTCTAAGTAATCATCAGTATTCATCAATATCAGAATATAAAAAATATGGCAGTTGTCAATATACGAGAAGTTTATCCGGGAGTGAGTCTTGGTTTATGGCAGATGGATGAAACTGTAGAACAGTTGTTCGAGCAGTATTCTCATCTGCAGGCTTACCGCTCTCAGTTGGAAGAGAAATATAAGAACGATGGCAGGAAACTGGAGTTTCTTGCCATTCGTGCATTAATGTATGAGATGCTCAAGACGAATGGGGCTTCCAAGGGCTTGCTTTCTCATGCAGGTGACATTACCCACAACGAGGCTGGCAAGCCATTGTTCCGTGGTTATCATATCAGCGTTTCGCATACCAAGGGTTATGCTGCGCTTATCCTTTCCCAAAATCAGGAAGTGGCGGTGGATATCGAATACTTCAGCGATAGGGTAGAGCGCATCGCATCCAAATTCCTGCGCAAGGATGAGAAGGCGGAAGATCTGGATGCCAAGCTGGTGCATTGGTGTGCCAAGGAAACGGTCTTCAAGTTATTCTCTGAAGAAAAACTGATGTTTGAGGATATGCGGGTGAAGCCGTTTGATACGATGGCAGATTGGTCGTGTGATGTGGAGAATCTCAAGAGCAGAAAGATGGCGCATGTAGATTTCGAGTTAACCATGGAATTTGTATTGACTTATGCTGCGTTGTAATATTCTGTCCATCTTCCTGGCATTCAGTCTGTTGGCTGGAGCACAGGATTGGAAAGTAGTGAGAGAGAATCCTCAGAAAGCTTTTCCGAAAACCGTGGCTGCGGGCAACTACAGTGGCATTGCTCATCTGCATGATGATATCTATGCGGTGGTAAGCGACAAGTCGGATAGTGCCCTGTACTTCAACTTCCGGATTCAGGTGAATCCCAAGACCGGCGAATTGGAACAGGTAGAGAACCTTGGGTTTACCGAGAGAACAGATGGAACGCTGAACGACGGAAAGTTTTGGCAGGGGCAGGAGAAAGGCTTTGACCACGAAGCCATCGTGAAGGCTTCTGATTCTACCTTGGTGATAACAAGCGAAGGATATTGCCGTTTAAAGGAGTATCCTGTTCTGCCTACTTCGGCTAATGCTCCCAAGATTAGCTATCAGCAGAACCTTTGGGAGAGCAGATGGCCTTCTTCTGATTTTTATCCCAATTATAATTTTGAGTCTCTGGCTTTTGATTCCGTCCGTCAGTATCTCTGGACGATTCCTGAGAGCACGCTCCGCAAAGACGGACAGCCTGCTACTCCTCAAAACGGATTGGCCAACCAGCTTCGTTTGATGAGGTATGATTGGGGAAAGATAAAGGAAAATCGTAACAAGGAAAATAATGGCAAGGAAGACTGTTGCGAGCAAGAGAGTAGCAAGAAAGCCTCTCGTTATATGACAGCCTATGCCTATCAGATGGATCAACCTTCTACCCATAAGAAAGCAGATATCTATGTGATGGGGGTGAGTGAGTTTTGCGCCTTGCCCGATGGTCAGCTTCTGGTTCTGGAGCGTGAGGCCTTTATCCCGAAGATTAAGATTGGGGCTTTCTGCAAGTGTAAACTCTATCAGATTAATCCTTTGAATTCTGAGGAGTTTGCTTTGAAAGAGAAGTTTTCATCAGATACTCCTTTCTTGAAAAAGAGATTGCTCGCGGAATGGAAAACCGGCTTGTCACTTTCCAAGCGTTCCTTTGCCAATTACGAAGGTATGTGTCTGGGACCCAAGTTAGAAGATGGTTCCCAGGTTGTCATCCTGCTGTCTGATTCGCAGGATCAATATGTGGGAGTATTGAAAGACTGGTTCAAGACGATTGTCATCAGAAAGGAATAAAGTTGTTATGTTGTAATCTTCAATCTCGTCCATAACCATCTAGGAATGAGTCGCCAGAGGAAGACGAGGATATCATATCTCCAGTCTATTACCTTAACTTCCTTTCCGTTTTCAATGGCACTTACGATATGCTTCGCCACATCTTCTGGTTTGAGCTGCAGCGGATAGCTGCTGCCTGCGATGAGGTCGGTCTTTACGAAGCCTGGTCGGATATCTGTGATGGCGATAGGGAGATGACGCATCCGTGCCTGCTGCGACAGGCATTCCAGATAATGGTTCTGGAATCGCTTGGTGGCAGAGTAGGCAGGTGCAGCACCAAGACCTTTGGTTCCGGCAATGGAAGTGATGCAGGCAATGCGGGCTTTGGGGTTGCAATGATGATGAGTAGCAAACCAGTTGAATGCCGTATCTACCATTCTTGTGAATCCTAAGCCATTGGTTTCCACAGTCTTCAACTCCTTTTCTATATCCAGCGTATTATTCTGCCAGCCAATGCCGGAACTATGGAAGTAGAGGTCCATGCCTCCCAACTTATCGATGAGTTCGAGAAGTTGGGCAGGAGCATCGGGAGAAGTCACGTCTATTTGCTGGTAGCAGGTAATGCCGCCCTGCGAAATCAGAGCCTGCAATCTTTCAATTCTTCTTCCGGCAATTCCTACCTGCCATCCTTTTGCAGCAAGCAGTTTTGCCACTTCCATTCCGATGCCCGATGTGGCACCCATTACAATTGCTTTCTTTGCCATATAGTCCTATTATATAAGGTGAAATCTTGATAGTTCTATTTATATAAGGTGAAGTTTGGTCTAAATTTATCTAAATATCTAAATCGCTTTTACTCTTCAGCAAGTCTTCCGCCTTCTTCACGCTTCCAGCTTTCAGTATCAGTTGCTTCACTTTCTCGTAATCCGTATATTCCGGATTGCGTTCCATAAAGATGCGGCAGGCACGGTCGATGAGTTTATGATTGATAAGCTTGGCGTTCACCATCTTGTTGCCTTCCACCCGTCCTTGTCTTATCTGAAGGGAAGTGCTGATCATATCCAGAATCATCTTCTGCGAAGATCCGGCTTTCATACGGGTACTTCCCGTTACGAATTCCGGTCCCGTGATGACCTCTACAGGATAATCTGCAGCCAGGGCGATAGGAGCGTGGGGATTGTTGACGATGCATCCTGTAGGAATACCTGCCTCCTTGCAATGCTGCAAGATGGAAAGCACGAAGGGAGTAGTGCCGCTTGCCGAGAAACCCAGCACGAAATCCTGCTCTGAGATATGCTTGTCGCAGAGCTGGTGCCAGCCATTCTCCAGGTCGTCTTCTCTTGATTCTCTGGTTTGTGTAAGGCAGCCGATGCCTCCGGGGAAGATGGCTTGTATCTGCGAACCGTCGATGCCATAGGTGTTCTGCACTTCGATGGTATCGAGCGTAGCCAGTCTTCCGCCCGTTCCGCAACCGGCATAGAAGAGTCTACCACCCTTCTTCAGCTGCCCTTCGATGGCGGAAATCAGTTGGTTGATGGCAGGCAATGCTTGTTCTATTGCCAGAGCCACCTTCTTGTTTTCTGCATTGATATGAGCGGTGAGTTCATCCACGCTCATCTTTTCCAGATGTTCGTAGAGCGAGCTCTGCTCAGTTATTCTCTTTTCTTCTTTATTTGGCATATTACTTTATCTTTAGGGGGTAGATTTAATGTAATGAAGCCTAGATGGTCGCGGAGGCTATGGCTTGCAGTCATCTAGAGAGTTCTATCATGATGAGACCTATCATCCGATGGGCTCCTATTCTTCAGCCAGGAAATAAACCGGCGCATTCCGGGAACCTTCTTTTATCAGAAATCCGGATTTTTCCAGTTTCTTCAGCCAGTTGAGTGCTGTCTGTTTACGGATATGAAATTCCGCTTCCAGTACTTTTCTGTTAATGGAACGATTATGCTTCAGATACTCTCTTATTTTCTCCTTCAATGTATCTTCAGAGAAAGGGTAGGAGCGGGAAGTATATTGTGATTTCTCGAAATGGGTATTATATTTCACCTGTTTCAGCAGGTCTGCATTGGGGCGAAACTTGATGCCTCTTACGCTTACATATTCAGCTCTCACTTTATTGTCGGGTTTCAGGTCATCCATATCCAGATCTACCGAGAGCGAGAGATAACCTATTTCCGGAATGTTGACACGTCTTCCATCCTGCAGGTCTTCTTCTATGATATCACGCAGTTTCATGAGTACGGACGAAACTTCTCCTTCTCCCAGACAGCTATGTCTGGCGATTCGGCTGATCATCTCCTTGTCAGTCATAGCTGTTTGCTCAAAGATATGGGCGAATCGGCGAGTTTCTTCATTTCCTCCTGCATTGGGAAGATAATGGATTTCATATTTTATAGCCATCGTTTTCTTCTTTCTGTTTAGCGATACAAAGGTAATCTTTTATTCTTAAACTACCAAATAAAAATGGCACTAATATGGATGAGTGGTTTGATAGATACGAATAAGCTGTGTTATTGATGTGGGTGAGAACTGCTTTTCAATAGGAATAAGCATCGTAAGAAGCTTTTATAAGTTGTCGTAAGAAGTAGGATAAGTTGTTGGAACAGTAAGTATATGTTGCCGGGAAAGTCACTTCCGTCAGTCGCACAACAGCTGTTGTGCGCTTGCATATCAGCTGTTATGCGCTTGCACAACACGTGTTGTGCGCTTGTAATCCAGCTGTTGTGCAGTAAAATTTGTAACTCCCTTCATCATATTGCAATTCCTTCCTTATTTACGTTATGATTGAATAAGGTATAATGGTTCTCCTCCCATTCTTTTTGGGAGAAAAGTACAGGGTTGATGATTTCATCAATATCCCAGCCTAATTCTCTTAGTGGATAAGAATACTTATCGTAATCTTGAAGCGTAACTTTTGGTTTGTCTAGAAGAATCAATACATCCCAATCACTTCCTTCATGTTCAGTACCTCTAGCGCGGGAACCAAACAAGATGGCTTTTGCATGAGGATCAATCTCATGCAATCTATTGTGCATTGCTTCTATGATTTGTTTCTTCTCCATATCTATCAATATTAATATATATGCTGCAAAAATACGAGTTTTCTTTCTATCGTCAAATGTTGCTCTTAACTGCAGAAAACTGCGGAAGTTATTTTTTACACATTACATAATCCGGATTTTTGTCTAATTTTTCCAGTATATTTTTTTATTTTTGTTTTCCACAGATGTATGAGGAGGCCATCCAGCAATAGGGACGATAGCTGGAACTTTGGCATAATTATAAAGAGACTCTGCAACGTTTTCTGTCCAGGAACGAAGTATCAATCTTTGTTTTTCCATATTCATCGCTACACAAGTAATTTATTGATTTCCTGCTGCAAGCGATCCAGGAACTTTGCAGCATGTGCCCCGTCCATTTGAGTGTGGTGGAATTGGAATGAAACCGTTAGTGTCGTTCTGAAGAAACCTTTATGGTACTTGCCCCATATCATAAACGGATTGTTGAAGATACCGCTGTACATACCTACCGCACCGTCAATTTCATATTGGGCCAGTGCGGAAGTCCCTATTACCATGCTTTCTGTCAAATCGTGATTCTCACAGCTTCGGGCTACTTCCGTTGTCAATTTCAGATAATCTTCATTGAATAGCTGCAAATCATCAGAAAACGGCACATCACATGAACTTACCTCATTGTCCTTGTTCATAACAATGGTATTAACTGCAATAGCATCATATTGCATCAATTTGTCTCCGACAGGCAGCATATAAAATTCCTTGATACTGCTTGCCGCTTTGCCGATGCACCAGCACATCAGCATATTGAATTTCATACCTGACTCTTTGCTGATTTTAACAAGACGATTGACATCTAAAATCTTGAAAAACGTAACCATTGGCATCGGGGCTTTCATCCAAAGCTCAAATGCATATGCACGGGTGGTTTCTTTGGGATTTATTTCTCTCATAGTGCTTACCTTCATATTTTTATCGTTTTTATGCTACAAAAATAACGTTTTATTTTGATAATCCATCCAAATCCCTTGCATATCTGCTGTATTCCGTCGTAATTTAGACAAAATAGAAATATAATCTGCAAAAATGGAACTAAGCAATTGATTTCCCAACATGGCAAGATACATATATGCGTTCATAAATATTTGTTCTATTTGCCATGTTCTTAAAATGTCAAAATCGGAAATTTATTATTGTTTTCAGTGTTAATTTATATTTTCTCATGCTTTCATTTTGGGGTTTCTTGATTTTGTTGTTCCTATTTTGTTTCTTTCGTCATTTTACCATTCCAATTAGTATTGATTATCAGTATATTACAAGCAATTAGTAAGATTTCAAGAACAAGGAAATGCAGAATGCGTATGGGTTGTACTACTCATATCCAGTGGTTAACGAGAATCATCAGCGTCTTTGTGTAAGTCTTCTGCTTTTACGGTTAATTATCTGTAAATAAACAATCCAATAGAATTGTAATCAAATAAAAATATGTATTTTTGTATCCGAATAGCGTATTTAAAAAGAGATCCGATGGCTTGCTGAATCGGAGAACAGATAGAAAGAGTAATATTCAGAATAGCTTATGAATAAAGAAAAAGACGATTTCTTCCTCCATTCCAATGAGGTGAATCATATCAACAGAGAAGATTACGATAAGATTGAATTATTGGTGAATGCGGCAAAAGCTTTTGCCCGCAGCACCTACCAGTGTGTCTATATCATCGACTATTTTCATCAGGACTTCATCTATGCATCAGATAACCTCGCTTATCTCTGCGGATTGGAACCCGAGCAATTGATGGAGGCTGGCTATCAGATGTATATCGACCATGTTCCGGATGCCGACCTGCAGATGCTGCTCGAAGTGAACAAGAAAGGTTTTGATCTTTTCAATGAATTGCCCGTAGGCGACCGCCTAGACTATACCATCTCGTACGACTTTTATCTTACCAATGGCAGGCATAGCCGATTGATTCATCATCACCTCACTCCGATACTTCTTTCTGATGATGGAAGAATCTGGCTTGCCCTCTGCACCGTATCATTGGCAGCAACCGATGAACCGGGACATATCATCATGCAGAAGAATGGTGAGCGTAGCTATTTTGAATATTCCACATTGCGCCACAAGTGGGAAAAGAAAGAAGGCATAACCTTGAGCGAGACAGAGAGAGAGGTTTTGAGATTGTCTGCCCAAGGTTACACGATGAATGATATTGCCGACCGACTATGCAAGTCGGTGGATACGATAAAGGCTTGCAAGCGCAACCTTTTCGCCAAGATAGGCGTGAAGAACATTGCCGAGGCACTGTTTCATGCCACAAACTATCAGATGATATAATCGCAATCATATCTCTTCCAACAATGGCGAGAGATAGAACTTGGGGAAGTATTTCACCTCCTTGCCTTCCGCAAGGTTTACGAGGATGTTGGCACAATAGCCGGCGGCAATGTATGTCCCGATGCCCAGTTGCGGGAAAGACTCCTCAGAATAATGCCTGATGGCTTCATCTATCCAAGGCACAGGCATCTGCCAGAACATACCGTACTGCGAGATATACTTGCCCAGTGAGCAACGGAAATCATCCGTTCCTTTTTTCACTACTTCGCTGAATGGATAGCCTTTCGGTTTCTCTACAGCGAGAAAGGCAGCCTTGCCAAGATTGACGGCATGGATAACGGTGATGCCATGCTCCTTACATTTCTCATCGAAAGCGAAAGAGGCTTCGTTGTCATGCAAGCTTGCATTCACCGCATACCGGATGCCCGACAAGTCGCATGCATCCACATCTTCCATCGTCAGCGTATCCTTTTCTATGCGATAGATTTGAAATCCATCTGTATGCCGAGAGCTTTCATGGAAGTCATGGTGCAAAGCACAGGAGGCTATCAAGCCTCCCATGTCTGCGCCACTAATCAACAATTTTATTGGGTTGTTCATTTATAGAGAGATTTATTGTCATAACACCATTACTGGATACTGCAGCCAGACAGATTACATTCTGTTCTTCTGGCTTTCTCCAGCACCTGTACCCTTATACTTGCTTCTTGCAGTGTTGAACTTATACCGTACAGTAAGCGAAACTTTGCTTGTTGACAATCCATCATACACCATTTCCTTTATTTTGCCAAAATGAGCAATCATATGGCTATCGTTTGTCCCGAACAAATCATAGATGAAGAGCTGAAACGACAAACGATCCTTCAAGAAAGCCTTATACGCGGAAATATTCGTGCAAAACATTGGCTTGTACAGATACTGGTTCTTCTCATGACCTTTCGTGATATACGACATCATCAACGTAAACATTCCTAATTTGGTGTTGAGGGTGTTGTTTAAACGGAATGAAGCCATTGGCTTATTGAGCGATTTCCCATCGTGCGTCTCCATATCAAACCATTGCTTGTCAACGGATGCGGTAAACGAAGGATACCAGATGCCAAACGAAGGGCGCAAGTTGATGGATGCAGCTACGTCATTATACGAATTCCCATTTACTGGCTTCATCAAGCCTATTGCAGGATTATCCTTATAAGTCTCCACTGTTGGCATAATTGGATGTGAAGTATGACTGTAGGTCATGTCGAATGTCAACCATTTGTAAGCCAACTCGTAGTTGAGATTTCTGCTTATCTGAGATACCAGAAATGGATTTCCCGTTTCATACGTGTATCGGTTATCATACTGAATGCCGCTGCGCAAATTATGATAGGAAGGACGATTAATGTCGGCTGCATAGCTCAGCTGCATCTGTACCTTGCCCACAGGCATCGATAAGCTGAGCGATGGGAACCAATTGCCATACGACTTGCTTTGTCCAGGCACATACTTGCCATATTCATAGTAATTGAAGTCGATGTACTCGTATCTCATACCTGCCTCCAAACTCAGATTACCGAAATCTTTTGAATAGGTCAAGAATGAAGATGTCATACTTTCTGTAATACGGCTGTCGTCATCCGCTACCAAGTTAGTTGGCACCACTTGATACTTTGAGCTACGATGGGTATTGGAATATTCACCACCCAAAGACAAATTACCTCCTAATAATGGGTAAGAAAGCACCAGTTTGGAAGCGAGCAGGTGATAGTCCTTGTTAGTCAAGCTATGAGCCGTTTGGCTTTGTGCATTCATCCCCACTTCCTGGTATTGCTCTTTGGTAACATCGTTCTGGTATTCCTTCGACCATAGCCAATCTGTATTGAAATCGATGCAGAGCTTACCAATCTTTCCTACATAGTAAATATTGCTTGAAAGATTATTCTTCTGCCAAAAGAAATCAGCATGACTATCAGAATTTTCAGACAATTCTTCGTTTTGCAATATAGAAGAACTCATATCGCCGTTCCATGTTTGCTTAGGATTTCTAAGAAAACCAAAGTTGGCACCTATAGAGTTGTTGGCATCCAACTGGTAGCTGGCATCCAAGCGAAAGTTCATGGCTTCGATAATACCTACTTGTCTTATCTCACTTTTCTGGTTCCAAGTCTTGTCAAGATAAGTCTTCTGCTGAAAGTCTTTATTGTCTGGCTGGTATTGTCTTGCTCCAAAGGCGTATGCGCCTAACTCTAATCCATTCTTGCGATAGTTCATATTCAATTGGCCAAATCCACCGAAGTTTTTCTTCTCATCATATTCACCAGTAGTCTTCGCATCGAATCCGAAACCCTCGCCCTGTATCTTCTTAGTTGTGATACGGATGACCGCCTTGGTGCTGGCAGCGTAACGGGCACCAGGGTTAGTGATGACTTCCACCGACTTGATGTTGTCGGAATGCAAACGATCCAGCTCGCTCTTGTCTCTCATCTGTCGTCCATTGATATAGATAACAGGCTCACCGCGTCCGAATACCTTGATGCTGCCATTCTGGGCAGAAACGTTAGGGATGCGGTCGAGCAGGTTCTCCATAGTACCTGCCTTCTCAAGTACGGATCCGACAACGGTTGTCGTCATTCCGCCATTCTTCAGGATAGTCTTAGGCAGGGATGACTTCACGACAACTTCGCCGAGCATCTTACTGTCTTCTTCCATCTTGATAATGCCCATATTCTCACCTGTGCAATCCTTGCAGATTGTCTTATAACCTACGGAGGTCACCTTGATGATTCCGCCGTTGCAGGAAGAGTCGATGGCAAAGCTGCCATCCTCTCCACTCACTGCGCCCTTGACGAAAGCCGAGTCTGTTCTATTCAATAATACTACATTGGCAAACGCCAAAGGTTCTCCCTTGGTATTCATCACCTTGCCGGTGATATTCTGCGCCATCATCGGAGTCATAGCCGAGAGGCACAACGCTGTGGTAAAAATTACTTTTTCCTTCATATTGCTACAGTTTTGCTTGATTTTTTATTTTTCTGCTGCAAAAGTATAGCTTTATAGGAAAAAGCCTTTGACACAAAAGTGTATTTCTCAAGAGTGCGGTTTAAGAATTACACTTTTGTGTATAAAAAGAAAGGATAAATAGCGTTTGGTGATAGATTTTTGATGAATTTACCTTATTTTTCCATCACCAAATCAGCGAGCACGATGGCGGATTCCTTCTCATCCCTCGGTGCATCCTTTGACTTCCATGCCACGATGAAGCGGATTCGGGCAGCGGTTACCTTGTAACCTTTCAACTCCCATTTGCCTAGTTTCTCCTTCATCTTGATGGAGAACTGGGCTATGTCTCTGCCTGTTGATGGGAGACAGAGGCAATGGTCGTGATAGGTTAGCGGCATACCGCTTCTCAAGGAAAGAATAGCGTCCTTGTGAGGCTTGGAGAAGCCCAGGTTTACATCCTTGTGTGAGAGCTGAAGCACTATTTCGTTGGGCTCATCGTAGGCTTGGGCATCATAGAGATGCTGGGCACTTTTCAGACTGTCGAAGAGATTGCCGTTGGTGTGGATGGTTAGTGTACGCTTGGCACGGGTCATACCCACATAGTATCGGCGCAGTATGTCATCTGTAGGATGCTCGGGATGGGTAATGAGCATCAGTACATGGTCGAACTCATGGCCTTTTGCCTTGTGGATGGTGCTGACCACGATGTCTGATTTCGAGATGTCACAGAAGTCTTCTACTGATGATTCGAACACGAACTCCCTCAGGTCGCTGTAGTACTTGGCACGATTGGTCTGCTCAAATACCTGGAGACTGCGGCGCAGATATGGCAATGCCTGGCTGCTGGCATACTTTTGGAATGTCTGCTGCTTTGCTGCTTCCCAAATATCATCAGGGATGATAGGGGATTTCGTCTCCTTGATGCCTTGGTCTATCTTCTTCAAGAAGTATCTTACCTCTGCCAGATTCCAGAAACGCAAGCCGTCCATTGATTGTACCAGCTTGGCCTTGATGTTATGGCTGTGAAGAAAAGCCAGCATAATGACAGCCTCCTCATTGGTCTGCGTGAGGATGCTGATGGTTTCGTTCTTCTTGCGGGAAGATGCATCGGCTTCTTTTGAAGCGTTACTTCCCAGTAATCGCGTAACATCTTCTAGGATAGGCTGATACATATAAACCTTTTTCTCCAGAATCTCGTATGGATGCTTCACGATTCTTACCTCTCCATCTTCTTGACTCATGGAGATGATAGGGGTAGATTTGATTCGTTGGCGGATGTTGCGGGCAAAGTCGTTGGCAGTATCCACGATGTGGCGAAGGCTGCGGTAATTCTCGGTCATCTCGATGAAACGGCTGTGTTCTGTCTGGGTCAGTTCATAGAGATACCGCGAGTTGGAACCCCTAAACTCATAGATGTTCTGGTCATCATCGCCTACAGCTATCACCCTCATCTCTTCGTTGGCTTTCATTAGAGCTGTGACAAGGGCATAGTCATCCTTGCTCATGTCTTGCGCTTCGTCGATAACGAGCACGGTCTTGCTGATGCGATTGGGTTCCACTTCTCCATTGTTAATCATTTCGGCGGCTTGCTTAACCACATCTCCAGCCTCATCCAGATTGCCAACTCTGCCCAGCAGGTCGAAACAGTAAGAATGGAAGGTCTTGATTTCTACGAAGTGGGCGGCATTGCCGATGAGTTGCATCAGGCGCTGCTTGAACTCGGTAGCGGCTGCACGAGAGAAAGTGAGCATCAGGAGTTGTTCGTGCTTTACATCTTCCAGCAGCAGGAGAGAGGCAAGCTTATGTACGAGCACACGTGTCTTGCCGCTGCCAGGACCGGCAGCGACTACGATGCAGCGAGACTCGTGGTCGTCGATGATTTCCTTCTGTCGCTTGGAGAGCATTCCGAAGAGTTTCTTATACTTCGAAGGTGTTACGTTGCGCTCTATCTCAGTCTCCCGGTTGCCCTTGAAGTACTTTGAGATGAAGTGATGGTAGTCCATCTGGAAATAATCCTGCACATATTGCAGGGCGGCGTCATAATCCCTTACCATCAGGTTGGCATATTCGCCCACGATGTGAATCTGTTGAATCTTCTGCTTGTAGAATTCATTGAGCATGCGATAATCCTCCTGCTTATAGTGGAGGCGAGGTTCCTTGATGCGTTTAATTGCCATTGCATTGTAGAGTACCAGGAATCCTCCTTCCAGCTTCATGGCTCCTATCTTGGAGAGATAGAGCAAGGCTTCCTCCACGTCTTCCAACTGCAGGGAAGAGAAGTCGGAGAAGAGTGACTGGTTGCTGGATTTCAGATCGTTCAGAAGTTCAACTACCGAGAATTGGAGAGGCTTCTCTTTTGAATTATCTGTTGAGACAGAGGCTTTTCCTAAACCTTTTTCTTCTGAAGGATTCTTTTCTTCAGAAGAGCTATTGTTGCTCTCTTCTGTTATAGTTTTACTTATTTCCTCAGCCAGGCTGTATAGTCTTTCGATGATGAATCGGCAAACCTCAATTCGTCTTTCGAATCGCTTGATGATGGTCTCTATATCCTTGTCTCTTGTCACGATAAGATTGCGGACGCCGTCTTCCTTCTTGTGCGCATATCCCTTCACTGCCAGGAAGTATAGCAGTGTGCGGATTTTCTTTTCGGTTGAAGTGTTGATGCCGTCGTGTACGGCATTGTCATTGAGTTGTTTGTATGTGATATGCAGCGATTCATCCGGGATATGTTCCAGAATGTATCTTTCCAGTTTGGCGAAGTTCTCCAGCATCTGCTGAGGCTTGCGTTGCTTGTCGCTGATGTCTTGCAGATAGGCTGATATGTCACGGGTATCGGCAAGGATGCCTTCCTGTCGCATTCGGTCAACGGAGGAGATGACGTCTCGCTTGCTGAGTCCTAGGATGTCGGCGAGGTAATCGATGCGGGATTCTGCCTCGCTATCCTGTGCCTTGGCTATATGCTTCTGGGTGATGAGCGACTTGATGATGCGGATGGCATTCTTCATCTCATCTTCAGAGAACAGGGGTGATTCGGTGAGGCGCAGTCTTGCCTCGTCCATGTTCTTGACGGTGATACCTGTGGCATAGACGTGCGGAATGTTGTTGCCACGCTCTATGTATCCGCTCTGTTCTAGAGCAGAAAGGGCGGTGCGAACACGGGTTTCTATGTCGGATACCGAGTCATCCCAACCGGCTTGGCGGGCTATCTCCAGTGCCGAACAACTTACATGTGGGCGCTGCTTGGTAAAATCCTTAACGGCTTTCCATACCTGTTGTATCTCACTGATGCTCAGTTTGGTTTGGTTGAGTAGGATGAAGTGCTTATCTAAGTCCTCATCGCTATAGAGTACATAGCATTTGGCATTGAGGTGTGGATCTCTTCCTGCACGTCCAGCCTCCTGTACATAGTTTTCTAAAGAGTCGGAGATGTCGTAGTGGATAACCAGCCCCACATCGCTCTTATCTACTCCCATGCCGAAGGCGGAGGTGGCAACGATGATTCTTACCTTATCGCTCATGAAGGCATCCTGATTGTGTATCTTCTCATCGGCATCCATCTTGCCATTATAGGGCAGGGCGGATATACCGTCACGGGTCAGTTTCTGGGCGAGTTCACGGGTGCGCTTGGTGCGGGATACGTAGATGATGGTAGGGCAATCTGCCTGTTCCACCAGTGAACGCAGTAGATTGTATTTGTTGCCGTCACTATCTATGTGGATAACGGAATAGTGCAGGTTGGTACGTGAGGCTGATGAGGCGAAGAGCTGGAGGTCGGTGCCCAGCCAAAGCTTGAAATAGTCGCAGATGTCCTGCACCACCTTCTGTTTTGCAGTGGCGGTGAAGCAAGATACGGGTATCAGGGTTTGACCATGGTTGCGGGCCATTGCATCCTTGCCAAACTTACGTTCCTGGTATTCCTTGATAAACTTGCCGATATATAGGTAATCCACACGGAAGTCTTGTCCCCATGCAGAGAAGCAGTGAGCTTCATCAATGACGAATCTCACCACATGCCGTGCCATCAGAATGCGCTCGATGGTTTTGGAGCGCAACATCTCTGGTGCAATATATAATAAGGTGGCATCTCCGCTCTGCACTCGTTCGATGGCTAGGGACCGGGAGATAGGGTCGAGGAGACCGTTGATGGTTACGGCATCGGTGAAACCACGGTCTGCGAGATTATCTACCTGGTCTTTCATCAATGATTGCAGAGGCGAGATAACCACAGTGAGTCCATGTATGGTTCTGACATCCATCAGGGCTGGCAACTGGAAGGTGAGCGATTTGCCGCCACCCGTAGGAAATATCGCCAATAATGACTTACCATCTACTGCTGCCTGCGATGCCTGTTCCTGCAGTGGTTCTCCGTCATAGGTACGGAAGGCATCATAGCCGAAGAGTTGCTTCAGGTTGTGATGAATGTCGAGCATGCGGTTGCAATACTCGCAGCCATCGGTGCATTGGGTATGGCAGAGCATATAGATAATATGTTCTACTTCGGGATAATGGAAGAGTACCCAACCTGGGGTTACAGATTGGTAATCGTCTGTGCCTATGAGAGCCAAGGCGTATGCCAAGCCGCAAGGAGACTGGGCTGCAAGAGCCGGAATGTCGGCATGGGCGCAAATATGATTCTTGTATTCAGAAAGAATGAATTCTGAAACGTCTCTGATTGCATCATCCTTTTCGATGGCTCCCACATACATCAGAAATCCTCTGAATTCCTCTTCATTCTGGAGCAGCAAGGTGAAGATTTTCCTCCTCCTTTCTGATAATTGATTCCATGCAGCGATTTCGTCCATCAAAAGCTCCTTGGCTTTCTCGCAGTCGTTGACAGGATTATTCATCTGCTCGCTCATCAGTTTGTCGTCCTTTACCAAATGATGGTAAGGGCGCTTGGGGAAGAGGAGCGGGGAGAGATAGAGGGTATCTATCAGTATGCCGTTGAGTTGGAGATAGCGGGCATCGTGATGAATGAGGTTATGACCGCAGATATAGTCAACCTTTCCTTCTTGCAGGAACTTGTTCAGTGCCGTCTGTGATGCTTGGTGAAAGTTGGCTCCGTCATAACGCAATGCTCCGATGTCATGTATTTTATGGTCTTTCAGTCCCACTTCGGTATCCACGAAGGCAATGTTCCTGCTTCTGGCATCTTCCTTCTTGATGTCAGAGCTTACGGTGAGATTGTTTTTCCTTCCAAAGAGGCGACTGAATATTGACATAATCTTCGATGTTTATATTTACACCGCAAATGTACAATTATTATTTGATATATGCAAATAATCAAGTGCTTTTATCTTCTTTGAAAGCTGTTTTTATACAATTCCAAGAGGCTTACGAGGATATCTTCAAGGCAGATTAATATGCACCTAAAACCTTCCAGTCGTCTATGAGTTTGAACAGTCGGGGCATGGCTGGCTTGTAACTGTCGGGATAGGTGAGGGAATAAACGAAGAGTATTCTACCACTTTTGATGAATTTATCGTAATGACTGTAGCCATCTACTCTTACTCCGTTTTCATAAACAGGACCGGAGAGGATGAATGCCTTATTCGATGCCTGCATCGTCCTTTCCGAATGAAGCTTCTGGGCTAGAGAATCGGCACAAGCCTGAAGGGTGTTGCTATAGTTGGGGGTAACGTAACTCTCCAGGATGATGTTGGCATGATTGGTGAATGAGAAGCGGGCATAGCCCTGGTATCCCGATACCGAAGTATCCTCCTGTTGGAAGAAGCAAGGATATTTGATAACGTAGCCGAAGTCAGGATCATTGTATTCCTTCATGGGCGCCATCTCTACTTTGGTCTTGAAATCCGCCATCGGTGTATGCTTCTCTTTTGTAACCTCATGTTGATAGTTGATGATGAAGTTTATCATCATCAGCAAGACAACTGCTATCAAAAAAATCTTCTTCATATCTTTGCCACTTTTATATTTTAGCTGCAAAGGTATGAAGAAGATGGGAAACTGCCAAATAATAAGTATGACATTTGACTGACATTTCTGAACTTATCTGATAATCAGTCGATAAGACTTGCCTCTTTCCGACTCAATCATGAGGTTGCTATTCTGCTCAATCACCGGTTTGATACGGCGAATCAAGGTATAGAGCGTTTCGCTGGCATCCGGTTTCTTGGGCCAAAGAGCATCACAAATCTCCTGTTTGGAGAGTTGATGATGCGTATTGTTGAAGAAGAGTTGCATCAGTTGGTGCTGCATCGGAGTAAACTTGATGGCTTGTCCGCTTTCCTGATTGTAGAAGGAATCCTCGTCTTGAGAATAGCACATGGTGCCGAACATATCGGCCTCATGATTCCAGGGTTGTTTTCTGCGATGATAGTATAGCGATGCAATTGCCCAAATCATAGCCATGAGGGTAAGCGTCAAAGATGTCCGCTGGTTGCTCATACTCAAAACATCTGCCATCGAACAGTTGGCATAACTTTGGATAGAATGCTCGTTGAGGAGCATCTCTTTGCTGCTGAGCAGGTTGGCGCTATTTACCAGCTGGAAATTGTTCTTGCCTCTTCTTCTGTCTTCCATCACATAGCAGAGATTACTGGTCGACTTCAGCAGGTCGATGCTGAGATGTGAGCGGTAGCTCTGGATGGTATCAGGCGTAATCCATTGATATTTATTTTCCTGAAGAGTCAGAGCCAAAGCTTTGTTCATATCTTGTACAATGGCATACTGTGCCTTGCGGTAGTTGCTTACGCTGGAGAATGCCGCAGACATCACAAGGATGGCGAAGATGAGGATGGAATGATATGCTTTCAGTTTCATATTATCTATTCTGTTTAAATGATATACTGTTTAAAGAATCAAATGCAAAAGTACAGAAATTCTATGAAAGATGGTATAAAACTAGATATAATATTCGTTAATTGATAAATGTCAGACTCATGTCAGCCATATTTTTCGCTTCGGTCTTCTCTTTTTGATACCTTTGCAACAGAAAACAAGTTTTAGGAAAGTATATGATGACAATGAAGAAAAGTAAATTGTTAACAGCTATGCTGATGTTGTGGGCATTGATCTCTTGTGCAGAAATAAGTGCCCAGGAGATCCAGAAGGTATCGAATGATTCTATAGCCTTGCAAGAGGTTGTTGTGAAGGCGGCACGAGTAGTCAACAAGGAAGATGGCAAGTTGATATTCCCAAGCGATATTCAGAAGCAGCGTTCTTTTTCTGGTTTTTCGCTTTTAGGAAAGTTGGCTTTGCCTCATATTAGGGTTGATGAGGCAGGCCGTTCTATTTCTGCTACCGATCATAAGGGAGAAGTGCAGATTCGTATCAATGGCATTCTCGCCAATATACATGACGTGCAGATGCTGGATGTAGCTTCTATTATGAGTGTAGATTATATCGACAGTCCTGGCGTAAGATATGGAAAGAATATTGCATACGTGATAGATATTCATACCCGCAGGGCTTCATCGGGTGGCAGTTTGGGCTTCAACTTGACCAATGCGCTAACTACCAAGCTCGGTTCGAACGATGTCTATGCATCTGTCAATAGGGGCAAGAGCCAATTGAATATTTTATATGAGCAGACTTATGTGGATAATAAGGCATCCGAATATAATGAGGATGCTCAATATCTTCTACATGATGGTTCTGAGTATCAGATATCTCGAAAAATCATGAATGGGGCAACTCAAAATTATGGTAATACATTGCAGTTGAAGTATAATCTGGCTGATTCTGCTTTATATGTATTCCAGACAACGCTTACCACGGATTTCAGCAATCAGCCTTATACATCGAATGAGATGTGGTTTTCTGAATCTGGAAAGCCTGCGTATCCTGTTTACAGAACCAGCAAGGGTAGGGATTTTACTCCTGCTCTCGATTTGTATTTCTATCATCAGTTGGGCAAGCATCAGTCTTTGTCGGCAGATGTTTTGGGTACTTATATCCACACCAAAGGAGCCTATTATGAAGGTGAGGGCGAACCCTATCAATATCAGGTAGATGGAAAGACCTATTCGCTCATAGCCGAGGCTATCTATGAAAACCGGTTGAAACCCTTTACTTTTTCTGCAGGAACCAACTTGAACTGGAAATATATGGATAATCAGTATTTGGGTGATGTGGTTAGCGAGAATGGTATCCGTTCATTGGGTATTTATGGTTTTGCACAAATCAAGGGAAGTTTGGGACAATTCAAGGAAGGAACATCCCGTTTAACTTATGTGGCTGGCTTCGGGTTGAGTAATCAGTCTTATCGACAGGGAGATGAGGAATTTAGTTTTTGGCTTTGTCGTCCGAAACTCACATTGGCTTATTCCTTGACATCTTCGTTTCAGATCCGCTTGGGAAGTGAATTATCACAGCATATTTCGCAGATAGCTATGATTTCGGATACCCGTATTCGAAAGAACAGTATGGAATGGACTGTGGGTAATCCTTCGCTTAAGCCTAGCAGTAGATATGAGAACTGGGTGGTATTCTCTTTCAGTAAACCAAGGATAAATACTGATTTTACCTTGAATTATCGCATCAATCGTCATTGTGATTTGGCGAAATACACCCGCACGGAAAATGATCAGTTTCTTTATTCCCAGACGAATCAGCCCCATTGTAATATGTTGTATCTTACGAATGATACCCGGTTTGACATTATCCCCGACCACCTTATATTCTCTGTGAATGCAGGTATTTACCGTTTTTTCAATAAGGGCGATGAGTACAGTCATTGTTATACTGCTTATAATTATGGTGGAACATTACAGGGATATTGGGGAAAATGGACAGTGATGCTGTATGCTGATAACGGTTGGAACTTTATGGAGGGAGAGAACATCGGGCATAATCCACCTTCATTGGCAACCTCAGCCAGTTATCATATAGGTGATTTCGATTTTACGCTCTATATGCATAATCCGTTTATGGCTCATCCGAAATCCTATTCTGCAGAAATCGTCAACGCATTACTCCGTAAGCAGGTTCGTGGTTATGACAATTCGGGAGGTAATTTGCTCCGTATCGGTGTTGCCTGGAATATCAATCGGGGAAAGGAATACCGTAAGATACAGCGAAATATCAACAATGAGGAGCGAGAAACGGGTATCTTGAAATAGTTGGCTTTGCTTTCTATATGGGTTGCATTGGCAACAGCCGGATTTATTTCTTCCCTTTATTGATGATATAAATTCCGGCAGTAGCCAATGCGCCTGCTATCAGATACTTCCAGTAGAAGGTTTCACCAAGACAGAGGCAGGAGGTGATGGCTCCTACTACGGGGATGAGCGAATTGTATATTGCTACCTTTCCTACGGGATTGCAGCTCAATAGTTTATTGTAGAGAGCGAAACTGATGGTTGAGATGGCAATGAGCAGCAGAAGGATGGTGATGCCCCAGAGGCTGATGACTGGCAGATAGCCACCCATTAACAATGCAGGAATCACCAGCAAGGCTCCACCGATACTCAGCGAATAACCGGTTCCTACGAAAACATCCACTCTCTTGCTCAATCCTCGGGTCAGCAGGGAAGCACTGGCTCCACACAGGGCGTTGAGGATAATCATACCATCGCCCAGGAAAGTGAAACTACCGCTTTCCTTTCCGCCAAGGTTCAAGGCTAGGATGCCTAGGAATCCGATGATGCAGCCCAATGCCTTTTGCCACGTCATCCTGTCGCTCTTGAAGAAGATACAGGCAAGGATAACCACCGTGAAGACGCTCATAGAATTGAGTATCGCCGAACGTGCTCCTGCATTATGCGAGAGTCCGAAATAGAAGAAGGCATAATGAAGGGTGGTGTTGAGGAGTGCATAGAGGAGAAGAAACCAGACATTCTCTTGAACAGCTTTCTTCTTGAATCCGAATTCACGGTGTGAACTTCTGGCGATGGCAAGGATGATGATACTGGAGATGAAGAAGCGGATGCCGGCAAAAAGCATCTTGCTTCCGGTCATGTCTGCTGTAATCTGATATTCCTCCATTCCCATTTTTATCAATGGGTAAGCCCATCCCCACGAGATAGCAGCCGTAAGGGCGAACAGGCTTACCCATACCGGTCGCTGAAATATACTGAGTGTATTTGTTTCTTTCTTTTCCATTATAATTTAATTGGTATTCCCTTGCTTCTGTGTTTGCTAAATGGCAATCTACAAGTCCCCCAGATGCCTTTCTATCGGAATTCCTCGGTTCTTGTCCTTGTCATCCTTGTTGATGTCTATCCAGTTGCGCAGGGTATCCATGGCGATGCGGGTGGCATGGCGAAGCTGATCGCCATCCTTCAGTCTGCCCACGATGATGCTGGAGAAGATGTCGCCGGTGCCCGGGAACTGAACGGGGATTTCTTCGTAGGGCAGGAGGAAATACTCTTCTGTAAGATGATTGAAACCTACCACGGCATGCTGACCCTCTACGATGCACGAGGTGATGAGCACGGAGTGGGAACCGATGGCTCTCAGTTTATCTATCAGTTCATAGGCTTCCTTCTCCGAGATTCCCTCTTCCTTGTATTCCGAATCCGTCAGCAGACAAGCCTCGGTATAGTTGGGAAAACAGAGATGCGATACGCTCAGCATCTCCTTCATGCATCTCACGGTACTCTCACTGGCTCCACCATAGAGCTTGCCGTAATCGCCCATCACGGGATCCACATAGATGTCGGTGCCCAGTGCTGCCTGTTCTCTGCAATAACGTGCCACCAGCTTAGCCTGACGCTCCGAAGCCATGAAACCCGTGGTGATGGCATCAAAATGAATGCCCAGTTCGTTCCACTTCTGCAAGGCTTCCTCGATATACGAAGTGCATTCCAGAATGGCATACTTGCCGTATGGGAAGGTGTTACTGATGAGCATGGTGGGCAGATTGAACACATCGAGTCCCATATAAGAGAGGATAGGCATCTGAACAGCGGCAGATACCTTTCCGTAGCCACACATATCGCTGATAATAAGGATATTACTTTTCGCTTTCATTCTTTCTTTTTTCTACTTGCTTTTCTTTCTTATCCTGATTATCTCTTAATAGCTGGCTGTACACTTGATGCCCAGAGCCTCTACACGCTCCTTGATGGCATCGAGAACTTCCTTTGGTGCCTTTTCCAGCAACTTGTCTGGTGTTTCGCGGGCGATGGTATAAACCATTACCTGCTGAGGCTGGATGTCTTTCACTGCCTCCAGCCAAGGAGCTACGAAATGCTCGCTGGTATTGTCCAAACCGTCACCTCTCAGGAACATGGTCTGGATGATGACGTGCCCCTTAAACATCTTCAGATATTTGATTACATCCTTCACGTCGTAGTTAGGCTGCTGAGGGCGGTCCAGCTTCTTGATGTAATCCATATCCACGGTATCCAGTTTCAGGATGTTGTTATCCACGAGCATCAGCGCCTCTCTCACTTCCTCCTTATATATATAGGTGGCGTTGCTGAGTACGGATACTTGTGCTTCAGGGAAATATTTCTTGCAGAGTTCCATCGTATCTTCCACGATTCCCTTGAAGTCAGGGTGTCCCGTTGGTTCACCGTTTCCTGCGAAGGTGATGTCATCCAGAGGCAGGTTGTTGTCGTGGCGTTCTTTCAGAACCTTCTCCAATCCTTCTCTTACCTCCTCGCGGGTAGGGCGCTTCTTCTTAGGACGGAAGTCAGCGTTGAATCCGCATTCGCAATAAACGCAGTCGAATGAACAGACCTTGCCATCAGATGGCATGAGGTTGATGCCCAGTGAAACTCCCAGACGACGGGAGTTTACCGGACCGAATATCGGTGATGGATAAATAATCGTTGACATAATCTTATTCTCCTTTATCTAATCTATTCTTTATTTTATCTTGGTAATACCTATTTTATACCAATCTTATTTACTTGTTCGTAATTTGGTGGGCAAAAGTACTAAAAAATGTTGGAATGAACAAATAAATCAACTGAAAATCGATTTATCCTTACCATTTGTCTTCTATCTCCGATAGATTGTGTACTTTTGCATTCCAATCCGGGGAGAATCTTGGTGATTTCGATTCGGATTTAAAGAAAAAAACAAAAAAGTTGATGTTTTGCTTAGTTTTTCGCTTGGCTCAACTGTATAGATAGTATATGAACAGAAAAAAGGACATAGAACAGTTATTCCGTCAGCATTATGCGAAGATGTACAATCTGGCCAGATGCATTCTTTCGGATGATGACGAGAGCAAGGATGTGGTGAGCGAAGTATTCGCCCAGATTCTTGCCGATGATGTGGTTCTGGTGCCTGGGAGTGAGGACGGTTACTTGATGCGGAGCGTACGCAACCGCTGTCTCAACCTGATAGCTCATAAGAGCGTGAAGGAAAGGGTGGAGAAGCTGCTGCTGGATGATGCCGATGTGATTCTCTCAGAAGAGACCGACGAGCGACTCGACCGGCTGATGCTTCTCATCGAAGACCTGGAACCGTCTATCCGGCAACTCATTTTCCGTCTGCGCTATCTTCAGGAGAAATCTTATCAGGAGGTGGCTGATGAAGTGGGAGTGAGCAAGGTGACGGTATTCAACCATCTCTCGAAGGCGATGGACTGGATTAAGAAACAATTTAAATGAGCAAGACAATGACAAACATGAGTAAAGAAGAAAAGCGGATGATGCTCTTTGACATGCAGGAGCATCCCGAGAAATATACCGACGAGCAGGTGGAGCGCCTACTTGACGATGAGGAAGTGAAGGAGTTCTTCCATGAACTGGCGATGGCGAGAATGGCTGGCAAGAAAGCCAATCCGAAGGACGTGGATGTGGATGAGGCTTGGAAGGAATTTGTTCAGGCTCATCACGAGGATAAGATGTCGATAGATGCCGGCAAATCCAAGGACGCTTATCGCAACCGGATGAAGATTGCTGCATCCATCGTTGGCATCATCTTCCTTTCGGGTGTAGCCTTGGCTGCGATTCACAATGGCTGGTTGGGATTCCCGGCTTCTGATCAGGCAGCGGATAACAAGGCTGCTACAGAACAGCTGGCAACAACCCAGGCGCTGCCGAATGACAGTCTTCGTGCAGCAACAGCAGAGAAGAAGGATTCGTTTGATATGAAACCCGTGGTGTTTGATGATGCCGAATTGGGAATCATTCTGGCTCAGCTATCCAGTTTCTATCATGTCAAGGTGGAGTATGTGGATGCTGGTGCCCAGCACATCCGTCTCTTCTTCAACTGGAACAAGACGAAGACATTAGAGCAGAACCTGGAGATTTTGAATGCTTTCGACCGCATACAGATAGAGTATATTGACGGTACATTGTTGGTGAAATAAGATAGGAGGATATGTTTATGAGAGATTTTTGGAAACCAATGCCCGTTAGCGGCAAGCTTATCAGAGAGCTTCTTCTTCTCTTCCTGTTGCTTTTGGTTCAGCAGTCTTATGCCCAGCGCATCACCCGACAATATAATAATGTGTCGTTCTCGGCGGCGTTGAAGGATTTGAACGCCCGCCAGCATAAGTACACCATCAACTTCGTGTATGATGAGCTGGAGGATTTCAGGGTGACCAAGAGCATCAAAAACCAGAGTGTTCCCGATGCCATCATGCAGCTGATAGGATTCTATCCCATCAGGATGACGCAGGTGGAGGATAATATCATGGTGGAGTGTACGCAGAAGACTCCCACCAAGATGATAGGTCGCATCATAGATAATAAGAATCGCCCTGTCGATTTTGCCAATGTAGCCCTGCTGAATGTTCGTGATTCTTCATTGATTAATGGCGGCGTGACGAATGAGAACGGCCAGTTCGTGATTCCCTGCGAAGCCACAAAGGCGATAGTTAGAGTAAGTTGCGTGGGCTATATTACGACAAGCAATACATATAATATAGGTAAGATAGGGACAATAACTCTGAAAGAGGCAACAATGAACCTGCAGAAAATTGTAGTGAAAGGACATCGACAGCCTTTCAGAATGACTTCTGAAGGATTGGTGGCTCAGGTAGAAGGTACATCCTTGGAGAAAATGGGCTCGGCAGAAGATGTTTTGAAACATCTTCCGAGAGTGATGCAGAAGAATGGAGAAATAGAAGTCTTGGGCAAAGGTAAACCTTTGATTTATATAGATAACAAGAAAATCAAGGGAACCATTGATCTCGACAGATTGAGTTCTTCTGACATCAAACATGTGGAGGTGATAACCGAGCCGGGTGCAGAATACGATGCAACCTATCAGTCTGTCATCAGAATCAAGACGACAAGAAAGAAGGGAGAAGGACTGGGATTGACTTATCGGCAAGTCTATCAGCGCAATCATCAGAACAATCATCGTGAAGAACTCGATTTGAATTATCGTTATCGGGGATTGGATATCTTCTCCAATTTGTATGGTGGTTTGTCTCAGGGCTATCAGGATCAGTATAATGATAACAGACTCTACGGCAAGACGCTCATGAGTATCAATGAAGACTTGATTATCAAAAACAAGAGTTACTATACCAGTGGAAGTCTTGGTTTTAATTATGTTTTTAATGATAAGCATTCCGTGGGTGCCACTTACGAGGTGAACATCAATCCTTATAGTCGGGGTGGATGGAATTCGCTGATGGATGTCTGGAAGAATGGCTCCAAGACAGAAAGCTATACAAATGATATGTATTGTCGTTTCAAAAGCCGACCTACGCAGGATATTACGGCTTATTATGCCGGACAGATAGGAAAGGTGAGCATAGAATGGAATGGGGAAATATATCTTCGTAAAACAGGACAGACTCAAAATTCTGAAGAAACAGGAATTGAGGGCGGAGATTCTCGTACGATAGAATCTGATTTCACGGCTGATAGTTGGATGCATGCATCTAAGCTGGTACTGAGCTTTCCGGTATGGAAAGGTACCCTGAAGATTGGTAATGAGTTTACCGAAAGTTGCCGTGCCAATCTTTATACTATAGATGAACAGGGAACTGACTTGCCAGGTAAGACTGACGACCAGGTGGAGGAAAGTAATCTTGCAGCCTTTGTTTCTTATGGATTGAGACTAAACAAGGTAGAACTGAATGCTGGTCTCAGATACGAACATGTTTCTTCCAATTACTATAATACTGGTGGTGATTATTGGAGCGGGGAAAATAAGGATTATTTCGTGCCCAATCAGAGTCGTAAGTACGACCATTTCTTTCCGAATGTGTCCTTGACCTTTCCTGTCGGGAATGTGAAAATGAATATGGTTTATAAGGTGACGGTGAGTCGTCCTTCCTATAGTCAGTTAAGTAGTAACGTACAATATAATAGTCGCTATTATTATCAGGGTGGAAACCCATTGCTCAAGTCAACCTTCGAACACGGCATAGGAATTAATCTGGGATATAAATGGTTCCAGTTTTTTGCCAACTGGCGTTATCTTGTAGATCCTTGCTATCAGGTGATAGAACCGTATCATGACAATGAGTTAATCAATATGTACACCTTTCGTAATTTGAATCATACTCAGGTTTGTTACGTGGGACTGACGGCATCGCCAACGATAGGATGGTGGCATCCTACGTTGGACGCTGGTATGAGAAAGCAGTTCCTGACCATTGGTGGTAAGGCATACTGCAAACCGATATTCATGGGCTCTTTTAATAATGCCTTTTCGCTACCATGCGGTTGGACGCTTAATCTTGATATGAGTTGGAACACGCAGGGCCATTCTGCGCTTCCGCTTTATATGGCACAAGGAGGAGTTGACGTCTCTTTGCGTAGAAGTTTTCTTCATGACCGCCTAAATGTCATTTTGGCGGGCAATGACCTCTTTGCAACGATGCGCAATTCCACAAGATTGGTATATGGTACCAGCGATATCTATACCAAAAAATATACGGATACCCGAATGTTCATGTGCTCATTCAGCTATAAGTTTAATGTTAGTAGAAGCAAGTACAAGGGTACGGGTGCCGGTAATACTGAAAAGAGCCGCTTGTAGTTTTTGTTAGAAAGAAACACTCTTAAAACAATGAATATATGACAATCGGTCAAGCGAAGGCAAAACCTTATTGGTTTGCTCTTTGCTTGACCGATGTTTTTTACTTCTCTTCTGTTAGATACTCCTTTATTTGTTGTGCTCTAAGCGGTTTTTATCTCTACTTCGTTCTCTCATATACTAAGATTTTATCACGTTCTACTGATTCCTGTGCAAAAGGGAGTAAGGTTCCTTCTGATACCAAATCAACTTTTCTACCTAAGAGTTCTTCCAAATCACTCCACATGCCGAAGAATTTTAAACCAATAGGTTTGCTCTTGTCCAAAGAAACCATAATATCGACATCGCTATCCTTCGTTTCTTCCCCTCTGGAGAAAGAACCGAACAGCCAGGCTTTCAGTACGGGTTGGGTGCTGAAATAATGGCGTAAAGCTTCTATGATGGCTCGTTTACCCATAATATAATGATGTTGTTTCTTGGTGCAAAGATACACTTTTTATTCGAAAGAGTAAGCTTTTTTCTAGTTTTTTATTACCTTTGCATAGGTTTTTCGAAAAAAGTAGAAGATTTCTTCATTTTAGGGGTAATTGATTTCAGGAAAGCTTGTATATAAGAGTAGAAACAAGAAGAAAATGACGTGATGACAGAAGAAAATGAACAGCGGATGGAACGGCTGTTCCACGACCATTACGAGCAGATGTATCGCTTCGCCTTTGCCTTGCTCCATGATAATGAGGAGGCGAGGGATGTGGTGAGTGATGTGTTCTCCAGATTGTGGGATAAACAGCTGGTTCCAGACCGGGCTTACCTGATGCGGAGCGTGAAGAATGCCTGCATCAATCTTATAGCCAGAAAGAAGAGAGATGAAAGACTGAAACGGCTTCTCCCTCTTTCGGAAGAGAAATTGACGGAAGAAGAACCTTCTCGTCTAGAAGAGCGATGGCAGGCTGCCGTGGATTGCATCGACCACGACCTGACCGACCAGACTGCTTCCGTCATCCGATTGTGCTATCGGGAAGGAATGTCGTATAAGGATACGGCGGAGGAGCTGGGCATCAGCGTCTCGGCAGTGAACAAGCATATAGTGAAAGGTTTGCGAACGCTCAGAGAAAAGTTGAAAGGAAAATAGCATAACCATGATTCTATTGTCTGAAGACGTCCTTACAATGGAACCCTAAAATGAAGAAAGGAAAAGAAAATGAAACATGAATTATCTGACATAAATCCTCAGAAAATGGATTCTCAGAAATGGGATATGCTCCTCAATCTCCTGGAGCATCCCGAAAAGTATTCCGAAACCCAAAAGGATGAACTTCTGGGCGATAAGGAAGTGAACGAACTCTATCAACAGCTGATAGAGACCCGACAGTCTCTGGATTTCGCCATGTCGAAGGAAAAGATGAAGATGCCTTCGATTGATGCAGAATGGGAGAAGCTGAAAGAAGAAAAGCAGCAGAAAGAAGAGATGAGTCAGAATGCAGAAACCCAGCAAACTGCCAAGCTGTTTTCTCTCTGGAGTCCGATGAGAAAGGTGGCTGCCGTTGCAGCCGTCCTTGTTGTCTCCGGCATCACCTTTGCAGCCATTCATCTGGTAACCCGTTCTCATCAGCCATCAGATAACAGCAATACTGAACTCGTGGCATCCCAAAAGGATTCTATCCAGCAGGTTTCTGCTCCTCAGAAATCCAACATAGAAGAAAAGACAGATTCTGCAAGTCTTGCCCAGCTCCCATTGGTTTACGAAAACGCTGAGCTTCAGAATATCCTTACTCCTATTGCCGGGCATTTCCATCTCCAGGTAACTTATCAGAACGAGTCGGCTCGCCATATCCGTCTCTTCCTGCAACTGGAGAAGAACATGAGTCTGGATGATATCATCGAACTGTTGAATCATTTCGAGAAAGTGAATATTCGTCATGAAGGTCAAACTTTAATCGTGGAATAAGATGAAAAGATTAAGATATATTATGCTGCTGGCAGGTTTGATGAGCCTTTCTCTTCAGACCATCTATGCCCAACGCATCACCCGCAGCTTCCGCAACACTTCTATGTCAGAAGCACTCACCATCCTTGCCAAGAGCACCAAGGATTATCGTATCAACTTTATGTATGATGAACTGGAAGATTTCACGGTTACCACAAGTATCGTGAAGCGAACAGCTCCGGATGCCATCCGCCAGATCATGGGCTTCTATCCGATGAAGATGACGATAGATGGCGAAAACATCTTTGTGGAGTGTACGCAGAAGACTCCCACCAAGATGATAGGTCGCATTGTAGATGCGCATCATCGCCCTGTAGATTTCGCCAATGTAGCCCTGCTGAATGTTCGTGATTCTTCATTGATAAATGGTGGTGTGACGAATGAGAACGGCCAGTTCGTGATTCCCTGCGGAGCCAGAAAGGTGATAGTAAGAGTAAGTTGCGTGGGCTATATTACGACAAGCAATACATATAATACAGGTAAGATTGGTTCAATTACTCTGAAGGAGGCAACGATGAACCTGCAGAAGGTGATAGTAAAGGCGGTTCGCCCCAAGACAAAACTGACTCGCGAGGGATTCCAGACCCAGGTGCAGGGTACGATTCTGAGTGATGCAGGTATGGTTGCCGACTTGTTGAAGCAGGTTCCAAGAGTGCGTGTGGATAAGGATGGAAACTGTTCGGTGTTTGGAAAAGGCACACCGGAGATTTATGTCAATGGCAGAAAGCTGACCGACAAAAATGAATTGCAAACCATATCTTCAAAGGATGTGAAGAACGTGACGGTTATCACGACTCCTGGTGCGCAGTATGATGCCCAGGTCAATTCGGTGATTCGTATTACTACGGTCAAGAAGCAAGGTTATGGATGGAGTGGTAATTTCCAGGCAAAATATGGTTTTGCCATGAAGAATGCCTGGCAAGAGCAGGCTAATCTCAATTACCGTGTGGGTGGACTGGATGTATTCGGTGGATTGATGTGGTCAGATTCGTATTTCTATGATAAGTTGGGATTGGATGAATATATCAATGGAAATCAGCATCAGATATATCAAAAATCAGTAGGGCGCATAGATGCTAGAAATTATGGACCTGATGCCAATCTGGGTTTCAATTATGAATTCAACGAAAATCATACCATCGGTCTGAAATATAAGTTTGGTTCTGGCTATACCAAGTATTTTGCTGTTAGGCAGAACTATTCTATCTTTCAGGATGGAGTTCACCAGGGAGATGTAAATTATCTCAACGATGAGTCTGATTCCAAGCAGACTCCTATGCATCAGGCTGACTTTTATTATAATGGTAAGATAGGCAAGTGGAGTATAGACCTGAATGCATCTGCGTTGTGGCGGACGAAAGACCAGATACAGAAAGCCACAGAAACCAGTTCTGAGTTGGGCGACCAGATTGTATGTTCAGATAGCCATACCAAAGGAAAGTTGCTTGCTGGTAAAATGGTTGTTTCTTATCCTTTGACCGACCAGTTGAACATAGACTTTGGTTCGGAATACACAAATTCTGATAGTCATACCAACAACCAGAACGAGGGTGGTGTGGCTGCATCCAATGATTCCAGAATCAAGGAACAGAACATAGCCGCTTTTGCTGAGGCTGCATGGTCGTTGGGAGATTATTCCCTGAATGCCGGTGTGAGATATGAGCATGTAAAATCAGACTATTATGCCGAAGGAGTGCTCAATCCGGATATGAGCAGAAAGTATGATAATGTATTTCCTAATGTATCCTTGGGATATGACAAGGGCAAGTGGCATTCTTCGTTGAATTTCACGGCGAAGACCTATCGACCAAGTTACTTCCGTCTTTCCGGTTATACCCGATATACGAGTCGTCATACCTATGAAAGCGGTAATCCGAACTTGCGACCAACGGATGCCTATCATCTGGAATGGGATGCGCAATATTCCTGGCTGAGTTTTTCTGCTGAATATATCTACAACAAGAATGCCTCGGTATATATGATGAAACCATTCCAGGGCAATAAGGATATAGCCCTGTCATATTATGAGAATGTAGATAAGATTCAGAACCTGAAGTTCTATCTTGAGGCTACTCCGGTGATAGGCTTATGGCATCTTGACTATACGGTAGGTCTGGTCAATCAGTTCTTTGATGCCGAGAAATATGTCAGCGACTATAATGCCAACCGTCCTTCTCTCTATCTGGATTTGGAGAATACCTGGGTATTGCCCCATCATTGGAAGGCTCGATTGGAATACGCTTACCAGTCGCGTAATTATAGCGAATTGGGTGTCAACTATGCATGGAATTCCCTGGATGCGTCTATTTCCAAGTCGTTCCTGAACAACCGACTGGTTGTAAGATTGGAAGCAGAGGATTTGCTTCATGGTCAGAATGAGAGTTGGAAATATAATAATTCGTATGCGCACTTCACCAGAACCGGTATAGATAATACCCGCATGTTCTTGGTCAATGTAACTTATAACTTCAATGCCACCAAGAGCAAGTATAAGGGTACGGGTGCTGGTAATGCAGAAAAGAGCAGATTATAGTTTCAATTTAACAGGATTTTTTCCTCTGTTTCTTTGCCATCTCCATCTTTTTCCTTAATTTTGCAGCGGAAACTCTATAATAGATATTTGTAATGGCAATAAGAATGAAGATGAAACAGAAAAAGATAAGAAAGATAGGCATCGCTTCGGCTCTGGGCCTGGTGGTGCTCGTGATGCTGGGACTGTATGGTGCCAGCAACTATATGCTCAATTATTCGCTCAACTATCCGAAGGAGGAGAGAATGACGGCTGAGCATTGGAAGAACAGAATGAAAAACGAGTGCCCCTGGATGATTGGCTGGATGGACTCTGTGTATCAGCACCATTGCGTGAAGGATACCTTTGTCACGATGCCGTCGGGCTACAAGGCACATGCCATCTATCTCTATGCACCGAAAACTACGGAAAAGACAGCCGTGGTGGTGCATGGCTATCAGGTGCGCTCCGAGGGAATGCTGCACATCGCCTATCTCTATAATCACGATATGGGGTATAATGTGCTCCTGCCAGATCTGTATGGACATGGAGAGAGCGAGGGCGATCATATCCAGATGGGATGGAAGGATAGATGGGATGTGATCAGATGGTCGGAAATCGCCAATGAGATTTTTAAAGTGAAGAGTGAAGAACAAAGAGTGAAAAATGAAGAACGAAGAGTGATGAATACCCGTCAGGTGATTCATGGTATTTCGATGGGTGCGGCAACCACGATGGCAGTATCGGGAGAGAAGACTCCCGATTACGTGAAGTGCTTTGTGGAGGATTGCGGCTATACCAGCGTGTGGGATGAGTTTTCCGCTCAGCTCAAAGACCAGTTTGGCTTGCCTGCCTTCCCGCTGATGAATACCACTTCTGCCCTTTGCCAGTATCGCTACGGCTGGTCGTTTGCCGAGGCGCAGCAGATAGAGCAGGTTCGCAAGAGCACCAAACCGATGCTCTTTATCCATGGCGATAAGGATGCCTTCGTGCCCTACGCCATGCTGCATCCCCTTTACGAGGCAAAGACGAAGGGCAGAAAAGCTATCTTCATCGCCAAAGGCTCCGTTCATGCTATGGCATATCGCGACCATCACGAGGAATACACCCGCATCGTGAAAGACTTTGTATCGAAAGAGGAATAGGCTATTCTCCGATATGTTGTCCCACCACATATCCCGTGGTCCAGGCTGCCTGCAGATTGAAGCCGCCGGTGATGGCATCAATGTCGAGCACTTCGCCGGCAAAGAAGAGGTGAGGGCATACCTTGCTCTCCAGGGTATGCAGGTCGATGTTGCTGAGGCTGATACCGCCACAGGTAACAAACTCCTCCTTGAAGGCTCCCTTGCCGTTTACCTGATAGAGGTCGTTGGTGAGGGTTTCTATCAGCAGGTTGCAACCCTTCTTTCCCATTTCGCTCCATTTCTTTTCGGGTGCATATCCCATTTTCTGAATCAGGAAGAGCCAGAGGCGGGATGGCAGATTGTAAGGGCGGATGCTTGCCAGCTGCTTCTGCGGGTTGGCGATGATGATGCCCTGGATGTTCTCTTCCACCAGCGAGCGGTTGCTCTCGTGTACCCAGTTCACGGAAATTTTGATCTGATAGTTGTTCTCGTGCAGATGGCGGGCTGCATGGGATGAGAGTTTCAGCACGGCAGGACCGCTCATGCCCCAATGGGTGATGAGGAGCGGACCCTCAGCCTTCAGCTTGGTGCCCGGAATGCTGGTATATACAGGATCTACCACCGTGCCCATCAGATTTTTGAAAGCCTTGTCGGCAATGTTGAAGGTGAAGAGCGATGGGATAGGCTGCTCTATCGCATGTCCTAAATCAGAGAGATGCTTGAAGTTCTCTATCTTCGGATGACCGCCCGTGGTGATGGCTACCCGGTGGAAGGCAATCTGCCTGATTTCGGAAACGGGATGAGAGACAGAAGATGCACCCGATAGATTTCCCTTTCCTTTTGAAATTTTGAAATCCAGGAGCAGGCGCTCATCCTCCAGTTCGGTGATGGCGGTGAGCTGATGATTGCATTGTATCTTCACGCCCAGTCGCTTGGCGGTATTCACCAGGCAGTTAATGATGCTGTGTGAATCCTGCGTTTGCGGAAACACACACTGGTCTTCCTGTGTAACCAGAGGCACGCCGTTCTCCTCAAACCAGTCGAAGGCATGCTGGTAGTCGAATCTCTTGAAGAGTCGTTTCATCAGTTTATGTCCGCGAGGGTACGCCTGTTTCAGGTCGGAAATCTCGTCAAAGGAATTGGTAAGATTGCATCTTCCTCCTCCCGTGATTTCCACCTTGGCGAGAACCTTCGAATTCTTCTCGAAAATCGTGATGTCGGCGTGAGGGAAGTTGCGCTTGGCCTCTATCGCCGCAAAGAATCCTGCGGCACCCCCACCAATAATTGCAATATGTAGTGATTGTGGCATATCGTATTTTTGGTTGATTAGGGTGCAAAGGTACTGCTTTTCTTTGATAAAAGAAAAAAAGTTCTCCTTTTTCTTTTGCAGATACGATAGATTTTTGTAACTTTGCGCAAAAATCATAGTATATCAAGTATCAAATAGATTTATGGCAAAAAGAGAATATGTTGAGGCCAACAAGCGTTGGCTGGAGGAAAAGGCAAAGGAGGAGGGCGTTATGGCGCTGCCTCGTGGTATATATTATAAGGTGTTGAAGCAGGGAGACCCGAAGGGAGCACAGCCTAGCCGACGCAGCATCGTGACGGCTCATTATACCGGTTGGACCATCAATGGCAAGAAGTTTGATTCCAGCCGTGGCGGCACGCCATTCGCCATGCGGTTGAGCGATCTGATAGATGGCTGGATTGTTGCCATGCAGCAGATGCACGTGGGCGACCAGTGGGAACTTTACATCCCAGCCGAGATGGGCTACGGCAAGTTCTCGCAGCCGGGCATCCCAGGCGGTTCTACCCTGATATTCGAAGTAGAACTGCTGGGTGTGGGATAACCCGGATACTTGAAATTATAAAGATCATTAAGATAAGAGAGTCTTGTCCGGCTATAGTCGGTTCAATTCATCTTCCGCACTGTTCATGCCGTTGTATCTTCCCTTGCGCTTGTTGAATTTCCAGGTTACGGTCAACTTGTAGCTCCATAGCTTGTAATCCTCAGTCTGGGAGAAGTCAACGGCATGCTCGTGGGTTCGCTCCTTGAAGAGCTGCTGATGGAAGAGGTCGTTGGCACTGAAGGCAACCTGTAATCTGCCGTCCATCCACGATTTGTTGGCACCAAGACTCCAGTTCTGAGTGGGGCTGAACTTCGTTTTGCCTACTTGTCCTCCGTTGTCAAAACTGTAGGAGAGTGACAGCTGATAGTCGTTTGGTAGCGTGAAGTAATTGTCAAACGATGCATTCCAAGTTGCTCCGTTGTAACTGATTAGCTCTCCATGATCATTTACGGAGAAGCGCTGGTAAGTGATGCTTGCATTGACATTCGGACGCCAGCAGCCGAAAACGTGACCCCAGTTGAGATAGGCCATGTATTTCTGCATCTTGTTGAAGTTCATGAATGTACTCACGTATCTCACGGGCTTGTCCTCCGGCACTTCATGAATGTACATGATGGAGTGGTCGGTACGGGTGTATCTCAGCATTCCCATGAAATCTTTCCACTGCACGGAGTAGGTCAGACGATAGGTGTTGACAGGCTGCAGCTTCGGATTGCTGATCTGATACTGAAAGCGCGAGATATAGTAGATGCTCCCACTGAGCTGACTGAAAGAAGGTCGGGCGGTGGTAGTTCGGAAGCTGAGCGAGTGATGCCACGATGGTTCGTTGAGAGTGATACCGAACGATGGAAACCATTGGTCGTAATGACGCTCCATATTATCGGGAGATATTTCCGACAGATTGGTGTATCGGGAGGTGAGATGCTCGTATCGGATGCCTGCCCACCAGCTCCATCTGCCAGCTTCACCTTGATATTGCAGGTAAGCAGCCGTCTTGGTATCGTGGTTTTTGTATTCCGTAGTTCCAAGCATATCGGCAGAACTTTCGGTTTTACCCTTGCCTTCCATCAGGCTCCATTCGCCACCATAGTTGATGGAATGTTTGTCAGAGATGAGTTGCTTGACTTCGATTCTTCCACTATAGATATCGTAGTTGGAATTGGAACGGTTGAGGGTTTCCTGCATCTCGCTACCTTCTTTCTCCGTGATAGGCTGGCTGTCAGAATCCTTGTTCCTGGCATAGTCCAGATAAATCTGTGATGAGAGATGCTTCGACCATTTAGCCAGATGGAAGAGGTTGAAGTGGTGACTGCGCTGGTGTCCCCATTGCTGGCTCTCCGCATTAAAGTACTTCATTTCGCCATCCGCATCAGAAAGCTTCATCTCTCTATTTGTATCTTCTCCTGCTGGGTTAGGATAGCGATAGTACTGCTGCTGTTTCTCGCTTCTGCCGCCATTCAGCCAAAGCCCTTCCCATTGTATTCCCACTTCGTGTTGCTTGCTGAGCAACCAGTCGAAGTTGAGTTCTATAGCGTTATAATTTGCCTTGTTCTTGCCATAGCGGTCGGTTCCGAAGAGATATTCGCCATCTTTGGCTCTTACGAGCGCTTCCTGTGGCTGATGCACATTGTATCGGTTGTCTGTGTAGCCGTAAAATCCTGTGAGCGAAATCTTCTTCGTTACCCAACCCAGGGTCAATTCCTCGTGGTTGGTGTTCACCTCGCTCAATTTATCATACACCTGCATCTTGCCGAATATACCCTCGTCTGTTCTTCTCGTCAGGATTCTCAGTACGGCTCCCGTCGTTGCATCATATTTTGCACCAGGAGTGGTAATGAGTTCTATTTCATCTATCAGCTTCACATCGAGATGAGAGAGTTCGGCAGAGGTAGCCTTCTTGTCGTTGAGATAGATGGTGGGTGCTCCCAGTCCGTTTACTTCCAGAGTTCCATCGGAGGTTTGTTTCATGCCGGGTATGTGCTTCAATACATCTTCCAGCGTCGGCTCCTTTGCCAAAGGTGTATTGCGGACACGGGTAACCAGGGCATCGTTTCTCATCTTGTACATCGGGCGATGACCTGTTACGGTTACGGCTTGAATCTCGGCCTCCTTATCAGCTTTGATTGAATCTTTTTCCGTCTGTACTGAGTCTGCGGAAACTCCGGATGTCGGGAATTTCCCGTTTTGTGCTGTTGCACAGGTGGCGGTGGCTAGCATCGCACATATAACTGTTTCTTTCTTCATTTTCTTCCTTGTTTTTGTTTTCATCTGCAAAGGAACAGCTTTTCGGGCTTAAAATCGCAAATAATCATTACTGAAACATTACGCTGGCAAAATAATCTTGCTTCACCTTATTATATATAGTGAAATCTTCGTACCTTTGCACAGAAAAAAGAAAAAATGATATGAATAGAAGAATCAAACAAGTCTGGCTGCTCGCCATCTTTTCCTCTTTCCTGCTGATAGGCTTGCAGACCTATTGGCTCTACAATAGCGTGACCTATTCGATGGGAGAGATGGGGAAGAAAAATGCCGAAAAGGCGGAACAGGCAATAGTCACTTATCAGACAAATATCGGAGCGGCGGTAAAAGAAAAATCACATATCGGTTATGTCGTTACGGCATATTTTTCAGACTACAAGAGTCCCTGTACTACGGTTTGCTCTCCGCTGGATACGGATACAATCATTGGTGGAGTGGTGTATAGCAAGCCGGGATTCGGCAACGTGATGGAGAAGAGAGATACTTTCGATTTGCGTGAGACGGATTCCAACAATTCTTTTGATTGCCTGAATACTTACATCACTTACCAGCTTACCCGTTTTGATAAGGCGCATTTTGACCGTTTCATCAGTAGGAAACTGGGCAATGATTTCATCGGGGCAGAGATGAAGACGGGAAAGCATCGTCTGTGGCAGACAAGAATCGTAGAGCCTCCTACCTTGTTTCATCACGAAATGCTGGTAGAAGTGCCTTTCAATCCTATCCAGTATCAGTCGATGCAAATGAGGATGCAGGTGCCGATGCTGCCCATCCTGAAGGGAATGATGTGGCAGATGATAGGAAGTCTGCTGGTTACCATCATGCTTCTCCTGAGCATAGCTTATCTCATCAAGGTGATGCTCCTGCAGAAGAAGGTGGATAAGATGCGAAGCGACTTTGTGCATACGATGATTCACGAGCTGAAACGCCCCGTGCAGACGCTGAAGATGTGTGTATCTGTATTCTCTGCTCAAAAGACAGATGAGAAGGATGAGAATGCTCTCATCATGGAGACGGTTAGAGAGGAAAGCGATAACCTGACCGCCTATCTCGCCAAACTCCGGGAAGTAATCAGGGCAGAGGAACATATCCCGCTCCAGATAACGTCTTTCGATATCCATGCCGCCTTGCTGAATCTGGTGGCTGTGTATCGAAAGAACAGACAGAAGGAGGTGAATGTTTCGCTCGATTACCAGCGCACTTCCGACCTGATGATGGGAGATAGAGACCAGCTTCTGAATGTGGTCAGCAACCTGATGGAGAACTCGGTGAAGTATTCTGGAGACATAGTCAATATCCATGTTGCCTGCCGAGATACCGGGAAGGGGGAAGTCATGATTTCTGTATCAGATAATGGAATCGGAATTTCGCCCGACGAGCAGCAGAGAGTCTGGACGAAGTTCTATCGCAGCAATACTTACCCGGATATGATGCAGCCGGGCATCGGCTTGGGCTTGAGTTTTGTGGATATGATTGTGAAGGCCCATGGGGGTAGAAAAATGATGCAGAGCGAAGTGGGCAAGGGAACCAGGATTTCAATAGTCATCCCGCAACACTCCTGATGCATCCGGTTTAACGCTATAAACAACAGAAAAAATGATCAAGATATTATTCGCAGACGATGACTTGAAGTATTCCATGTTGCTGAAGAGTTTCCTTCAGCAGCATGGCTACGACGTGACTTATGCCGGAAATGGCAAGAAGGCATGGGAACAGTTCCCGGAGGTGAAGCCCGACCTGGTATTGCTCGACATCAATATGCCGGAGATGGATGGCTATGAGGTGGCTGAGCGCATCAGAACCATCGACCCGAAGGTGCTTATCTTCTTCCTCACCGACCGTACGGAGAAGAACGATCGGCTGAAAGGTTTCTCCCTGAAGGCAAACGATTATCTTGCCAAACCCTTCTATCCGGAAGAGTTGCTGGCAAGAATAGAGGAGCGGTTCTCTATGAATGAGAGTGAGACGATAGAAGAGGAGGTGTATCATTTCGGTGAAACCACCTTCTGCTATAATAACAATGAACTTCGTACCCGTTCCTCTCGTGTGCTCATCACCAGCCGACAAGCCGACATCCTCCGTCTGCTGGCGAAGAATATCGGTAATGTAGTAAGCAAGGAGATGATACAGGAGGCGGTGTGGGGAACCGTGAGCTATGCCAACTCCCTGGCTGTGAATGTGCAGATGACGTATCTCCGTCATGCTCTTCAGCATGATGTGACCGTTAAGATTGAGTCGCTGAAGAAAAAGGGATATGTACTTACTCTCTTATCTGAAGTATAGTAAATACCTCTTTTATCCGAATTATAAAAAAGTTGATCCGAAACAGCGGCTATTGCTAGCCATCTGTCTCGGATCTTTTTATTTGTGGATGAAGCGGTTTATTCTTCTGTTTTTGCCATCATCTTCTCATAGAGTCCATCCACGATGGAGTCGGCGAGCGAGATGTTGGGCACCATGATGTTTTCACACTTCAGGTATTCGCATGCCTTGAGGAAGATCTCAGCGGCAGGAATGATGACGTCGGCACGGTCTTCTTTCAGGGAGAAGGAAATCTCGCGCTCCTCGATGCTCAGGGGCTGCATCATCGAATAGAGACGCTTCAGTTCGGCAAGCGTCAGGTTTTTGGAGTCCTGCTTGCTGTGGCGTGCCAGCTTGTTCAACTTGTTGATGTTGCCACCCGAACCGATGATCCTGATGTCGCCGTATTGCTCGGCATATCTCGTCAGGTTCTCCTTGAAGAGCTTTTCGGTTTCGGCAGTCACCTTGCCGCTCAGCATTCTCAGAGTACCCATGTTGTAGGAATAGCTTTCGGCGAGCACACCGTCATGGATGATACTCACCTCCGTGGAACCACCGCCCACATCAATGTAGGCAAAGCTGCCCTCGTTGGAATCTGTTTTCTCTACCAGGTTGTTGTAGAGGAGCTGTGCCTCCTCCTGCCCCTTGATGATTTCGAGTTTGATGCCGGTTTGCTTCTCTATCTTCTTGAGCACCTTCTTGCCGTTCTCGGCATCGCGCATGGCTGAAGTGGCACAGGCGCGAAATGCCTCTACGTCATTGAGTTTCATGAATTGCTTGAAGCCCTTCATCATGTGGAGCATCATCTTCTCACGCTCCTTGGAAACCTTTCCCAGGGTGAATACATCCTTACCCAATCGCAATGGGATGCGGATGAACATGAGTTTTTTGATGCGGTCTTCCTCTCGGATTGCCTCGGGATCGAAGCGCTTGATGAGGAGTCGGGCTCCGTTTGAGCCGATATCAATGGATGCTAAATTCATCATTATTTATATGCTTTATTATTTATATGCCTTATAAAGTTCTTCCTGACTGCGGAATGGCTCGCCTTCTACAAATTCCTTGCCGCCCTTGCCATCTACCACTCTGCCGTTCATCGTATCTCTCATACCATAGGAGATGGTGCGGAGCAGGTCTGCCTGCATATCCTCGTCATATACCGGGGTGAGTACCTCGATGCGGTTGATGAGGTTTCTTGGCATCCAGTCGGCAGAACCGATGAAGTATCTTGGCTTGCCTCCGTTGGCAAAGATGAGGATACGGCTGTGCTCCAGATAGCGGTCGATGATGCCCACGCAGCGGATGTTGTCGCTGAGCTTGGCGATGCCTGGCACCAGCGAACAGTTGCCGCGAATTACGATGTCGATCTTCACGCCAGCCTTTGAAGCCTGATAGAGCTTGGTTACCATGTCGGTATCGGTGATGTGGTTGATCTTCATCTTCACCCAAGCCTCCTTGCCCTCGTTGGCATTCTTGATTTCTGTATCAAGCATGCGTAGGATACGGCTCTTCATGGAGTTTGGAGAGACGAGAAGCTCGTTGAAGCGGAATGGTGAGAATGGACGGTCGATGAAATCGAATACCTTAGCCACCTCGTTTACCAGCTTAGTACGGGCGGTCATCATCAGATAGTCGGTATAGATCTTGGCATTGCCCTCGTGGAAGTTTCCGGTTCCCACACAGGCGATGTTGCCCTTCTTTGATTCGATATAGAGCAGCTTGGAGTGAATCTTCAGTCCTTCTACACCGAAGATTACGTTTACGCCCTCTTCCTGCATGCGCTTGCTCCACTTGATGTTGCTCTCCTCGTCGAAACGTGCCAGAAGCTCTACCACGGCAGTTACCTTCTTACCGTTGCGAGCAGCAGTGATGAGTGCCTTCACTACCTTTGAATCCTTGGCCAGGCGATAGAGGGTGGTCTTAATCGCCTTCACCTCGGGCTTGATAGCAGCCTCACGGAGCACACGGATGTAGCCGTTGAAGCTATGGTAGGGTACATGGATAAAACGGTCTTTCTCACGAATCTGGTCGAGGATGCTCTCGTTGGAGAGGAACTCCGGTTTCATGATAGGAGCCCACTTCTCGTACTTCAGTTCCTTGTGTCCGCAATCTGGGAACGACATCAGATCCTTGTGGTTCTGGTATCTTCCGCCAGCCAGTGAAGCATCCAGTTCTTTGGTGTTCAATCGCTCACGGAGTTTCTTTTGGAGTTCCTTCGGCATCTCCTGATCGTAGATTACGCGCACGGCTTCACCCTTCTTACGGCTGTTTACACCCAGTGCAATCTTCTCCATGGTTCCGAAGTCGGCATCATTGTCCATCTCCATTTCGGCATCCTTGGTAAACTTGAAACTGAAAGCACGGTAGGTGCTCTCCTTGAAACCGAGGAATACCAGAGGCAGACAGTATCTGATTACATCATCGAGATACATGATGTTGTCAAAACCCTCGCTTGCCGGCACCTTTACCCAGCGTCCGTAAACTCTATCTGGTACCTTTACTACGGCATATTTCTTCTTCTTGTCATCCTCAGCCTTTTCTACGGCAAGGTAAATGCGGTTGTCCTCCAGTGTGGAGAGGTCGTCTATCTCGTTGAGCCAGATAGGGTTGACAGAACCATTGAGCTTGTCGTAGAAGAACTGCGTAAGGAATTCCTTCTGCTCGTCGTTGAGCTGGTCTTCGTTGAGCAGGCGAACCTTGTGTACTTCAAGCTCTCGGAAAACCGTATCCACCGCCTCAGTGTATTCTTTCGAATAAGATTCATTGAGTTTATTAATTGCTTTAAGTGATTTCTTAATCTGCTGTTCGGTATCCTTGTCGAGCTTTTGGTTGAGCATGCGGTTGAGTGATGCCACGCGGACACGGAAGAACTCGTCAAGGTTATTGGAATAAATACCGAGAAAAGAGAGACGCTCCAACAATGGGACGTACTCTTTCTCTGCTTCCTGGAGAATGCGATGGTTGAAGTACATCCAACTGATATCGCGTTCTACGTATGCCTTTTTGAGTAATTCTTCTTTGGTCATAGTCGTTTGCTAATTATAGAGTTATTTAACTTTCTAATGTCTTTCCATACGTCCTGGGCTAGGGGCTTTTGGGCTTTCAGTCCGTTCTTGAACCACATTCGAAAGTTTGTGGGTTATTTTATTTTTGTAGACTCTTTCTTATTCTTTTTTTCAACTTTCTTTTCTGGAGCAGCTTCCTTCTTCTCTAAGTCAGCTTTCTTTTCAGAAGTCTTTTCTTTCTTCTCTGCGTTAGCTTTCTTTTCAGAAACTTTCTCGTCCTTCTTGTTCTTAGAAGGTTCTTTAGAGTCTTTGCCTGGTACTTCCAGAACGAGGAAATCTGTATCTCCGTCGATAAAGTGAAGCTCTTTACGGAAGAACTTGCTGCTGCCTGCTGGAACGATGATGTCGTGCAACTGGTCGCAGTCATCGAATGTATGACGGCTCAACTTTTCTGGAGTTCCTGCGAAAGTAATCTTCTTCAGTTTGTCGCATTCAGCGAAAGCGTATGCTTTGATAGCTTTCACGCTGGCTGGTATATAAATGTTATCCAATTCATCACAATCATAGAATGCATCATGTTCAATCTCCTTCACCGTACTAGGGATGATGACATGAGCCAATTGTTTCTTGCCACGGAAAGCCATCTCTCCGATAATCTCTACTCCCTCAGGAATCGTAAAACTGGCATCATGGTTCATGTAGTAAACCAAGCGCTTCTTGTCGGCGGTATAGACTGCCCCGCCGTCAAACTCAAAATTATCGCTGTCAATCTTCTGTAAGGCGAGGTTGAGAACCAAGTTTTCAAACTTACCGTCTTTCTTGGACTTCTTCTTGAGAATCTCCAAAATTGCTTTTTTATTTTCCTTCATATAATCATATATGTTAATTGTATTTCTTTTCGGTTGCAAAGGTACGGCGATATTTTTAAACTAGAGCGAAAAGATGGTTACATGTTTATGACGATGATGTTACATCGATATTACGGGCGTTACAATCATATTACACGCTTTGTAAACAGGCAATGTAACACTTTTTTAATACTTATGTTTTGTGAAAGAAATATTTTATCCTTATCTTTGCAGCCGAAAAGAAATAGAAAGGCATCTTGTAGGATTTCAATTCATAACGGGATTGCTTTCTTGTTGGTAACAATCAATTAAGCTATATATATAAGGTAAAAATGAAGAAGAAAACGTATCTGTTTATAGCACTGTCTATAGTGTCGATGGGAATGAATGCCCAAAACTCAGAAAAGAGTTCTCTTGGAAACAATGTGCCTGAATTCGTCAAGACAATGAAGATAGGTGGAACCATCCGTTCTAAGTATGAATACCAAACCGAGGAAGGGGAGGGACGATTTGAGGTGCGTACGGCCCGTATCAATGTAGCAGGAAATGTAACAAAGGAGGTTAGTTATAAGGCTGAGATTGATCTCTGTGATGAGGGTAAGATCAAGATGCTCGATGCTTATACCCGCATCAAGCCTTGGAAGACACTGCAGCTTACCATTGGTCAGGAGCGTGTGCCATTCACTATTGATGCTCACCGTTCTCCTCATCAGCAGTACTTCGCCAACCGCTCGTTCATCGCCAAGCAGGTGGGCAACGTGCGCGACGTGGGTGCCGAAATCGGATACACCTGGAATGTAGGTTTCCCAATTGTGGTGAATGCCGGTATCTTCAACGGTTCGGGTTTGACCAACCAGAAGGATTACTGGACCAAGGGCGTTAACTATTCAGCCAAGGCTCAGTTCCTCTTCCCAAATGTCAACCTGGTGTTGAGTACCCAGAAGATCAAGCCATCTGATGTTACGGTAACGATGTATGATGGCGGTATCACCTTCCACAAGGGTGGTTTCATTGCTGAGGCTGAGTATCTTTACAAGCATTACAGTAAGGATGCTTTCCACGATGTTCATGCATTCGATGGTTTCGTATGCTATGATATTCCGGTGGCTAATCCTAAGAGCCTTATCAGGAAGGTTTCGCCTTTGGCAAGATATGATTTCATGAGCGACCACAGTGATGGTACAAGATATGGCGGTTCTGATACAGAACTGGGTGCATTGAAGATCAATGATTATAAGCGCCATCGTGTTACGGGCGGTGTAACCTTGAGCCTTGCCAAGCCATTCATCTCAGATATCCGTATCAACTACGAGAAATATTTCTATCGTAAAGGTGGTATAGCTAAAGTTTCAGAAAAAGATAAGATTGTTGTGGAGTTCATGACAAAGTTCTAATAATAGTTTATAGTTAAGAGTTTATAGTTTATAGCAACAGTCATCTATAAACTATAAACTCTTAACTATAAATTCCTTACAGCATTCCCTTAGAACTAGGAAGCTCGAAGTGGTAGATGTCTCTCTTTACCGCCATTTTCAGCGAACGGGCAAGTGCCTTGAAGATGCCTTCTATCTTGTGATGCTCATTTTCGCCTTCAGCCTTGATATTGAGGTTCATCTTTGCTGCATCACTCAGACTCTTGAAGAAATGCTTGAACATCTCGGTTGGCATTTCGCCAACCTTCTCTCTGTGGAACTCGGCATCCCAAATCAGCCATGGACGGCCACCGAAATCCAATGCTACCTGACAGAGACAGTCGTCCATCGGCAGACTGTAGCCGTATCTTTCTATTCCGCGCTTATCACCTAAAGCCTGCAGCAGGCATTCGCCCAGTGCAATACCCGTATCCTCAATGGTATGATGCTCATCCACATAGAGGTCGCCCTTGGTATGGATGGTGAGGTCCATCATGCCGTGCTTGCCTATCTGTTCCAGCATGTGGTCGAAGAAACCGAGACCGGTAGAAATGTCGCATTTTCCTGAACCATCGAGATTTACCTTGATGTAGATATCCGTTTCCTTGGTGGTGCGCTTCACTTCTGCGATACGGTCGCCGGCAAAGAGAATCTCGGCAATCTTATCCCAGTCCATGCCGTCTTTTCCGAGAATCAGACTCTTGCAACCCAGGTTTTCTGCAAGCTGGGCATCGGTTTCACGGTCGCCGATTACATAACTGTTTGCCATATCGTAGGCAGGGTTGTCGATATATTCAGTCAGCATGCCTGTTCCTGGCTTGCGCATCGGCGAGTTATCCTCAGGGAAGTGGCGGTCGATGTGCTGCTTGGCAAAGTGGATGCCTTCGCTCTCCAGGGTCTGGATGATGAAGTTGTGGACTGGCCAGAAGGTATCTTCCGGAAAGGAGTCGGTACCCAGTCCGTCCTGGTTGCTCACCATCACCAGCTCGTAGTCGGTGTGCTGGGCAATGAAGGAGAGATTGCGGAACACGCCCTTGGTGAATACCAGCTTCTCGAAGCTGTCAATCTGTTCATCCTCTGGTTCCTGAATCAGAGTTCCATCGCGGTCGATGAAGAGTAATCTTGTCTGTTTCATGTCTCTTATATATGTTAATACGATTAATATTTTTCAATTTCTGCGGTTGCCATCTTCTGGCTTTCCTTCATTCTCTTCTTCTCTTCGTCTTGCACCTTGTAAGAGCCGAATTGATAGGCAAGTGAAATGCCGAGCCAGCTCAGGGCGTAGATGATGAGCAGGAAGGTGATTGTAAACACCAGGAAGAGGAGTGGGGTGAAATAACCCGGCACACCGAGCGGGTCACCATCAAGCGCACCGAGCTGTGAATAGAACTGTGCGATGATGAGGATGATGGAAGGCAGGGCTGCGATAAAGGTAGCGATGCCTACGATAATCATGCCGAGAAAACTGGTCAGAAAGAAACCTCCGAAGTGGCGGAGAATGCGGAGGAGGGATTTTCTTATCTTGCGCTTTTCGCCCTTAGGACACAGTTGCTTTCTTGGCAGGAGATGCCAGAATGATACGATAGCCATTACGATAGTGGCTCCGTAAATGATGGTTTGCAGGATGAACGAAGCCATCGGATTTACGGCTCCCCAATCGTGAAGCGGTTTGTTGGGGAGGAGGAAATAGAGTACGATAGCCAGCAATACAGCAAATGGAACATGGGTAGTCCATGTCTGTTTTACAAGTGATCTGAAGTCACTTGTTATGGTATCGTATGATGCTCTCATGCAGGAAGTTATACTTCTGTGCTTAAATAATTCATTTACTTCCATAACTATCTTGTTTTAATTTCTAATTATCGCTTTTGTTTACTCTTTTACTTTTTTACCCTTTTACCTTTAAAAGTTTCTTCTGAATTCTGAGCAGGTAATGGCGGTAGCGATAGCCACATTCAGACTGTCGGCTGTAGCTCTACCTTCCGGAAAGTTAGGGATGAGCAACTTGTGGTTCACCTTCTTTGCCAGTTCTGGCGAGATGCCTTTTCCTTCGTTTCCCATCACGATAAGCCCACGGTTTTCGAGCTTTTGCTGATAGATATTGTCGCCGTCCAACAGGGTGCCGTAAACGGGAACATCGGCAGGAAGTGATTCTACCAGTCCCAGCAGGTCGCCATATTCTACCTTCACTCTTGCTATGCTGCCCATCGTAGCCTGAACCACCTTCGGATTGTATACGTCGGCAGTATCCTGACTGCAGTAGATATGGGTGATGCCAAACCAGTCGGCGATGCGGATGATGGTGCCCAGGTTGCCCGGGTCCTGAACGCCGTCGAGCGCCAGACTCAGTTCGCTGGTATTAATAGAGTAATCTCCTGATGTTGCCTGTCTGAATACGGCAAGCACCTGCTGCGGATGTTGCAGGAAACTTACCTTCTTCAGTTCTTCATCAGTAACCTCTATCACTTCGGTTTCAGCCCCGAAGTGTTTGCCCCGGAGCCATTCGCCGGTAGCCACAATCAGGTCGGCAGGTTGCAGAGCGAGCAGATCGTCTACCACCTTGAAACCTTCTGCCACGAACTTTCCTTCTTTATTTCTGTTCTTCTTCAGTTCGAGCGAACGTATGTACTTTATTTTATTCTTGCTAATCATTTATTTTTTTGTCTATATGTGTGCAAAGGTAACATAAAATATAGACATTTCAAAATAAAAAGTGCTAAATATTTTGTATTTAATTTGTTTTGCATTATCTTTGCATATCAAAAACGATAGATATTTTGAAAATACAGAAGATTTCATTACTTGCCTTGCCGCTGCTCATAGCATCTTGTTCTTCAAGCAAAATGGTGCCGGAAGGGGAGTATATATTAAATAAGGTAGAAGTGAAGAGCGACTCGGCAGGGTATAATGCCGGGGCGCTCAAGCAGTATGTGCGCCAGAAAGAGAAACCGAAACTCTTCTCGCTCTTCAAGAATCCTTTCAGCAAGAAGCCTGTCATCTACGATACTTTGCAGGCACGGCTCTCCTGTCAGGATCTGCTTACCGCCATGCAGAACCAGGGCTTCATGCATGCTGGGGTGTCGCTCTATACCACCAAGAAAGGAAAGAAACTGGATGCTACCTATCTGTTGCATCCCGGAGAACCTTTTATGATAGGTAAGGTGAAATATGAGGTGGAAGATGAACATATCCAGCAACTTCTGCATCTCGATAATCCCGATAATCAGCAGATTAAGCCGGGTATGAGATTTACGGTAGAAACATTGGATAATGAGCGCAGGCGTATCTCCAGCCTTCTGACCAATGATGGCTATTTCCGCTTTCATAAAGATTTTATCCAATTTTCTGCCGATACGATTGCGGGACAGAAGGATATCGCCCTGACGCTCCACCTGATGAAGTATAAGGCAAACAGTAATGCTCCTGAGGTTGATCATCCCCGATATGAAATCAGAAACATCAACTATCTGAGTAATGACAGCGACCGAATCCATCTGCGCCATCAGGTTTTGCTCAATGCCACTGCCCTCAGAGAAGGCCGTCCCTACAGTGCCGCCGCCTTGCAGCGCACCTATAACAACTTTGCCCGTCTGCAGGCGGTGAAGTATACCAACATCAGATTCTCTGAAGTTCCTGACAGCAACCTGGTTACGGAGAACGGAATGGAGAGGGACAGCATCAGCCGGCAGATGGATTGCAATATCCAGATCAGTACCAACAAGCCTTCTACCATCGCCTTCCAGCCGGAGGGAACCAATACGGCGGGCGACTTGGGAGCTGCAGCTTCGCTCACTTATACCAACCGAAATCTCTTCAGAGGTAGTGAGCAGTTGAGCATCGAACTTCGTGGAGCCTACGAGGCCATTACCGGTCTGGAGGGGTATCAGGACCAGAACTATACTGAATATTCGGTTGAAGGCAAACTGGTTTTCCCTCGTTTCTTGGCGCCTTTCCTTTCAAGAAATTTCAGAAGAAGACAGACGGCAAACAGCGAGTTGTCGGCAAGTTGGAATCTTCAGAACCGTCCGGAGTTTCATCGCCGCGTATTCTCTACTGCCTGGCGTTATCGCTGGACAGAACCGCGTCATCACCTGGCCTGGCGTTTCGACCTGCTCGATCTCAACTATGTGTATATGCCATGGATATCCGAGACTTTCAAGAGAGACTATCTTGATAATGCAGAAAACAGAAATGCCATCCTCCGCTACAATTACGAAGACCTGTTTATCATGAAGATGGGTTTCGGTTTGAGTTATAGCGATGGGGTAGATGCTGTGCGAGTGAATGTAGAGAGTTCGGGCAATCTGCTGAGCGGTGTTTCCAAGACATTTGGTTTCAAGGTGAACAGCCAGGGACAGCGTACATTATTTAATATAGCTTATGCCCAGTATGCCAAGTTTGATGTAGATTATACCCACCTGATGCAGTTTGATAAGCGCAATGCTCTGGCGCTGCATGCGGGTATCGGTGTGGCTTATCCTTACGGCAACAGTACGGTGTTGCCTTTCGAAAAGCGTTATTTCTCGGGTGGTGCCAACTCGGTAAGAGGTTGGGGCGTAAGAGAATTAGGTCCGGGCAAGTTTAAGGGAACTGACGGCAGAATAGATTTCATCAACCAGACGGGTGATGTGAAGCTCGACTTGAATGCAGAATACCGCACTTCGCTCTTCTGGAAGTTTGAGGGTGCAGCGTTTATCGATGCCGGTAATATCTGGACACTTCGCAATTATCAGGATCAGCCTGGTGGCCAGTTCAAGATAGATGAATTCTACAAGCAGATAGCTGTAGCCTATGGCTTAGGTCTCAGGTTGAATTTCGATTACTTCATCCTCCGTTTGGATATGGGTATGAAGGCGATCAATCCAGCCTATGGAACGAAGGAAGAGCATTGGGCGATTATCCACCCGAAACTAGACCGCGATTTCGCCTTCCATTTCGCAGTAGGTTTGCCGTTCTAAATGCAGCTAATAGTTTATAGTTAATAGTTGATAGTTAATAGTTTATAGCCAGGAGTTTCTGTAGGGCATCTTTTTTGATTATGATGCCCCTCAGAAACTCCTTACTTTTTTCAAGGCAATTTATCCAACTTAATCTTCCAGAGCCCCTTTTCCATACACATCGGCAGTTGGAAATCGGCCTGTTCTATGAGCTGCGGATCCTGCCCGATGCTGTCCATCAGCAGAAAATTATGAACCGTAAGGGTAACGGTGGCACTTGTTTCATCGTCACCGAAATCAATATCCGTAATCTCGATGCTGGCATCCTCTGGTTTCTGGCGCAGCAGTTCCACGTCGGTCTCGTTCACATTACTTGCAGCATAACGCAGCCAGCGCTCCGATTCCTGGGTGCAATACTTCACGGCTTTCTGGAAATGCCAGTTGAAATAATAGTTGGCAAACGAATCAACATCAGTCTTCAGCTGGTCCTCGCTGCCTTCGTGAGGTTCACAGCCCGAAAGGCTGAATATGCTTGCGGTCATGCATGCCACAGCTATGCATAAACCTATCATCGACTTCTTCATCATGATTCTCAAATCTTAAAAATTCTATTTTTTTGCGATATTTCGGCACAAAGATAGTAAAAAACTTTGTAATAAGAATCTTTTTTGCTAACTTTGCATGGAAAATAACAATTAAAATGCTGAAATTTATATCCTTTGGCAGTGGAAGTAGTGGCAATTGCTATTATCTTTACACTGATACGGATTCGATACTGATAGACGTAGGAGTAGGAATAAGAATATTGAAGAAGCATTTCCATAACTATGGACTTCGCTTCGAGGATGTGCATCACGTCCTCATCACCCATGACCACGCCGACCATGTAAAGTCGGTGGGGAGTCTGAGTACTGACTATCATCTACCGGTATATACGACCCGTAAAGTACATCAAGGCATCGAGCGCAACTATTGTGTTCGAAAGAAGATAGAGCCTAACCATGCTCGTGTGATAGAGAAGAAAGTAACTTTCACACTGGGCGAGTTTAAGATTACTCCGTTCGGTGTACCCCACGACAGTACCGACAATGTTGGCTATTTCGTGGAGTGCGGTGGTGTAAACTTCTGTCTCATCACCGATGTGGGGCATATTACTGAAGAGATGCACGACTTTATCGGCCGTGCCAACTATCTTGTGCTCGAGGCGAACCATAGTGTAGAGATGCTCCAGCAGGGTCATTATCCCCAGTATCTGAAGGATCGCATTCTGGGAGATAACGGTCATCTGAGCAACGACGATTGTGGCGAGGCGCTTGCCAATTATGCTACACCGGAGCTTCATCACGTCTGGCTCTGTCATCTCAGCGAGGAGAACAACCATCCTGAGCTGGCACGCAAAACCGTAGAGCAGATTTTGCGCAGCAAAGGCATCATAGCCGGCAAGGACTTCCAGCTGGAAGTATTGAAGCGCAAGACACCGAGCGAAATCTATAAGCTGGTGTAGGGCAGGTGTAAAACTAAAAAGGTAGCCGGATAAGGAGTTATATTGAGTTAACTCCTTATCCGGCTATTTCATGAATACGAAATAAACGGCTGCAATCAGGCAGCAGAAGGCTGCGAAATGATTCCAGTGCAATCCCTGTCCCTGAAAGAGGATATTGGCGATGATGGCGAAGACGATAAGTGATACGCATTCCTGTATCACTTTGAGTTGGACCAGATTAAACGGTCCGCCATTATCCACGAAACCGATGCGGTTGGCTGGTACCTGACAGCAATATTCGAAGAAGGCGATAGCCCAACTGAAGGCGATGACACCGATAAGAGGCCAGTTGCTGCTCACGCCCGTTTGTTGCAACTTGAGGTGTCCGTACCAAGCTAGCGTCATGAAGATGTTGCTCAGCACCAATAATAATATAGTATACAATCCGTTCATAATCTTATCTTTTTTGCGGGTGCAAAGGTAATATATTTTTTTAAACCCTCCAAATTTCAGGGAAGTTTCATTTCGTTTTTGTTTTGATATGGCTGTTTTTGGCAGATAGATCTCCGATGTTCTGATATTTATCTCCGAAAGATAAGTGTGCTGTTTGCGTATGGCTAGTAGGCTGTTTGGGGCGAACAGCCGACTAGCGGAATAGGGAACAGTCGGCTGTTCCTATAAGACAGTCATCTCAGACGGGGAAACCAGATTTCCCAATCCTATCAATATGATTTATGTTTAGCATTCTGCAAAAATTTCTTCACTCTTCACCTTTCCTCCCAAATCCCCTGTGTTTATCGGCATTTCGGGAGGTGAAGAGTCATCAGCAACTCTTCACCCACTCTTCACCACTCTTCACCTGGACTCAAAATCGATAGGTAGATGTGTATCCTCCTTTATGCGTTGATGTGTAGAAGTATATGGGTGAAGAGTGGGTGAAGAGCTGCTGCGAACTCTTCACCCCCGCCAACCTCCCTGTTTATCGGTATTCCGGAGGGTTGGGTGAAGAGTGAAGAGTATTTCCGTGTTTGCTTCCACATAATATTTATCGGTCAGGATTATGATATGACAACCCATTTGCCTGATTTCTGCGAGCCTTCTCTGCGGATGATATGATCTTCCTGCATCTTCTTGAGATGCTTAAGGATGGCACTTCTATTGATGTTCAGAGTGTTAGCAATCTCTCGGGAAGTGATATTCCCATTGCTGGCGATAAGTTGCAAAATGGCATTTCTCGTTTCTGGACCACCTTTCTGGACCACTTCCTTGTTTTCTGGACCACCTTTCTGGACCACCTCCTGCTTCTCCTTTTCCATCTTGTTTTCTCCTTCCATCTGCACTTTGATATCAGCTATCGCAATATCTTCTTCCATAGATTTCCTGTATTCAAGAATCTCGTTTCTCAGGTTTTGCGTGTGCTCTTTCAGCATGAATTCCTGGAAGGGTGCCATTGCCTCTTCTTCTCTCGATTCATTGAGGGCTTCGATATACTGCGCTTTATCTTCTTTGATGATTTTAGCAGGTACCAGTCCGAATTCAAACTGTAGGTGATTCATGATGAGGCGCGACATTCTGCCGTTGCCATCCACCCATGGGTGAATAGTAACGAGAATGTTGTGGGCATCGAAACTTAGCAGGTAGGCATCTATGGCGTTGGGACTTTTGATGAGCGCTTCTCTCCGCTGGTTGATGTGGTTGCAGAGTTCTTCCAGTTTCATCGGAACTTTGCGGTAGTCCATATAGGAGCGCCCGCCTGCTCCTGCCGTAACGCCAACAAGGCGCAGGTCTCCCTTTGATGAGTCGAATTCGCCCATCAAGGTGCTGTAGTGGCTGCCCGTATTTCTCATTACCAGGGCGGAGAGGTTCTTGAGCATTTCCACGGTGAATGGCTTATGTTCTCTTGCCCATCTGATGGATTGTTCGTAAGCTCTCTTCAGGTCGAGGTTCATGAGTTGTTCCACCATCGGTTTGCCTTTAGCCGTGATGCCTTCGTCGAAGAGAAGCTGGTTCTCTATCTCGGTTACGGTGGAGCCTTCGATGGCGGTGGAGTGGGTGATGATAGAGTAGAGATAGAACTTCTGATAGTCTATCTGCTCAGATATTCCCAGCTCCTGGTATTCTTTCAGAACCTCTAGGAGTTCATTGATCTGCTTGTCCATAACGCTTCTTTTTGTAACTAAATCTTTTTGCAAAGATACGACGAATATTTTGATTTCGCAAGAAAAAATGGGGGATAATATAAAAAAAATGGCGAATCTTTTTGTTATCTCTGATTTTTGCAGTATCTTTGCAGAAGCAAAGCTGCACTCGGCAATTTGAAAGCAAGCTTTCATTGCGCCCGTTTGCATTTACTTTGCATTTGGATGGATTCGCCCTAGGGTGATGATGTCTGTTTTTTGTGGGTTAAAATAATAGCGTTTGCTGTTTATTCGATAATAATGTTCCTGAAGTTTGGCCGCGGAAGAACATGTGCAACAGAATAAATAAGTAAGCGTCCGCTATAGCGTGGACGTAAAACTTATCTGTTGCATATAGGTTAGGCCAAACACCTTGGGACGTTGGATAAGTGGATCGTCCACGTTTCTGCGTTCTGATGGGGATGAGGCTAGTCTTGATGTATATCAGGGTTGGCTTTGTTGCTATGGATAAGGGTGTTTGGCTGTAGCTTTTATTTTCTGAATACTATCAAAAAGACTATTTTTGCAAAATCATTATGAAGGGTGATGCTCACAAGGGTAGAATAATATGTAGCAACTGCATAGCAAATGTGTCGCTAGGCAAATGTCAAGTGAAGATGTCTACGCTTTGTTATTGCAGGAAAAAGAACTTATAAACGTTTTAAATTAAAGTTTGCAGGACATCCAAACTTGTTGTTGTAATTAATTATGAAGAGAACATTACTTGTTTCCGCATTTGCAGTCATGGCTTTGGCTGCTAGTGCACAGATTTCTGAAGTAACTAAGGTGAAAGGCGATGGATTTGATTTCATCCCTAAAAATCTTACCACTACAGGTGTTATTACTCCTTATTCAACTATCGGAGTTGAAAATAATAGTAGCAACCAAACATCTGAGTTTACTGTTTATGATGCTTCTTTTAATGTGGAGAAAACTTTTAATTATGACCCTAGGGTATTCAAAAGCAATTTGGTACCAATGAAAGCATTAGCTGATTTCAAAACCAAGAAGGTTGTTAAGGAAGGTTATGAGAAAGTTTATTGGGACAAAGTTGATGGAGTATATGGTGATAATGGATTTGAAACTCCAATTACAACGATGGATGAATTTTAGGCTGCTGTTACCAAATTGATAGGCGATGGAGAACAGGTTTACTTCACTGATTATAAAGGCAATTTTGCTTATTATAATAAATATGATCGGCCAGAAACTTTTGGTAGTAATGATAGTATTTACGTAAGTGAGCGTTACTCTTATTATAACCCTTCCGACAATAAATTATATAATGTAGATGGTCTTACTAGGTTAGTTGAAGTTGATATGTCTAACTTGGCTTGGAAGGTAGATGATAGCCGTGAAGGTAGTGAGGTAACACAGCAAGAAAGAATCATGCAGACAGAGGTGTATGATTTTGATGCGAACTGCAATGAGGATTCATATGTATACCTTACTCAAAATGTGTTTAACAATGATGATAAATATGAGTTTCTTGTAGAATGTTATAGGCAAGTATCTCAGCCAGAAGCTAGCGCTAATAGTCTAATGATAAATGGTATTGAAAATGGAAAACTCGTTTTATGTCAGGATGTGCCTGACAAGTACTATGAGTCTTATATAGCCGTAAAGAATGAGGATGGAAAGGAATTGTTCACTATACCGAATGGTAATAATGGAAAGGATCTGTCTATCTATCGTATGAATGGAAAGATTTATATAGGAAATAGTGAATATTTAGGTAATGGAGAAGCTCAATATGTCATCTACTTGCTTGACAATACAGGCACCGGTATTACTGAGTTAGCTCGCACAAATGTAGTGAAGTCAGCTAAGACTTTCAATATGGCTGGTATGAAAGTTGGCAAAAATGCTAAGGGAATTGTTATCCTGCAGGGTGGCAAGAAGTATTTTAACAAGTAGTTTTTTTGCGGAATGCTCAACTTGTTGGGCATTCCGCATAAATAAAAAGTCTAGTCTTAAGCATTATTTATAAGCCGTGCGTAAGTGTTCTGACAGCATTTCTTGCAACTTTTCATTGCTCAGTTCGCCAGATTCCCAAAGTTTATCTAATTCTTGCTGCAAACGCTCGTTCATGAACTTTATTTGTGTTGCCATAATTGTTAATTTTAAATATTTCATGTGCAAAGATACAGATATTTGTTAATACTCCAAAAATTTTAAGAAGAAAAAATTAATACTTGGTCGTTTTTTATCCAAGTTGATCCGTATAATCCATTAAATTTCAGCATTTTCCGCAATTTTCTAGCATTTTTCTTGCGAATACCAATCTTTCTTCGTACTTTTGCATAAGAAACGTAGAACTTTAAAAGCGAAAGAATTATGGAGGAAAAGAAATATCATATCGATGAATCTAAGGTAGCAGGGGATAAGGTTTGTGAGCCATCGCCTGCTTATCGTTCGGCAGCATCAGCATCATCAGTATCATGGGATGAGGCTTACGACACCGATTCCTATCCTATGGGGCGCTCGCTGGAGCAGGTGATGGAGCATTGCGCAGAAATAGACAAGCACTTGGATAATCCGAACTATGGTCATCCTGTTGATGATTTGATTGCAAGATTAGAACAGAAGATTGAGCAATGGAGATAAAGACAGATGATTTGTTTGATAGCGAATTTGACAAATCTGTCGGATTCTTGAAAAAGTATTTAGGTGAAGAGTGGTGAAGAGTGGGTGAAGAGTTTCTGAGAACTCTTCACCTCCGCCAACCGCCCTGTTTATCGGTATTTCAGAGGGGTTGGTGAAGAGTGAAGAGTATTTGCCGTGCCAGTTATTCATTTTAAAAAGGAGCAATATGATGGTACATCGAGATAAGATATTATGTTTTTTGGTTTTATTCTGCTGCTTTGCTCATACTCCTCTGCAAGCCCAGCTGCCACGCAAGAAGGTGGGGCTCGTTTTGGGTGGAGGTGGTGCCAAGGGTGCGGCTGAAGTAGGTGTGCTCAAGGTGCTGGAAGAGGCTGATATTCCTGTAGATTATATTGCCGGAACCAGTATCGGTGCCATCGTGGGCGGACTCTATGCCATCGGCTACGATGCTGCGGATATTGATAGCCTCTACCGTAACCAGAACTGGCTTTTCCTTTTGAGCGACCAGGTGAAACGTGAATCGGAGACTTTCCTCTCTAAAGAAGAAAGGGAGAAATATATCGTTCATATTCCTCTTTCCAAAGAGAGGAAGGTCTCGTTGCCAACCGGTTATGTGAAGGGGCAGAATATCTTTAACCTTTTCTCTAAACTTACCGTGGGGTATCATCAGGTGGATGATTTCTCCAACCTACCCATCCCTTTCCGTTGCGTGGCGGTAGATCTGGTAGAAGGCAAGGAGGTGGTGTTTTCATCGGGCTCGTTGCCATTGGCGATGCGTGCCAGCATGTCGATACCGGGCGTGTTTGCTCCGGTAGAATGGAAAGGGAAGATGCTGGTGGATGGCGGCGCCTTGAACAATCTGCCGGTTGATGTGGCAAAGGAAATGGGAGCAGATGTGATTATCTGTGTAGATTTGAGTACCGGTTGGAAGAAGAAGGAAGAACTGAAATCGGCTTCTTCTGTTGTAGAACAGCTCATAAGTATGATGGGGCAGAACAAATACCGGAAGAATATGGCTGAAGCCGATCTTTATATCAATCCTTCTCTGAAAGGTTATTCGGCAGCCAGTTTCCAATCTGAAGCCATTGACACGATGATACAGCGGGGAGAACAGGCTGCCCGCCAGAAATGGGATGAGCTGATGGCTCTGAGAAAGTATATCTATGCTGATGCTTGTGATTCTGCAGCCTCTGATGATACATTACAGGATAAACGCCTCAAACAGCCGAAACCTTCTCAGACGGAAGCTTATCATATAGGAAGCATCCGGATAGAAGGCATCAGCGGAGAGGAGGAAAAGTGGATTAGAAAGAAAATTGCTTTACGGGAGAATTCGGAAGTCAGTCCTGAGGAGATAGATGGCACACTTGCCATGCTCAGGGGACTGAATATCTTTTCGCGTGTAGAATACAGACAGTCTAACGAGGAACCTTATGACCTGGTATTTATGCTGGAACCCAACGAATCGAGAAGAATCAGTGTAGGTGCACGTTTTGATACGCAGGATCTGGCGAGCGTCATTGCTCAGATATCCAATAACCAGCAGTTTTCTACCCGTCATCACTATGCCTTTACAGGACGCATTTCCCGTAATCCCTATCTGGAAATGAAATATGCCTATGGCAACCTTTTCGGAGCGAAAATAGGCATTTCCTATCGTATGGCTCATTATGATTTCGACCTTTATGCGGACAAGCATAAGCTGGATGCCCTGGAGTTTCTTTCGCATTCTTTCGCTGGATTCTATACCCGCGATATCGGCAATTTCAGATTGAAGTCGGGTGTGCAGTTTGATTATTATCATTATCATTCTGATATGTTCGAACGCGACGGAAGCATCCAGACACGTTCGTCAGACCATTTCCTGAACTACTTTGCATCTGTTGTGATGGATACTTACGACCGCCGCTATTTCCCGACCCGTGGCAGCCGCATTCAGGTTCAGGGCATTCTGCATACGGATGACGGAATACATTATGCTGATGGTAATCCTTTCGGTGAAGTTGTTTTTCAAGGAGAATGTGCCGTACGTCTCAATTCCAGATTCTATCTGCTCCCTAAGCTCAAGAGCCGCTTCTTGTTTGGCAGTTCCGTACCAGCCATTTATCAGAATTATGCAGGTGGAGTAGCTGACGGTTACTATCTGCCTTGGCAGGTGGCATGGGAGAGTGCGCAGCATGTTCATCTGCTGGAGCGCAATGTGGTGACTGGTCAGCTCGGTTTCCGCTATCGGGTAAAAGGAAAGTTCTATCTTACCGCTCTGGGAGAGTATGGCAAGGAAGCCCGCAAGTTTTCCCATATTCTCATCGGTGATGATTTGTGGGGAGGAGCCTTGAGAGCATCCTATGATTTCGTATTGGGTCCGGTAAGCATTCAGGCTAATTATTCTAGCTTGGGTAAGAATGTAGGATTCTATATCAATGCAGGATTTGTATTCTGATTTCCTTATCTGCATCATGTAAACCAGAACCTGCATGTTTATATGTGTCATGGCGGTTCGCACAAAACTCGCATCTTGTCGTTCCCAGAGCCTACAAGACAGGAAATCATCAGTCTGATAGGTGGTTGGCTGAAGGAATAATGCTTTCATCAACCAATCATGATGGATAAAATGAAAGATTTTTTCAAAAAATATCCATAAAAGTTTGGTGGTTTCAGAAAAATGTATTACCTTTGCACTCGCTTTTGAAAACAAAGCTTTTTGCAGAGGCACCCTTAGCTCAGTTGGTAGAGCAACTGACTCTTAATCAGTGGGTCTAGGGTTCGAATCCCTAAGGGTGTACAAAAAACTCCGAAGAATCAATCTTGGTTCTTCGGAGTTTTTTTTTTATCTATGTCCGGTATGAGGTAACCACGGCTCCGTGAATGTTGGTGATATATCACAAATTTGCAGAATTTGAGAAAAAATAAGTAAGATAGTCTTGCTATTTCTGTTTTTTATAGTATCTTTGCAACCGATGAATAGAACAGACTTGACACAAGGTAGCATTTGGGGGAATATCACGACCTTTCTGTTACCTTATATTCTGGCTTATTTCCTACAGATTCTCTATGGTTTGGCCGACCTTTTCGTGATAGGTAGATATTGTGGTGTAGATAGTACTACGGCTGTATCTAATGGTGCGCAGGTAATGTATTTTGTTACTTGCGTAGTCATCGGTCTAGCTATGGGTACTACTGTGAATACGGCTCATGCCATCGGTGCAAAGGATCAGCGCCGGGCTTCCCGGGTTATTGGTAATACTGCTACCATGTTCTTTATCTTGAGTATATTGTTGGCGCTGGTGTTGCTTTGTTGCCGTGATGGTATTGTCCGATTGATGGATACGCCACCAGAGGCTGTGGAAGGTACCCGTGATTATCTTATGGTATGCTTTATCGGCATTCCTTTCATCATGGCTTATAATGTGATAGCCTCTATCTTCCGTGGTTTGGGTGATTCGAAGAGTCCGATGTATTTCGTTGCTGTAGCCTGTGTGGTGAACATCCTTCTCGACTTTTTCTTTATCGGATATCTGGGGTGGGGAGCCCGAGGTGCTGCATTGGGCACTACCTTATCGCAAATGTTCAGTGTGATCGTAGCCCTCCTTGCCATCAGGCGTCACCGAGAAGTATTTGATGTTCACAGACATGATTTCCGTCCGAACCGTCAGACGGTAAAAAGTATTCTGAAGATAGGCTTCCCGATAGCTATGCAGGATGGTTTCATCCAGTTGGGCTTTCTTGCCATTGCCGTAATTGCCAATGGACGAGGCGTGTATGATGCCGGTGCTGTGGGCATCGTAGAGAAGTTTATCGGTCTGGTTTTTATTCTTCCTTCTGCCATGCTGTCTACCGTATCTGCCATCTGTTCCCAAAACTATGGTGCAGGTAATTTAGACCGTGTGCTTAAAACTTTGCGCTGTTCTCTTGTCATCATCTTTTGTTATGGCATTCTGATGATTGCCGTTTGGGAGATTTTCCCGGAGGTGGCAGTGGGTATCTTTACCGATGATCCTGTTGTAGTAGAAAAAGGAGCTGTTTATCTGCAGGGATATATTTATGATTGCCTTTTTGCCGGCATTCACTTCTGCTTCTCAGGCTTGTTTACAGCCTGCGGCTATTCCATCATCTCTTTTGTTTATAATTTCCTGTCGGTCATCCTGGTAAGAATTCCGTTGGCTTATCTTGCCTCAGAGATGTATCCGGATACGCTCTATCCTATGGGTATCACGACATGGTTCGGTTCGCTGTTCTCTGTTATCATCTGTGTGGTTGTATACCGCTGGATGGTCAAGCATCATAAGTTCAGTCATTCCATCGTTGCTTCCTAATACAGGCATGATTATTCTTTTAACAGCTGTTTTCTGAAAGCACTAGGAGACATTCCCGTCTTTTGTCTGAAGAGGCGGGCGAAATGGTTGGGATAGTTGAAGCCCAGTTCTCTGCAGGTGCCGTAGCTGCGGCTCTTTATGTTGCCGGTGATGGTCCATGAAACAGGATAAAACATGTATCAGAAGCAATAATTTCGCCAACTGCCACAACGAATTTGGGTCAACTGTCACAGTGAATTTGGGTCAACTGCCACAACGAATTTGGGTCAACTGCCACAATAGAATGGGAAAGCAACAAAGTTTAACCATTTTATTTGCTTGATATTCAATAAAATATATTATTTTTGCATCAGAAATTAAAAATGAGATTTTATGAAAGAATATAAAGCAAGAATTGCAGATAAAATATTGGCAGAAAAACTGGATGCGATGGGGGCTGTTTTGATAGAAGGTCCTAAGTATTGCGGTAAAACTACTCTTGCCAGCCAACAGGCTAAAAGTATCCTGTCTATGTCTGATCCAGATACTATGGAGCAGAACATTGCTATGGCCAATACCAATATCAAACTGTTGCTTCGAGGTGAAACGCCACGTTTGATAGATGAATGGCAAATAGCACCTAAGTTCTGGGATGCCGTCAGAAATGAAGTGGATAAGCGTGATGATGATGGGCAGTTCATACTGACTGGGTCTGCTGTACCACCTAGTTATGACGAAATCTTTCATACGGGTACGGGGCGTTTTGCCTGGCTCAAACTCCGAACGATGAGTTTGTGGGAATCAGGAGATTCTACAGGAGAGGTTAGCCTTGCCAAATTGTTCGCAACCGACAGGACGGATTACTTCGTAGAAGGAATCAACCCAATTGACTTGGAGCATCTGGCATATTTGACTTGTCGGGGTGGCTGGCCGAAAGCCTTGGATAAGAAAAGCAAACAGGCTGCTTTACAGCAGGCCATTGAGTATTTTGAGGCAGTAACCAGATTCGATGTATCCCGTGTAGATGGAGTCAACCGTGATAGTGAATTGGCACGGAGGATTATGCGTTCGTATGCGAGAAATCAGGGAAGTCAGGCTACTGCAAGTACCATTTTGGCAGATATTGCCAACAATGAGAGTACTGAGGTTAGTGAGAATACCATCTATTCCTACATCAAGGCTTTGAAGAAGATATTTGTGATAGAGGATTCTACAGCCTGGAACCCGAATATGAGAAGCAAGTCGGCGATACGTACTTCTGATACCAGATATTTTACCGACCCTTCGATTGCAACTGCAGCTTTGGGAATGGGACCGGATGACTTGATCAATGATTTGAGTACGTTTGGCTTATTCTTTGAAACCTTGTGTGTACGTGATTTGAGAGTTTATGCTGATGCATTAGGTGGCTCCGTTTATCATTTTCGTGATAGAAAAGGTCTGGAGTGTGATGCTGTAGTTCATCTTCGTAATGGCAAGTATGGGTTGATAGAGGTGAAGCTGGGTGGCGACAAGCTCATAGAGGAGGGCGCAGGAAACTTGGTGACCTTGGAAAGTAAAATCGATACCGATAAGATGAAGTCACCATCTTTCAAAATGGTGCTGACTGGTGTCGGTAAATATGCCTACCAGCGTCCGCAGGACGGCGTATATGTTGTGCCGGTAGGGTGCTTGAGAGATTAGGAATCTATTTGTTTCTTTTCTCTATTGGAGGTCAGCCTGTGTTTTCATACGAACTGGCGTCCTTGACACATTAATATATTATATAGGGGCATCTTTGTTTCTTGAATAGAGACAGAGGTGCCCCTTATCATATATTAATAAACTTCATAAATTCACTGTCATTATGTCAAGAAACAAGAAAACATCAGAGTCTTTATTCCAGTTCATGAACCTCCTCATCGCCCTGTTGCTGAAGAACGGGCAATACCGCACCTCGCTGCATTACAAGGCATCCCTCAACAGCTTTAAGCGATACCGTGACAACAAGGATATTGCCCTAAAAGAGATAGATGCAGAAGTGATGCGCTCGTATGAGGCGTACCTGCATCATACGGCGGAGGTATGCAAAAACACCAGCTCCTTCTATCTCCGCATCCTCCGTGCCACCTACAACAAAGCTGTGGCAAAGGGACTGACGCCACAGCAGCATCCCTTCTCGGATGTCTATACCGGTATTGCCCAAACTCGCAAGAGAGCCATACCTACAGAGAATGTCAGCCAGATCAAGAGTCTGCAATCTGTCAAGGATCTCAATCCCAAGGAAGAGATGGCAAGAGATACATTCCTGATGAGTTTCTATCTGCGTGGTATCTCTTTCATCGACCTGGCTCATCTCCGCAAATCTGACCTCAAGGACGGTTATCTTCATTATACAAGAAGAAAGACAGGACAGCGTCTCACCATCCGATGGGAGAAGGAGATGCAGGAGTTGTTGGAAAAGTATCAGGCGCAGACCGCCTCCTCATCTTATCTCTTTCCTTTCCTTGTTGATGATGGAAACAAAAGACAGGATAAAACTATTGACAAAAAGCAGGATGAGGCACGCCTATATCACAATGCGGAAGCGCGTATCTCCTACCACCTCAGAAAGTTTGGAGCTACGATAGGCATCAAGGGCAAGCTCACCCTCTATGTTGCCCGCCATTCCTGGGCAACGACGGCAAGAGATAATCATATCTCTATCTCTGTCATCAGCGAGGCATTGGGACATCATTCCGAAACCACCACACAAATCTATCTCCGTTCCATCAAAAGCTCAGAAGTAGATGATGCCAACGCCAAGATACTGGCAGCCCTATAAGCCACAAAAAAGAATAAAAAGAGGGATTATGTAAAATGAACCAAAATGAACCAATTTTTCTGAATCTTTATATAAGAGACACAGAATCTTACCGCAAAGATAAGAAAATTGTTGGAAACAAGCAAATTATGCGTGTTAAAAAATTAATATCATTCTACGAAATTCTACATTTTTTCAGCATTTTTCTCGTACACAATCTTCTAAGTCGTTGATTGAAAGAATGTTTTTCGGTTTTCTGTGTCTCTTATATAGAGATTCAGAAGAACGGGAGTGATTGAGGGAAGGATTTTGAGGACAAAGGAATCGGACAGCTAATCATTCCAAGGGTTGCAGACTATCATGCTCTTGGATCAGGAGTACGTCTGTGATTAGAGGTTTCCGTTATTGGAAATAGACTAACCAACCCTTTCTTGCCAAGTGTTTTGAAACATGATTTCACGACACGGGGGAATGAGAAGTACACCCTGGTCAAAATAGAAAAAAAATAAACAATGATACAAGCAGACAACGAGGAGAGTTGGTACGCATTCAAGATATTTTTTGGGAAAGGAAAGCCTATCAAGGCATATTTCGTTGCCAAAGGGATAGAACATATTTATGATGTGAAACAAGCATATTGGGACAAGAATAAGAAAAAGAGACTGGTGAAGGAAGTTCCTATTATGCCATCTCTCATTCTTTTCCGTACTACGAGAACAGAAGCCGAAGAGATGGAGCGTATGTTTCTCAATAAAGTGATGCTCTATCGTGGCAAAAATTCTGAGAACTTGAAAGAACCTTCTAAAATTTCAGAACGTGAAGTGAAAATCTTCAATATTGTAGCAACTTCTGGTGTTGAAGGACTGGATTTTTACGATGAGTATAATCCCAAGTTTACCAAAGGCGACAAGTTCCGAGTCATTGAAGGTCCTTTGAAAGGAGCGGAAGGCTATGTCGTCCGTATCAAAAAAGATCATAAACTTTATGTGAGTATCAAGGGGTTGTGTGCTGTTACGACGGGATATATTCCTAAAGCATACTTGCAAAAAATCGAATAGAGTATATGGAAATGTCAGATATTAAGCAAGTGGTACTGACGAGGAAAAGTACCTCGCCAGTAACAGAGTATTAATCGAGATGATGATGAGCAGCCCAGCTGCCCGCATCCAAACACGGACACTCTTTGGGAGTAGTCCCCGGCAAATCCCGATGCCCCACAATCTTCGCTTTCGGAAAGAGAATCTTCAGATTCCAGAAAAGGTCAATGAGTCTCGTTTCCTGCTCAGTTGTCATGGTGTTGCAAGGCTTGCCTTGCTCATCGAGCCCTCCCTCATAGCAGATGCCGATAGAGCATCTATTATAAGGTCTGGCATGAGCACCAACCTCCAACAGCATCCGGTGCTGCGTCATCGTTCCATCCTTACGGATGTAGAAGTGGTAGCCGATGTCATAAAACCCACGAGCCTTATGGTCACGGCGCAGCTGTTCTACACTATAGTCCTCATTGCATCGGCTAGCCGAGCAATGCAAAACCAGATATTTAATGTCGTTAGCCGACATATATTGACTTTGTCTCATAATTCATAATTCAACATTTAACATTCAACACTTAACATTGCTATAAGGCATTTGCGCACGAGCTTACTCCCAGTGCAGTAAGAGCTGCAATCAAAGCTTGAACAGCAGCATTCAAAATTGAAACCCAAGAAATTTTCTTGGAACCATCATTAAAATTCTTCATAATCAGAAATGTGTTTAAAAGTGAAACATAAGTTTGAAGGGGTGACCACACCCTGCATTATGCAGGATGCAGTCACAGGGAGAATCCTACTCCAGGCCATCACCGCCACCGTCGGTGCCAGAGTCGGTACTGCTTCCACCACCAGGGTTTGGTGTATCACCATCATCACCCGATGGCTTGTTGTCACTCTTGTCGTCCTTGGTAGGCTTCTTCTTCGCAGCCTCCAGGTCAACGGTACTCTCGTTCGCCTTTTCAGCCTTGAGCAAGGCAGCTTGACCAGCACGGCTTGCCACGAGCTTGAACTCAGCTTTATCAACAAGGTTCTCAAAGTCCACACCAGGATTGAACTTGATGTTCACCGACTTGATGTTCTCCTCGGTAAACTTCTCCAGCGACTCCGCACCCTCACAGTTGATGGAGATGCTAAAGACACCAAACTCACCGAGTTTAATCTTGTTGCCGTTGAGCAGTTGCTCTACAATGCAGTCGCACATGTCCGACAGGATGGCTTTCACCATACCTCGGCTGTAGCCAGCGTTATGTGATGCAATGTGCTTGCAAAACTTATTCAAGTCCCAGATTTCACGAACTTGGTTCTTGGCATAAGCCTTAGCCCCGTCCTCAGGCTTGAGGTAGTTGGTCATCAAAAATACAGAATACTCAATCATAATTAATCCTTTCTTTTAAAATGTTAATACTAATGTTACCTATGTCTCACTCAAAACTCAGAATGTCGAATGCCCGGGGTAATGAATTCTTCACTCTTCACTCTTCGTTCTTCGTTTAACTGATGCAAAGGTATAAAAAATGAGAGGCGAAATCAACTTTATGGAATAGCGTTGAATAACCATTGAATATTCGTTGAACAACCATTAAATACCCCTACTAGAAATGGAAGAAAACAGCAAGTCTAACGTGACTTTCAACATATACGGAGGCAACAACCAAATCCTCCCCAATGCCACAGAAGCCGTACAAAACTTCTATGGCGACCAATTCGCAGACCAAAATCTCCATTCAGAAGGCGAATCCACCGATGCACCTAATGAAGATGAGCAGCGTCTCGCTATATATATTAATAAGGTGAAATCTCTCCGAGGTTACATCTCTCTCCTCACCGCTTGCAAGAAAGCAAAGGAAGTGGGCGAGGTAGTAGCCACGATGTGCCAGAACTAGGAGGCGATAGATGCCGACCTTATCGCCAAGAAAGAGTTCATCCATCTCCTCCTTCCATTCCTCACGAATGTGAAGACAGGCAAGGGAGTAGATAACCTCCGCCTCTACATCAACAATGCATGGGATGCAAGAAAAAAGGCTATCCGCCAGTCAAATCGATGAAATAGCCCTCAAAAAGTATATTATATTACTTGAGCAAGTATATTATATTACTTTGCCAAGTATATTATATTACTTGGGCAAGTAACTTATATTCCCGAAAACATGAGAGAAATATATATTCATATGATACGTAAGGCACAAGAGTTCATGAATGAGAATCATTATGCAGACATCTCTCGTGTACATTGTTTGCTCCGAAAGATGATGCCTAAGGAATACCATGACCTGATAGACCAGATCAAGGAGTGTCAAGACCCGCACGTTATGTTCAATGTTAATGGTGGCAACAACGTGATAGCGCCAAATGCTAGTCAGGCGAAACAAAATATACATGATGATTCTTCTAGTAGTATAAAAGATAATTTTCAATCATAAAAGTTGGATTATGGATTTGCAATTAGAGCGATTTTCAGACATCAATCTCAAAGATTCATTCTTTGATTCTTTGAGGTCGAGTTATCCCGAGTTTGATGAGTGGTATCATAAAAAGGAAGCTGCAGGTGCAACAGCCTACACCTATTATATTAATAGAGAACTGAAAGACTTTCTTTATTTGAAGATAGAGGAAGAGGAACTATCAGATATGGTACCTGTGCAACCTGCGAGGAAACGCTTGAAGGTCGGCACATTCAAGGTGGACAATGACAATCGTCATACCACACGTGGCGAGCGTTTCATGAAGAAAATCATGGATTTGGCTATAGCCGAGGATGTGGAAGAAGTCTATGTCACCATGTTCCCTACAGATGAGTTACAAGGCTTGATTCGTATGTTTGAGAAGTTTGGATTCTTACATGAGGCGGACAAGCCTCATGAGGACGGTAATTCGGAATATGTATTGATAAAGAATATGAGAAACCATATAGGTGATTTAAAACTCGACTATCCTTTTGTTAGAAAAGCGGGTTTTAATAAGTATGTTCTTTCTATAGTTCCAGAATACCATACACAGCTTTTTCCGGATTCCATTTTGAAAAACGAACAGAAGTATGATCTTATACAGGATGTTTCTGAGACTAACAGCATCTATAAGATATACCTTTGCTGGATGAAAGGTACTAGATATTTGAAAACAGGCGACAAACTTGTCATTTATAGGACTAGTGATTTCCAAGGTCCAGCCAAGTATCGCAGTGTTTGTACATCTGTTTGTACAGTTAGTGAGGTCAAGACCTTCAAAGACTTTGAAAATGAAGATGCTTTTGTGAATTATACCAATCGTTATTCGGTATTTAAGGAATATGAATTGAGACGATGGTATAGAACAAGGAATTGTTTCATTGTCATCAAGATGTTGTATAACATAGCTTTCACTAAGAAAGTAATCAATAAAGTGATGAAAGAGCAGGTTGGCTTGAACCCTGAGTATTGGGGATTCTTCAAGTTGACCGATGCTCAATTTGATAAACTATTGGAATTAGGAGAAATAGATGAACGTTATATTATCGATTAAGCCAGAGTTTGTTGAGAAAATCTTTTCTGGGGAAAAGCAATATGAGTACCGCAAGGTTCTCTTCAAGCAAAAGGTGGATACCGTATATATCTACGCCAGCCGTCCCATCAGCAAGATTGTAGGCGAGTTCAAGATAGCAGAGATTATCTGTGATACCCCTGCGAATATTTGGAATCAAACGAAAGAATACTCTGGTGTAACCAAGTCTTTCTTCCAACAATATTATACAGGAAAAGATAAAGGCGTGGCCCTCAAGATAAAGGAATGTAAGCAGTACAAGGAGGCTGTTGATCCAACAACGGTTATTGCTAACTTTAAAGTTCCCCAGTCGTTTATATATGTTTAAGTTTTGTCTAATAGAAATATGATACCTCCATTTCAAGTAATAATAGATTGTCCCTTCAAGAGTATTACTAAAGATTCAACACTTGCTTCTATAGACAAGAAATATAGTGTTTGTATGGTAAATGATTTTGAGGATGGAGTATGGAACGGTAAATCACCATTAGCCCGTATGGCGGTACCTATATAATATATTACCTTTCATATTATGAATACTGATATTAAGAGTTTGATACCATCCATGCATGCAGAACTGAAGCATATGCAATCTCGTGTTGCAGAGCTTCAAGTCTCATTGCAGCAAGGTTCATCTGATGAAAAGACGATTCTAGAGGAAAATTCTCGAATGAATCTGCGTGGGATTTGGACTTGAAACAAAAATTCCTTTAAAAATTTGGTAGTTTCATATAAAAACCATATATTTGCAGTCAAAAAAAGGAGATACAATTATGAATACAATTACAATAGATAATAATACATATCACGACATAGAAAATTTTGCTCATGTAAACAATTTGGATGTAGCAGATGTTGTGAAGAAGTCTTTTCGTTTCTTTATAGAGGAGTTTAAGTTTGCTAAGCCGCATTCGAAAGCATCTCGGTATCAGTTGCCTTTGCATTTGAAAAAGATGCGAGGAGTATTAGCTGGTGTGGAAGATAGTGAGGATGAAAGATTAAACTATATATTGAGCAAGTAATGAAGAAGGTATTTTTAGATACGAATGTGGTTCTTGATTATTATCTGGATCGAGAAGGCTTTAGTGATGATGCTGAAGCTATCTTGGCTTATGGATATAATCAAGGATGTTCATTGTATGTATCTTCTTTAACTTGTGCTAATATGGCGTATATAGGCAGAAAGAAGTTCCCTGGTGAAGCGATATATGCAGTACTTGCAAGTTTGTTTGAATTTGCCGAAATAGCATCTGTCGATTCGAATGCTGTAAAGTCCGCAGTAACTTTGCAGGCTAAGGACTTTGAAGATGCATTGCAATATTTTTCTGCTAAGGCAATAGGTGTGGATTGTATTGTTACCAGAAACGTTAAGGATTTTCCTTTTTCGGAATTGCAAGTCTTGACCCCTAAGGATTTTTTGGCTCATTATGCAGTTAAATAAATGACAGGTTGGATACTTACTAAGAAGAATACGACGTTATGAACATAGAAGAAAGAAAAGCAGATTTTATGCGTCGCTTCAAGGCTTCTAGAGAGCGGAAGGCAGAATACATAGCACAAATGGAAAAGCGTATGCGTGATGACTATCGCCGCAGAACCGGTAAGGAAGCAGAATCATTTTGTGTGTTGTAAGAATGAAAAAATTAGATTTAGTCAAGATTAATAGTTGTGCACCATATGCAGTAATATAGTAGAGACGCAGTCTTGGTGATATACGAATCGTTGCTTGCAACGAAAAAAATCCGTGAGATCCGTGTGCGACTTAAAAGAATAATATTGAGTGTTGAACACGAATCTTTCGAGACTAAGCAACTTATTCGTGTAATTCGTGCAATTCGTGTTCCGAAAAAAAATACGTAATTCGCGTGCAGAGAAATATCTATTGCTGTGAGGCATAGTGACTACCGTTGCTTGCAACGAAGAAATCTGTGTAAATCTGTGAGATCTGTGGGACATTAGAATAAACTCCCCATTCGAGTGACGACAAGTGCAGAGCGATACTGCAATGGGGAACAAAAATATAAAATCATGAAATCTTATTTCTCAATCAAGCCAGGAGCAACCTTTTTTTTAGGTAGCTCCCGCACCCTTGTCTATCATAAAGATGATGTCGAGATCATTTACAAGACCAAGACACCATCCGGCAAAACCTACTACGCCCATGTCTATTTGATGTTGGGCGGAGAAAACTCCGTTACTCTTTATGCTGATTGGGGTGATTACTTTTTGCATATGTCAAGCATCAAAGACCAGGAGCATTTCTTTGGTATAATGAAGCGTCCGTGCCCAACCTTTGTCCAGATATGGCAGAGCGAGCATCCCGACAATATATTTGTTATGTCAGCCAATGCCGGTCAAACCATGGGCTTAGGAATGGATATCGAGAACGTAGATTATCGCAATCTCGCTCCAACATTCCTCCCTTTCCATCCGTTGGTAGAGATAGGCTTACGTAAGTTCCTTGATGCCAACAACGATTTATATTTAGAACTCAATTCCCGTTGTCCCCTGAAACTCTGGAAAGACCGTCTGGTAGCTGTATGGGGACAAGAAACATTATAATGTTATGATTGTAATTCCAAATAAGAACTTCACGGCAGATAGCATCCGCTTGGTTCAGCTACTCAATAGCACAACGAAAGTCAATATGCTGAAAGTATGTGACAAGCTCGACTTATACGTAAGTCCCAACTTGAAGAAAGATGAGACAGCCAGGCGAATAGCTCAGGAGATGTTTGATAATCCAATCGAGATCTTGAGCCGTTTGAACAAGCAAGAACTCCAGATGGTAGATGAATTTGTAAAAGGCGATGCCAACACCTACGTGGTGCGCAAGATGCGCAAGACCCAGTACAAACTCCAGAAGCTATACTTGGTATCAACCTATGAGGATAAGGAGAACCAGGAATGGCACATGCTGATGCCATCAGAGTTAACCAAAGCCTTATCCACCAGTCTCAACTTCTATTTGGATATGGCAAACAAAGGCATCAAAGCCCCATCAGCCAAGCAACTCCGCATGATGTCCGCCTTAGGTCAATTCTTGGGAGGAAAGAAACTTTGATGACATGCAAGTCACATTCTCTATTTATATGATTATAATGCTGATAAGTGTGTAACTACAAGTTGTATAGTGGATATGCAGTATTACTTTTATTCAAATATTGGCGTAGGATCAGAGTCGAATCCCTAAATTGGTTATTATGATATCGAAACTGGAATTATTGGATAAGATAGAAAAAGCTAATTCTAATGATGAATATTTGCGAATCGTAAGAAAATACATAATACATGGAATTCCTTTTGTTTTTAAAGATAATCCAAACCTCTATTATGATTTCCGTGAGCAGATTGCAAACCATTGGCATGTTGGTTTTCAGGAAGTTTTGATATTAGGCTCAGGAAAGTTAGGGTATAGTTATCATAAGAATTCTGTTTTCTCAGATGAGTCTGATATAGATGTGGCTATTGTAAATCAAAGTTTGTTTGAAAGTTTTTGTCTGAAAATTAGAAATTTTCAATATCGGATGGATTCAGGTTTGGAAACATTGACTTCTTATGAAAAAAAAGAATATAATCGTTTCCTGTCGTATATGATAAAAGGTTGGATGAGACCCGATATACTTCCTGTTAAAATTACAGGTGAGTTATCAAAAGATGAATGGTTCTCCTATTTTAAGTCAATATCTTATGATAACAATCTTGCAGGTAATTATAAAGTATCTGCAGGCTTATTTAAGAGTTTTGACTATATGGAATACTATTATACAAACTCAATAAAGAATCTAAAATAGGTACAGTTATGACACAAATACCATCTTCTCCAAGTACAAAGAAAATATCAGATCTTATTGGGATGATTAAACGTGGAGATTTGATATTGCAACCTGACTTTCAGAGAAAGTTAGTTTGGGCACCAAAGCACAAGGAGTCTTTTATTGATACAATATTGAGAGGCTTTCCTTTCCCAGAGATTTATATAGCTCAATCTGGTATTGATTTGGAGACTTTTCAATCACAGCAAGTTGTGGTAGATGGACAGCAACGCTTGTCTGCAATAATAAGCTATGTTAGTGATGAACTTCCTTGTCGGAATATTCCACATTATTCTGATTTGAACAATCAGCAAAAGGCTGACTTCCTTAATTATGATGTTGTTGTTCGTGATTTGAAAAATGCCTCTTCTGATACGATAAAAGAGGTCTTTCGAAGAATTAATCTTACTCAATACAGACTAAATGACATAGAAATAAATAATGCCATTTATGAGGGGGAGTTTATTAGTACGGCAAAAGATATATTGATTCATTTAGATAACGATTCTTTCCCGATATTTAGTGATAATGAGCTAAATCGAATGGGGGATTTGAATTATATTCTAATGATTATGGCTACTTTGGAAGAAGGTGGCTATTTTGCTGGTAATACGATGACAGGAAAATATATTGTACAATATGATGATTCCTATGAAAATTCAGAAACGATGAAGGAGAAAATCCTTAATTTGTTTCATGTTATAGAGTCTTTTGATTTGGATCTAGATAGCATGTGGTATCGCAAGTCTAACTTTTTTACAATGTTCGTAGAATTATCAAAAGTTAGTCAAATACCGGATGATATTGTTGATAAAATCCGGCATTTTGAGACCGAAGTTTTAGCCAACAAGGGAAACGAAGAAAATGATTTTGGTAAGTATTATTCTGTTATGTACACAGGTACAAATAGTAGAGGTGCAAGAATAAAACGTGCAGGTCTTTTTTGCAAATACTGTTTAGCTACGTAAAGGCAGATTTATATATAGGGTTTGTAATGACCATTAAAGCGTTTTTTCTTTATGGTAACAATCAATTCATCAACCAATGGGAGAAGAAACATTATTGATCGTAGGTAATGGATTTGACTTATCTATGGGATTTAAGACATCTTATGGAGACTTTATGAAGAGTTCATTTTTTCCAAAATATGATTCTACCTTATGTTCTCATCTTAGAAAGCAATTTCAAGAGAATATGGGGTGGATTGATATAGAGAAAGAGCTGTCAGAGTTTAGTAGTATGCTCATTTCGATGAAGCAGGATGCTAAAAAGAAACATATTAAATGGGAGTATGATAGTTTTAGGGAAGAATATGAAGAATTAAAGTCTTCTCTAAAAGCTTATCTTCAAGAAGAAACCAAAAGAGCATTTGGCCCAAGTCCAGATAACCCTGCAAAGAGGGTTATTGATCAATTGCCTGCCGAAAGCAAGATTATATCTTTTAATTATACGAGTATAATAGAAAGAATGACACGAGATCGGTTTTGTGCTTTAAAAAGTAATTTGTTACATATTCATGGTTCTTTAGCTCCTAACGATGATATAGTATTTGGAGTAGAGGACTCTGCAAAGTTACCCAAGGAGCATGTCTTTTTATATAAAGCCCATAGCCGACATCTGAAGGTACAGGAATTTTCTGATTGGCTGAATTCTGCAGAGCGTATTATTTTTTATGGCTACTCTTTAGGAGATACAGACCATCAGTATTTTGAGAAGTTTTTTAGAAAGCTATGTTCTGATGATAGGACATATACCGAATTGGTATTCTACTATTATGATCAATCATCTTATGATAACTTGATATGGCAGTTGCAAATGCTAACTAATCATAAGTTGACACAACTGCAGATATTAAACAAAATAGAATTTATAAACTGTTCTATGTGAGCAACTAATAAGGCGGTCCCATCCCGCATGACATGGCGAAGACCTTTGATGGTCCGCCAACCTTAGAGCGTAGCGGTTCTGAGCACCGGAGGGCGGTTACATCCCCGCTTCCTGAGGAAGAGGGGCTTGGGGAGAAAGTGGAGCTCTCCTTGCAGGAGAGACGGAGAGGTAGAAAATTCAGCACCATCATGTAACAGCAGTAGATGTAATCCCAGAGAAGGTGGAGAAACTCAGCAATAAGATTTCTCCAATCCAGGACGATTACATCGAAAAGTATTTGGTTGAAAAGCCATATCATGGTGACACCATCCGATGCCCTCGTTATTAATACAGCCTCTGCACCTTATTTCCATAAGATGAGGCTGGTAACGCCAAAGTAGGCAAGGACACCCGCTTGTCTACTCATCGAAAGAGGAACAGAAAATTAAGGAATTTGGAAAATAAAAAATATGAATTATGGCTAGTTATGATGTATTGCATGTTACGTGTCCTGTTTGTAACACTGATTTATTGGTGAAAATATCGTATGGAATTTATCCTGCAAGAAGTATAGAAACAGCGGATTGTCCTGTTTGCGGAAAGGAAGTACTTCGTAAGAATATCACTGGTGATATTGAAACCAAAGTTGATAGTTTAGCTAAAACCAAGGAACAATATAAAGTAGCATTTAAGCAAAGAAATATATAATGAAGGGAATCGTATTAGCAGGTGGAAGCGGTACACGCTTGTACCCTATCACTAAGGGTATCAGCAAGCAGCTGATACCAATCTTTGATAAGCCGATGATATACTACCCAATATCAGTATTGATGTTGGCAGGTATCCGTGAAATACTCATAATCTCAACACCATTTGATTTGCCAGGTTTCAAGCGCCTCTTAGGCGATGGAAGCCAGTTAGGTGTGAAGTTCGAGTATGCAGAGCAGCCATCACCAGATGGCTTAGCCCAAGCCTTCATTATCGGTGAGAAGTTCATCGGTAATGATGCTGCTTGCCTCGTATTAGGCGATAATATCTTCTATGGTGCAGGATTAAATCAGATGCTGCATCAGGCAGTTGTAGATGCTGAACAGAACAACAAAGCTACTGTATTTGGTTATCGAGTAAGCGATCCTGAGCGATATGGCGTGGCAGAGTTTGATGAGCAAGGCAATTGCCTGAGCATTGAAGAGAAGCCTCAGCATCCAAAGAGCAACTATGCAGTGGTGGGCTTGTACTTCTATCCTAACAAGGTGGTGGAAGTTGCCAAGCATATCAAGCCTTCCGCTCGTGGTGAGTTGGAAATTACCACCGTAAACCAGGAGTTCTTGAAGGATAAGCAGCTGAAGGTTCAGACCATGGCTAGGGGATTTGCCTGGCTTGATACTGGAACCCATGATTCCCTTTCTGAAGCATCTACCTTTATTGAAGTCCTGGAGAAGCGCCAGGGCTTGAAGGTAGCTTGTCTGGAAGGTATCGCATACCGTCAGGGTTGGATTACCGCAGAACAGTTGAGAGAGAATGCTCAGCCTATGTTGAAGAATGACTATGGCAAGTATCTCCTCTCAATTCTTGAAGAGAAAAATCAAACACTAAAAAAGAATTTAGAATTTTAGCAGGAAATAATTATGGCAGGTGAAATACCTGGGGCTTATTTTATAAGCTACTTTTCGGCTCTTGGTATGGAGCCTGCCTTTCTTAAAATATAAAACAATGAATATAATCAAAACTGAAATAGAAGGCGTACTCATTATAGAGCCACGCCTCTTCCGCGACTCTCGTGGCTACTTCTTCGAGAGCTTCAGCGAGCGAGAGTTTGAAGAGAAGGTCTCTCCTATCCTGGGACACAGTGTTCACTTCTGCCAAGACAACGAGTCTATGAGTAGTTATGGCGTAATGCGTGGTTTGCATTTCCAGCGCCCCCCATATACCCAGAGCAAGTTGGTACGCTGTGTAAAAGGTAGAGTGCTTGATGTAGCTGTAGATATCCGCAAAGGATCACCAACCTATGGCAAGCATGTGGCTGTAGAACTGACAGAAGACAATCATGTCCAGTTCTTCATTCCTAAGGGCTTTGCCCATGGTTTCGCAGTCCTCTCAGAAACAGTCGTCTTCCAATACAAGTGTGATAACTTCTATCACCCAGAGGCTGATGGTGGTATCTCTATTCTTGATAATACACTTGGTATTGATTGGAAAATTCCAACAGAGCATGCTAATCTCTCAGAGAAAGATACAAAGCATAAGATGTTGAAGGATTTCGATAGTCCGTTCGATGTCAAAGTGGATTTATATTAATAAGACGTTGTTCTTATTAAGCATTGACTATGCTGTGATAGAGAAGTCGAAGGAAAATTATACCTTGCCAGCCGACTTTGGCTAGAGCGACTTAGGCAGCTGGGGCAGCCTCCGAACCTAACTTCCACAGGATGATGATGGCAATGCCAAGGTATAGGCAAGGACATCAACTTGTATGAATGCAAGAACTGCGTGGTTCATGCAGCCGATGAAAGCAAGGTGGTAGTTCAAGGCTTGGATGGCTATATCGTAGCCGGGAAGAATGGACAACTGCTGGTCTGCTCATTGAAAGAGGAGCAGAGGATTAAAGAGTTTGGAAAATAATTTATGTCAAATCAAACATTAGATAATAATAAACGAATAGCGAAGAATACGTTTTTTCTTTACTTCTGAATATTCTTTATGATGACGGTTAACTTATCATTTCATTATAGCAGATAGACAATGTAAATATTCAAAAAATAGAAGATTATGTTAGACAATAAAATAAAAGTAGGTTTTATCGGCTGGTATTCACCTAATGACAAGAGAGCATTGAGTGGTACGCCATATAAAATAAGTGAACTACTTGAATCTTTAGGTTGTGATATTAGTTGGATTAAGATTTCCCAATCTTTTAAGTATCGTTTATATGAAAAGCTATCAAGGAAGTTCAATAAGATACTTGGTAGAAAGCCTCTAGACTGTTCGCACTCTGTGATTGGGGCAAAGCTTCAGTCTAAGACAATAGATATGCAGAAAGTTCATGAATGTGATATTTTGGTTGCACCATTTTGTAGTGAGGCATTGTATTCGTTGAAAACAGAAAAACCGATTCTTTATCTTACTGATGCCACATTTGGAATCATGGTTGATTATTATTTTAAGGGCTTATCAAACTATGCGATAAATCAAGGAAATCAAGTGGAACAGAAAGCGATGGATACGGCTACTGAAATAATAGTGTCATCGCAATGGACAGCAAACTCAGCTATCAATGATTATCATCAGGAGCCTTCAAAGGTGCATGTAATAGAGTTTGGGGCTAATATTGACGATAAAGATATCATCGAAAAGAAATTTGTCTATGAAGGACATTTGCATTTACTTTTCCTTGGTGTTGATTGGAAACGAAAGGGCGGTCAAATAGCTGTAGATGCTTGCAAATGGCTTAATGAAAATGGAGTTCCTGCTACTCTCCACATTGTAGGAATTAGGGAATTAGAAGATTCTATCAAGCAATTACCATACATTGATTATGTAGGATTTCTTAATAAAAATGTTCCTGAACAGTACAGTCGCCTCGTACAAGTAATTAAGCAATGTCAATGCATGCTGTTGCCTACATTGCAGGAGGCAGCCGGCATTGCGTTTTGTGAAAGCAGTGCATATGGGTTGCCAAGTTTTTCACATCTTACCGGTGGAACTGGTAATTATATCTATAATGGTAAAAATGGCTACCTATTACCATTAGGATCTACTGGTGCAGATTTCGGAGTTCAGATTAAGGCTTGTCTTGAAAGTGGTGAGTTGGAGAGAATGTCTGTGACTGCACGTGATGTGTATCGAGAAAAGCTTAATTGGAATGTTTGGTCTCAAAAGGTAGAAGTAATTATTAGAAATATATTAGAAGAAAAGAATGGCAGAAACAAATAACAAACGTGTTGCAAAGAATACTTTGTTCCTTTATTTCCGCATGATACTCATCATGCTTGTCACTCTCTATACATCGAGAGTTGTTCTCGCACAGTTGGGAATCAAAGATTATGGTATCTATAATATTGTTGGAGGAGTAGTAACTATGTTTGCTTTCCTCAACAATTGTATGACCACATCAACACAGCGATTCCTAACTTTTGAATTGGGTAAGGGTGATACGACAAGACTGAAGAATGTATTTGCAGCATCATTGAATATTCATATAGCAATTGCTTTAACCATTGTCGTTTTAGCAGAGTCTATTGGATTGTGGTTCGTCAATTATAAGTTGGTTATACCTGCTGATCGTTTGGTAGCTGCAAATTGGGTGTTTCAATTCGCAATTCTTTCTTTCTGTGTAAATATCATACAGGTTCCTTATAATGCTGTGATTATTGCGCATGAAAAGATGAGTGTCTATGCCTACATCAGTATTATTGAGGTCATGTTGAAACTGGGTATCGTATATTTACTCAGTGTTAGTCCGTTTGACAAATTGATAGCTTATGCTGTTTTGATATTTGCTGTGCAACTTTTGATTCGTGCGATTTATCAGATATATTGTCGAAGGAATTATCCAGAAAGTAAGTTTCGCTTATTCTGGGATAAAAGTCTTTATCAGCAGATGTCTGGTTTTGCAGGATGGAATCTTTTTGGAAGTATCGCCTGGTTATTGAGAGATCAGGGTTTGAACATCGTTTTAAACCTCTTCTTTGGTCCAGTTATTAATGCGGCACGTGGAGTTGCTGCACAAGTATCAAGTGCAGTCATGAACTTTATATCAAACTTCCAGATGGCTCTGAATCCACAAATAACTAAGAATTATGCCAATAGTAAGCTTGAAGAAATGGAGAAATTGACATATCTAGGCATCAAGTTTTCTTATATGATACTCTTCTTCATGGCGTTTCCGTTATCTCTGAATATAGATTATGTGCTGCATCTATGGCTGGTTGAGGTTCCTGATTATACAGCGTTGTTTATCATTTTGATTCTTGTTGATTCTTTAGTAGGCAATCTGTTCGGAACACCTTTGATGACTTCATTGTCAGCTACAGGAAAGATTCGAAATTATCAAATTGTTGTAAGTGCCATTATCTTATGCATTGTACCAGTTGGTTATGTGGTTCTACGTTTAGGTTGTGATGCCTCATCTGTATTCTATATTACAATAGTGTTTACTGCAATATCCGGATTCGTTCGTTTCCTCTATTGTCGCAAACAGATTGGATATTCATTAAGAGCTATGTTGCGGAATGTCCTTCTTCCTGTTTTCGGTATGACAGTCGTAGCCCTGCCTTTGCCTATAATTATAAAGCTAGAGTATTTTAAAACGGATACTTGGTTGAGTTTTATCCTACTAAGCCTCGTTGCTGTTGTCATGACATTTGTTGCATCATGGTTCGTAGGATTAAAAGCAAATGAGAGGAATATGTTAGTGACTATGGTAAAAAATAAAATTCATAGATGATGAAAGTGATATGTGATTATAAAGACTGCACAGGATGTGGATTGTGTGCGGCTAGATGCCCTAAGCATTGCATTGAAATGAAACCTGGCTTCCTTGGACATTTGTATCCTGTCATAGATCAAGAAAAATGTATCAATTGTAAGTTATGCCAAAAGGGGTGTCCTTCTTTGCAATATATTGACTGCTCCTACCCAAAGAAAGCTTATGCAGCATGGGCCAAGGACGCTCAAGATTATGTAACAAGTACTTCCGGTGGTGCGGCATCTGTATTGTCCCAGTATATTGTATCTTTAGGAGGTGTAGTATATGGATGTTCGGTTCTTCCCAATATTCAGATTTCACATATCCGAGTTGATAAGATGGAGGATTTGCATTTGCTAAAGGGGTCGAAATATGTGCAAAGCCAGATAGAATTTATTATACCACAGTTACGTAATGATGTAAAACAGGGAGTACCGGTGTTGTTTGTAGGAACTCCATGTCAAGTTGCTGCTATCAAGCAGTTGTATAGAACAATGCCGGATAACCTATATTTGGTTGACATTATTTGCCATGGTACTCCTTCCAACCAATTCTTGAAGGATTATATTCAAAGGAATTTAAAGATTGATGCAGCCAGAGTGACTAATGTAAAGTTCAGACTACCTAATGAATATAGCCTTTGTGTCTTTGAGCAGAATAAACTTCTATATAAATCGGATAATCTTTGGACACATCGTTATGAAGATTTATATATGGATACATTTATTGATGGTTGTACATTTCGTTATAGTTGTAACTCCTGCCATTATGCCAAATCTAATCGTATATCAGATATAACGATAGGTGATTTCTGGGGATTAGGCAAAGAGGTTTCAGACAAGGATATCCCTGAGCATAAAAATGGCATCTCTTGTGTGCTGCCTATTACGGATAAGGGTATGCTGTTAGTAAATGCAATTCGTCATAGCTTGAATCTCTATGAGCGTCCTGTAACGGAAGCAATTAATGGTAATGATCAGAGTTGAGAGCACCAAAGGCAATAAATAATGAAATAAAACGATTTAGAGCTTTATGTCATTTGTTCTCGATTAAGCGTTCATATCAAATGACCATTTGGAAAATATTATTAAAAAGAAAAATTAAGCAATTATTGAAAAAATGAAAATAGGAATAATAACGTTTCATGCTGCTTTCAATTATGGTTCGATGTTGCAAGCGTATGCTATGCAGACATTTTTGGAAAGACAGGGACATCAGGTTGAAATTATTAATTTTAGACCAGAAATACAAAAAAAGGCATATTCGAAGCCTTTGAAATGGAATAATAAAGGTAACATAATTCTTAGCTTCAAGCGATTATTATTTACTCCAATTGAAGTTTGTAAATTATATAAGAAATGGAATTTATTTAATTCTTTTCTACATAAATATTTGAATCTATCTAAAGAGTATAATTCTATTGATGAATTAATCAAGGATGATATTGGTATAGATTTATTGATAACAGGAAGTGACCAAATTTGGAATACCAATGCTTTTGATTTCAGTGAAGTGTATTTTGGAAATTTCTTAAATTCAGATATTCCAAAAATTGCTTATGCACCATCTATGGGACCGTCTCCGGAAACGCAAGACGTAAAATATCTAAAAAAGCTACTTCAAGGTTATAGGGCTGTATCTGTAAGAGAAGAGCGAACGAAGCAATTTATAGAAGACTATGGTATATTTAAGAATGTCGAAATTGTGCTTGATCCAACCATGCTTCTTGATGGATGCGATTATGATTTGCTCTATGGTAAGGAGCCTCTAATAAAAGAAGATTATATATTCTATTATACACCAGGGGGTGCTCGTCATGAATTCCTGCAAATAGCGGAGAATATCGGAGAAAAGTATAATTTACCTGTTATAGTAGAAAATTCATATACGCCAGGTGATTTGAAAAGATATAAGCATATTAAAGCATATGCGGCTGTCGGACCATCTGAGTTTTTGAACTTGGTGAAAAATTCAAAAGTAGTCTGTGGGGCTTCTTTTCATTTAATGGTATTTGCGGTTCTTTTCAATAAGAAATTCTTTTGTATTAATGGTGATGTTGATAGTAGATTAAATAATCTAATGAAAATAACGGGTAATCAAGATTGTATTATAAGTATACAATCGCCTAAAAATATTCAAAAGACAGAAAGTTACCTAGAAGATATTAGAAAACATTCTGAAAATTTTTTAGTTGACTCGATAAATTCTATTAGTTTAAGAAAAGAAAAAAAATGATGCAGATTACTAATAATAAAAAGAAAAAATGGGCGGTATTTGGCTTGCTGCTTACTTTTATTTTCTTTTCATCCGATGGATTTAATAAAGTTGGTTGGGATGGAAATTTTGGTAGGCATGTTATGATATTTTTTTATTTGCTGATAATATTAGTCTCGTTTATGCAAAGAAAAAAAAACGTGAACATGTCTATGCCAATGAAAAAGTATATAATAGCTTTAACTGTTATTCCTTTTTTCTGCATGATAACTCGTTTGTATGAAGGTGATATGAGCTATGATACAATTACTCCTTATATGGCATCTACTACTTTTTTAGTGTACTTTATCTTGCATGAATACAATGTTTCTGAAGCTGTTTTGATTAGCAGTATTGTAAAAATCGCTTTAGTTATTTTTCTAATTCAGATAGTTCAACAATTTATGCCATCATCAGCCATATTTGGAGTATCTGATCCAAATAGTTATTTTTATAATGGAGAGATGGCAGAGGTGAGAAATGGATTATATCGCTATAGAATTGTTTGCTTTATAGTTTCTTTAATTGCATTATATTATTCATGGCAAAAAATTAATGAGAGGAAAAATCTACGTAATTTGAGCCTTTTTGTTGCATTGGCATGTTCTGTATATTTATATTTGACACGTCAATTAATGTTTGCATCTATTGTTGCCATTGCATGTTCGTTTATTTTTGTAAAAAAAAGTAAAGGAAAACTGCTATTGTTTATTTCAGTGGCTATTTTCTTATTTATAATTTACTCATATTCGGATGTTCTGTTTGGAGAACTTTTAACTCAGACAAAAAATGAGAAAACATCAGATAATATTCGAATGTTGTCTTTGGCTTTTTATTGGGATAAAATCGTTAGCAATCCTCTAAGTTTCTTTTTGGGAAATGGCATTCATCCTCAACTTCAATATTGGGGTAGAATGTACTATTTTTGGCCTACCGATATCGGAATATTTGGAGCATGGTTCTTTTATGGTATTTTTGAAATTGTAGTATATGTGTTGTTAGTGTGGAACATTTTGATTCGTAAAGGTACACACATACCTCTTTATATTAAATTGTTTGTCTTTGGAACATTTATAAATTGTTTCATGATATTTCCATATTTAAAAGCTTATGAATATGTCGTATGGGCATTTATTCTTTACATTTGCGACTTGCATATTATGAATAATAAAAAACTGATAGAATAAAAATATGTATATATCTATTATAATATTGAATTATAATAATTCATATGATACAATAAATTGTATTAAATCTGTATTGAATTATAATACGTATCCAGTTAAGTTTATTGTCGTAGACAACGGATCACCCAATCTCAATGTGATAGAAGAACTTGACTTCTTTTTAAAAGAAACATTTCAAAATGATTATGCTAAATTTGATGAGTTTTCTCCACAGCATTCTCTGATACTTAAAAAGGCGACGTTTCTTGTTTCTAAAAGTAATGATGGTTATGCGGTAGGAAATAATAAAGGATTAAAATTAGCTTATGCCGATTCTTCTATAGACAAAGTACTGATATTGAATAATGATATATTGTTTATCGAAGATTTCCTTCCTGAGCTTACGGAAAGACTGAAAACGTTACCTAATGCTGCAATAGTAAGTCCTCTATTGCTAAAGAAAGACAAAAAGGAAATAGACTACACATGTGCAAGAAAGTCTGTTGGTATTACAGAAATGATTTATCAAAATATTTGTTATACTTTCCGAAAGTCAACAAATGTGGATTTAAACCGTTGTTTTTTATATAAGGAGCCAAAACTTCTTAAAAAGCAAAGTTTGCAGATTGATTTACCTTCGGGGTCTTGTATGCTTTTCTCAAAAAAAATGTTTGAGAAAATTGGAAGTTTTGATCCTGGCACATTCTTGTATTATGAGGAGGATATTTTGTGTCAAAAAATAAAGAAAGAAGGAATGGTGAACTATATCTGTCCTCAGCTCCGTTGTGTTCATCTTGGTGCTGCGTCTACTAAAAAGGTTAAGTTTTCTTATTCTTCTTTCATGAAAAGTAGAGAGAGTCAAAGATATTATGTTCATAATTTTATGAAGCCTAACTTTATCGGTTTAATGATTTATGAACTAACTAGAATTATTTTCAATTTTTCAGTATGGTTACCATTAAAGTTAAAAAATAAAATATAATGAGATGATACCTAAAATAATTCATTATTGTTGGTTTGGCGGTAAGCCAAAGCCACAATCAGTTTTAAAGTATATTGATACTTGGAAAAAGCAATGTCCAGACTATAATATTATGGAATGGAATGAGACTAACTATGATGTCTATAAAAACAACTATGTTAAAGGAGCTTACCAAGAAAAGAAGTGGGCTTTTGTTTCAGATTATTGTCGTATAGATGTATTGTATCAGTATGGAGGCATCTACTTGGATACTGATGTGGAAGTTTTAAAAAGTTTTGATGATTTACTCAATCTTACTGCCTTCGTAGGTATGGAATCCGAAACTCTTGTTGCTACATGCTTGATTGCAAGTGAGAAGAAAGGGGATATGGTAAGGGATTTCCTTGCCTGTTATGATAATTTAGAGTTTGATAGTTTGAATCCCGGTACAAATGTACTTCGTTTGACTTCTATGTTGAAGAAAAAAATTGGGCATGTTGGTTATGATATAAATCATAAAGAATATGTTATCATTTTCCCATTTGAATATTTTGTAGCAAATGATTATGGTACAGGTAAAGTAAAGAAAACTGTTGATACCTATTCCGTACATCATTATACTTCTACTTGGCTTCCATGGTATAGTAGATTTGAAATGAAATTATCCCATTTGTTAGGTGTGCCTAATCGGAATATTTTGACTAGATATGCAAAGAAGTTTGGTATATATCATTAAATTAGAATTATGTTGAAGGTTTCTATTTTAGTTCCTATATATGGAGTGGAACGATATATTGGAAAATGTGCAAAATCACTATTTGAGCAAACTTATTCAGATATAGAATATGTTTTTGTGAATGACTGCACAAAGGATGATAGTATTGGGGTTCTTAATAGAGTGTTGGAAAATTATCCTCAAAGGATGCAACAGGTACGAATAATAAATCACGAGAAGAATATGGGTTTAGGTGCTGCTCGTAGAACGGCAATACTAAATGCTAACGGTGATTACATTTTACATGTTGATAGTGACGACTATATAGCAGAAAATGCTGTTGAAGTTTTGGTTAAGGAAGCTCATGATTCAAAAGCTGATATAGTTGATTGTGCTTTCGCAGAGGTTGCTAATGGTAATGTAATGTCTTCAAATTTACCTTATCATGGTAAAGCTGAAATTTACAATGGTATAATTCTAAGTAGATTAGGTTTTGTTACTAACCAAATTTGGGGTCGTTTGATAAAAAGGTCTTTGTATAAAGAAAACAACATTATCAATGAAAATGGAATAGATTTAGGAGAAGATTATTCTATTCTACCAAAACTTCTTTATAAAGGCAAGAGAACTCATATGGATGATATTTTATATTACTACAGAATTGACAATGGTGCTTCTTATATGAATAGTTGCTTATCTGTCAAAAATATTGAATCGTGCATAAAAGCCCATTACGATATATATGATTATTTCTTGAAGGAAAATCTTTCTTTATATACTAAATATAGTTTGGAGTTAGGAATGTTAAACTTAATATTATTCTGCCATAAAAACAGATATGAACTTCTAAAGTCCAAACTTTATAAGAATATTGATATTGATTTTTGGGATTTGAAGTTATATGGCAAATTATTAAAGTATAACAGATTACTTTTCTTTAGCTTGGGATTAAAAGTGTTGTTGACAAAGAACTTTTTAAGAAAAGTTAGAAAATATGAATAGGTTGAGATTTATATTATATTGTTTTCTTGCAATAAAATACTTTCCTCATTTGGTATTTTATATGTTAGATAAAAAGAATATAGAGGATGACTTAAAAGCTTTTGATAGAACATTTCAGAAAAGTGTAAATCATCCATGGATTAATATTGTGCATCATTTGGAAAAGTTGCCAGAATTTAGAAACCTATTCTATTTCAGATATCCATTTGCGCACTTCTTAAGATTTTTATATCCAGGTGTAAGTAATTTGGACTTCTTCATGAAATCATCTGAAATAGAAGGAGGTGTTATGATATGGCATGGTTTTTCTACTGTAGTTAATGCCCGTCATATAGGAAAGGACTTTCAGCTATGGCAAAATGTAATTATAGGTAAAAAATCAACACTTCCAATAGATGATAAGCCATGGATAGGTGATAATGTGAAAATATGTGGAGGAGCTATTGTTATAGGTAAGATTATGATAGGTAATAATGTTATCATTGGCGCTGGCGCAGTAGTTACTAAAGATATTCCAGATGATTGTGTTGTTGTGGGAAATCCTGCAAGAATAATAAAAAAGAAAAGTGTATGATTGAAAATAAAACACCTTTTATATCTGTTATTATGCCTGTATATAACGGCGAACGCTTTTTAAGACAGGCAATAGATAGTATATTGAATCAGACTTTAAATGATTTTGAACTTATCATCATCAATGATGGAAGTACTGACTCTACGGAAGATATAATATTATCTTATCATGACAACAAAATTCGATATGTCAAGAATGAGCACAACATGAAGTTGATAAAAACATTGAATAAAGGTTTGATGTTAGCTAAAGGTAAGTTTATTTCTCGAATGGATGCAGATGATATTGCTGATAAATATCTCTTTGAAAGTCAGATAAAAGCTTTTCAAAATGATGATTCTATCGGTATAGTAAACATTTGTACTTACGATTTAGCAGAAAAAGGGGATAAGTATAGAAAATCTTCAAAGCCATTATTTTTCCATTCTTCAATTCTTAAATATGTAATAAGTTTTGAGAATCAAATAACCCATCCAGGAATTATGGTAAAGGTCGATTTGATGAAAAAATATGGTTATAAAGATGATGGAACAGTTTGTAACTTCGAAGATTTAGATCTTTGGAACAGAATGCTTTGGGATGGTGTGAAATGCGTTACATTAAGAAAGAGACTTCTATATTATCGAATAAACAGTTCTGGAGTTACACGGAAAGTTGGTTCTTCTCGTAATGATTTAGCAGTTAAGTATTGTTATTCTTTCTTGCAAAATAAATTAGGAATTTCGCAAATAGATACGAATGCATTGTATTTCTTTTATGGTGGTTTTAAAATGCCGTATAAATATATGGATTCGTTGTTGGTTCTTAAGCAGGTCAAGGCAAAGATTAAATCGGATTTCAATGACAAAAAGTATGTAAATGAGTTTCAACGATGGATGACTTTACGTAGTTCTATATTGATTATTCAGCAATTGTTGTTGGGAGTACTTCCTATAAAAATGAAAATTAGACTTTGTGGATTTTCCTTGTTGTGCCTGCCTCATTTTTTTACATTGACATTCTTTAAATATGTAAGATTTAAAATTAATAATCATTGGAAGAATTTTAAGTAAGTTTTTATGAAGATAGTTATTACGCATTTGGATTTTAGTGCATATTTTGTAGACCGTCTTTTGGCTTTTCAGGAATTTTGTAAATGCCGCAAAGACGAATTATATATTATTGAAGTTTTGGGAGAATCTCCGTTATACCCTTTTCTTTCAGTTTCGAAAAGTAAATTGTATAATTTTGAATATCTTTTTCCTGATAATAATTACGATAATATATCTGTAAAGTCTATAAATAAGAAATTACAGAAGCGATTAACGGAAATTAATCCTGATGTTATATTTTCAGGACCATTAGCTTTTCCTTCTTCTGCAGCAGCATTGAAATGGGCAAAGAAAAATAATCGTGGTATTGTTTTGTTTGATGACTGCCATAAGGATACTTTTGTTCGTGGTAAGCTAAATACATTTATAAAGAAGTATTTGTATACTTGTGTTGATGCATTTTTTTGCCCATCACCTGATTATGAGGATAGTATGCGTTATTGGGGATTTGAGAAAGAACAAATCTTTTATGGATTAAATGCCGTTAATAATAGTTTTTGGTGGTCAGAATGTGGAAAATATTTAGATAATAATGATGAGGCTTATTTTGTGACAGTAGGAAGACAAGTCCCTTTTAAGAATTTAGTTTTCTTTTTGAAGTCTTATTTGGTATATTTGCATAAGGGTGGAAAAACTCCATTGATAATGGTTGGAAATGGACCAGAGCATAATGTTTTAAAAAAAATGGCTGCAAATAATCCAAATATTATATTTAAAGATTTTATGAAACCAGCTGAATTGAAGCAATTGTATCGTAAAACAAAAGCTTTAATAGTTCCAAGTCATAAAACAGAGACATGGGGGTTAGTTGTTAATGAAGCTTTGTGTGCTGGTCGTGTGGTTGCAGTGAGTAATGAAGTTGGTTGTGTAAACACGTTAGTTAGAAGTCATCAAAATGGTTTTGTCTTTGATCCAAATTCAACAGAATCGATAGTTTCTTCTTTATGTCTTATAGATTCCCTTTCCAACAAAGAACTGTCTGATTATGGAAAAATGGGACAAAATATAGTGAACGATTGGGGATTACAGCGTTTTTGTCAAGGATTATATTCGGCTTTGTCCTTTTCTAAGGATCATCACAGAAAAACCTCCATCTTTTCTTCTATTTTGTGTAGATGTTGGAATGGACAATTACATAAAATGCAACGTGTATAGATTGTATGAACATATTGTTTTTAATGAAGGTCTTCGAGGTAGGAGGCCAGGAGGTCGTTACTGCAACACTCGCTGATACCTTTATAAAGAAAGGCCATCAGGTTGTTATTGCGAGTTTTAAGCAACCCAATGACATGATGGTAAAACGTACCAATCCTTCTGTACGTTTTTATACGATAGGAGACTTCAAGTATTCTAAGGAGAATGTGGATGTTGTTCGAAGTATATTGCAGGAAAATCACATCAATGTGGTTATCAACCAGTGGGGATTGCCATACGTACCATGTAAGGTGTTGAATGAAGCTAAAGAAGGAACGGCTGTTAAGACGATTGCGATTTATCATAATTCTCCTGATACCAATGCTCGTATCAAGGATGTTGAAATAGCACTGTCGGAAACTCATAACCCTTTGAAGAAAGCCATGCTTTATGCTAAGATGTTTGCATTCAAGCAAATCACAAGCAGGAGCATGAAGTATGTATATCAGCATACAGACTTGTATATGGTGCTCTCACCTAGCTTTGTCAAGAAGTTTAAAGAGTTTACTGGAATAACTCATCCTGATCATCTTCAAGTATTGACAAATCCTGTGACCATCGATTCTTCCTCTTATGATTATTCTCTTTCTAAAAAGCAGAAAGAGATTATTTATATGGGTAGAATTGATTTTAATCAAAAGCGTGTTTATCGAGTTGTGGATACGTGGGCAAAACTGGAGTCGGTGTTCCCAGATTGGAAGTTGACGATAGTTGGTGATGGTACTGCTCGTAAGGACATAGAGAAACAGGTTAAAGAGTATGGTTTGCAAAGGGTGTCTTTTGAAGGCTTCCAGCAACCTAGACCATATTATGAGCGTGCTTCAATCTTGATGCTTACATCTGAATACGAAGGTTTTCCTTTGGTGCTTGCTGAATGTATGAGCTTTGGTGTGATTCCTGCCGTATATAACAGCTATTCTGCGGTATGTGATATCATTGATGGTGGCAAGGATGGTATCGTGCTTCCTTATCATAAGAAGGAATATGATGCCAATGAAGCGGCAGGTATGATTGCCAATATCATGAAGGATGATGGTAAGCGTGAGCAAATGTCTTTGGCTGCCATCAAGAAAAGCAAAGAATATTCCGTAGAGAAGATTTATAGTGAATGGGAGAGAGTGTTTCATTCTCTGCTGCAGTAATAAAAACTTATTGTATTATGTACAACGATATTCAGGTTATAATCATGGCCGGCGGCGTAGGCAGCCGCTTTTGGCCAATGTCAACCCCCGATTACCCAAAACAGTTCATCGATGTGATGGGTGTCGGCCGCTCCCTCATTCAATTGACAGTAGATAGATTGAAGCCAATCTGTCCTGTCGAAAATATGTGGGTAGTGACAAACGAGAAATACATTCGCGTTGTCAAGGAGCAAATCCCTGATATGCCAGTAGATAACATATTAGCAGAGCCGGAGGCTCGCAATACCGCTCCATGTATTGCTTATGCCTGCTGGAAAATCCAAAAGAAGCATCCTAATGCCAACATCGTGGTGACACCATCCGATGCCCTCGTCATTAATACCTCGGAGTATCAGCGAGTGCTCAGCAAAGCATTGAGCTATACATCCGATAAGAACGCCATCGTTACTATCGGTATTAAGCCAAGTCGCCCGGAAACAGGCTATGGCTATATAGCCGCAGCAGAGCCAACATCCGTAGATGAAATCTACAAGGTAGAGGCTTTCAGGGAAAAGCCAAACCTGGAGACAGCCGAGCAATACCTTGCCGCTGGCAATTACTATTGGAATGCCGGAATCTTCGTATGGAACATTGATACCATCAGCAAGGCAATCCGAACCTTCCAGCCAAACCTTGCCAGCATCATGGATGAGATGGCACCTTCTTTCTATACCGAACAGGAGAAAGAGGTGGTCGGCAAACTTTTTCCAACCTGCGAGAAGATAAGCATTGACTATGCCGTGATGGAGAAGTCAAAGGAAATCTATACCTTGCCAGCCGAGTTCGGCTGGAGCGACTTAGGCAGCTGGGGCAGCCTCCGTACCTTACTCCCACAAGATGAGGCTGGCAATGCCAAGGTAGGCAAGGACATCCGTTTGTATGAATGCAAGAATTGTGTGGTTCATGCTGCCGATGAAAGCAAGGTGGTAGTTCAGGGCTTGGATGGCTATATCGTAGCCGAGAAGAATGGACAACTGCTTGTTTGCTCTTTGAAAGAGGAACAGAGGATTAAAGAGTTTGGAAAATAAAGGACGATAGTGGTGCAATCGGTACCATTGTATCGTTCTAAAATCATCCCGTCCTTCTTTACCATTAAAGAAGGCTCCACCTTTCTCACCAAGCCTCTCTTCCCTCATGGACGAGAGGATGTAACCGCCCTCCGGTGCTCAGAACCGCTACGCTATAAGGTTGGCGGACCATCATAGGTCTGCGCCAGGTTGTGCGGGCTGGGACCGCCTGGAGTAGGGATTCTCGATTGCTTTGTGCTGTTGATGAAAGTATAGTAGTAGTTTAGAGATTGGATGGTTATATCGTTGCTAAGAAGAACGGACTGCAGCCCGTTTGCTTTTTAACAAGGAACAGAGGATTAAGAAATTTGAAAAATTGTAAAATCGTATCTTATGATTGCAAAGTTGAGTTTTAAAAACTACAAGGCTTTTCTAGAAGGAAGTTTAGAGTTTAAGCCATTAACTTTTTTAGTTGGTGCTAATAGTGTAGGTAAAAGTAGTTTGATACAGTTATTGCTTATGCTCCAACAAACAGCTGTTGAAGCAAGTGATAATGATCGAACAGCTTTTAAACTAAATGGAAAGAATATCAGTCTAGGTGAGAATATTAATATCATTAGAAACAAAGATAAAAATAATCTATTATCATTGTCTTTTGTGCTAGATGCAGATTCTGCTATCGGCATGATGTCTGGTATCAAAGCTGTTTTTTTTCATTCTTTAGAAAGGCTTTTTGTTTATAGCGGTATTAATATTTATTCATTAGATGACAAAAAAAGAAATGGATGGGAAAATAATAGAGAATTTATTGTTGAGATGCTTTCAAAAGCTCAAAGCGGAGACTCGGTTTTCTTTCATAGATTTATAAATCAAAAGGTGTTGAGTGAATCGTACGAAGATATTCTAAAGTCTTATGACTATATTCGAACGATAAATAAATATATTGCTGATAGAAGTGAATGTCAGTTATCTTTGTCTTTTAAATATTCTGATAAAAAAATAGAGAATGGTATTGTTGTTACTTCTATAGAAATTAAAATTGGTGAACATGAAAAATTACGATTAGAATTCCCCGATGAATCTAATAAAAAAATATATTCTATTCATTCAGATATTTTGAAAGGAGATGTATCTTCTCTTTTACAAAAGCATAATAATCAATTGTTTACTATATTGGGGAAAAACGGGGGAAATTTATTTAAAGTATTTAGAGGAATTGCCCTTGATTATGAATTCTTTGATTATTATAATCAAAATTTTTCATTTTTACTGTGGTCTCTTTTGTTGCTCTTACATCATTCATTATGGCAGTTGGAAGATGCTTTCGATGAGCAATGTATAAATTATGTTAGTCCCTTGCGAGCATATCCTAAGCGTTACTATTTCTTAGATAGAAGTCATGTTTCTTCGTCTTTGGATACATTGGATGGTGATTCTATAACAGAACTTTTAAAGCAGAACCCCGAGTTGAAATATAGAGTAAACTCCTGGTTAAAGCATTTTAATCTTGAAATTAATGTAGAGGCCTTGGAAGAGATCATTCATAAATTAAAAGTCCATCAAAATGGATTGAACTTAGATATAACTGATGTTGGTTTTGGTATTTCACAGGTTTTGCCCGTAATAGTGCAGGGTTTCTTTGCCAAGGCAAAAAGTTTAACGGTAATAGAACAGCCTGAAGTGCATTTGCACCCTAAAATGCAGGCTGATTTAGGAGATTTGTTTATAGATATAGCTTTACCAGAAACAAAAGGAGGTAAAAGAAAATATTCTAAATCGTTGTTAATACAATAGTTCGTTAATAATTCAATAATGTGCTAAGCAGCTATACGCTGTAAGCACGAGAGATCTTTGAAAATCTTGCTAATTAAAGTTCGGTTCGGGGTGTACCCGCTTGCTTTAAAAATTCGTTT
>OJJW01000009.1_pt1 | contig 116669 bp, 104 predicted proteins | sample 1596331 | NCBI WGS metagenome assembly OJJW01 (sample SAMEA4350156, study PRJEB24818) | metagenome | biome: human; feature: gut; material: faeces | place: Denmark | collected 2013-09 | reverse complement strand
TGGGTGCCGCAACCCGTCGCCAAGGGCTGCACGCCCTTGACAAACCTTAAGAAGAAGTCGAAGCACAAAAAAGCTAGCGCTGCGCCAGTCGGCGCTATCGCTTTAACGCTTTTTTCGCTTCTCCATTAAAAACCCCTCAGTCGCTGCGCGACAGCTCCCCCAAGGGGGAGCGGGCACGCCCGGAAGCTTTCTCATTGCACCTAAAACTTTAGTGGTAAACCTTACGGCTTGGCTCTCCCTTTGAGGAAAGACTTCCCCCGCTCCGGGGGAAGATGTCACCGTAGGTGACAAAAGGGGGAATCTGGCGCGGGAGCGCCTGAGAGGGCGAGGGTGACCCCGCCGCACTCTCACCCGTTTTTCAGCTGCTCCGCGTGCAGTCTGCCGTGCTCCACATAATGCGCGGCGTTGTGCAGGTTGGCTTCCACCTGCGCCGCGCTCACCTGCTTGATGACCCGGGCGGGCACGCCCACCGCCACCGAATTGTCCGGGATGACCATGCCTTCCGGCACCAGCGCCCCTGCCCCGATGATGCAGTTTTTGCCCACCACGCAGTGGTTCAGCAAGGTGGCGTGCATCCCGATCAGACTGCCATCCCCTACGGTGCAGCCGTGCACCAGTGCGCAGTGCCCTACCGTGACGTTTTCGCCAAGGGTCACGCAGCCGCCGATGTCGCAGTGCAGCACCGCGTTGTCCTGCACGTTGCTGTTTTTGCCGATGGTCAGCGTGCCGTCATCGCCGCGCAGCACCGCGCCGTACCAGACGGTGGAGCCGGGCTTTAAAACCACATCTCCCTGCACGGTAGCGTTGGGGGCTACAAAAGCTGCGCCCTCATCGCGGGGCGTTTTTCCACAAAAGGATAAGAACATTGTTAAAAACCACCTTTCTCTTTTGGTTCTTTTATGGTATTCTTATAAGTAAGGAACAAAAATGTGCGCGCCGGTTTTGCCGGAGCGGGATTCAAGGGGGTACCTTCATGCTTCACAACACGTTCTGCCGCCGGTTGGCGGCACTGGTGCTCACGCTGGCGGTCGCCGTCAGTGCAGTGCTGCCGGTATTTGCAGTATACCCCATGCCCGTCCAGACTGCAACAGAGACTGAGGCGGTGTATCTGTTCAACGCGGACACCGGCAAGACGATCCTGAGCCAGAACGCCGACCAGCAGAAATATGTGGCAAGCCTGACCAAGCTGATGACCGCCCTGCTGCTGGTGGAAAGCGGCAAGGACCTGAACGGTGAAGTGACCGTGCCCACCGACCTGACGCAGGAGTTCAAGGATATCCAGAACGCCAACGGCACCACCATGGGTCTGCGCATTGGCGAGACCGTGCGCCGCATCGACCTGCTGAACGCCATGCTTATCGTCAGCGCCAACGACGCCGCCAGCGTTATTGCGTGGGACGTGGGTGGCAGCGTGGTGGGCTTTGTGCAGCAGATGAACGCCAAGGCGGCAGAACTGGGCTGCACCGGCACGAACTTTACCTGTGCCCACGGCCTGTTTGACTACGGCAACGTGTCCACCGCGCAGGATCTGGCAAAGATCGCCGCCGCCTGCGCGGAGAACCAGACCTTTGCACAGGTGGCGGGCACTGCCAGCTACGTGCTGCCTGCCACCAATCTGCGCAAGGCGGAGTATACCATCAGCAGCTCCAACAGCCTGATGAACAGCGAAAGCTCAAACTACCGGGAGTATGTCCAGTGGGTCAAGGGTGGCTTTACCACGCTGGCGGGCCGCTGCACCGTGGCCTTTGCCCAGCAGGACGGCCACAGCTACGGGCTGGTGATCCTTGGCTGCGACACGCAGGAGCACCTGTTTACCGCGTGCGACGACCTGTTCGACTGGGCGTTTGCCAGCTTTGCCGACCGTCCGCTGGTGGATACCCAGACCGTGCTGACCACCGTAGACCTGAACAAGTGCCGCACCGAGCCGTCTGTGGAGCTGTACGCCGCCGCGCCGGTCAGCGGCTACGGCCACAGCGACGATAAGGTGAGCTATTCCTTCGACCTGCCCGAGCGCGTCTCTGCTACCGTCAAGGAAGGTCAGAAGCTGGGCACCGCTACCGTCTATCTGGACGGCTACGAGGTGGGACAGGTAGACCTTGTGACCCACCGGGAGTATGTGTCGGATTTCCGCACCGATATCAAAGCCACCCTGCTGCTGCTCTGCGCCCTGATTTTGATTTTGTGCGCGCTGGGCTTTGTCACCCTGCGCTGCGGCGGCGGGCTGACCCTCAACCAGCGCCGCCGTCAGATGAAGAAGAGAAGATAAAAAATAACTCCCTCAGTCAAAACCTGACGGTTTTGCCAGCTCCCTCGGAGAGGGAGCCTCTGGCGCACCCGCAAACTTTGCACTTTAGCCGGAAACTTTACCGCCATGCCAAAGGCCCCATCCCAGAGGGGGCTGTCTGCGTAGCAGACTGGGGGAGTTCAGGCAAGAACCCCTTCCGTCATCGCCTGCGGCGCGCATTTCAAATCGTCAAAGATAAAAGGGGCTGGTGCACGGTTGTGCATCTGCCCCTTTTTATAATTTATACTGCTCCATAAATGCCGTGCACCGACACTTCCCCGGTGAAAACGTGCTGTTCCCCGGCGTCGGTGCGTACCACTAAACGCCCTTCGGCGTCCACGTCCACGGCTTCGCCTGCGCCCTGACTGCCGTCCGGCAGGTCAAAGGTGACCCGGCGGCCCAGATTGACACAGGCGGCTTTGTATTCCTCCCGGAATGGCGCAAAGCCGTCCCGGGCAAAGGTGTACAGGTTGCGGTCAAAGCCGAAATCTGTCAGCCCCTCGGCCAGCCATGCGGGGTCGGTGGCAAGATCCACCGTTGCGCCCTGCAGTGCCAGCGAGGTGCCGTGGGGCAGGTCGGCGGCGTCAAAATAGCTCTGCGGCTGGGCAAGGTTGATGCCGATGCCGCACAAAATGCCGCGCCCCTGCTGCTGGTAGCCGTAGCTTACGCTCTCGCACAGGATGCCCACGATCTTTTTTCCGTTCAGCAAAAGGTCGTTGGGCCACTTGATCTGGCAGTCCACGCCGTAGCGCAGCTGCAGCTGGCGGCGCACCGCAAGGCTTGCCAGCAGCGGCAGGGTGGCGGGCTGCGCCAGCGGCTCCTTGATGGCCACCGTGTAGTACAGCGCCTTGCCCTCGGCGTTTACCCAGCTGCGGCCAAGCCGCCCGCGCCCGGCGGTCTGGTTTTCGGTATACACCGCCGCCACCGGGCCGAACTCCTCAAAATGTTCCTTTACATAGGCGTTGGTGCTGCCGCATTCCGGCAGATAGCGCACCTCGTTGATGCTCATTGCTTGGGTACCTCTTTGTGCTCATAGGCGGTCACTGCGCCGTTTTCCAGCGTCAGCAGACCGTAGGTGTCCGGGCCGGTGTAGCAGCGCCCGCAGGAGCCGGGGTTGAACAAAAATACATTGCCCCGCTGCTCTGCGTGGGGGATGTGGGAGTGACCGAACAGCGCCACCTCTGCGCCCCGGGCGGCGGCAGCGTCTGCCAGCGTATCCAGATCGTATTTTACACCGTACATATGGCCATGTGTATAGAAAACCACCGTCTGATCGAAGCCTGCCAAGCCGTCCAGCGGCTCCAGTGCACCAAAATCGCAGTTGCCGGCCACGGAATACACCCGCAGATGGGGGAAAAAGGCCAGCGCCTGTTCCAGATCCCGCAGGCCGTCCCCCAAAAAGATCACGGCATCCACGTTGTTCTGCTCTTTGTTCAAAATGCGCTTAATGGCGTCACGCGCGCCGTGGCTGTCGCTCAGGACCAGTAGTTTTGTCACGGAAAGATATCCTCCTATACACTCATTCGGCAGCCTGCTGCAACAGCAGCAGCTGCTTGTACACTTCGCTCTTGGAATAGGCCGTGCCCTGCGCAGCAGCCTTGGCGGCGGCAGAAGCGCTGAAGCCCTCTCTGGTCAGCGCAAAGGCACGCTGCGCCGCCTGTTCAAGGGTCAGCTCCTCCTCGTCGGCGGCACCGGCGGGCGCACCCGCCATCACCAGCACATACTCGCCCCGGGGCTCGGCGGCGCGGTAGTGCTCCACGGCTTCGCCCAGAGTGGTTTTCCAGATCTCCTCGTGGAGCTTGGTCAGCTCCCGGCACAGGGTGATGCTGCGCTCTGCGCCAAAGGCGGCGGTCAGATCGTCCAGCGTGGTGCGCAGCTTGTGGGGCGCTTCGTAAAAGATGACGGTGCGCTTTTCCTGCAAAAGCTCGGCCAGACGCTCCTTTTTCTGCTTGCGGTTCACCGGCAGAAAGCCCTCGAACACCCAGCGGGAGGTGTCCTGCCCGGAGACCGCCAGCGCGGTAACGCAGGCGGAAGCGGCCGGAATGGGTACCACCTTGATGCCCCGCGCCAGCGCGTCCCGCACGATGACCTCGCCCGGGTCGGACACGCAGGGCATCCCGGCGTCACTGCACAAGGCGCAGCTCTCCCCTGCCTCAATGCGCTGCAAAATGGCTTCGCCCTTCTGCAAAGCGTGCTCGTAGTAGCTGACCATGGGCTTTTTCAGCCCCAGATAATTCAGCAGCTTCATGGTCACGCGGGTGTCCTCGGCGGCAATAAAGTCAGCCGCGCCAAAGGTGGCAGCCACCCGGGGCGGCATATCCTCCAGATTACCGATGGGGGTCGCCACGATGTAGAGAGTTCCTGCCATAATTACCTCCTGAATTTATCGTCCGTACAGCGCCGCACCGGCGCGGATGAGCACGTCCGGCTCCACCCGCAGGCCGGTCTTGCGGTTCTTTTGGGCTTCCACAAGGAACAGCCACGGAGCGTTTTCCGGGGCATTCTTTACAAAGGCCAGCCGCTTGGGCTCCAGCCGGTGGGCGCGCAGCACAGCCAGCACCTCGGCCAGCCGCTCGGGGCGGTGGCACAGCGCCAGACGCCCGCCGTCCTTCAAAAGCCGGAAGCCGCAGGCACAGACATCCTCCAAAGTGCAGGTGTTTTCGTGCCGGGCAAGGGCGTGGGCGGCGTTTTTACTCTGCGGCCCCTCGGTAAAATAAGGGGGATTGCACGCGCACACGTCAAATTGCCCCTCGTCCTGCCGCCATGTGCGCAGGTCGGCACAGGCGGGGGTGATGTGGGTGAGCTGCTGCTCTTCCACCGCTGCCGCCAGCAGGGCACTGCCCTCGGGCTGCAATTCCAGCGCGGTGCAGGGGCCGCGGTGCCCCCGGTCGTGCCATTCCAGCGCCACGATGCCGCAGCCGGAGCACAGGTCTGCGGCTTTCTGGCCGCGTTTCGGCTCACAGAAGCGTGCCAGCAGCAGCGCATCCGAGCCGAACCGGTGCTCCGGGGCGCAGTAGACCATAGTTCTATTATACAAAACTTCCGTAGAATGTTCCATAGACAGTGTGCCGTTTCCCTTCCAAAAAATGCAGGGTATTTTCCTGCGGAATTTGTGCATGAAACAAAAAGCGGGGCGGCTGCGCAGTGTTTTGCGCAGTGCCTCTTTTTTGGCGCGGACGATTTGGAATGGCCACCGCGTGTGCTTTGGCCATGTGCGGCGGAAAAATGTTTTTGATTCAGCAGTTCGGCGCGTCTGCGGACGCGCCGAACTGCGTTTTTCATGAATTTACTTTATGATACCACAAAAAAGGACTGCTGCACAGATGTGCAGCAGTCCTTTTTGATGCGTTTTCAGCAAAAACTACTGATTATTCAGCAGCGATTGCACCAGTGGGGCAAGCACCCTCGCAAGCACCGCAATCGATGCAGGAATCAGCGTTCACAACTGCAGCGCCGTTCTCGATGGTGATAGCGCCAACCGGGCAAGCGCCCTCGCAAGCGCCGCAGCCAACACATGCGTCAGAAACCTTGTGTGCCATAATAAACTCTCCTTTTTTATCCCGTGCCGATGTAATGTATGAAGAAACGTACCTTGGCACGGCCACGCACGCCCCCTGGAATTTGTATCCTTGTCTGCATTCTAACAAAGCAGGCCGGAAAAGGCAAGACTAACCGTGTTGCCACAACCACAAAATAAAATATTTTGTGGGGTTGCACAAAAGCACGGCCTAACTTATAGCCAAAATTGCCGGAGATTTTTAGCGAAAATCACGAAGCCTAGTTAGTTTTATAATACTAACCACCCGGATGTTCATTCCTTTTCACTTGCGCGGCGGCGGGGGCAGGCGGGGCGCTTTTCGTCGTCGGAGCTTGCCACCACCGGGGCGGGGTTGCGCACGCCGGAGTAATCATCGTCCGGGTCGGGACGGCGGGGCGGGCGCTTGCCGCCGCTCACATACTCGCACACGCCCACCTTGTAGTACCGGGGCGCAAGGCTCTCGGTGCCGCAGCGTACCCGCAGGTAGCCGGACACCGGGTTCACCTCCAGCACGGTGCCCAGACCGTCCGGGGTGCGCACCGTGCTGCCCACCATGGGCATGATGCTGTTCAGGTACTCGTAGGCGCTCTCCTCGTAGGCAAGGCAGCACATCAGACGGCCGCAGGCACCGCTGATCTTGGTGGGGTTCAGCGAAAGTCCCTGCTCCTTTGCCATCTTGATGGAAACGGGCTGGAAATCCTTTAAAAAGCGGCTGCAGCAGAAAGGCTGACCGCAGATGCCCAGACCGCCGATCATCTTGCTCTCGTCGCGCACGCCGATCTGGCGCAGCTCGATGCGGGTGTGGAAGATGCCGGCCAGATCCTTGACCAGCTCCCGGAAGTCCACCCGTCCGTCGGCGGTGAAGTAGAACATGATCTTGGAGCGGTCCAGCGTGTACTCGGCCTCCACCAGCTTCATCTCCAGCCCGTGGCGAGCGATGCACTCCTGACAGGTGTGGAAGGCGCGTTTTTCGTCCTCGCGGTTCTGGCGCATCCGGCGGATATCCACGCTGTCGGCCATGCGGGTGATGGGCTTCAGCGCCTTGGGCACGGCTGCATTCGCCAGCTCCCGCACGCCCTGCACCACCTCGCCGCACTCCACGCCGCGGGCAGTCTCCACAATAACGTATTCCCCGGTGTGGATAGCAGCATCGCCGGGATCAAAATAATAGCTTTTGCCGTTTTCCTTGAAACGGACCGAAATGACTTTTTTCATAGTGTTCCTCGTTTTTGTATCGGATAAGCCCCTTGCAGGGGGCAGCTTTTTCAGTCTGCTGTTAGTATACCATAATCAAAAGCACATTTCTATGCAAAAAGAAAAGTCTTTGCGCCCCACGGCGGGACGATTGGAAATGCCCTCCGCGTTGCTCTGGGCATATTCAGCGGAAAGAATATTTATAATTTCGCAATTCTGGAAAATCTGCGGATTTTCCAGAATTGCCTTTTCACGGGAGGGGTCGTAAAGGCAAACGGCATTTGCAGCGCCGCTTTCTGCGAAAGCGCGGCGCTGGGGGCGGGCGCTCGCTCCCCCTCGGGGGAGCTGTCGCGCAGCGACTGAGGGGCTATGGATGGAGAAGCGAAAAAAGCGTTAAAGCGATAGCGCCGACTGGCGCAGCGCTAGCTTTTTTGTGCTTCGACTTCTTCTTTAGGATTGTCAAGGGCGAGCAGCCCTTGGCCCGTTGCGGGGTGGGTGGAGTCCAGAGGTAGGGAGGGGGGACTCGGAACACCCCTCCCTGCCTCTGGCCCAGCGGAGCGTCCCTGCACGCTGACGGCAGGTAGTAACTTCTCCTGCGGAGCGCATTTGAAATTGTTCCGCGCAAAAAAAGCACCCACAGCCAGTCGGCTGCGGGTGCCTTTTTGCATACAGGGTTAACGGATAGAGGTGCGCACCAGCGCACGCTTCAGGCGCGCCTGTGCCAGCTCGTACTCACGGTCGTTCAGGTTCTTGCGGGCAAGGATCTCCTCGGCGCGCTTCTTGGAAGCTTCCGCACGCGCCTGATCGATGTCCTCCGCCCATTCCCAAGTGGTAGCCACCAGACGCACGTTCCCGTCCAGCACGTTGAGCAGGCCGCCCATGCAGGCTGCACGGCGGCGCTGACCGTCGGCATCCACAATGTGCGCCTCGCCCATGCCCAGTGCCGTGCAGTAATCGCCGTGCTTTGCCAGAATGGCGATATCGCCGTCAATGGCGCGGCAGACGATGCGCTCAGCCTGACCTTCAAAGGCGCAGCCGTCCGGCGTGACCACCGTCAGATGAAAGGTCGTCATGGCTTACCCCTTCTTCGCTTTTGCGAACACGTCGTCGATGGTGCCCGCGAACAGGAATGCGCTCTCGGGCAGCTCGTCGCACTCGCCGCTCAGGATCATCTTAAAGCCCCGCAGGGTCTCCTTCAGCGGCACATACTGGCCGGGCATACCGGTGAACTGCTCTGCCACATGGAAGCTCTGGCTCAGGAAGCGCTGCACCTTGCGGGCGCGGCTGACGGTACGCTTGTCCTCCTCGCTCAGTTCGTCCATGCCCATGATGGCAATGATGTCCTGCAGTTCCTTGTAGCGCTGCAGCACCTTCTGGACGGCACGGGCGATCTCGTAGTGCTCCTGACCCACGACCTCCGGGCTGAGGATGCGGCTGGTGGAGTCCAGCGGATCCACAGCGGGGTAGATGCCCTGCGATGCAATGTCACGGCTCAGAACCGTGGTGGCATCCAGATGGGTAAAGGTGGTGGCAGGGGCGGGGTCGGTCAGGTCGTCGGCGGGCACGTAGACGGCCTGCACCGAGGTGATAGAGCCCTTGCGGGTGGAGGTGATGCGCTCCTGCAGGGCGCCCATCTCGGTGGCCAGCGTGGGCTGGTAACCAACGGCAGAGGGCATACGGCCCAGCAGTGCGGACACCTCGGAACCGGCCTGCGTGAAGCGGAAGATGTTATCAATGAACAGCAGCACGTCCTGATTCTTCACATCGCGGAAGTATTCCGCCATGGTCAGGCCGGACAGTGCCACGCGCATACGGGCTCCCGGGGGCTCGTTCATCTGGCCGTAGACCAGCGCGGTCTTGTTGATAACGCCGCTCTCGGTCATTTCGCCGTACAGGTCGTTGCCCTCACGGGTGCGCTCGCCGACGCCGGTAAATACCGAGTAACCGTTGTGCTCGGTGGCGATGTTATAGATCAGCTCCTGGATCAGGACGGTCTTGCCGACGCCGGCGCCGCCGAACAGGCCGATCTTACCGCCCTTGGCGTAGGGGCAGATCAGGTCAACGACCTTGATGCCGGTCTCCAGGATCTCGGTGGTGGACTGCTGCTCCTCGTAGCTGGGAGCGGGACGGTGGATGGGCCAGTAGGCATCCGGGGTGGGGGCGGGCTTGTTATCCACCGGCTCGCCCAGCAGGTTGAACACGCGCCCCAGACACTGGTCGCCTACGGGCACCTTGATGGACTCGCCGGTGTCCACGGCATCTGTGCCGCGCACCAGACCATCGGTGCTGCTCATGGCAATGCAGCGTGCCACATTGTCGCCGGTCAGCTGAGCAACCTCCACCACCAGCTTCTGGCCGTGGTTGTCGATCTCAATGGCGTTGAGCAGCTCCGGCAGCTCGCCATCCTTGAACTGGATGTCCAGCACCGGGCCAATGACCTGGATCACCTTGCCGATATGTTTTTCGGACATAGGCTACAACTCCTTCTTGATAGTCTTAGTTCTCCGCGCCGGCCACGATCTCGGTGATCTCCTGCGTGATAGCAGCCTGACGGGCACGGTTATAATACAGGTTGAGATGGTCGATCATCTCACCGGCGTTCTTGGTGGCAGCGTCCATGGCGGTGCGGCGGGCAGCCAGCTCGCTGGCCACGCTCTCGCACACAGCACCGTAGACGACACCCGCCACATACTCCGGGATGATCGCGCTGAATACTTCCTCGCTGCTGGGCTTGTACAGGATCTGACTGCGGCGCGCCTCCGCCTTCTGCTGCTCGGTGGGCTCCATGGCCAGCGGCAGCACCTCGATGGAGACAGCCGTCTGGGTCATCATGGAATCGAACCGGGTGTAGCAGAGCTTTACGGCGTCATACTCGCCCTTGCGGTACCCTTCGGTGATCTGGCGCGCCAGCTGGAAGCACTGCCCCACCGAAATATCGGCGGCCAGTAGCACTTCCTGCGTGAACAGTTCGGCTTCGTGGTGGGCAAAGTACTCTGCCGAGCGCTTGCCGATGGGCAGCACTTCCACATTGCCGCTTTCCTGTGCGGCCAGCTTGAGCACATTGGCGTTGTAACCGCCGGCAAGGCCGCGGTCACCGGCAATGACCACCAGCAGCGTGCGCTTGATCTCGCTGCGGCGCAGGTAGGGGTTGCGGGCCCGGGGGTCCGCTGCCGCGATCTCGGTCAGGGTCTTGTACAGCGTTTCAAAATAGGGTCGGCTGTGCTCGACCCGCTCCTTGGCACGGCGCATTTTGGAGGAAGCCACCAGCTCCATGGCCTTGGTGATCTGCATGGTGCTCTCTACGCTTTTGATGCGCAGCTTGATGTCCTTCATGGAACCAGCCATGCGTTACGCCTCCTTCCCTTTAATGCGCCTTGACAAAGCTTTCGGTATACCGAGTCAGCACGGTCTTGAGCTGCTCCTCGGTGTCCTTATCCAGATTGCCGGTGGTGCGGATGGTGTCCATCACGGCAGCCCCGGCGGCATCGTTGTCCAGATACTCGTACAGGCTCTTCTCGTACTCTGCCACGTCCGCTACCTTGACATTGACAAGGTAGTCATGGATGGTGGCGTACAGGATGGCGACCTGCTTTTCCACAGGTACGGGCGCGGAGCGGTTCTGCTTGAGCACCTCCACGATGCGCTCGCCCTGTGCCAGACGCGCCTTGGTGTCGGCGTCCAGATCAGAGCCGAACTGCGCAAAGGACTGCAGTTCGCGGTACTGGGAGTAGATCAGCTTCAGGGTGCCTGCCACCTTCTTCATGGCCTTGATCTGGGCGTTGCCGCCGACACGGGACACCGAGATACCGGGGTTGACTGCCGGCATGACGCCGGAGTGGAACAGCTCGGTCTCCAGGAAGATCTGACCATCGGTGATGGAGATGACGTTAGTGGGGATGTAGGCGGAAACGTCGCCCGCCTGCGTCTCGATGATGGGCAGAGCCGTCAGGCTGCCGCCGCCCAGCTCGTTGGAAAGCTTGGCAGCGCGCTCCAGCAGACGGGAGTGCAGATAGAAAACATCGCCGGGATAAGCCTCGCGTCCCGGAGGACGGCGGATCAGCAGCGACAGGGCACGGTAGGCAACAGCGTGCTTGGAAAGGTCATCGTAGATGATGAGAACGTGCTTGCCCTGCTGCATGAAGTATTCGCCCATGGCGCAGCCGGAGTAGGGGGCGATATACTGCAGGGGGGACAGCTCGGAGGCGGTAGCGGACACCACGATGGTATAGCCCATGGCACCGGCTTCGGTCAGGCTCTGCACAAGGTTTGCCACGGTAGAGCGCTTCTGACCGATGGCAACATAAATGCAGATGACGTCCTTGCCCTTCTGGTTGATGATGGTATCGGAAGCGATGGTGGTCTTGCCGGTCTGGCGGTCACCGATGATCAGCTCGCGCTGACCGCGTCCGATGGGGATCATGGAGTCGATGGCCTTGATACCGGTCTGCAGCGGCTCCTTGACGGGCTGGCGCTCGATGATGCCGGGCGCGCGGCTCTCGATGGCGCGGTACTCGGTGGTCTCGATGGGGCCTGCGCCGTCGATGGGCTGACCCAGTGCGTTGACCACGCGGCCGATCATGGCATCGCCCACCGGCACGGAGACTACCTTGCCGGTGCGCTTGACGATGCTGCCTTCTTTGATGCCGGCATCCGAGCCCAGCAGCACGATGGAAACGGTATTTTCCTCAAGGTTCTGGGCCATACCGTATTCGCCGTTGTCAAACTGGAGCAGCTCGCCTGCCATGCACTTTTCCAGACCGCTGGCCCGGGCGATGCCGTCGCCCACCATAATGACCGTGCCGGTCTCGCTCTGCTCGATGGCATTTTCATAATGCTTGATCTGCGCACGGATGATCTTGGAGATCTCTTCAGGTTTCAGTTGCATCTTTGTTTGTTCACCACTCAATTCATAATAGTCATTTCGGGTGGAAATTCGTTCTGTGCTCTGCCCCGTTTGTAAAGGGCAGGGAAAAAGTTACAAAGTGACCGCCGCAATATCCCGGCGCAGGGAGGCAAGGCGGTTCTGGACGGTGCCGTCCAGCTCGGTGCCCTCGATATCCAGCCGGATACCGCCCAGCACCTTGGCATCCACCTTGGTTTTAAGATCGATGGTCTTGCCGGTCAGGCTTTCCAGCTTGGCGTGCAGCGCCGCGCGCTGCTGCTCTGTCAGAGGAACAGCCGAGATGGCCGTAGCTTCCAGAATGCCGTGCGCCTGATTGTAGCGGATGCGGTAAGCCCGTGCGCAGCCGGACAGCTCCCGCAGGGTGCCCTTCTCGCACAGGATCTTTAAAAAGTTCAGCACATAGAGGTGGACCTGCCCGCGCAGGGCTTCGTCCAGCAGGCCGCAGCGCTCCTTTTTGGGGATGCTGGGGGTGCTGAGCAGCCGCAGGTAGTCCGGGTTTTGCTTCAGAAGCTGTTGCACCTCGTCAAGCTCGCCCAGAATGCGGGGCTCCAGCCCTTCCTCTGCCGCCAGATCGTACAGACTGCCGCCGTACATCTTTGCAGTTTCGGTCATGATGCTTCACCCACGTTTTTGATAAATTCGTCGATCAGGTCCTTGTGGTCCTTCTCGCTGATCTCGCGCTCCACCACCTTGGATGCAATCTCCATGGCGATGCCGCCGATCTCGTCCTTGACCTCGTTCACAGCCTTCTTGCGCTCCTGCGCAATGTCAGCTTCGGCCTTCTGCTTCAGCGCAGCGGCCTGTACGCGGGCTTCGCCCACGATCTCTTCCGAGCGGGCGGTGGCGGTCTTTTGCGCCGCAGCCACGATCTGGTTGGCCTCGGTGCGGGCGTTCTGCAGGTTCTGCTCGTACTCCGCCTTCATGGCCTCGGCTTCAGTGCGCAGCTTCTGCGCATCCGCGATCTCGCTGTCGGCCTTGGCCTTGCGGTCGGCGATCACCTGTTTGATCGGCTTCAGCAGGAACTTTTTGAAGATGACCAGCTGGATCATCAGGTTGCAGATCTGGGCCAGAAAGGTCCAGCCATCCAGCGTGATCAACGCCTGATACAGTTCCATAAGCGTCTCCTTTCGTTATTTTTTCGGATCGGGAGGCTTATGCCAGATACTTCATGAACATACCGGGAGCCAGGAAGATCAGCAGCAGGCCGGTAACAAAGCCGTAGATACCGGTGGTCTCGGAAAGGGCGACACCGAGGATCAGGGTGCTGGTAACGTCGCTCTTGCACTCCGGCTGACGGCCAACGGCCTCACAGGCAGCAGCAGCAGCGTTGCCTTCGCCGATACCGGGGCCGATACCTGCGATCAGTGCGCAGCCTGCGCCGATGCCGCAGCCTGCCAGAGCGATACCACGAGCCAGATACTGGAAATCAGTCATAAGATTTGTCCTCCTAAAATGTGTTTGTGTTTTGGGGGATGCCGGAAGGGTTAGTCCTCACCGGCAGCACGTTTGATGAAGATTGCGGTCAGGGTACAGAAGATGAACGCCTGAATGCAGCCGCCGAACCAGTCGAAATACAAGCCGGTAAAGGCCGGGATGCCGATCTGGAACAGCTGGATCTGACTCAGGAAGCCCGGCAGCCAGCCAAAGATGACGTGGCTCAGGCTTGCCAGTGCCCAGTACAGCAGTGTGGAGATGACCGTACCGGACAGGATGTTGCCGAAGTGACGGAACGCCATGCTGACAGGGGTAGAGATCTCTGACAGCACATTGATGGGTGCCATGATAAAGATCGGATCGAGCAGCCCCTTGATATAGGCCAGAATGCCGTTTGTTTTGATCTTGTAGTACATGATCAGAACAAACACCACGATGGCCCACGCTGCTTCGGTGTTCAGGTCGGCTGTGGGGCTCCACAGGCCGACGACGCTGATCAGGTTGCACCCGATACTCAGTGCAAAAATAGCACCGATGAGGGGGATATACTGATCGAAGTGGAAGCCCATGTTGTCGTGCACGAACTGCTCCAGCCGTGTTACGATGAACTCGGCTGCGGCCTGTCGTTTGGACACATTTTCCAGCTTGAGGTCGTGCCCCAGCCAGATGGCAAAACCCGAGAGCAGCGCCATGACGATCCACGTGGTTACCAAGGTCTGGGTAATTTTAAAATCACCCAGCAGGGGGATATTGGTGTGGATGGTATACAGGATCTTTGCGCCGTTCAGTTCCATTTATTCTTGTTCACCCCCTTCGTCACGGGGCTGCACCGCAGACGCCTTGGCGGGGGCGGGGTCATCTTCCACAGCGATGTCCACCGGCTCCTGCGGGGGTGTGAGCGGCTTGTACTTCCCGGTTATCTGGAGATAATAGATCGTAACTCTGGGGAACAGCAGCGGCAGAACGCCTGCAAACGCCTGGAAACAGGGAGCCGCAATGGCTATGATGATCCACAGCGCCTGCAGCAGCATCCTTGTATTATAGGATATCTGCAGCTGCGCTTTACGCTTTTTTTCGTCCGGCTCGTCAATGACCTTCTGCACCACAAAGCAGATGCCGGCAAAGTTGCCGATAGCCACCAGCGCGCCGATGACGCCGCCCAGCAGCACCCGGTAGTCAAAGACCACCCAGCCCACCAGATGCAGCGCTGCAAACACCACCCACATCACGGCGGTGCATAAGGACACGCCGCAGGCGATGCGCAGCAGCTCCTTTTTGGATTCCGGCTGCAATTTCATAAAAACGGACCTCCATTACTGGTGGGAGTTAAAGCCCACCCGATGATTTTTTTCGTGTTTGGAGCGCTCCAGCCGTTCCTTGCAGAACACCCAGAAGTTCTGCGCCCCGGCGGCAAGCCCCAGCCCCACAGCGGGCAAAAACAGCCATTCCGGCCAGCCCCAGTGCTCCACAGCCCACCAGCATCCGGCAAGGCAGAGCACCAGCGGCAGCAGCATATTCAGCCCCAGCTGGGTCAGCCAGACCAGATCCTCTAAAGCTTTATACCAGCCCTTCAAGTTCTGCGCCGCTCCTTTCTGCGGGTGCTGCCTGTATTCCAGTATCTGGAAGTCTTGCCAGAGATGGACAGGCAGCCAAAAAGTCTATGCCCTCAGTATACTTCAAAACGTTGGATATTGCAATCAATTCTCCACCGAAATATAGTAAAATTTCATAGTTTGTTAAGACTGATTCCATAAATGTGCGCCGAAAACACACATTGTGCGCCTGCGGGCACATCATTGCACAAACTTTGCAGAAAAGTTTGTGCAGAGTGTAAAAAAGTGAAAGGTCGGCTCCTCGGCGGGGTGACGATTTTAAATGCGCTCCGCGTTGCTCTGCGCATAGTTCAAGGAAGGATTATTTATAGTTTCGGAATTTCGGAGCGTCTGCGGACGCTCCGAAATTCCCTTTTCACAGAGAAGGGACGCGGCGGGAAACGGCAGCTGTCGTTTGCCTTTACGACCTCTCCCGTGAAAAACTACAAATAAAAATAATTTTTCCGCTGAATATGGCTAGCAACGACGACGACCGCCGCCAGCGGCGGAAACAGGGAGGAGTTGTTGGGGCAGCGGCCAGCAAGACGCGAGTGCCGCCCAAGGCACGAAGCGGATGCTGGGTGCCGCAACCCGGAAGAAGCGGAAGCCATTTTAAATCGTCCCACGCAAAAGGGGCTGCCGCACGTTTGTGCGGCAGCCCCGGCGGGTGCTTTGGGGTTCAGGCGCTTACCAGAGGTTTGCGGTCTCGTTGTACAGACCCTCGTAGCTCTTGGCGGAAACGTCCCAGCTGAAATCGCACTCCATGCAGTGACGCACGAGGTTCTTCCAGTTTTCCTTGTTGTTGTAGGCATCCTGTGCGTTGCAGCAGGCCACATACAGCTCGTGGGCGTTGTAACCGGCAAAGGTAAAGCCGTTGCCGTCACCCGTGGTGCTGTCGTGGATGGAGTCGCGCAGACCGCCGGTCTCGCGGACGATGGGAGGTGTGCCGTAGCGGCAGGCCACCATCTGTGCCAGACCGCAGGGCTCGCTCTTGGAGGGCATGATGAAGGCGTCGGCACCGGCGTAGATCTCCTGCGAGAGCTTGGGCTCAAAGCCGATATAGGTGCCTACGCGGCCCGGGTGACGGCCGCACAGGTCGGAGAAGAAGTTCTCGTACTGGCTCTCGCCGCTGCCCAGAATGACCAGCTGGATGCCGCGGTCCACCAGACCGTCAGCAATGCTCTGCACGAGGTCAAAGCCCTTCATGCCCACCATGCGGCTGACCATGCCAAAGACGGGACTGCCGTCTTTGTTCAGACCGAACCTGTCCTGCAAAGCTTCCTTGCACTTGGCCTTGCCGGTCTCAAAGGTCTTGATGCTGTAATTGAAGGGGATGTTCTTGTCGGTGGCGGGATCGTTGGCGTCCATATCGATGCCGTTCAGGATGCCGCACAGCTTGTACTGCTTCTCACGCAGCAGGGCGTCCAGACCGTAGCTGAACCACGGGTCCAAGATCTCCTGTGCGTAGGTGGGGCTGACGGTGGTGATCTTGTCGGCAGTCTCGAAAGCGCCCTTCATGAAGTTGGCGCAGCCGTCGTACTCCACGATATGCTGGTCCCGGTGGCCGATGCCGCAGGTATCCTCCAGAATATCGGTACCATACTTGCCCTGATAGGCGATGTTGTGGATGGTGAACACGGTCTTGATGCGGTTGAACTTGTCCAGATGACGATAGTACAGGTTCAGGTACACCGGCACCAGAGCGGTCTGCCAGTCATTGCAGTTGATGATATCGGGGGTGAAGTCGATGTAGAACAAAGTCTCCAGCACGGCGCGGGAGAAGAAGGCGAAGCGCTCGCCGTCATCGTAGAAGCCGTACAGACCGCGGCGCTTGAAGTAATACTCGTTGTCGAGGAAGTAGTAGGTCACGCCGTCCACATCGGCCTTGAACAGGCCGCAGTACTGGCTGCGCCAGCCCACAGGGACGGAATAGTTGGTGACGTATTCCAGCTTATCGCGGTACTTCAAATCGCCGTACAGGGGCATGATGACGCGGGCGTCCACGCCGTCCTTGACCAGCGCTTTGGGCAGGGCACCTGCCACATCGGCCAGACCGCCGGATTTGGCAAAGGGATTGGCTTCCGAAGCAGCATACAGGATCTTCATAGGATTCGCTCCTTCCATGATACAGACAGATGTTCGCGCTCCCCGCCGCTATGAAAAGCGGCGCGAACCTTGCATACAAAAGAGCAGGCGGGGGCACACAGGTGCCCCCGCCCCTCTCAAGAGGGGCTACCGGGGAGGAAGCCGCCCCTATGGATATTGCATCGATCAGACGGTGTGGTTCTTCTGGACGTAGACCGGGAAGCTCTCGGTGCCGGACAGCTTTTTGCCGGCGGTGATCTTCACGTTCTTATCGGTGACAACGCAGTCCAGTTCCACGTTGGGCTCGACCACGGTATCCTGCATCAGAACACAGTTCTTGACCACAGCACCCTTCTTGACCTTGACGCCGCGGAAGAGCACGCAGTTCTCCACAGTGCCCTCGATGACGCAGCCATCGGCCAGAATGGAATTCGTGACCTTGGAGCCGGTGACGTAACGGGTGGGGTTATCGTCGCGGATCTTGGTGTAGATGGGGCAGCCCTTGGGGAACAGTGCCTCCAGATTCTCGTCCTTGATCAGCTTCAGGTTCTCGTCAAAGTAGCTCTTCATGTCGCAGATATGGGCAACATAGCCGGTGTACTCCAGCGCATGGATGTTCAGGATGTTGACGTTGTGCGCCAGAATATCGCGCTCGAAGTAGATCAGGCCGCGGGCGGTAGCGTCCTTGACCAGCTTGATCAGGGTCTCGCGCTCCAGCACATAGATGTTCAGATCCAGATTCTGCACGCCGGAGCGGTAGTCATTGAACAGCAGCTCGGTCACGCGGCCATCGGAATCAATGGTCAGGGTGTAGTTGTCGTTCTTGCGGCCCTCGGGGATCTCGGTCTTTTGATAGGCCACAGTCACATCGGCACCGCTGGCCTGATGGGCAGCCAGCAGGGCGTTGAAGTCGTAGTTGACGGCGATGTTGGCATCGCTCATGACCACATACTTCTCCTTCTGGTGCTCGAGGAAGCTCAGAATGGAGCCCAGAGCCTCCACACGGCCGGAGTAGATGCGCACGCCCTTTTCTGCAAAGGGAGGCACGATGTTCAGACCGCCGTGACGGCGGGCCATATCCCACTCGCGGCCGGTGCCCAGATGATCCATCAGGGAGTGGTAGTTTTTACGCACCACAATGGAAACGTTGGAAATGCCGCAGTTGGCCATGCTGGACAGCACAAAGTCTACCATGCGGTAACGGCCCGCAAAGGGGATCGAGGCCATTGCGCGCTCGGTCACCAGCTCGGGAACGGTATTGTCATAGCTGTTGGGGAAAATGATACCCAACGCATTGGTGTTCTGTCTCAGCATACTTCCACACCCTCCTTGACGGATTCAAACACTTTTGCGCCCTCCTTGACGGTAGCGCCTGCGCCGATGGTCAGACCGGTGCCAACGTGGGCAATAGCGCCCTCGCCGCCGACCTTTGCACCTGCGCCCACAACAACGTCCTCAGCAAGGATGCAGCGCTTGACCACGGCACCTGCCTTGACCACGACACCGTCCATCAGCACGGCGTCCTCAACGGTAGCGCCCTCTTCCACAACGACGCCTGCGCTCAGGACAGAGTGCTTGACGTTGCCGTAGATCTTGCAGCCCTCGGTGATGAGGGAGTCCTGCACAACGGCGCGCTCGCCGATCTTCTGGGCGGGCAGCACGGGGTTGCGGCTGTAGATTTTCCAAGTCTTATCAAAGATATCGATGCCGGAGTTCTCGGGGTCCAGCACTTCCATGTTGGCTTCCCACAGGCTGTCGATGGTGCCGACATCGCGCCAGTAACCGGCAAAGCGGTAGGCGTACATCTTGCGGCCGTCACGCAGCAGGGCGGGGATGATGTTCATGCCAAAGTCGTTCTTGGAGTTGGGGTCGGCCTCGTCCTCGATCAGATACTTCTTGAGCACATCCCAGTTGAAGATGTAGATGCCCATGGATGCCAGATTGGACTTGGGCACCGGGGGCTTCTCCTGGAACTCGGTGATGCGGTCGGTCTCGTCCGCCACCATCAGGCCAAAGCGGGAAGCTTCCTTCCAGTCCACTTCCATAACGGCCACAGAGAACTCTGCGCCCTTTTCCTTGTGGAAGCGCAGGAAGTCGGCGTAGTCCTGCTTGCAGATCTGGTCGCCGGACAGGATGATGACGTACTCGGGATCATAGCTGTCGATGAAGCCGATGTTCTGGTAGATGGCGTTTGCAGTGCCCTTGTACCAGTCGGTGCCGTTTGCCTGCTCGTAAGGGGGCAGGGTGTGCACACCGCCGTGCAGACGGTCCAGATCCCAAGGCTGACCGTTACCGATGTACTCGTTCAGCTTCTGGGGCTGGTACTGCGTTGCGATACCGACCGTGTCGATATCGGAGTTGACGCAGTTGGACAGCGGGAAGTCCACGATGCGGTACTTACCGCCGAAGGACACCGCAGGTTTTGCCGTCTTTTGTGTCAGCGCGTATAAGCGCGAGCCACGTCCACCGGCAAGGATCATTGCCACGATTTCTTTTGCCATAGCTTTATTCTCCCCTTTAGCATTTCCGTTTTGGAAATGATAGTCAACAGATCAGAATGTTCGTGCGTGCATCCGTGTGGGCATCCTTACTCCTTGGGTGCTTTTGCTTTGCGGGTGCGCTTTGCGGGTTTGGTTTCTGCTTCGGTCTCAGGTTTTGCTTTTGCCGCAGTCTTTGCCTTGGCGGCGGTTTTCTTTACCGGCTTTTCCGCTGCCGTCTCGGGCTTTGCCTTGGACTTGGCAGCGGTCTTTTTTGCTTTTTCCGGTTTTTCATCCGCCGTTTCGGCGGCCTTGGCCTTGGTGGTGCGGGTCTTTTTTACCGGCTTGTCGGCGTCCGGCTCGGCTTTGGCCTTGCGGGTCGTCTTTTTTACCGCCTTTTCCACGGCGCCCTTGACGGTGGATTTTTTGGCGGTCTTTTTTGCCGGTTTGTCCGCGCTGTCCTCTGCTGCCTTGCGGGTGCGCTTTGTGGGCACCTCAAAGTACAGGGTGCTCATGGGCGGCAGGGTAACGGTGATGCTCTGCTCAAAGCCGTGCTGCGGCTTTTTGTGGGTGCGCACCGGCTTGTTGTGCACGGTGCCGGAGCCGCCGAAAGTGGCATCGTCGCTGTTCAGGATCTCCTTGTAGGTGCCGGACACCGGTGCGCCGAGGGTGTAGCCCTCGCGCAGGACGGGGTTGAAGTTGCAGATGACAAGGATCTGCTTGCCGGCGGCGTCCTTGCGCAGGAAAGCGATGACGCTCTGCTGCGAGTCGTCCGGCACGATCCACTGGAAGCCCTCCCAGCTGTAATCGATCTGCCAGAGGGCAGGGTGCTCTTTATAGAAGGCGTTCAGGGTGCGGACGTAGTTCTGCAGCTCGGCGTGCTTGTCGTAGTCCAGCAGCATCCAGTCCAGCTGCTTTGTCTCGTTCCACTCGGCAAACTGACCGAACTCCTGTCCCATGAACAGCAGTTTCTTGCCGGGGTGTGCCATCATATAGCCGAAGAAGGTGCGCAGATTGGCAAACTTGTCGTCGTACTCGCCGGGCATCTTGTTCAGCAGGCTGCCCTTGCCGTGCACAACCTCATCGTGGCTGATGGGCAGGACAAAGTTCTCGCTGAAAGCGTAGAAGAAGCTGAAAGTCACCTTGTTGTGGTTGCCGGCGCGGAACAGCGGGTCGGTCTTCATGTAGCTGAGCATATCGTTCATCCAGCCCATGTTCCACTTGAAGTTGAAGCCTAACCCCCCGTCCGAAGCGGGCTTTGTGACCATGGGCCACGCGGTGGACTCCTCGGCGATCATGTACTTGTGGGGGTGACGGCCCAGCACGGTGTTGTTCAGCTTGCGCAGGAAGGCGATGGCTTCAAGGTTCTCCTTGCCGCCGTCCTTATTGGGCTCCCATTCGCCCTGCTTGCGGTTGTAGTCCAGATAGAGCATGGAAGCCACGGCGTCCACCCGCAGACCGTCGATGTGGTACTGCTCCAGCCAGTACAGTGCGCTGGAAATGAGGAAGCTCTGCACCTCGTTGCGGCCAAAGTCGAACACCATGGTGCCCCACTCCTTGTGCTCGCCGCGCTTGGGGTTGGGGTCCTCGTAGCAGGCCTCGCCGTCAAAATTGTACAGTCCGAACTGATCCTTGGGGAAGTGGGCGGGCACCCAGTCCATGATGACGCCGATGCCTGCGGCGTGCATCTTATCCACAAAGGCCATAAAGTCCTTGGGGGTGCCGTAGCGGCTGGTGGGAGCAAAATAGCCGGTGACCTGATAGCCCCAGCTGCCGTCAAACGGATATTCCATCACCGGCAGCAGCTCTACATGGGTGTAGCCCATATCCTTGATGTACGGGATCAGCTCGTCCGCCAGCTCGGAGTAGTTGTAGGGCTTGCCGCCCTCCTTCTGCTTCCAGCTGCCGGCGTGCATCTCGTAGATATTCATCGGGCCGTTGATCACGTCCGCCTTTTTCTGTGCGGCCTGCCATGCGGCGTCGTGCCATGCAAAGCCGGACAGGTCGTAGACCTTGCTGCCGTTGGACGGCCGGGTCTCGGCGTGGAAGGCGTAGGGATCGGCCTTGTAGACAAGGTCGCCTGCGCGGGTGGTCACGCAATATTTATAAACATCGTATTCCTTCATGCCGGGAATGAACAATTCCCACACGGAATCGCCATCCACCTTGCGCATGGGATGGCTGCCGGGCTTCCAGCTGTTGAAGTCGCCCACAACGCTGATGGCTGCGGCGTGCGGTGCCCATACACGGAACACAACGCCGGACTCCCCGACCCGTGTTTCCAGATGTGCGCCGAAGTAGCGGTAAGCCTCGCAGTTATTGCCCTGCTTGAACAGGTACACCGGCAGATCCGATGTATTGCTCTGAATCTTTTCTTCGGTCGGTTTCATAGACTGCTCCTCCCCGTGCGGAAGCCGAAAGCGGCTTTCGCAGCTTTGTACTCTTTTATATTAAAAGGTTTTTACCATTTTTGCAAGACTTTTTGTCCGAAAATCAAATACAATTAACACAAATTTTCTGGCATTCTCTGTATGTTGTGGGCATACCATCCAAAATTTGCAGCTCGACATCGTGTAAACTGCTCATTTGACAAACGGTTCCGGCGAAAGCGTCGCGAAAAAAGAAGAAAGAGTTTCGGCTAGGGTCCCTTCCTGTGAAAATGGAGCACCGGAACGTCCGCAGACGCTCCGGTGCTCCGAAATAAAAAGGTTCTTCCGCTCACATCAAAAGAGACCGCTGCACAGTTTGTACAGCGGTCTCTTTGCGTGGTTATTGTGTTTTGTTTACGGCTCAGTCCACAACGTAGACGTTGACCTGAATGGCGCCGTTGATAACGCTTTCGGCGTAGGTCTCGTAGAACAGGTCTACAAGGATCTGCCCTTTCTGGACGGCGATGCCGGTATCGGTGGCTACGGCGTAGCCGTAGACGAACTTGCCGTCGGTGGAGGTGATGTAGAGCTTGGTGCCGTAGGGGATCACGTCCGGGTCCACAGCCACGGTGCCGTAGCCCAGTCCCAGACCGGAAGAGCCCTTGCCGGTGCGGGAATAGTAGCCGGTGGCCTTGCCGGTGAGCACCTTGCTATAAGAGGTAGGGGCGTTGGTGGTGCCGTCCGCGCCGGTCAGGGGGGACACCGGTGCGCCTGCGCCGTAGGTCTTGATGACGTGGTCGGTGGGCTCCACCGTAGTGGTGGTATCCACAACGGTGCTGTTCTCCAGCTCGCCGTCCACATAGCGGTCGCGGGTGGTCACGGTCTGCTGACCGGCTGCGCCGTGCTGCATAGTAGTGGTGCGGCCGGTGTTGCGGAAGTACAGGCTGGTGTAGACATACTGGGTGTCGTAGGGGATAGCCTGCGTCTCCACACGCTCTTCGTAGTCCACGCGGTGGACCACGATCTTGCTGCCGGCTGTCACGATGTGATCCAGCGCCGGCTCGGTGTAGTCGTCCCCTTCAAGGGTGATGCCGGCGCGCTCCAGCGCATCGGCTACGGTGCCGTACACCAGCTTGACCGGGTACTCCTGCCCGTCGGCGGTGATGCTGACAGAGAATGCGCGCTCGATATTCAGGGATGCAAGATTGCCGCTGAACGCGGTGTAGTAGACCTCATCGCCCTCTTCAGAGCGGATGCCGGAAAGGTGCATGACCTGTGCGGGGGAAGCAGCGGCATCGGTCACAAGAACCTGCCGCGCACCATTGGAGTCGGTGACGTAGGTCAGCCGCAGATTTGCAGCGGTGACGCCAAGGGTAGCCACAAGGCATACCACCATGACACAAAATGCCAGCACACGGGGAGATACTGCCTGCTTTGCGGCAGTAACTGCTTTCTTCAATTTAACGGAAGCGATACGAGACAACTCCTCTCTTTGTCGTATTTGGTGCGGCCGCGGGTATTGCATCGGCACCCCGACCGACCGGACTGCGGCGGCTGGGGGATATAAGCGCCGCACAGTCAAATACGATGCTCTCTTTGGGTAAAAGAAGAAGCATCGTATTACAGGTTGGAATCCGCTTTGGGCAGACCACAAAACTGCCCCGGCACGGGCCGCATCTGCCCATGCCGTGCCGTACGCAGGACGGCTTTTTACTTCATCCAGATAGAATTTAAACGCTGCAACGTTCGTTGCACAAACGGTATTTTACCAGACCGTAAAGCATCTGTCAAATCTGTGTCTCGCATTTTGTTAGATTTGTAACATAGTTTTTTGTGCAATTTTCACAGTGTTTTCTTTTATATTTTGGTTTTTAGGTGGTTTCCTTCTGATTTTTGCCTTTTTTCTGCGCATGATTTGTTCATGAATTTTTAACATTTGCACCGGCTTTTTTTCCTGCAAATAAGGCCGCAGATACTGCCGCTGCGCCCAAAACAAGCTGCCCCACATCGCGGGTTTTGCATGGAAAACCTGTGGGGGAATTACCCTGCTCCGGCAGGGGAAAACGGTCTGCCTCTGCGGGGCAGAAACCCCGTTTAGCAAAATGCCGAAGAACAGAAAATTTCACATTTTCTGTACACACTGGATAGTTTTGCGCCCCCGGCGGTACAATCGGGACAGCAAACAGAAAAGGAGGTTTTGCATGGAGATCGAGATCCTTGAACAGCAGTGCGGCGGCACCGAATTTGTGCCCAGCCCGCACCGGCTGCACCTTGGCGCACAGAACGCCGAGGGGGTGGACCGGCTGCAGTTCATCCTGCCCGCAGCGTGGGCGGAGTGCACGCTGGCGCTGTACCTGCGCCGCAGCGACGGGGTGCAGCTGGCCGCCATTCCGCTGGACACCGACGGCAGCGTGACGGTGGACCGCCGCCTGACCGGCAGTGTGCGGGGACAGTGGATGCTGGCCGCCATGGGCAGCGGCGGCTACACCGCCTACACCCGCCCCGGCAGCTACGACGTGTACGCCACCCTGCCCACGGACGGCGGCAGTGAGGAGCTGCCGCCCTCGGTGTACGAGCAGTTCGTGGCGCGCGTGCTGGAAAGCGCCCGCGCCGCAGCGGAGAGCGCCCGCCGCGCCGAGAACGGTGCGGCAGACACGGCCGTGCAGGCGGCGCTGGCGCAAAAGGCTGCGGACAAGATCCTTGCCGACCGCACCGATGCCGACGCCTGCGCAAAGCGGGCGGAGGCCGCTGCGCTGCGGGCCGAGAGCTATGCCCCTGCCGATGGACGGGTGCTGAGCGTGAACGGCAAGGGCGGCGCAGTGCGGCTGACCGCACAGGATGTGGCGGCGGTGCCGCGCCCGGCACAGCCTTTGCCCGGCGCGGTGGTGCGCATCCTCAGCGTGAATAGTGCCACCGGTGCGGTGCAGACGGACACGACCCCGCTGCCGGATCTGCGCCCCTATGTGCGCAGCGAGACCGTGCCCACAGCGAAAACGTCCGGCGCAGTGCGTGCAGACGGGCAGTACGGTGTTGCGGTGCGGGCAGACGCCACCCTGACCACCGTGCCCGCCACAGCGGCACAGCTGGACCGCATGACCGAAGCCTATGCGCCCCTGACCCCGGCGCTGCTGCCCTACGGCGTAAAAAAAGCGCTGACCAGCGCCGCCGGGGCGGCGGGCTGGTCGGCGCAGGAAAAGGCGGCAGCGCTGCTGCAGCTGGGCGCAGATGACCGGTTCTACTCCAAGGCCGAAGCTGACCGGAAATTCGGCACGGCCTACACGCTGCCGTGTGCCACCGCCGCCGTGCTGGGCGGCGTAAAGGCCGGGCGGGGAGTGACTGTGGGCGCAGACGGAACATTGGAGGTGACCAGAGAAAACCTGAACGCGGTACTGGGCTTTAGCCTGACAGAAAAACTGGAACGACTGGAAAGGATGATGAATATGGATGGAAAACTGGTCTACACCGGCGCAGGCGTTGCGGGCAAATCTGCCACGAGCCTGACCGTGCCGGGCACGGTGAATTACATTGTGGTGCGGATGGTGGCACCCACGGCAGAAAACGACGCAAACCCGGTCGCCGCTGCTGCGGACTACGGCAGCACCCGCATCGTGCGGGGCGGCACAGCGGTGGCCATGGTGGGCGGCACAAGCTCCGATCTGAGCAACGGCGTCAAGTGCAGCGGCGCAGCACCTGTGCGGATGAACTTTGCAGACAATGGCGTGCTGAGCATAGGCGTTGTGAGAACGGACACGAGTCTCAACTTTGAGTATCCCTTCAACGTAGAGGGCTACCAGTATGTGTAAGGGTGGTGCGGCATGAACGAGATGACCATCCGGCTGGACAAAAACGGCGCGGCAGCCGTGCCCGGCGGGCAGCTGCTGCTGGGGTATGCGGGCAACCGGGGTAACTACCGGCTGCGTATCGAGCAGCGGGGCGAGTGGAAGGGACTGACCGTGTGCGCCCATTGGCACACCCCCGGTGCAAGTGCAGCCCAGCTTGTGGAAAACGGCGTTCTGGAGGTTCCGGCGGCGGTGACGGCTGTGCCCGGTGCGGGCTGCATCACCTTTGAGGGGTCGGACGGCAGCCGCACCGTGACCAGCGCCGATGTGCGGTGCAAAGTGTGTGCCAACAGCGGCACGGCAGAGGGTGCACTGCCCGCACCGGCTACCTCTGCATGGGAGGCGCTGGTAAGGCTGCTGGGCGCGGGCGGCATTTCCGCAGAGGAAAAACAGGCGCTGCTGGCAGTGCTGCGGCTTCTGGCGGCGGGCAATGACGCAGCCATGACGGCCTATGCCCGTCTGGAAGCGCTGTGGAGCGCCCCGCAGCCGCCGAAGGAGAACGTTTTTGCCGTGCTGGGACGGGCGATCCTTGGAAAAATGAGCTTAGGGAGGAACGAATGAGCTACGAAAAACAAAACTTTGTGGACGGCCAGACCCTGACGGCTGCCCACCTGAACCACATGGAGGAGGGCATTGCAGCAGCCGGCGGCTTTACCGCAGGTGCAAAGGAACTGCTGCTGACCCTGTTTGAAAACGCAGCCTACAAGACCGACACGATGCAGCCAACCCTGAATGCCCTGCGGGCAGAGTGGGGCGGCAGTGCACAGGACATTCCGGTGCAGAGCGTGAGCTTGAGCGCCGCGATCCTGAACCTGAGCGAGGGCGAGAGCCAGACCCTGACCGCCATGGTGCTGCCCGCGAACGCTGCCAACAAATTGGTGTGGTGGAGCGTTTCGCCCGCCGGCCTTGCTACGGTGGCAGGCGGCACGGTGACTGCCGTGAAGGCCGGCATCTGCACGGTGACAGCTACGGCAGGCGGCAAGAGCGCCAGCTGCACGGTGAATATTGCGCAGGCGGAGACAGCACAGCTGATCTACACTCTGCCCGCCGAAACGGAGCTGACCAGCGGCTTTGATACCGGTCTGAAGCTGCTGGAGCACGCTTCCACCGAGTCGCCGCAGTACACCATTCTGGTGGACGCAAAGGCGGGGGATAACTTTGATGCAAGCACATGGCCAGCCCTCCTGCACTGCCTGACCGAGACCGGCAGCACCGCCAACCTGCCCGGCTTCAACTCCACCAGCAGCCCGCTGAATAATAAGACGGAGTTCGCCTACTACAACTACGGCGGCGTTACCCTGTCGGACAGCATCGAGCACCTCAAGACCCGCACGCGGTATGTGGTGCAGCTTGACGGTAAAAAGTACCGCGGCGGCAGCACCTACTGCCAGATGACTGAATGGCTGACCTGCAACGGCACGATCACCGATGTGCCCCAGACCTTCCTGATCGGTGCGGCACAGAGCGCGGACGGCAGCAAAAAGCAGCAGTTCTGGCCGGGCACACTGTATCAGTGCAAGGTGTACAAGGGCCTGCTGAGTGATAACCGGATAAAAGCATATATCAATAAGGGGTGGTAAGATGGAGATATACGACATCAACGGTCAGATCATTGACCCGCTGGCGGGAAAAACACTGTACGTTGCAGGCGACAGCATCGCCTATGGCAAGGGCAGCGCGGGCGGCTACGGCAAGTGCATTGCAGACCGGTACGGAATGCAGCTGATCAACGAAGCGGTGGACGGTGCAACGCTGGCGACACTGGTCCCTGACAATGTGAACGGCGGTTACCGCACCAGCATCGGCATGACCGTGAAAAGCTCTACGGAGCTGGAAAAGGCAGACTACATCCTGCTGGAGGGCGGCGTGAATGATGCATGGAACAATGCCAAGCTAGGCGCGCTGAACGGAAGCTTTGCTCCGGCGTTCTATTCGGGGGACACGATCGGTACGCTGGAAGCGATGCTGGACGATCTGGCCAAAAAGCACAGTGATAAGCGTGTGGCCTATGTGTTCCCGCACGGCGGACTGTTTGCCAGCAGCGAAAACTGGTACAAGACCTACAAGCCCGCGATCCTTTCGGCGCTTAAAAAGTGGGGCGTGCCCTATGTGGATATTGAGGAATGCGCCCCGCCCATGGGTGCCCACGGCGTCAGCGAACTGAGCGACAAGTACACGCTTGATGGCACACACCCCAACAAGGCCGGCTACGAGCGGTTTTACATGGAGCCCATCGCAGCACTGCTGAAGCGGCTGTAAGGGGGGACACAATGGCATTGCAGGCATACTCTCTTGCCCGGGACGGCGAAGCGTACCTCTCGCCCCATTTCAGGGTGCAGGAGTTCCGCTGTAAAGACGGCAGCGACCCGGTTTTCGTTGACACAGCGCTGGTGGAGCTTCTGGAGCAGCTGCGGGCGCATTTTGGCAAGGCGGTGACCATTACCAGCGGCTACCGCACCCCGGCGCACAACGCCAAAGCGGGCGGGACGAGGTTCAGCCAGCATCTGTACGGACGGGCGGCAGATATCCGGGTGCAGGGCGCAAGCGTAGAGGAGGTAGCCGCCTGCGCCGAGCGCCTGCTGCACGGCTGCGGCGGCGTGGGGAGATACCCGGCAAAGGCGGGCAGAGCCGCCGGCTGGGTGCACGTGGACACCCGGGCAGAAAAAGCCCGGTGGAGGGGGTGAGCGCGATGGAGAGCATCATCTCGGCCATCCTTGCCGGTGCAGTGACCCTGATCGGTGTGCTGATCGCCAACGGCAAAAGTCAGGCGGTGACCGACACCAAGCTGGAGGAGCTGACCCGGGAGGTGCGGGAGCATAACAACTTTGCCCGCCGCGTACCCATTTTAGAAGAACAGATGAAGGTGGCAAACCACCGCATCGCAGATCTGGAGAAAGAGAGGAACTGAAGCTATGAACGATACCCATTGCAAAATTTCTGCCGCCACGCTGGCGCGCACGGCTGCGCTGGCGCTGGCACTGACCAATCAGGTGCTGAGCGCCTGCGGAAAACCCATGCTGCCCATTGAGAGCGCCACCGTGGAGCAGCTGGTGACCACCGGTCTGACCGTGGCCGCCGCCCTTGCGGGCTGGTGGAAGAATAACTCCTTCACCCCGGAGGCCATTGAGGCCGACGGCTATCTGGAAAAGCTGCGGAAGGAGAAGTAAAAAGTAACAGAGCCCCTGCACAGATTGCTGTGCAGGGGCTCTACTGTTGCAAGATACAGCCAACAAAAAACGGCTCTGCCGAAGCAGAGCCGTAGAGTTGCATACTGAGATATAATCAGCGCTTGGAGAACTGGGGAGCATCGCTGGCAGGGCTGCGCCCTGCACGCGATGCTTGAGCAAGGATTTATAAGCGCCTCCGGCTCGCCCCTTGCGGGGCAACCGCCGGAGATGCGCAGTCGTGCTCCCCAGTTCTCCGGGAAGGTGGGCAACAAAAAAACGGCTCTGCCGAAGCAGAGCCGTAAAGTTGCATCTGAAATATAATCAGCGCTTGGAGAACTGGGGTGCACGACGTGCAGCCTTCAGGCCGTACTTCTTACGCTCCTTCATACGAGGATCGCGGGTCAGGAAGCCAGCCTTCTTCAGCACAGGACGGTTCTCGTCGCTCTGCTGCAGCAGGGCGCGGCTCAGGCCGTGACGGATAGCGCCAGCCTGACCGGAAACACCGCCGCCGGAAACGCGGACGACGACGTCGTACTTGCCCTCCAGGCCCAGCAGGACCAGCGGAGAGCGGACGATCAGCTTCAGGGTCTCCAGACCGAAGTAGTTGTCGATATCACGATCGTTGATGGTGATCTTACCGGTGCCGGTGTAAACGCGAACGCGGGCAACGGAATCCTTACGACGACCAGTGCCGTAGAAATAAGGTTTGGTTTCGTACATATTCGATTGCCTCCTTCTTAGAACTCGATCTTCTCGGGCTTCTGAGCAGCGTGAGCGTGCTCGGCACCCTGGTAGCAGTGCAGGCGGGTCAGAGCCTTAGCACCGATGGTGTTGGAAGGGATCATGCCCTTGACAGCGTAGGTCATAGCCAGATCGCTGTTCTCAGCCATCAGCTTGCTGTACTGGACCTTCTTCAGGCCGCCGATGTACTTGCTGTGGGTGATGTGGAACTTCTGCTCGGCCTTCTTGCCGGTCAGAACAGCCTTGTCGCAGTTGATGACAACCACGAAATCGCCGCAGTCCACGTTGGGGGTGTAATCGACCTTCTGCTTGCCGCGCAGCAGAACAGCGGCCTCAGCAGCGACGTGGCCCAGGCTCTTGCCGGTAGCGTCGAGCAGGTACCACTTACGCTCGACTTCAGCGGGCTTTACGAGAGTAGTGCTCATATCTATTTCCTCCTGATAAGCTTTTTGTACGTTTCAGGCGCCCTTTTGGGGCGCGAGTGTCAGTATACAACACAAAAACGCGCCTGTCAACATGATTTTTGGATTTTTTCAGCGAAATTTTTTGAAACTCTCAAAATCGCTTGTTTTCTCTTGAATACTCTTGATTTCTGAATTTCGATTTTTGCAAAAGTTTTTTGCCCGCCCCGGCATATTTTTGCCATTTGCCCGCTACAAATCCCGCTGCGGTTGTGGTATACTATAAAGGATATGGGCGGCGTACCGCCGCCTTGCCAACACAAGGAGAATACATCCATGCCAAATGAGATCGACCGCACTTCCTCGGCGCAGCGCCGCAGCTCCAAACTGCTGACGGCGATGGCCATTTTCATCTGTCTGGGCATCGCAGCCTACATGGTGCTTACCCTGCTGGTGAACCGGCAGACCCCCGCGACACCCGACACCCACTATACCGGCACGAACGGCGTCTCTGTCTACTACGACAGCAGCGTGTGGAGCGTGTGCCGCATGACCGAGGACGCAACCCTCGGCACCGTGCTGGAACTTGCCACCGCCGATACGGCAGACAGCGAGGATTATCAGGCCGTGCTGCTGCAGCGCGGCACCGCCGACAGCTACGACAACTTTATTGAGGATTCGGAAGCCGACCTCAAGCAGGCCTATGGTGTCATCAAGCCCCGCAAGGTCAACCTGACCGTGGAGGGTGCAGCCGTAGAGGCGGTGCGCTGCGATATCCGCACCTACTACGCCGTGCTGGCCACCATCACCTACGACAGCGGCGATGTGGTCTATGTTTCGGCGCTGACAAAGCTGGCGTCCATCAGCGATGTGGTCAATCTGGTAGAAAGTGTGAGCCTGTCATGAGTGATCTTCGTGCAATGCAGCGGCTTTGCGGCCTGATGCGCAAGGCCGTGCAGGACTATGAAATGATCGCCCCCGGCGACCGGGTGATGGTGGGCGTTTCCGGCGGCAAGGACAGCGTGGCGCTGACCATCGGCCTTTCCATGCTGCGCAAGTACATCGGCTTTGACTACGAGGTGGTGGCGGTCACGCTGGACCCGCAGTTCGACCATCAGCCCATGGACTACTCGGCGCTGGCAGAGCTGTTCCGGCGGCACGGCATCCCCTACGAGGTGCGCCGCACCGAGATCGGCCCTGTGGTGTTCGAGTACCGCAAGGAAAAGAACCCCTGCGCCCTGTGCGCCAAGCTGCGGCGGGGTGCGCTGCACACCGCTGCGCAGGAGCTGGGCTGCAACAAGGTGGCGCTGGGGCATCATCTGGACGATGCCGTGGAGACCTTTTATATGAACCTCTGGCGGGAGGGGCGCATCGGCTGCTTCTCGCCGGTGACCTACCTCTCCCAGCGGGACCTCACCCTCATTCGCCCCATGCTGCTGGCAACGGAGTACGAGGTGCAGTGCGCTGTGCGGGAGGCGGGCTTGCCCATCGTGAAGAGCCGCTGCCCCGCCGACGGTGTTACCGTGCGGGAACAGACCAAAGAATTTGTGCAGGAGCGCTGCCGCACCGACCACGCCTTCCGCCAAAAGACCCTCCATGCCTTGCAGGAGAGCGGCATTGACGGCTGGCGTCCCGTCCACACGGGCCGGGGCAGCTTTATCGTACCAAAAAAGGAAACAGATCATGCAGAAACAACCGTTTGAAAAACACGTCTGGGCCGAGATCGACCTCGAGGCCCTTCGGTATAATTTCCGGGAGGTAAAGGCCCGGGCAGGGGCACTGCCCCTGTGCGCAGTGGTCAAGGCGGACAGCTACGGCCACGGCGCGGTACAGTGCGCCCGGGTGTTCGCCGAGGAGGGTGCCGCATGGCTGGCGGTCAGCTGCCTGACCGAAGCTGTGCAGCTGCGCAAGGCAGGGCAGACTTTGCCCATCCTCATTCTGGGTCATGTGCAGCCCGCCTACGCCGCCGCCCTGATCCAGAACGACATCACCGTGGCCTGCTACTCCCTTGCGCAGGCACGCGCCCTGAGCGAAGCCGCCGTGGCGGCAGGCGGCAGAGTGCATATCCACCTCAAGGCCGACACCGGTATGGGGCGCATCGGCTTTGCCCTGCGCACCGATTTTGACGCCGCCATCCGGGAGATGCTGGAAGCCTGTGCGCTGCCCGGGCTGGAAATGACCGGCCTGTTCCAGCATTTTTCCGTGGCCGATGATACCGCCCCGGAAAATGTGGCCTATACCGCCGAGCAGCACGCACTGTTCGTGAAAGCTTTCCACGCGCTGAAGGCCGCCGGGCGGGAACCCGCCCTTGTGCACTGCGACAACTCTGCCGGGGTCATGCTGCACCCGGACTGGCCGGAGGGGTTGCCCCGGGAGCGCTGCATGGCGCGCCCCGGCATCATCCTGTACGGCTACGACCCCAGCGACGAGGTGCGCTTTGGCCGCTTCAAGCCAGTGATGACCCTCAAGACCGTGGTGAGCATGATCAAGGAGATGCAGCCCGGTCAGTGCGCCAGCTACGGCCGCCGCTTTACCGCCGAAAAACCCACCAAGGTAGCCACCCTTTGCACCGGCTATGCCGACGGTTACCCCCGGCTTTTGAGCTGCGGCAAGGGCGTGGTGGAGATCCACGGCAAGGCCTGCCCGGTACTGGGGCGGGTGTGCATGGATCAGATGATGGTGGACGTGACCGACGTGCCGGAAGTGCGCGAGGACGACGAAGCCATCCTGTGGGGCGGCACCGTGAGCGACACCGCAGAGACCATCGCCCGCAAGACCGATACCATTCCCTACGAAGTGCTGTGCGGCGTATCCCGCCGCGTGCCCCGCGTCTACCGCGACCATGGACAGATCGTGGCCGTGGAGGACTGGATCTTAGAAGCATAAAGCTGCCCGGAGGAACTACATGGCAAGAGACAACATCCGCAACTTCTGCATCATTGCACATATCGACCACGGCAAATCCACCCTGTCCGACCGCATTCTGGAACTGACCAAGAGTGTGGACGAGCGCACTATGGAAGACCAGATCCTGGACAACATGGATATCGAGCGCGAGCGCGGCATTACCATCAAGGCGCGTGCCGTGACCATGAACTATACTGCAAAGGACGGCAAGACCTACGAGTTCAATCTGATCGACACCCCGGGTCATGTGGACTTTGCCTACGAGGTCAGCCGCAGTCTGGCTGCCTGCGAGGGCGCGATTCTGGTGGTGGATGCCACGCAGGGCGTGGAAGCGCAGACGCTGGCCAACACCTATATGGCACTGGAGCACGATCTGGAACTGGTGCCCATCCTGAACAAGATCGACCTGCCCAGCGCCCACCCGGACGAGGTGGCGCAGGAGGTGGAGGACGTGATCGGCCTGCCCTGCATGGATGCGCCCCGCGTCTCCGCCAAGACTGGCCTGAACATCGATCAGGTGCTGGAGCGTGTGGTCAGCGATATCCCCGCACCCACCGGAGACCCGGACGCACCTTTAAAGGCGCTGATCTTCGACAGCATCTACGACAGCTACAAGGGCGTCATCGTCTACATCCGCGTGTTCGAGGGCACAGTGAAGCCCGGCGACACCATCCGCATGATGGCTACCGGCGCAGAGTTCACGCTGGTGGAGGTGGGTCACATGGGTGCCACCGCCCTGACTCCCTGCGCCCAACTGCAGGCCGGTGAGGTAGGCTACCTGACCGCCAGCATCAAGACGGTGCAGGACACCCGCGTGGGCGATACCGTCACGCTGGCAGAGCGCCCCACCGCAGAAGCACTGCCCGGCTACCGTCAGGTCAAGCCCATGGTGTTCTGCGGCATCTATCCCGCCGACGGTGCCAAGTACCCTGACTTGAAGGACGCGCTGGAAAAATTGCAGCTGAACGACGCCTCCCTGACCTTTGAGCTGGAGACCAGCGCCGCGCTGGGCTTCGGCTTCCGCTGCGGCTTCTTGGGTCTGCTGCACATGGAGATCATCACCGAGCGTCTGGAGCGGGAGTTCGATCTGGACATCACCACCACCACCCCCAGCGTGCGCTACCGTCTGACCCTGACCGACGGCACAGTGGAGATGATCGACAACCCTTCCAGCTACCCTGATCCCAGCAATATCGTCAAACAGGAAGAGCCCTTTGTGGATGTGCACCTGTACACGCCCAACGACTATGTGGGCGGTCTGATGGATCTGTGCCAGAGCAAGCGCGGCGTGCTGATCGATATGAAGTATCTGGACGATGTGCGGGTGGACCTGCACTACGCGCTGCCGCTGGGCGAGATCGTGTACGACTTCTTCGACGCCATCAAGAGCCGCAGCCGGGGCTACGCCAGCTACGACTACGAGTTCAAGGAGTACCGCGAGAGCGATCTGGTCAAGCTGGACTTTTTGCTCAACGGCGACCCCGTGGACGCACTGTCCATGATCGTGTTCCGGGACAACGCCTACGCCAAGGGACGCCGCATCTGCGAAAAGCTGCGGGACAACATCCCGCGTAACCTGTTCGAGATCCCGGTGCAGGCAGCCATCGGCGGCAAGATCATTGCCCGCGAGACGGTCAAGGCCATGCGCAAGGACGTGCTGGCCAAGTGTTACGGCGGCGATATCTCCCGTAAAAAGAAGCTGCTGGAAAAGCAGAAGGAAGGCAAAAAGAAGATGCGTCAGCTGGGCAGCGTTTCCCTGCCCAGCGAAGCTTTTACCGCCGTGCTCAAGCTGGACAGCGACGACGATTGATCCGCAAATATGCAAAAAAGGGATGCCGCGCTGCGGCATCCCTTTTTTATGGGAAACTCCCAAATGTGAAATCCGCTCATGGCAGAGATGCACTCTTTGCTTTTTACTTTAAATATGTTATAATTTCTTTATATATCAATTCTTGTATTCGTTTTTGGAGAGATGGGCTGCGGCCTTGTGCCGCGCGCGTCTCCCTGCAACGTTCCCCCACAGAAAGGATGTGGCCTTTATCAAAGCAAAGCACGGAAAAGGCGCAGCGCAAAACGGCAGACACAGCGGCAGCTGCGCACAGGCGCCGGCTTCCCGGTGGAAGCAGGTGCTGCTGACCCTGCTGATCTTTATTGCTCTGCTCGCTCTGATGGGCGGGGCGCTGTGGCAGAATATCTGCTATAACCGTACCCACTATACCGCAGAGTTTTATCAGATCCATTCCCGCAAGCTGACCCAGAGCTGCCGGGTCGTTTTTCTCACCGATTTACATCTGCGGGAGTATGGGCAGGATAACTGCGAGCTGGTGCAGGATATCCACAGCCTTGCCCCGGATCTGATCCTGCTGGGCGGCGATCTTGTGACCTACGGCGAAGGTTCCAGCTATGATAATATGCTTTCCCTGTGCAGTCAGCTCAGCGAGATCGCGCCGGTATGCGGGGTGCTGGGCAACCACGAGGACGAGCTGTATTTTCTGGACGGCGATCAGGCTTTGGTGGAAAAGTTCACCGCCGCCGGGGTGACCATCCTGCGCAATGAAGAGGCGCGCTATACCGTCCGCGACAATGTCATCAGCATTCTGGGTGTGGAGGGCAGCCCGGAGGACTTTTATAATTACGGAGCAAGCACCTTTATGGACAGCGTGGAGCCGCAGACAGACTACGATCTGCGCATCTGTCTGGCACACGTTCCCACCTACTTTACCGAGCATCTGGAAAATTATTCCTTTGAACTGGGTCTGGCCGGGCACACCCACGGCGGCATCGTGCGGCTGCCAAAGATCGGCCCGCTTTATAGCGCCGAGGAGGGCTTTCTGCCCGACTATGCCGGGGGCAGCTATGGGCTTGCCAACAACGCCACCCTCATCGTAAGCCGGGGACTGGGCGATTCCAGCTGGGTGCCCCGCATCAATAACGTGCCGGAGCTTTCGGTCATTGACATCGACTAAGCAGTCTGCACCGCGCGTGCAGGCCGCTGCAAAAGGGTAGAATGCCATGGATGACATCAAAGAAAAGATCAAACAGGCGCTGCGCCATATCTGGATCAATAAATACCGTCTGTTTTTCTGCCTGCTGACCTTGTGCTGTCTGTTCGGGCTGGTTCACTATTTCAAAAGTGCGGACAGCGCCACCGCCAGCATCTCCTTCAATTACTCCGAGGCGGCGCTTGGCATGAACCCCAACAAGACCCGCTTCAACGCCTACGAGATCGTTTCGGATGAGGTGATGGAACGCGCCATCCGGCGGGTGGGCTTGCAGGACAGCCTGACTGCCTCCCAGCTGGCCCAGTGCCTTTATCTCAGCCCGGAAGGCACCGGCAGCGCCAATGGCAGCGAGTATATCAGCACCAACTACTATCTTTCCATCAATACCCGCAAACTGGAGCTTGGCAGCCGCAAGCCCATGGATCTTTTGCAGAGCGTGTGCGAGTCCTACCGGGAGATCTTTCAGAGCAGCTACTGCGATAACCAGAGTCTGCTGAAGGAAAAGCTGGAAGTGACCACCGATTGCGAGCCTTACCTGCGGCTGAACGAGCTGGAGGTGCGCGCTGAGGGGCTGAACCGCTACCTGAACACCCGCCTGCAGGAGAACAAAAGCTTTACGGACGATGCGAACCCGGATTCCTCCACCAACAACTTTACTACGATGGGCAAAAAGATCAACAATCTGGTGGATTACGATCTGCCCAATGCCATGGCCTTTGTGATCGAAGGCGGCGTTGCCCGGGATCCGTCCATGCTGACCAGTATTCTGGAATACAAGAACAAGATCGACGATATTGCCATGCGCAAGAAACAAGCCTATTATGATGCAGACAAAAAGGGAATTTCCATCTACGAAAAATCCATGACTTCCATCATGATGATCCCCACCGTGGATGAGGACAGCGAATACTATATGTCCCGTACCAAGACCGCCATGGACGCGCTGGCGCGGGCGGCAGATAGTGCCCTGTCCGATGCCACCGGTTACCAGACCGAGATCGTGAGCACGAATTATGTGAACCAGAAGATCCGGGAGCTGGATGCCGGACAGCCGCGTCTGGCCGAAGCACAGGCCATGGTGAACAAGCTGGAAAACGCCATCAACGAGATCTCGGAGGAGCTGTTTGTACTGGATAAAGCGTATATCAAGTACAAATCCCAGAACTATATCACCTTTAGCTATGGCGCAGTCTCCTTCCTGCAGCGCCTGAGCCTGAAAAAGACCCTGATGGAGTCCGTTGCCGTCATGCTGGGCGGCGCATGGCTGCTCCAGCAGCGCAAACGCAGAAAGGCAGGAAAACGCAAATGAAAAAGTTTGAGATCCTGCGCTATCTGAAGCGTTTCAGCCTGCTGATCTTTCTGGTGTCGCTGGCAGGTGCCGCCGCCATCTACCTGTATGCGGACGGTCGGCAGAAGTACACTGCATCGGTCATCATCCGCTATACCAACGACGGTATCTCGGACGGCTACACCCCGGACGGCAGCGATCTGGATGTCAACGAGATCTATTCCTCCACGGTCATCTCGCAGGCCATGGACGCGCTGGGCGCTTCCGGGCGGCTGAGCACCATCCGTTCCAACATTTCGGTGACCCCGGTGATTTCAGAGGATCAGCAGACCATCAATGATGCGCTGCTGGATAAGGGCGAAGAGGTGACCTATTTCCCCGATACTTACAAGGTGAGCCTTGTGGTGGACGGGTCACAGGGTGCAGGCTACGCCCGCAATATGCTGGATGCCATCATCCAGAGCTACTGTACCTATTATACGGAAAAATATGTGGAGCAGAAGCTTTCGCTCAACCCATCCTCCGGCTTGCTGGACAACGGCTACGACTACTACGAGTGCATTCGCATTCTGGAAAACGATACCAATGAGATGCAGGCCTATCTGCAGAACAAGCAGGAAAGTTACCCGGACTTCCGTTCTTCCCGCACCGGCTACACCTATGCAGACCTGTGCGATATCTATACCGATTTCAAAAAATACACCATTCCGGAACTGTACGCCTATGTGCTCAATGGCCCGCAGGTGCGGGACGGCACGGTGCTGCAGGAGTATCTGGCCAACTGCATTGAGACCGCAAAGCAGACCGAACAGATCACCACCGAGCAGCGGGACAGTCTGTGGGGACTGACGGATCAGTATGTGTACAAGAACGCCGACCTGCTGAAAAACTACTTTACCGACCGGGGCGAGGTGGTGTCCTCGGACTACATCTTGGGCAACATCGAGCTGGAGGGCGCAGGCGAAAAGGCGCAGACCACCTATGATGGTCTGGTGCTGAAGCTGGTGTCGCTGGAACAGCAGGTGGTTGCCAGCCAGATCGACCGGCAGTTCCAGGAGGAGATCCTGCAAAGCTTCCGCAATATGGATTTTGGCGGCACGGACGAGCAGCACGCCAAGATGGAAAGCCTGATCAATGATTACGAGACAGAGCTGAAAAAATACTACGAGATCATCAATACCAGCAGCAAGGAACTGAACCTGTACATCAGCGCGGATTATCTGAAGATGATCAGCTCGGTGCAGGTGGCTGCCGCTATCAACGTCAAGCTGTATCTGATGCTGGCGCTGGTGCTGTTCTTCGTCATCGGCTGCTGCGGTGCCGTTGTGCTGGGACGTATCTCGGATGTGGTGGATTACCTGCTGTATGTGGACAAAAAGACCGGGCTGCCCAACCGCGAAAAGCTCAATGTTTATATCAGCAGTATGGCAGACCGCATCCTGCCGGAAGATTATACCTGCTTTGCTTTGCAGCTGGATAATCTGTCCGATATGAGCCGCCGCTTCGGCTACCATGTAGGCGATGGCATCCTGAAGGATTTTTCCGGTCTGCTGCAGTTGATGGGTGATACCGATGGCGTGGTTGGCTACAACGGCGTGGGCAAGTTCCTTGCCTTCTTTGGTGAGTGCAGCAGCCGGAAGGCAGAGGTCATGATCCGCATCCTGCAAAGTCAGGTGGACGAGTACAACAAGCTGAACCCGGAGTACCCCATCCTGTTCACCGCCGCATGGGCGACCTCTTCGGAGGATGATATCTATAATGTGCGGGATCTGGTGCGCACGGCGCAGAAAAAGATGTCCCTGATCGCAGAGGAGGGCGGCTCTGCTCTTGCCGGGATCGAAAGAGGTGGAGTATGATCCGCAACCGACGCGCTTACCAGTTGATCCAATGCCGCACCCACAGCCGTCTGCTGGCGGGTGCTGCCGCCGTGTGCGCCGCCGCCTGCGGCCACGCAGACCTTGCGTTGTACCATCTGCTGCACCGGGGCGGTGCACCGCTGCCGGACAGCACACAGGCCGACCGTGCTGCGCTGACAGCATTGTGTCCGAAGCCCGCAGCGGAGGGGGAATGCCCGCCGCTGCCGCCGCAGGACCCGGCGGTGACGCTTTCGGTCATCGTGCCGGTGTATAACGGCGAAGCCACCATTGCTGCTTGTCTGGACAGCATTTTGCAGCAGGATACCGACTGCACCGTGCAGCTGATCGTGGTGGACAGCGATTCCACCGACGGTACAGCCGCTGTGCTGGAACGCTACCGGGCACAGCCCGGGGTGGTGCTGTGCAATTGCATCGCACCCCGCAGCGCTGCTGCCGCCCGCAACGAAGGGCTGCGCCATGCCGTGGGGCGCTGGCTGATGTTCGTGGACAGCGATGATCTGTTATTGCCCGGTGCAATCCGTACCCTGCTGGAGGCCGCACAGCGCCTTGATGCCGATGTGGTGCAGGGCGGCTGGCAGTACCTGTACACGGATGGTAGCTACGGTCCGGTGCAGTGCTACCCGGCGGCGGTCTACATCGGTAACGCTGCGCCGGAGCGATTTGAGCTGCCCGGAATGCCATGGGGTAAAATCTACCGGCGGGAGCTGTTTGCACAGGTGCGCTTTCCGGCTTACTATACCTGCTTTGAGGATACCATCATCCATTTTCTGGTGTTCCGTCAGGCAAAAGCAGTGGTCTCTGTGCCGGAGGTCGTCTACCTGTGGCGCAAAAACCCCAAGGGACTTACCGCCACCAGCCAGCACCGCCCTGCAGCCGTGCAGAGCTACTGGATCATGGAGCAGCTGCTGGCGCAGGATGCCGCGCTGGGCTTGCCCCACGATGCCCTGTACCGCTGCAGCCTGACGCTGCAGCTTTCGGCTTTTTGCTATGCCACCATATCTGGATTGCCGCAGGAAACGCAGCAGGCCGTTTTCCGGCTGTGCTGCGCACTGTATGCCAAGGCGCTGCCGCAGGAGAGCGCACTGCCCCGCCGTGCTCGCTGGGGCGCCCGTGCGCTGCGGCAGCAGGACTTTGGGCTGTGGTGCCGCTACGGCAGAAGATTTCAGTTGTTATAATGTGAGGAGTACCCCATGATACGAGTGCTGCATTCGGTCAGCAATATGGACCGCGGCGGGATCGAGACCATGCTGATGAACTACTACCGGCATATCGACCGCGACAAGGTCCAGTTTGATTTTATCGTCAACAAGAAAAAGCCCGGCGACTACGACGACGAGATCCGCCGTCTGGGCGGGCACATCTACCAAAGCCCGGGACTTGACCCGCTGCACTACCCGGCGTATCTGCGCTTTGTGCAGCAGACCGTGGCCGCAGATCCCCGCATCCGCATCCTGCACGCCCACAACGAGGCGATGGGGCTGTACGCCCTGAAGGGCGCGGAGAAGGCGGGGCTGCAAGTGCGCATTGCCCATGCCCATAATATCTGGATCGTCCGGGACTACAAGTGGCCGCTGAAGATGTTCTGCAAGCGGCTGCTGCCCGGCGCGGCCACCCACCTGTGGGCCTGCGGACGGGATGCGGGCATCTACTACTTTGGAAAAGCAGACTGGGAGCGCCGGGGACAGATCATTCCCAACGCCATCGAGCCGGAGACTTTCCGGTTCGACTCCGCCGTCCGCGCGGAAATGCGGGCGCGCTACGGGCTGGAAGACCGGGTGGTGCTGGGCCATGTAGGACGCTTTGACGTCCGCAAGAACCACGAGCGTCTGTTGGAGATCTTTGCCGCCTTTTTGCAGCTGGAGCCCCGGGCGATGCTGGTGCTTATCGGCACTGGCAGGCTGGAGCAGGCTGTCCGCGCACAGGCACAGACACTGGGCATCACAGACCATATCCTGTTTGCCGGGCTGCAAAGCAATGTGGCAGACTGGTACCAGCTGATGGATCTCTTCGTCATGCCTTCCCGCTTCGAGGGTCTGCCGGTGGTGGGCATCGAGGCGCAGGCTGCCGGGCTGGGGTGCGTATTTTCGGACGCGGTGCCGGAGGAAGTGCTGCTTTCGCCCCACGCCATCCAGATCCCGCTTTCTGCCAGCAATGCAGACTGGGCGGCAGGCTTGCAGCGGATGCTTCAACAGCCCTGTGACCGCTCTGCCGGTGCAGCGCTGATCCGGCAGGCGGGCTACGATATCAACATCGCCGCCGCCCGCTTACAGCAGCAGTATTTGCAGCTGGGCGAAAGGTAAGGCGACGGAATGCAACAAACCACCAAACGTCTGGATCACATCGACATCGCCAAGGCAGTTGGCCTGCTGCTGGTGATCTACGGTCATACCTTTCGGATGTCCATGCGTGCCGCACATCCATGGTGTGCGTTCTCTTATACCTTTGTTTACCGGTTCCACGTCCCGCTGCTGTTTCTGCTCTCCGGTATGGGCTGCACCCTGACCATGCAGAAGAACCGCAGCCTTTCTGCCCGGCAGTTCGTGCGCAAAAAGGCGCACAGCCTGCTGTTGCCCTGGGGTATATATTCGGCTTTTTTGTACTTTTTGTTTTATCTGGCAAATCTGGTGCCGCCGGTGCGGGCGCTGCTGTCCGGCGGTGCATACCAGTTAAAACAGCCTGCGGAATATCTCTGGTTGGTGCTGCGCAATGAGAACCCTTACGGTTTTCATCTGTGGTATCTGCCCACCCTGTTCTGGTTTGTCCTCACGGCATGGCTGCTGGACAAAGCCCTGTCCCCTGCGGCAGCCCGGGCGGCAAAGCTGGTGTTGGTGGTAGCGCTGCCCGCGTGCTATCAGCTGCTTTTCACCGAATGGTTCTGGGCAGTGAAAAGTTATTTCCAGCAGGGCGCGTTTTTCTTTCTGGGCTGCGTGCTCCCGCGTGAAAAGGCCGAACAGCACGCAAAGCCGCTGATGCTTTTTGGCGCCTTGTGCGGTCTATGGGTGGTGTGTGGACTGCTGTTCCCCACTATGGTCTGGCCTGACGGCCTGCTTGCAGAGGCTGTGTGCACATGGGTGGACTATTTTAAGGTCAGCGGGTTCTGTGTGGGCATCTGGGCGGCGTGTGTGCTGTTACAAAAGCCCCTGCGGCGGCTGGTTCTGCTGGGGCAGAACACCATGCTGTTCTATCTGTATCATCAGCCCTTTTGCTGCGCAGCGCCGGGGCTTGTGCTGTATGAAAAACTGGGCGTTTCTGCGGGCGGGACAGTTCTCGTATGCGGTGTGGCCAGTCTGGTGCTGCCGTACCTGTTCTGCCGTCTTGCGGGTCGGCTGCATCTGCGGCCGCTGCTGCGTCGGCTCGGTCTGCCGGGATAATCATTTCAAGGAGTTGGGATCATGCCCTGTATTACGTTTATAGTGCCCATTTATAATATGGAGCGCCTGCTGCCCCGGGCGCTGCGCTCACTGCGGGCGCAGACTTTGACCGACTTCGAGGCCATCCTCATCAACGATGGCTCCAAGGACGGCAGCGCCGCGCTGTGCGCACAGGCTGCTGCCGAGGATGCGCGGTTTCGCTTTATCGACCAGCCCAACGGCGGTGTAGCCGCTGCCCGCAATGCGGGTCTGGATGCTGCCCGGGGAGAATATATTTTCTTTCTGGACCCAGACGACTGGGTGGAGCCGGATGCGGCAGAGGTGCTGTACCGTGCCGCCCGGGATGCGGATGCAGACTGCGTGCAGTTTGGGATGTTTTACGATGTCTGCGATGAAAACGGAAAGCTGCTGCACTCTGAAACCGACCACTGTACCTTTTCCGGCGTGTACCGGGGCGAGCCCTTCAAGGAGCATTTCGACAAGATGGCGTCCTCGTATCTGGCTGCAAACAAAATGTACCGCAGAGCGTTTCTGGAACAGCACCATCTGCGCTTTCCTCCCCATCAGCTGGGAGAGGATGGAATGTTCTTCGTAGCATTCTATCGCCAGAACCCCGGCTGTCTGGTGGTGCTGGAAAAGCCGCTGTACCATTATGTCATCGCCCGGCAGGGCAGCCTGACCAACAGCTACCACCCGGAACGGCTGGAAGATAACTTCTACCTGAGCGATGCGGTGTGGGACACCGTTGCCGCGTGGGGCTTGCTGGACAGCCCTATGCACCGCGCAAAGGCCAACTACTGCACCGTCCGCGACCTGATGATGGGGATCAAGAACCTTGGGTGCAGCCCGCTTTCCCTCGCCGAGCAGACTGCTTGGCTGCGCAGTGCGTTGCAAAAGCCCCGGGTGCGCACAGCGGTGCGCAGCACCCCGCTGCACGCCATGCAGAGCCGGAACGACCGGGTAAAGCTGCTGCTGCTCAAGCTGCGGCTATGCCGCGCAGTGCTGCTGCTCTGTGGCGCAAACCAGAAGAGCTGAAAGGGGAAAAATACGGATGAAATATAAGCTGCTGCGTGCGCTGTGCTACCTGAAAGAGCTGCTGGTCATGTTGCTGTGCAAGCTGCTGGGTGCAGTGTGCCGTGTCTTCAGCCCGGCGTACCGGGGCATCTGGCTGGTGGGCGAGCGCGGCACCGATGCCCGGGACAACGGCTACTGGTTTTACCGGTATCTGCGCACACAGCACCCGGAGCTTCGCGCCTATTATGTCATCACCGCCGACAGCCCGGATGCTGCAAAGATCACCGCTCTGGGTGGTGCGGTGCAGCGGTGCAGCTTCCGGCATTATCTGCTGTACTACTGCGCCGACTATCTGGTGGGTACCCATGTGCAGCCCTGTGCGCCGGACCTGATAGTGCACTACCACCTTGCCGCGAAGGGCATCCGCGCCCGGGGCAAACAGGTGTTTTTGCAGCATGGTGTCATCAAAGACGAGATGCAATGGCTCCACCGGGAAAATCTGTATCTGGACCTCTTTGTCTGCGGCGCAAAACCGGAATACGAGTATATCCGGGACACCTACGGCTTTGCGCCGGAAGTACCGCGTTATCTTGGGCTGGCGCGCTGGGATAACCTTTTGCAGGTCGGGCAAGCTCCCTGCAAAAAAATGATCCTGTTCATGCCTACATGGCGCGGTGCGCACTATCCCGATGGAGAAGCGTTCCGAGATACACAGTTTTATCAAAGCTGTCAGGCGCTGCTAAACAGTCCGCGCCTGCACAAAATGCTGGAACAGTATGATCATACGCTGGTCTTTTACCCGCATATTGAAATGCAGAAGCATCTGACACAGTTCCACACGGATTCTGCGCGGGTGTGTCTGGCCGACAGTACGACCCATGACGTGCAGCAGCTTTTACTGGACTGCGCACTGCTGATCACAGATTATTCCAGCGTCTTTTTTGATGTAGCCTATCTGGAAAAACCGGAACTGTACTATCAGTTCGACGAAGCGGAGTTCCGGCAGTATCACTATAAGCAGGGCTATTTTGATTACCGCAGGGACGGCTTTGGCCCGGTGTGCACCACCGAGGATGCACTTTTGCAGGCGCTGGAAACGGCTTTGCAGAACGGGATGCATATGCCGCCGGAATACAAGACCCGGACTGCGGCTTTTTTCCCTCTGCGCGATACCCAAAACTGCGCCCGCACCTACGAAGCCATCTGCGGGCTGTGACTGGCGTAAAAGAACCGTTTGCGCAAAAATCCCCCCGCTGCCAAGCAGGCAGCGGGGGGATTTGTTACCGATTTAAATGAAAATCAGCGCTTAGTTCTGCTTCATGCGAGCGAAGCAGTCAGAGCAGTAGACCGGACGGTCCTCACGGGGCTGGAAGGGAACCTTGCAGGTCTTGCCGCAAGCTGCGCAGACAGCGTCGAACATCTGACGCTCGCCGCTGTTGCTGCGTGCGCCGCCGTTCTTGCGGGCGTCACGGCAGGGCTTGCAGCGCTGGGGCTGGTTCTCGAAGCCGCGAGAAGCGTAGAACTCCTGCTCGCCGGCAGTCCAAACAAATTCCTTACCGCAGTCCTTGCAGACCAGAGTCTTGTCTTCAAACATAGTAGTATCTCCTCTTTAGTTAGTTCTTGCCCACGGAAGGATTGTAACCATACCTTTGGTTTTGGGACCATCGCGCTGATCAGTAAGCTTACCAGGGGCTTGAATAGATAAACGCCCTCGGATTGAGGACTTTCCTATTGTACCGTTATTTTTGAGATTTGTCAACCAAAAAACAACCGTTCGCCCTTTTATTTGTACACATGGCACAAACCGACAGCATATATTTGGGTGAAATCACCGCCGGAAGGAGAGAAAAGGGGCTGCCGCACAGAATGTGCAGCAGCCCCTGCAAAGCCCTTTGGGAAAAGCTTACTTCTCTTCGATGACTTCCTTGGTGTCGCGGGCAATCATCAGCTCCTCGTCGGTAGCAATGACCAGCGTGCGCACCTTTGCGCCCCAAGCGGTGATCTCGCACACATCGCCAACAGGGTGCTTGTTCTTCTCGGTGTCGATGCGGATGCCCAGCCAATCCATGTGGTGGCAGATCTTTGCACGGGCAATGGCATCGTGCTCGCCGATGCCGCCGGTGAAGACGATGGCATCCACGCCGCCCATGGCTGCAATGTAGCTGCCGATGGTCTTTTTGATCTGATAGTTCAGCATATCGGAAGCCAGCTGTGCGCGCTTGTTGCCGGCCTCGGCAGCCTCTTCCACGTCACGCTTGTCGCTAGAAACACCGGAGATGCCCAGCAGGCCGGACTTCTTGTTCAGGATCTCGTCCAGCTCGTGGCCGGTGATGTTCAGGGTGTACTTCAGGTAGTTGACCACAGAGGGGTCCAGATCGCCGCAGCGGGTGCCCATCATCAGGCCGGCCAGCGGGGTCATGCCCATGGAGGTATCCACCACCTTGCCCTGATCGACTGCGGCAATGGAAGAACCGTTGCCCAGATGGCAGGTGATCAGCTTCAGGCGCTCAATGGGCTCCTCCAGATACTCGGCTGCCTTGTGGGCAACATACTTGTGGCTGGTGCCGTGGAAGCCGTAGCGGCGCACGCCGTACTTCTCGTAGTACTCGTAGGGGATGGCGTACATATAAGCCTTCGGCGGCATGGTGCTGTGGAAAGCGGTGTCGAACACGGCTACCATGGGAATGTTGCCGAACACCTTGCGGGCGGCTTCGATACCCAGAATACCGGCGGGGTTGTGCAGGGGAGCCAGCGGGCTCAGCTCGCGCAGGGTGTTGATGACCTCATCGGTGATCAGGCAGCTGCTCTTGAACTTCTCGCCGCCGTGCACGACGCGGTGACCGATGGCGTCGATCTCGCTCACGTCATTGATGCACTTGCCTGCACCGGTGGTCATCTTCTTCACGACCTCGGCAAAAGCCTCGGTGTGGGTGGGGAAGATCGCCGGGGTGGTAGCCTTGGTGCCGTTGGCCTCGTGAGTGATCATGCTGCTCTCCATGCCGATGCGCTCGCACAGGCCTTTGCACAGCACCTTCTCGCCGTCCATATCAATCAGCTGATACTTCAGGGAAGAAGAACCGCAGTTAATAACCAGAACTTTCATCTGTGTTGCCTCCTGAAAATTTTTGTACCGTCCGCAGCCTGAAAAAACCTGCGGACAGAATTTTACAGATTCCTATGTTTATTATATAATAGGGATGGCGGCTTTTCAAGGCGCAACCCGGGCAAAGCGGTAAAACTTGTGTACAAGGTTTTTGTACATCCTGCCCACAAATCCCGGAGACGGCAGGATTTTTCTGTATATCCGATATAAATTTAACAATCTTTTGGCGAAAAGGAGCAGTTCCATGAAGTTTGCAGGCATCATTGCGGAGTACGACCCCTTCCACAACGGCCACGCATGGCAGCTGGCGCAGGCGCGGGCACTGGGGGCGCAGCGGGTGGCTGTTGCCATGAGCTGCGGGCTTACCCAGCGGGGTGCGCTGCCGCTTTTGCCGGAGACGGTGCGGGTGCAGGCGGCGCTGGCCTGCGGGGCAGACCTTGTGTTTGCCCTGCCTGCGCCCTGCGCCTGCGCAGGTGCCGAGGCCTTTGCCCGGGCGGGCGTGCGCATTCTGGCAGCTGCCGGGTGCGATGCGCTGGTCTTTGGGGCAGAGACCCCGGACACCGCTCTGCTGCAAAAAGCCGCCCGGGTGCTGTGCAGCGAAGAATACCGCACCGCGCTCAGGCAGCAGCTTGCCGCCGGGGCACGCAGCTTTGCCGCTGCCCGGCAGGCGGCGGTGCAGACGCTGTGCCCGGGGTCGGACATTGCCGCCTTGCTGGACAAGCCCAACAATAATCTTGCCGTAGAGTATTGTAAGGCAATTATAGAACAAAATGTAGAAATGCAGCCCATCGCCCTGCCGCGGCAGGGCGCAGACCACGGGCAGGCGCTGACCGAAAGCGCTCACGCAGCCTTTGCCAGCGCCAGCGCCCTGCGGGCACTCTGGGCGGAGGGCGGCGCGGCGGCGCTGGCTCCTTATGTGCCGGAAAAAGCACTGAAACTGTATATAATGGCAGAATATGACGGAAAGTATACGGATTTTGCGGTCATGGGGCACTGCGAGCTGGCACTGCTGCGGGCAGCCTGCGCAGGGCAAGCTCCCTTTGCCGCGGTGCGCGGGGTATCCGAGGGATTGGAGCATCGGCTGGAAAACGCCGTGCGGGAGACCGCAAGCCTGCCCGCTTTGCTGGACGCCCTGACTACCGTGCGCTACCCCCGGGCACGGATGCGGCGGCTGGCGATGGATGCGGCGCTGGGCTACACCGCCCAGACCCCGGCGCTGCCGCCCTACCTGCACCTGCTGGGCGCGCGCAAGGAAGCGCTGCCCCTGCCCAGGGAGACGGCGCTGCCGCTGTCCCACTCGCTGGCGCGGCTTGCGCGGGAAAACGAGCCCTGCGCCCAAATGGCTGCCGCCCAGAGCAGGGCCAGCGACCTTGGTGCGCTGTGCCGGGCAAAACCGGAGCCGATGGGCGGGATATATCGTCAAAAAATTATCTTTTTGACGAATTGACAAAAAATAACGTGAAAAATTTTATATTGTGCCCTCTTGTATCCGGCGCGGTTCGGGTGTATGATTAAAGCAATGCAATGTTGGATACAACGAGCTTGTAAAAAACGACTGTCCCCGCAGGGGAAACACAAGGAGGAACCCATGGCACTTCATGTTCTGGACGAAGCCAACCGCTGCCTCGGCTGCAAAAAGCCGATGTGTCAGGAGGGCTGCCCCATCCACACCAATATCCCGGAGGTCATCCGTCTGCTCAAGGCAAACCAGATGGACGATGCAGGCCGGATGCTGTTTGAAAACAATCCCCTGACCACCGTGTGCAGTCTGGTGTGCAACCACGAAAAGCAGTGCGAGGGCCACTGCATCCGCAACCGGATGCCCAGCCACGACCCGGTGCACTTTTCCATCATCGAGGACTATATCTCTACCACCTACGCCAACAAGATGACAGCAGGCCCTGCCCCGAAAAACGGCATGAAGGCCGCTGTGGTGGGCTCCGGCCCGGCAGGCCTGACCATCGCCGTGCTGCTGGCACGCTGGGGCTACGATGTGACCATCTTTGACGCCCGGGATAAGATCGGCGGCGTGATGCGCTACGGCATCCCCAACTACCGCCTGCCGGACAGCGTGCTGGACGATTTCCAGTACCGCCATCTGGAGCTGAAGAGCATCAAGGTGCGCCCCAACACCACCATCGGCAAGACCATCACCATCGATGACCTGTTCCGCGACGGCTACAAGAGCGTGTTCATCGGTGCCGGTCTGTGGAAGGCCAACGCCATGCACATCAAGGGCGAGAGCCTTGGCAACGTAGCCTTTGGCATCGACTATCTGGCAAACTCCAAGGCTTTCCGTCTGGGCGATGACGTGGCTGTCATCGGCGTGGGCAACTCCGCCATGGACTGCGCCCGCACCGCTATCCGCAACGGTGCCCGCCATGTTACCTGCTACGCCCGCCGGGACGAAAGCTGCATCAGCGCTTCCGAGTACGAGGTCAGCTACGCCAAGCTGGAGGGCGTGGGCTTCCGCTTCTGCAAGGCACCGGTGGAGATCCGGGAAAACGGCCTGATCTGCCGCGACACCGTCAAGGGCGAGGACGGCAAGTTCACGCAGGTGGAGGGCAGCGAAACTCTGTACCCCCACACCGGCGTCATCGTGTCGGTCAGTCAGGGCTCTGAGAGCAACCTCGTCAAGACCACGACCGGCATCGAGACCAACCAGAAGGGTCTGCTGAGCGTCAGCGAGGACGGCCGCACCACCCGCGAGGGCGTGTTTGCCGGCGGCGACGCCGTCATGGGCGCACGCACCGTGGTGGAGGCTGTGGCCGTTGCCAAGAAGGTGGCTGTCGCCATGGATGAGTATATGAAGAGCCTGCCCGCCGACACCGCTGCCGACCCCTATGCCGGCATCCCGGTATTCCAGACCCCTACCTCTGACGTGCTGGGCAAGCAGCAGCTGTAATAAGACGATTTTGCATGGCCTCCGCTTTGCTTTGGCCATGTTCAGCGGAAAGAATATTTTTGATTTCGGGACACCGGAGCGTCTGCGGACGCTCCGGTGTCCCATTTTCACAGAGAGAAATTCATGTTGTAAAAAAGGGTATCGGAAACGCTGCGGCGGTTCCGATACCCTTTTCATTATAACATTACCCGCAGGGTAAACTGTCCGTCCTTTGCGGCAAAGCTGGTCAGGCCGCCGTACCGCTCTGAGATGGCGCAGATGCTGCGCACCCCAAGCCCGTGGCCGGGCTGGTCGGTGACCGGGATGCCATCCCGGAACTGCACGTCCGGCAGACAGCTGTTGGTGATCTGCAAAAACAGCTTGTGGCCTTTTTCGTGCCCGGAGGTCTCGATAAAGGCTTCGTGCCCGGCTTCGCGGCAGCGCACGGCGGCGTGCAGGGCGTTTTCCAGTGCGTTGGAAAGCAGCACGCACAGATCGCTCTCCGAGACGGCCGGCTTTTGCGAGATGCCTGCCTGCACCGTGAACTGTACCCCGGCCTTGGCGGCGCGGTCTGCAAAGGCAGAAAAGATGAGATTCGCAGCTTCGTTCTCGCAGTAGACGGTCACCTTGCCGGCCTCGATCTCACTGCACACGCTGCGGATGTAGCCCAGCGCCTGCTCGGTGCGGCCATTCTCGATGCAGCCTGCCAGAAACTGCATATGGTGGCGCAGGTCGTGGCGGTAGGTGCTGGCGCGCTGCTGGGAAAGGCGCAGTGCTTCGATCTCGCGCATGGCCTGCGTGACCTGCAAGTTCAGGCTGGTCTGCAGCTGTTCCATCTGGATGCGCTGCCGCTCCACCCGGGAGGCGCGCAAAATAGAGCACAAAAAGGCTGCGCAGCACACAAAGAACATGAACTCCACCGCCGCCGGGTTTGCACCGGACAAAAGGCTGGTGTAGACACGGGTGATGTAATCAAAGAGATAACCCACCAGCGGCACGATGCCAAACTGGCACTGCACGGAAGCCGGGTAGCGGGAAAGCTGCCGCATGGAGGGGGCAAGGAACCGGATGAACAGCAACAGCAACGGCAGGGTGAACAGCAGCTCAGCCACCGGCTGCACCAGCGGATGCTGCGGGAAGAACAGCGCCACGGCCAGCGCCGCCCAGCGCCGCACCTGACAGCACAGGTAGGCCGTGAGCACCGCCACCAGCGGCCAGACCTTCTGTCCGCTGAACAGCACCAGCACGACATACAGCGGCAGGTGGGTGATGAGGGGGTAAAGGTACTGGGCAGCCGTGGGACTGGTGCCAAAGTAGAAGATGCCCTGCAGTGCCAGCAGCCCGGCGGTGCAGCCCGCCAGCGCCCAGCGCTTTTTGCCCGTCCAGCGGATGGGGCAGAACGCCGCACTGAGCAGGATACCGAAAATGCCTACTGCTGCACCGTCCAGCAGCTCCAGCAGCGCCCCCGGGGCGGTCACAGGACGACCTTCTTTCCCGCAAAGGCGTATTCCAGATACTGGTCCCGCACGGCGGTAAAGCGCCCGTGGGGCAGCGGCACCTCGGCAAGGCTTTCCATGGTGATGCTCTTGGCGGTGATGTTCTGGATGTACTCCATGTTTACCAGATAGGAGCGGTGCGGGCGCAGAAAGCCCGGGTAATCTGCCAGCTGCCGCGCCAGCTCGTCCATGCTGCCGCTGCTCTCGATGACGGTGCCGTCCAGCAGATGGAATACCAGCGTGCGCCCCTGCACCTCGCAGTATTCCAGACTGTCCAGTGTAATGCGGGTCACGCCGCTTTTGCAGCGCAGGATCAGGCTGTGCTGGGTGCGTTTGCGGCACTCGGCCAGCACGGCATCGGTAAGGCGGAAAAAGCTGTCCTTCCAGATGGGCTTGAGCTGGTAGTAGTATGCGCCTACCACATAGGACTGTACGGCAAATTCCGAAGAGGAAGTCACAAAGATGATCTGTACCGCCGTGTCGTACTGGCGGATCTCCCGGGCGGCATTGATGCCGTTGATGCCGGGCATGAGCACATCCAAAAACAGCACGTCAAAGCGCACCCCGGCCTCGATATCTGCCAGAAGCTCCATGGGTTTTGTATAGGAAAACAGCTCCAGCTGCACACCCCGCAGGGCACGGTACTGCTCCAGAAAATCCTGCATCTGATGCAGCAGGGCGGCATCGTCATCACAGAAAGCGATCCGGGTCATAGCAAAGAAATCCTTTCCGAACAAAAATCTACCCTTTAACGATACCACATCTGCGCCGTTTCGTCACGTCTTTTTCGCAAATTTACCTTTTGTTATAGGTGGGGTTTCACAAATCCTTTCCCGTGAAAATGGGACACCGGAGCGTCCGCAGACGCTCCGGTGTCCCGAAATTATAAATAATCTTTCCGCTTGTTTTTTAGTACGAGCTCAGCCCAAGGCTTACGTCCAGCGCCTGATCCACCCGCTTCTGATCGGCGGCGGTGATCTGCCCGGCGCGCTCCCGCAGGCGGTGCTTATCCAGCGTGCGGATCTGTTCCAGCAGCACCACGCTGTCCTTGGCAAGGCCGGTGTCCGCCGCCCGGATGTTGATGTGGGTGGGCAGGCGGGTCTTGTCCAGCCGGGATGTAATGGCTGCCGCGATCACAGTGGGGCTGTGCCGGTTGCCGATCTCGTTCTGTACGATCAGCACCGGGCGCACACCGCCCTGCTCCGAGCCCACCACCGGCGAAAGATCGGCGTAGAAAACTTCTCCTCTGTGTACCTCCATGGAATCTCCCTCCTGTTTGTCTGGAGGATGTGCCCCGCTATGTGATGCGTCCGGCGCATCCTGTCTGCTCTCAGTATGCGCAGACCGGGTGCGGCTTATGCAGTGCGGGGGCGATATTCCATTGTATGCACAAAGGGCGGTCAGCTTTCCTCTTCCAGCGTGCAGAAGGCCAGCGCCATACCGCCCTCGTGGCTCAGGGAGAGCCGGGCCCGCAGCCGGTGCTGCGCCACCCATGCGGCGGTCTGCCCACTGAAGCGGTAGGCCGGGGCACCATTTTCCTGCCGGACGGCCTCGATCTCCCGCAGGGAAAAAGGCTCCCGCAGGCCGGTGCCTGCCGCCTTGAGAAAGGCCTCCTTGGCGGCAAAATCTGCGGCGGCGCTGGCAAGGCGGTGGGCGTTCAGCGGCGCAGCAGAGCCTTCCAAAAGCCCCAGCGCCGCCTGCTCAGCCGGGCCGTACACCCGGCGCACAAAGGCCGCCGCGTGGGCAGAGGAAAGGCTTTTTTCCAGATGGGAAAGGCTGCACAGGTCGCAGCCGATGCCGTAAAGCATACAAAGGCTCCTTTCGCGGGCAGAATGCCGCCCGGACATCGTTCATCTTGCCGGAACATTGCTGGAAATTTTGTACAGGATGTGCAAATCCGGCGTAATTATCTTGAAGTTTCGGCGCATTTCGTGTACAATGAGACTAGTTTCAACCGAAGGGGGTGTATTGCGTGGGAGACGCAACCGCGATTTTCTCCATCCACGATAAAAAGGACTATGAGATCCACGAGATCGTACAGCAGGTGTACGATGCTTTGAAGGAAAAAGGCTATAACCCGGTCAATCAGCTGGTGGGCTACATTTTGTCCGAAGACCCTACCTACATTACGACCTATAAGAATGCCCGTGCTATGATCCGCAAGGTGGATCGTGACGACCTGCTGCAGGCTATGCTGCGCAGCTACCTCAACGTGTAATACGGTCCTTTTCAGCCCCGCTGTCTGCATAAGACGGCGGGCTTTTTTATTGCAGATGCAGTTTTCCTCTGCGACCCCACCCGTGAAAATGTGTTTGGAGCACTCCTCAGAGTGCGACAAACACGAAATTATAAATATGATTTCCGCTGAATATGTGCAGAGCAAAGCGGAGCACATTTTAATTGTTTTCCACCAGCGGCAGGGTGAAGATCTGGTTCACCACCACCTCGTACTCCCACGGCTCCCGCAGCTTTTTCAGCTGTTTTTCCAGCTTTTCTGCCCCGGCAAAGCAGTGGATGAGGTAGAACCAGTGCCCCTTCATCCGGCTGATGGCGCAGCCCGCGCTGCCGAACAGTTCAGTGTAGCCGTGGTACAGGTCGGTCAGGTAGCCCCGCAGCTCCTCTTTGGCGGCGGGCGCACCGCCCCGCGCCCTGCGGAAAAGCGCCGGGTCTGCGATCAGCCCGCGCCCCACCATGATGCCGGACAGGGCGGGAAACTCTTCTTCCAGCGCGTGGAGCTGGGCGGCGGTGGTCACATCGCCGTTGTAGCACACCGGCATGGTGCACCGGGGCAGCGCAGCCGCAAAGGCGGCGCGGTCGGCCTGTCCGCGGTACTGCTGCCGCATCACCCGGGGATGGATGGTCAGCTCCGAGATGGGGTAGCGATTATAAATTTCCAGAATGGCGGCAAACTCTTCCGGCTTCTCCACACCCAGCCGGGTCTTGACCGAGACAGGCCCCTCGGCGCGGGAGAATACCCCGTCCAGAAAGGCGTCTACCTTGGCAGGGTCCCGCAGCATCCCGGAGCCCTTGCCCTTGGCGGTCACCGTCCCGGCGGGACAGCCCAGATTCAGGTTCACCTCAGTATAGCCCAGCGCCCGCAGCTGCCCGATCATCCAAGCAGCCAGCTCGCCGTCCTTCGCCAGCAATTGCGGGATGACCGGCGCACCGGGGTTTGCCGCCGGGGCAAGCTCTGCCATCTTCTTTTTAATGAGCACCCGGTTCTCCGGCGGGGAGATAAACGGCGCATAATAGCGGTCGGCAGCGCCTTTTGCGCCGAACCATTTTTGATGGGTCTGCCGCCAGACCCGGTCTGTGAACCCCTCCATGGGGGCAGCATAATAAAGCATGGGCGTTTCTCCAAACGTTTTTGTTACCGGTATTGTAGCATAAAATCGGGTGAGGGGAAAGGGGAGTGGACGGGGAAACTCCCCCAGTCATCGCTGCGCGATGCCAGCCCCCTCTAAGATGGGGCCTTTGGCATGGCGGTACAGTTTCCGGCTAAAGTGCAAAGTTTGCGGGTGCGCCAGAGGCTCCCTCCCAGAGGGAGCTGGCAAAACCGTCAGGTTTTGACTGAGGGAGTTCGTTCCAAACCCCACCTGTGAAAAGGGGATTCTGAAAAGCCCGCAGGCTTTTCAGAATCCCGAGTTAAAAATAATTATTCCGCTGAATATGGCTAGAGCAACGCGGAGCGCATTCAAATCGTCCTGTTCCCAAACAAAAACTCCCGCCCTGCGGGGTGCAGAGCGGGAGAGGAGAGTTTTTGGAGATTATTCAGCAAACAGCGGGGTGGACAGGTAACGGTCGCCGGTATCGGGCAGCAGGACAACGATGTTCTTGCCTGCGTTCTCAGGGCGCTTTGCCAGCTGGATGGCGGCCCAGACGGCAGCACCGGAGGAGATGCCCACCAGCACGCCTTCCTTGTGGCCGATCAGACGACCGGTGGCGAAGGCATCGTCATTCTCCACGGCGATGATCTCGTCATAGACGGTGGTATCCAGCACGTCCGGCACAAAGCCTGCGCCGATGCCCTGAATTTTATGTGCACCGGCAGTGCCCTTGCTCAGCACAGGGGAGGAAGCGGGCTCAACGGCCACCACCTTGACGGCGGGGTTCTTGCTCTTGAGGTACTTGCCAACGCCGGTCACGGTGCCGCCGGTGCCAACGCCTGCCACAAAGATATCCACCTTACCATCGGTATCCTCCCAGATCTCGGGGCCGGTAGTCTCGATGTGCGCCTGCGGGTTGGCGGGGTTCACGAACTGGCCGGGGATGAAGGAATTGGGGATCTCCTTTGCCAGCTCATCGGCCTTGGCAATGGCACCCTTCATGCCCTTGGCACCCTCGCTCAGCACCAGCTCGGCACCGTAAGCCTTCATCAGCTGGCGGCGCTCCACGCTCATGGTCTCGGGCATCACGATGATGATGCGGTAGCCCTTGGCAGCTGCCACAGCAGCCAGACCGATGCCGGTGTTGCCGGAGGTGGGCTCGATGATGACGGAGCCTTCCTTCAGCAGACCCTTGGTCTCGGCGTCGTCGATCATCTTTTTCGCAATGCGGTCTTTCACAGAACCGGCGGGGTTGAAGTACTCCAGCTTGGCAATAACGTGGGCGGGCAGCTGCTCTTCCTTCTCGATATGGCTGAGCTCCAGCAGCGGGGTGTGACCGATCAACTGATCTGCGGCGGTATAGATTTTGCTCATAATACTTGTCCCTCTTTCTGGTATCGTTACGGGGTATATGACCCTGTTTTGCGCCGGTGTGCCCGGCTGTGATTCCCTCTAAACCTTTAAACCAACATTCTTTGTGGGTTTGATGGCATTATAGCCCTGTTTTCCCTGCTTGTCAAGGGTTATTTTGAAAAAAGTGGGATTGAAAAGTGATTTACCCTGTTGTATAATGGGTTATATTAAAATTTGACCGGAAGGAAGTACGGATTATGATCGTTTCGACCAAAGGACGTTATGCGCTGCGGGTGATGATCGACCTCGCGGAGCATCAGTCTGAAAAATATGTTCCCTTAAAGGAAGTAGCCGCCCGGCAGGAGATCTCGGAAAAGTATCTGGAGAACATCCTCAAGGTGCTGGTGCAGAACGGTTTTCTGGAGGGGCTGCGCGGCAAGGGCGGCGGCTACCGGCTGACCCGCAGCCCGGATCAGTACACGGTAAGCGAGATCTTGATGCTCACCGAGGGCAGTCTTGCTCCGGTAAGCTGCCTGACCCCCGGCGCTTCTGCCTGCGCCCGGATGGCCAACTGCCGCACCTACGAGATGTGGAAGGGGCTCAACGACCTGATCTCGGACTACTTTGGCAAGATCACGCTGGCAGACCTTGCCCTGCCGGATCAGGCCGGCAATGATTATGTGATCTGAGCCTTGCGCACCGGAACTGCACCGGTGCGTTTTTTTGTACAGTTCTGCGCAAAAGGTGCAGAACTTCTTGGCAAGATTTACGGTTGATGGGGCGGGCTGTCCGCGGTATACTTTTACTTTGTGTAAGGCAGAAAATTCCGGGCGAAAAGCCCGTTGTCTGTTCGTTAAAAGACCAGAAAGGGGAGTTCTGACACGAAGTATATTTTTCAGTTCGGGCGCATTCTCGCGTTCTGTTTTCTGGGCGAGGTGCTGCACGTGGTGCTGCCGCTGCCGGTGCCTGCCAGTGTGTACGGTCTGGTGCTGCTGCTGGCAGCCCTGACCGCCGGGATCGTAAAGCTGGAGCAGGTCAAGGAGACCGGCACCTACCTGACCGGTATTTTTCCGCTGCTGTTCGTGCCCGCTGCTGCGGGCATCATGGAGCTGTGGGCAGAGATGGGGCAGCTGCTGCTGCCCATCCTGATCGCCATTCTGCCGGTGACGGTGCTGGTGATGGCGGCGGCAGGCCGCACCACGCAGGCGCTGACCGCCCGCAATAAAAAGGGGGAGGCCGACCATGACGGAACTGCTGAATAACTTTTTGAACGGCTCTGCGGCCTGGGGCGTGCTGCTTACGCTGGCGGCCTTTGGGCTGGGTGCGCTCATCAACCGGGTGACCGGCAAGGCCATCTTTAACCCGCTGCTGCTGGGCAGTATTTTTGTCATCGTTTTTCTGTCGGTGTGCAATATCCCCTATGGGGACTATAAAACCAGCGCCGCGCCGGTAAGCTATCTGCTGCTGCCCGCTACGGTGGCGCTGGCGATCCCGCTGTATGAAAAGCTGGACCTGCTCAAAGAGAACGCGCCCGCCATCATTGCGGGCATCTCGGTGGGCACGCTGGTCAGTCTGGGCAGCGCCTTTGCATTGGCACTGGCGATGGACCTGACCCAGGAGCAGTACGCCACCCTGCTGCCGAAGTCTGTGACCACCGCCATCAGCATGGACGTGGCAGCAGAGCTGGGCGGCATTGCCGCCCTGACCGGTGCCATCGTCATCGTCACCGGCATCGTGGGCGCACTGCTGGCCGAGACCGTGTGCAAGCTGTTCCACATCACCGATCCTATCGCCAAGGGCGTGGGCATCGGCACGGCAGCCCATGCCGTGGGCACCAGCAAGGCACTGCAGATGGGCGAGGTGGAAGGTGCCATGAGCGGCCTTTCCATTGCCGTAGCCGGTGTGCTGACCGCTGTGCTCTGCCCGGTGTTCGTGGGCTTTATCCAGTAAAACGGGCGTGCGGAAAAAGCGCTTTTCCGTGCAAAGCAGCCGTCCGGGCAGACCGGGCGGCTGTTTTGTCAATCGGATGTATCTGTATAAAAGGGGCGTTGTATTTTACAACAGCCCCTTTTTTTGCGCGGCAGACTGTGCTATACTATAATAGCATTGGTGCGTGCCGCAAGGGCAGCGAGCCGGTGCGTTTTACCCAAGGTAGCGTATCCCGGGCAAGGTGCACGGAAAAGGCTGTCTTTTGAAAAAAGGATAAAGAGGTCATTTATTATGCTTACTGCAATTACGGGTATCAACTGGGGCGATGAGGGCAAGGGCCGCATGGTCGACCTGATCAGCCAGGAGTACGACATCGTTGCACGGTATCAGGGCGGCAACAACGCAGGCCATACCGTTAAAAACGAGCGCGGCAAGTTCGTGCTGAACCTGCTGCCCTCCGGCATCCTGCGCCCCAATGTCGTCTGCGTCATGGGCAACGGCATGGTCATCGACCCGCATCATCTGGACGGCGAGATCAATAAGCTGCGCGAGCAGGGCATTGAGATCACCCCGGAGAACCTGAAGATCTCCGACCGCGCAACCATCACCATGCCCTATCATGTGGAGCAGGATGGTCTGGAGGAAGCACGCCTGTCCAAGACCGGCGCACAGTTCGGCTCCACCAAGCGCGGCATCGCTTACGCTTACGGCGACAAGTACATGAAAAAGACCCTGCGCATGGGCGACCTGCTGCATCTGGACGACGCCGTGAAGAAGCGTCTGGTCACCATGGTGGATTCCAAGAATCTGGTCATGGAGGGCAGCTACAACGCAGCGCCCATCAGCGTGGACGAGATGTGGGCATGGCTCGAAAAGTATGCCGCCATCTTCAAGGACTATATCTGCGATGTGGGTCAGTATCTGGCCGATGCCGATGCCGCCGGCAAGAAGGTGCTGTTTGAGGCACAGCTGGGCGCACTGCGCGATATCGACTTTGGCATCTACCCCTACACCACCTCCTCCAACGTCATCGGTGCTTATGCACCCATCGGTGCCGGTATCCCCGGCCACAAGCTGCACAACTCCATCGGTGTCATGAAAGCCTACTCCTCCTGCGTGGGTGACGGCCCCTTCACCGCCGAGCTGGCCATGACCGAGGAAGAAAAGCACGCCCTGCGTGAGGCCGGCCACGAGTACGGCGCAGCCACCGGCCGTCCCCGCCGCGTGGGCCCCATCGATCTGGTGGCAAGCCGCTACGGCGTGTTCTGCCAGGGCTGCGATGAGGTCGCTCTGACCCTGCTGGATGTGCTGGACTACATGGAAAAGGTCCCCATGGTCACTGCCTACAAGCTGGCCGACGGCACCACTACCACCCGCTTCCCCATGGGTGAGGCACTGGATACCGCACAGCCCGTGGTGGAGTACCTGCCCGGCTGGCACTGCGATATCACCGCAGCCCGCAAGTGGGAGGATCTGCCCCAGCAGACCCGCGATTATGTAGAGTATCTGGAAAAGGCTGTGGGCTGCAAGATCACCTATATCTCGGTGGGCGCAGAGCGCGAAGCCTACATCCACCGCGGCTGAGCTGCCGCCAAAAGCAGCCCCTGAGTTTCAGAAAAGGAAGCGTCACAGATGTTTGATATCATTACCGACAGCGCCTGCGACCTGACGCTGGACACCGCCAAGCAGCTTGGCATCGAGGTCGTGCCCTTTTATGTATCGCTGGACGGCGAGCATTACCGCAAGGAAGGGCTGGAGATCCCCGTGCGGGACTTCTATCAGTTCATGGTAGATAACCCGGCGGCCTACCCCAAGACCAGTCTGGCCTCCATCGAGGACTTTGAAAAGACCTTCCGCGCACACGCCGAGACGGGTCGGGATGTACTGTGTCTGGTGTTCACCGGCAAAATGAGCGGCTGCGTGGGCAGCGCCCGCAACGCCCGGGATCTGGTGCTGGAGGACTACCCCGATGCCCGCATCGAGGTCATCGACTCTGCCGCCGCCACCGTGACCGAATCCACCATGGTGGAAAATGCCGTGGCCATGCGGGACGCAGGCTGCACGCTGGACGAGACTGTGACTTGGCTGGAAGCGGAAAAATCCACCAACCAGATCTTCTTCACTGTGGGTGATCTGGACTACCTCATCAAGGGCGGGCGCATCGGCAAGGTGACCGGCCGCGCCGCCAATATGCTGGGGCTGAAGCCCATGATCCTGTTCAAGGAGGGCGAGATCTTCTCCGGCGGCGTAGCCCGCGGTCGGCAGAAGAGCTTTGAAAAGGCACTGGAACAGCTGATGAACTATCTGGATGCCCACGGCGGCACCCCGGACGACTACCGCATTACGGTGGGCTACGGTTACGATGCCGACGAGGGCAAGCGTCTGTGGATGCAGACCCGTGCCGCCCTGCGCGCCAAGTACCCCGGCGCACAGTGCGAGGTAGGGCTGTTGCAGATCGGCTGCACCATTGCGGTGCACACCGGCCCCTATGCACTGGGCATGGGCGTCATGCGCCGCTGGAAAAAGCAAAATTGATAAGCAGGAATGCCCGCCGGAGGACGATTTAAAATGCCCTCCGCGTTGCTCTGGGCATGATTCAAGGAACTCTATTTTTATATTTGAAAATCGGGAAGATCTGCGGATCTTCCCGATTTTCTTTTTCACGGGAGAGATGCAGCTTATCTTTACGACCCTTCTCGTGAAATCATAACCCCGCGTGAAAACGCGGGGTTTGCAGAACGGCCCCATAGGGGCCACAATACCAGCCGCGCCTAAAGGCGCACAATGAGCGACGTCAACCGCACACTGACGTCGCTCTTACTTTCTCATACTATCTGTAGGCACTTCTGGCGAATCGTCATCATCGAAGTCAGCTACATTCTTGAACGGATCTTCATATTCCTTGAAACTCAGCTGATCACACATCTGGTCATCAGCTTCCTGATCTTGAATGTACTTGCGGATTTTGGCTTCGTTGCCGCCTACTGTATTTACATAATATCCTTTTGTCCAGAACACTCTTCTCCCATACTTGTACTTCATATTGGCGTGACGCTCGAATATCATGAGTGTACTCTTTCCTTTGAGATATCCCATGAAATCTGCCACTGCAAGTTTTGGCGGTATCGACACAAGCATGTGGATATGATCTGGCATCGCATGGGCTTCTATAATTTCAACATGCCTGTAATCACAAAGCATCCTCAATATTTTGCCAATATCTTTTCTCAGTTTTCCGTATATCACTTTTCTGCGATACTTCGGTACAAGTACAATATGGTATTTGCAATTCCAGCTCGTATGTGATAAACTTTTCTCGTCCATATGGATGAACCTCCTTTTGCTTTAAGTATGCGGTTGGCGTTACCCGCTTCTATTATAGCAAAAGGAGGTTCTTTTTCTACCGTATCAACGCTACGGCTCTATTCCTCCACAAGCTTAGCTTGTGGTTTTTCTTATGAAAACGAAATACAGCCAAGCCCGCAGGCTTGGCTGTATTTCAAAATAAAAATATTTTTCCGCTGAAAATATCCAGAGCGTAAGCGGAGGATATTTAAAATCGTTCCGCTTACAGCAGCGGGATGCCGGCCTTGGCGCAGGCTTCGCGGGTGGCCTTGTCCCACACGCTGGCCTGAACCTCGCCGATGTGGACGCTGCCCAGCAGCAGCATACACAGGCGGCTCTGGCCGATGCCGCCGCCAATGGTGTAGGGCAGTTCGCCAGCCAGCACTGCCTTGTGGAAGGGCAGGGCGCGGCGGTCATCGCAGCCTGCCATGGTCAGCTGCCTGTCCATGCTTTCCGGGCTGACGCGGATGCCCATGCTGCTCAACTCATAGCTGCACTGCAGCGGGTCGTTCCAGAACAGCAGGTCGCCGTTCAGATCCCAGTCGTCGTAGTCCGGGGCGCGGCCGTCGTGGGGCTTGCCGCTGCGCAGCGGTGCACCGATCTTCATCAGGAAGGTGGTGCCGTTCTCCTTGACAAAGGCATTCTCCCGCTCCTTCGGGGTCAGATCGGGGTACTTGTCCTCCAGCTCCTGCGTGGTGACAAAGGTCACGTTGGGAGTGTGCAGGGGCAGATCCTGCAGCTGGGGGAACATGGCGTGCAGGTTCATCTCGGTGGCGCACACCGCAGACACGATGCAGCGCACCACGTTTTTCAGGTAGGTCTCGTTGCGGTCCTCCACCGTGATGATCTTTTCCCAGTCCCACTGGTCTACATAGACCGAGTGGAGGTTATCCAGCTCCTCGTCCCGGCGGATGGCGTTCATGTCGCAGTACAGACCCTTGCCCACGCGGAAATCGTAGTCCTTCAGTGCCTGACGCTTCCACTTTGCCAGCGACTGCACCACCTGTGCTTCGGTGCCGCTGTCCTTGATGTCAAAGGTCACCTTGCGCTCCACGCCGTTCAGGTCGTCGTTCAGGCCGGTGGAAGCCTCCAGAAACAGCGGTGCAGACACGCGGTACAGATTCAGCGTAGCGCACAGGGTATCGGCAAACAGCCGCTTCACCGTGCCGATGGCGCGCTGGGTGTCGTACAGGTTCAGCGCGGGTTTGTAGTTTGCCGGGATGATGATCTTGCTCATAACGTTTACCCCTCATTCTGTGTGGTTTGCGCCCCGCTTTCCCGAGCCGGGGCGTGGCTTTTGCAAAGCCGGAATACTGCACCCATTATGGCACAATTTTTTACGAAAGTAAAGTGATAGCAGGAAAAAGCAGTTCCGAAACACCCAAGGGCGTTTCGGAACTGCAAATCAAACTATTTTTCCGTTTACCCGCCCAGATAGGCGCTGCGGACGCGCTCGTTGGTCAGCAGCTCGGCACCGGTGCCGTCCATGACCACGCGGCCGGTCTCCAGCACATAGGCGCGGTCGGCCACCGAAAGCGCCATCTGCGCATTCTGCTCCACCAGCAGGATGGTCATGCCCTCCTTGTGGATGTCGCGGATGATGTCAAAGATCTCCTGCACCAGCAGCGGCGAAAGTCCCATGGAAGGCTCGTCCAGCATCAGCATGGAAGCGTTGCTCATGAGCGCACGTCCCATGGCCAGCATCTGCTGCTCGCCGCCGGACATGGTGCCCGCCAGCTGCTTGCGGCGCTCCTTCAGGCGGGGGAACAGGGTGAACACCTTTTCCTTGTTGGCGGCAATGGTGGAAGCGGGCTGGGTGTACGCGCCCATATCAAGGTTCTCGTCCACTGTCATGTGCAGGAACACATGGCGTCCCTCCGGCACCTGTGCAAGGCCGCTTTCCACGATCTTGTGGGCGCGCACGCCCTTGATGCTTTTGCCCTTGTACAGCACATCGCCGGTGCGGGGCTTCAAAAGGCCGGAAATGGTTTTCAGGGTGGTGGATTTGCCCGCGCCGTTTGCACCGATCAGGGTGACGATCTCGCCCGCGTTGACGGTGAAAGAGATATCCTTTACGGCGTGGATGTTGCCGTAGTAGACGTTGATGCCGTCCACCTTCAGTAATGTATCAGCCATGGTTCAGCCCTCCTTTTTGCCCAGATAGGCCTCGATGACCTGCGGGTTATCGCGGATCTCGTCCGGGGTGCCCTTGGCGATGATGCGGCCAAAGTTCAGCACCGCAATGCCCTCGCAGATGCCCATGACAAGGCTCATGTCGTGCTCAATGAGCAACACGGCAATGTTGAACTCGTCGCGGATGCGGCGGATGGTCTCGGTCAGCTCCGCCGTCTCGGAGGGGTTCATACCGGCGGCAGGCTCATCCAGCAGCAGAAGCTTCGGGCCGGTAGCCAGTGCACGCATGATCTCCAACCGGCGCTGTGCGCCGTAGGGCAGGCTGCCGGCCTGTGCGTTGGCAAGGTCTGCCATGTGGAAGATGTCCAGCAGTTCCAGCGCACGCTCGGTGCACTGCTTTTCCTCTTTCCAGTAGTTCGGCATCCGCAGCAGGGAGGAAGCCAGATTATACTTCATAGACTCGTGCAGACCCACCTTGATGTTATCGATGACGCTCAGCTCCTTGAACAGACGGATGTTCTGGAAGGTGCGCGCCACGCCCATGCGGTTGACCTGATAGGTCTTTTTGCCGGCGGTGGGCATCCCGTCGATCAGGATGGAGCCGCGGGTGGGCTGGTAGACGTTGGTGAGCAGGTTGAACACGGTGGTCTTGCCTGCGCCGTTGGGGCCGATCAGACCGGCGATCTCGTTGCGGCCGATCATCAGGTTAAAGTTGTCCACGGCGGTCAGACCGCCGAAGTCGATGCCCAGCTCACGCACGTCCAGAATGGGCTTTTTGTCCTTGTCGCGATCGGTCAGAAAACCGCCGGAGGGAACACTGTGCAGTCTGGTCTTGAACTCACTCATGGTCAGCGGCCTCCTTTTTGGTATGTTTGCGGAACAGTTCGCCGTTCATGGTCTTTTCCACGATGCGGCTCAGGGAGAAATCGTAGCTGCCCAGCAGTCCGCCCGGGCGGAAGATCATCATCAGCACCAGCACCAGCGAGTAGACCACCATGCGGTAGCTCTCAAAGCTGCGGGTGGCCTCGGGCAGGATGGTCAGCACGGTAGCGGACAGGATGGAGCCCAGCATGGAGCCCATGCCGCCCAGCACCACCATGACCAGAATTTCGATGGACTTCATAAAGCCGAAGGTGGAGGGATCCAGCACGCCCAGATAGCAGGCGTACAGGCCGCCCGCCAAGCCTGCAAAGGCGGCGGAGAAGGCAAAGGCCATCACCTTATAATAGGTAGTCTGGATGCCGCAGCTTTCGGCGGCGATCTCGTTGTCGCGGATGGCCAGCACGGCACGGCCGTGGCGGCTCTTCATCATGGCGTGGATGAGGAAGCAGGTGATGACCACGCACAGGAACACGTTCCAGTAGTTAGAGTACTTGGGGATGTTCTTCAGGCCCTTTGCGCCGTAGAACAGCTTGAAGCCCAGCACATCATCAATGTTGTTCAAGGTGATGCGGATGATCTCGCCAAAGCCCAGCGTCAGGATGGCCAGATAGTCGCCGGTCAGGCGCAGGGCGGGGATGCCGATGAGCACCCCGAACAGCCCGGCCATGATCCATGCCAGCACCAGACCGATAACAAAGGCAACGCCCTTGGGCAGGTTGGAATACTTCGTAAACAGCGCGCAGGTGTAGGCACCTACGGCCATAAAACCGGCGTGACCCAGCGGCAGCTGCCCCAGATAACCGGTGGCAACGTTCAGCGAGACAGCCAGAATAATGTTGATGCCCACGGTCAGCAGCACCTTGTTCTGGTAGGTGGACAGCACATTCTGGGTGAGGAAGGAAAGCCCCACGAACAGCAGCGCCACCAGCACAGCGTTCATCAGGTAGCGCACGGGCATTTTGATGGTTTTACGGTTGGTTTTCATCGTTATGCCCCCTTACACCTTTTCCTGCACCTTGCGGCCAAGGAAGCCCGTGGGCTTGACCAGCAGCACGATGATCAGAATTGCAAACGTAACAGCGTCCTTCCAAGCGGAAAGGCCGATGGCGGAAACAAAGCACTCGCACAGGCCGATGGCAATGCCGCCGATCATGGCACCCGGAATGGAACCGATGCCGCCCAGCACGGCGGCAACAAAGGCTTTCAGACCCAGCATGGAGCCCATGGTGGGGGTAGCCTGCGGGTAGGAGCAGCAGTACAGCACGCTGCCGATGCCCGCCAGCGCCGAGCCAACGGCAAAGGTAAAGGAAATGGTGCTGTTGACGTTGATGCCCATCAGGCGGGCAGCATCCATATCCTCCGAAACGGCGCGCATGGCCTTGCCAAGCTTGGTCTTTTGCACCAGAAAGGTGAGCACCAGCATGGACAGCACGGTGACCACCAGCGTGATGATGGAGGTAAGACCCAGCGGCACCTTGCCCAGACGGAAGGTCTGGTTGGTATAGTAGGCGGGGATCACCTTTGCACCCGAGCCGAGGATCAGTTCTGCCGTGTACTCCAGAAAGAAGGAGACACCAATGGCGGTGATCAGCAGCGAGATGCGGGGTGCGCTGCGCAGGGGGGTGTAGGCAATTTTTTCGATCACCACGCCCAGCAGCGTACAGGTGATGATGGTGGCGCACACAGCGGTGACCGGGCCAAGACCCAGCTGGTTCATGACGAACCACGACATATATGCGCCCACCATGATGACATCGCCGTGGGCAAAGTTCAGCAGCAGGATAATGCCGTACACCATGCTGTAGCCCAGTGCGATCAGTGCATAGATGCTGCCAAGGGACAAGCCGTTGATCAGCTGGCTAAAGAACACTGTCATGGTTGGATACTTCCTTTCTTTGCGGCGTTTACACTTTTTGATATAAAAAACGGAGAACGCCTGACCAGAAAAAAGCTGTTCCGGCGTTCTCCAGAAAATCATGGGGTTTGCTCTGTGCGGGCGGCTCCATCACCGGTGGATGGAACGGCGCAGATCAGAACATTTCCTTCAGCACGGGGGTTGCGCCGTCGAAGCACAGGATCGCGGTCTGCTTGACGGGGTTGTGGTGCTCGTCGAAGGTAAAGGTGCCGGTGATGCCATCGATGGTGCCGCCGGCAATGGCGTCGATGACGGCCTGCTTGTACTCGTCAGAGCCAGCCTCGAGACCCTGCTCCTCAGCTGCCTTGATGCCGTACACAACGGTCATGGCTGCATCGTAGCCCAGAGGTGCAAAGCCGTTGGGGTACTCCTCGCCGTACTCAGCCTTGTAGGCGTTCTCAAAGTCGGGGTTGGAGCCCTTTGCGTAGTTGGCGCAGAAGTAAGCATCCTTCAGCTGGTCGGCGGTAGCGTAGCCCTCCAGACCATCCCAGCCGTCGCCGCCCAGGAAGGGAACGTTCAGGCCAACGCTCTCGGCCTGCGCAAGGATCTGACCAATTTCCTGATAGTAGTTGGGGCAGAACACCACCTCGGGACCCTTGCCCAGAATGGTGGTCAGCTGGGTCTTGTAGTCCACATCGCCCTCGGAGTAGGTCTCCTGATCCACGACGGTGCCGCCCAGGCTCTCGAACTCGGTCACGAAATTCTCGGCCAGACCCTCGTTGTAGTCAGCGCCCTTCTGGAAAATAACGGCTGCCTTGGTGTAGCCCAGCTTCTTGTAAGCGTAGTCAGCCATCTTGATGCCCTGGAACGGGTCGGTGAAGGTTGCACGGAACACGTTGGCGTTCACGGTGTCGGTCTCGGCATCGTAGGTGACAGCCTCGGCAGTAGCGGAAGCGGTGACCATGGGCATATTGTAATCGGCGCTCTCAGCGGCGACAGCCAGCGTCGGGGTGGTGGTAACATCGCCCACCAAAGCGGTGATGCCCTGATCCACCATCTTGGTAAAGCAGGTGACAGCCTGCGTAGCATCGCCCTGCTCGTCCATGGTGATGATCTCCAGCTGCTTGCCGTTGACACCGCCATCGGCATTGACCTGCTTCATGTACAGGCTTGCGCCGTTGATAACAGCCAGACCGTAAACGGAAGCATCGCCGGTCATGGGGCCCAGAACGCCCACCTTGATGGTGCTGCCGGAGGCAGCAGCGGAACCGGCGGTAGAAACGGCAGCAGAAGAAGCGGCCGTGCTTGCGGAAGAACCGCCGCAGGCAGTCAGGGCGCTTGCTGCGGCAACAACACCGGCAGCGGCCATGAACTGACGACGAGTGATCATCTTTTTCATAAAAATCTCCTCCTTCGGAGTGTTCTATAAAGTAAATTGATAAAAACGGAAGCAAGGCCCTTCCCCTCTAAAGCGGCCTTGCTCCTGTCCTTGTCTGTTATTATAGCTATCTGGGTTCAAATCCGCAATTCACAAACCGTCCATACTTTTGGGCGCATTTTCTCGGCTTTGTTGATACTTTATACAAAAATTAAAACACGATTTTGTGCACTATTTCAAATTGTTCATTTTGTTTATCTGTGACATGAAACGGATTCACAAGTTGCAAAAAGGTTACAGGGTCTCCATCTCGGCGTCGGCGGCAAATTCGGCCTCGGCGCGGGTCTCTGCGGCTTGTCCCTCAGCCTCGGCAACAGCCACCGGCTCTGCCAGTGCCTTGCGGATGGCGGTGACGTAGAACACCATGGAAAGCGCCGTACCGATGCACCAGCCCACAGGCCATGCCATCCAGATGCCGGTGGAGCCCAGCGCGGTGGCGCTGAGCACGGCGGCAATGCCCACGCGCAAAATCAGGTCGGTGAAGGTGGCGATCATGAACCGCACCATCAGGCCGCAGCCGCGCAGGATGCCGTCTGCCACCAGCTTGACCGACACCACAAAGTAGAAGGGAGAGAGGATGCGCAAAAACAGCATACCGGTGTCAATGGCAGGGCCCTGCGGGTCGTTCATGAACAGCAGCAGCAGGAAGCGGCCAAAGAAGAAGTACAGCACCACCAGCGGCACGCACAGCAGCCACACCAGATTGCGGCCTGCGCCAAAACCTTCCTTCACGCGGTCCATCTTACCGGCGCCCATGTTCTGGGAGGTGTAGTTGGAGATGCCGTTGCCCAGGGTGGTAAAGGAGGTGATGACCATGTTATTCAGCTTGACGGCGGCAGAGTAGCCGGCAATGACGCTGGCGCCAAAGGTGTTGATGATGCTCTGCAGGATGATGTTGCCCACCGAGACAAAGCTCTGCTGCAGGATGCTGGGCACAGCCACTACGGCCACCTTGCCCAGCATATTCCACGAGAACAGCTGCACATGACCCGTGGTGTGGAAAGCGCGGATGCGGCGGAACACCACCACCATGGCCAGCACGCAGCTGACACCCTGACACAGGAAGGTAGCCCATGCCACACCGGCAATGCCCATCTTGAAACCGGCTACGAACAGGATGTCTACGCCAATGTTGGACAAAGAAGAGACGGCAAGGAAGTAGAAGGGGGTCTTGCTGTCGCCAAGGGCAGAGAAGATGCCGGTGGCAATGTTGTAGAAGAACATGAAGGGCAGCCCCAGAACGTAGATGTCCAGATACAGCGCGGAATCCGCAAGGATCTCCTCCGGGGTATTGATGAGTTCCAGCAGGGCGTCGCAGCCCAGCAGACCGATGCCCATCAGCACCGCGCACAGCACCGCAGAGCCGATGAGGGAGGTGTAGACCGAGGTCTTCATCTCGCCGTATTCCTTTGCGCCGAAGTAGCGGGACACGATGACCGAGCAGCCGATGTTGCAGCCAAAGGCAAAGGCGATGAAGATCAGGGTGATCTCGTAGCTGTTGCCCACCGCAGCCAGCGCATTCTCGCCGATGAACTTGCCTGCCACCAGACTATCCGCGATGTTGTACAGCTGCTGGAAAATGATGCTGCCAAACATGGGCAGACAGAATTGCCACAATACCTGTGACGGCTTGCCCACCGTCAGATCCTTATTCATTGCAAAAATCCTCCTCTATAACGACTATAAATGGGAAAACAGCGTAAATGCCGCAACCAGTATAGAACTGAACTGCCAAAAAGTAAAGAGAATTTTTGGTATATCTGCCATATAAAAAACACATGGTAAGCATAACGTATCCCTGCTGCCGCAAAGGGGCAGACTGTAAACGGGTTTTCCACGGCGGTTTGCGTCCCTGTTAAAAATTTAGGTCTGCAAACATCCGCCCGGGCTCTTGCGCCGGGGCGCAAAGCGTGGTAGGATATTGACAGTTAGTTATATATAACTATCTAAATGGAGCAGTTCCCCGTCTGCCCGCCCGGGCGGCACGGGAGGAAAAATGATATTCAGGAGGGTTTCAAGATGAATTATCTGGAAATTGAATCTGTTGTAGGCCGCGAGATTCTGGACTCCCGCGGCAACCCCACCGTGGAAGCCGAGATCACGCTGGCGGACGGCACCGTGGCGCGCGGCTGCGCCCCTTCCGGTGCATCCACCGGCGAGTTTGAGGCGCTGGAGCTGCGGGACGGCGACAAGAGCCGCTATCTGGGCAAGGGCGTGACCAAGGCGGTGGAGAACATCAACACGGTCATTGCGGACGCGGTTGTGGGCATGGATGCTTCCGACATCTACGCCATCGACGCCGCCATGATCAAGGCAGATGGCACCAAGGATAAGTCCAATCTGGGTGCAAACGCAATTCTGGCGGTGTCCATTGCAGCCTGCCGCGCAGCTGCCGCTTCGCTGGAAATGCCGCTGTACCGTTTTCTGGGCGGCGTAAACGGCAACCGCCTGCCCGTGCCCATGATGAACATCCTGAACGGCGGCGCGCACGCTGCCAACACCGTGGACACGCAGGAGTTCATGATCATGCCGGTGGGCGCAACCTCCTTTAAAGAAGCGCTGCGCTGGTGCGCCGAGGTGTTCCATGCGCTGGCTGCTATCCTGAAGTCCAAGGGTCTGGCTACCTCCGTGGGCGATGAGGGCGGCTTTGCGCCCAACCTTTCCAGCGACGAGGAGACCATCGAGACCATTCTGGCAGCCATCGAAAAGGCGGGCTATCTGCCCGGCAAGGACTTTATGCTGGCGATGGATGCCGCCGCTTCCGAGTGGAAGAGCCCCAAGGGCAAGGGCTTCTACAAGCTGCCCAAGGCGGGCACCGAGTTCACCTCTGCCGAGCTGATCGCACACTGGAAGAGTCTTGTGGAAAAGTACCCCATTATCTCCATCGAGGACGGTCTGGACGAAGAGGACTGGGAGGGCTGGCAGCAGATGACCCGCGAGCTGGGCGGCAAAGTGCAGCTGGTGGGCGATGATCTGTTCGTGACCAACACCGAGCGTCTGGCAAAGGGCATCCAGCTGGGTGCGGGCAATGCCATCCTGATCAAGCTGAACCAGATCGGCTCTGTCTCCGAGACCCTGGAGGCCATCAAGATGGCGCACAAGGCCGGTTACAACGCCATCAGCTCCCACCGCTCCGGCGAGACCGAGGACACTACCATTGCGGACTTGGCTGTGGCGCTGAACACCTGCCAGATCAAGACCGGTGCGCCCAGCCGCACCGAGCGTGTGGCAAAGTACAATCAGCTGCTGCGCATTGAGGAGCAGCTGGGCGAAAGCGCCGTCTACCCCGGCATGGAAGCGTTCTAAACAAGACGATCGAGAATGCCCTCCGCGCTGCTATGGGCATTTTCAGCGGAAATAGTATTTTGGATTTGTTGCTCAGAAACGCCTGCGGGCGTTTCTGAGCAACTTTTTCACGGGAAGGGGTCGTAAAGGCATACGGCAGCTGCGAATAATTTCAGCGGGCTCGCCCTCTCCGTCACCTACGGTGACACCTCTCCCAAAGGGAGAGGCCTTGGCAAAGAGATGAAGTTTGCGTGGACTGCCAAGGGCTCCCACTTTGAGGGCCGACTTCCCCCGGCCGGGGGAAGATGTCGCGCAGCGACAAAAGGGGGAATCTGGCATCGCGCAGCGATGACTGAGAGGGCGAGGATGCTGACCTTGTGCAATAGAAACGATTTGAATTGATTCTTCCCAATATTTACCACCGTGGTATTTGCAATCCTGCGGCGGGCTGGTTCGTATATAAGGCAGACCGGCACCCGGCAGCAGCCGGGACGGAAAGAAACGAAAGGAGCAAACCTTCCATGTTTCAAGGCCTTGGGCCGCTGCTCAACCTTTTGGGCGGCGGCAGTTTGACTAAGCTGCTTCTGTTTTTACTGAAGGGGCTGTTCGGCTGAAACGGACGGTCTGAAAGGAGAATACCATGCTGATCGTATTGGAGCATCTGCTGGGTCGGATCAATCTGCCCGGTATGTGGTGGATCATCGCAGAGCGCTGGCTGTGAGGTGACACCCCGCAAAGCCGCTGCACTTTTTGTGCGGCGGCTTTTTTGCTGCGCGGAACGATTTCACTAGGCTCGCCCTCTCCGTCAGTTCGCTTCGCTCACTGCCACCTCTCCCAAAGGGAGAGGCCTTGGCATGGCGGAAAAGTTTCCGGTCAAACTGCAAAGTTCGTGGTTTCGCCAGAGGCTCTCCCTTTGGGAGAGCTGGCAAATCCGCAGGATTTGACTGAGAGGGCGAGCCCGCTGCCCTTGTAACTTTTTCTGATACATTTTACTTGCCACCCCACTGGCAAAATTGGCAAAAAATGCTTGCATCTAGGCAGTTTTGATGATAAAATTACGCTGTTACAGTACGCCCAAAATCGGGGCATCATAGGAAGGTAAATTTGTAAATTGCGGCAACAGGGTGTACCGCGTGCTGTCAAGGTGCGGTACACAGAGAAAGAGACAGGGAAAACCAGATGGAAACAGGCGAGACGATAAAAAAAGGACTTCTGCGGCTGGAACGCTATGCACAGAATATACCGGGTGGTTTTCACTGCTGCGCAGAGGACCCGGAAAACGGCTATCCGTTTGCTTATATCAGCGACCGTTTTCTGGAGATACTGGGCTGGGAGCGGGAAGAATTTGCGGCAAGGTTCGATAACCGCTATACAGCGCTGGTACACCCGGATGATCTGGCGGACGGGCTGCGCTACCGGAACGCAGAAAACAGCGCGTCTTACGCACAGGAGGGCGACAGCATCTTCCGGATGTTGGGCAAAAACGGCTACCGCTGGGTCTCCAGTGCTGCCAACCGGGTGGAATGGCACGGCGATGGCTATATCGTGGGCACTATCACGGATATCACCCCCTATATGGAGCTGCGGGAAAAGCTGGAACAGCAGAACCGCACCCAGCGGGAAGCACTGGAAACCGCCAACCGCAACCTGCTGCGGATGATGCAGCAGATGGAGGAGCAAAAGACTCAGTTTGCCCAGACCACCGCCCGGAATATGGAAAAAGAAGAGCGCTACCGGCAGCGGCTGAACCATGACGCTTTGACCGGCACCTACAACCGCCGCTATTACGAGGATGTGGTGCGCAATAACCTCGGCCCGGCGGGCATCGCCCTGATGGATATCGACGATTTCAAGATCTGCAACGATACCTACGGCCACCACGCCGGAGATCTGGCGCTGGAAGCCGTTGCAAAGACCATCCGCAGCTGTATCCGGGAGACGGATCTGCTGATCCGCTACGGCGGCGATGAATTTTTGCTGGTGCTGTCCGGCATCCCGGCAGATTACCTCAAGACAAAGCTGGAGCAGATCCGCGATGCCGTGCAAAAGGCTGTGGTGCCGGGCTACCCTCACTTCCGGCTTTCGCTGAGCATCGGCGGCGCGATGCAGACCCTTGCCGACCCCATGGAGAATGTGGTGCGCCGGGCAGACCTTTTGATGTATCAGGCCAAGAACCACAAGGACGCGGTAGCGGTGGACACACAGGACAGCCGGTTGGCGGCTCAGGAGCAAGTCTTGGAGGAAAAGCCCGTCATCCTGCTGGTGGACGATGCCATGATGAACCGCATGATGCTTGCCGGCATTCTGGGCGATGACTACCGTATTCTGGAAGCCGGGAACGGTAAACAGTGTCTGGAGCTGCTGCGGGAAAAGGCGGGGCAGATCTCGCTGGTGCTGCTGGATATCAATATGCCGGTCATGGACGGCTTTGAGGTGCTGCGCACCATGAACACCAACCACACCATCGAGGATGTGCCGGTGATCATGATCTCCAGCGATGACTCGGAAGAAGCCATCCGCAAGGCGTATGAGCTGGGCGCAAGCGATTACGTCAGCCGCCCCTTTGACGCCAAGATCGTCTACCGCCGGGTGGTCAACACCATCAAGCTGTATGCCAAGCAGCGGCGGCTGGTGCAGATGGTGTCCGACCAGATCCGCGCCCGCGAAAAGAACACCGATGTGCTGGTAGGCGTGCTGAGCCAGATCGTGGAGTTCCGCAACGGCGAGTCCGGCTCTCATGTGCGGCACATCCGCGTCATCACCGAGACGCTGCTGCACCGGCTGATGGAGCTGACCAGCCGCTACGACCTGACCCCGGAGCAGCAGGATGATATCCCGCTTGCGTCGGCGCTGCACGATATTGGCAAAATAGGCATTGACGAAGCCATCCTGAACAAGCCCGGCAAGCTGACCGCAGAGGAATTTGCGGTGATCAAGACCCACAGTATGCTGGGTGCAGAGATGTTGCAAAAGACCGAAAGCTTTGCAGACCAGCCGCTTTTGCAGACTGCCTACGAGATCGCCCGCTGGCACCACGAGCGCTGGGACGGCAAGGGCTACCCGGACGGGCTGAAAGGGGACGATATCCCCATCAGTGCGCAGCTGGTCTCCATGGCGGATGTGTACGATGCGCTGACCAGCGAGCGGTGCTACAAAAAGGCGTTCCCGCACGAGACTGCTGTCCAGATGATCACAAACGGCGCGTGCGGGGCGTTCAACCCGCTGCTGATCCAGTGCCTGCTGGACGTGCAGGGGGAACTGAAGCAGGATATTTTACAATGGTAATGTGAGGAAAATTACGCGTGACAAACCAGAGATCCAACCATAAAATACCCCGCCGCACCTTTTTAAAAGTGTGCGCGGCGGCAGCGGCAGCCGGGCTGACCGCCTGCGGCAAAACGCAGGCGGCGGCAGCGCTGCCCGAACTTACGGTGGGCAGCGATTCCTACCCGCCTTTTGTCTACCTGAGCAATGACAGCACCCCCACCGGCATTGATGTGGACATTGCCACCGAAGCCTTTGCCCGCATGGGGTATGCGGTGCAGATCGAGATCATTGACTGGGAGCAGAAAACCAATCTGGTGGAAAGCGGTGCCATCGACTGCATCTGGGGCTGCTTTTCCATGGACGGGCGGGAGCAGCTGTACCGCTGGGCAGGGCCGTATATGACTAGCCGTCAGGTGGTGGCGGTCAATGCGGACAGCGGCATTGAAACGCTTGCCGACCTTGCGGGCAAGACCATGATGGTGCAAAGCACCACCAAGCCGGAGGAAATTTTCCTTGCCGGTACTGACCCCCGCATCCCGCAGCTGGGCGAAGTGCTGAGCACCGAGGACCGCAGCGTGCAGTACGCTATGCTGAACTGCGGCTATGTGGACGCCGTTGCCGCCCACGAGACTGCCATTTTGCAGTATATGCAGGATTGCAATGCCGATTTCCGCATTCTGGAAGAGCCGCTGCTGGTCACCGGCATCGGCGTGGCTTTTGCGCTGAACGACACCCGCGGGCTGGACGAACAGCTGACCAAGACCTTTGCCGCCATGCGCGCCGACGGCACGATGAAGCAGATCGTAGGCAAGTATCTGCCGGACCCGGAAAAATATCTGGAGGTGGACGCCCTTGAACCGTAAAAAGAAAACGTTCACTCCCAATATGCGGATGGCGGCGCTCTATCTGCTGATGGGCGTGCTGCTTTTGCTGACAGTGACCCTCTTCTCCGGGCAGGAGTCCATGCGTGCTACCGAGGATTACTTTGCCCGCACCATCAGCTTTGTAAAGGTGCAGTCCACCAGCTTCGAAAAAAATAACGACACCATCACCGCAAAGGCGCTGCGCCGGATGGCGGTGGCGGTGCGGCAGCTGGCTGAAAATGATGCCTTAGACCTCTACGACCCCGAAAGTCTCCGGGCAGAAACGGAGTCCCTCTGGCTTACCGGCATTGCCGTACTGGACGAAAACGGAAAAGCACTGTGTGAATATACAAGTGGTAATGTTGGCTATGCGCAGTTTGCGGAGTCGCTGCGGGAGAAAGCCGCGCTGAACGTGCTGCAAAACCCGCAAAAGACCTATCTCAAGCGCATTCTGTTACAGGATGGCACGGCGGTGGATGTTGCCACCCACCGCGCCGCAGCAGGGGATGCCATACTGCTGGCTTACCGGGTGACCCCGCCGGAGTTTGTGGAGGGCACAGCTCTGTCCATCCAGAGCGTGCTGGACGGCTACCCGCAGGACATCAGCGGCACCATCTTTATCGTGCAGGATAACAAGGTGATCGCCGCAAACGACCCGAGCCTCATCGGACTGTACACCACGAACAGCCCGCTGGTGCAGGGCATCCGCAAGGCCGGTGCGCCCGATACCTTGACCCATACCCACGACTGGGCAAATTCCGGCTGTTATTTCGGGATGTACAGCAACGGACAGAATTTTGATCTGTATATCTATATCGGCGAAAAAGCGGTGTTCCGCAATGCCAGCAGCGCACTGCTGGCTGCGCTGATCTTCTATCTGATCTGCGTGGCAGTGCTGCAAACGCTGCGCCATCGCTCCATAAAGGCTGCGGAGCAGCAAAAGCGGGAGCAGGAGCAGAAATACCATGCCCAGCTGGAGGAGCAGAACCGCAAGCTGGAAAAGGCTGTCCGGCACGAGGCAGCGGCAAACCGCGCCAAGCGGGAGTTCTTGTTCAACATGAGCCACGACATCCGCACCCCGATGAACGCCATCATCGGCTTCACCTCGCTGGCGGCGACCCATATTGAGAATAAGGAACAGGTGCTGGACTACCTGAAAAAGATCTCCACTTCCAGCCAGCACCTGCTCTCCCTCATCAACGATGTGCTGGACATGAGCCGCATTGAGAGCGGAAAAGTAAAGATCGAGGAAAAGGCGGTGCATCTGCCGGATCTCGTGCACGATGTGCGCTCCATCATCCAGCCCAACATCAGCTCCAAGCGCCTGTCGCTGTTCATCGACACCATGGACGTGGTGGACGAGGACATCATCACCGACCCGCTGCGGCTGAATCAGGTACTGCTGAACATCCTTTCCAATGCCATCAAGTTCACCCCCACCGGCGGCATGGTGAGCATCCGCATCGCCCAGAAGCCCGGTGCGCCCAAGGGCTGCGGCAACTACGAGTTCCGCATTAAAGACAACGGCATCGGCATCAATAAGGAGTTCCAGAAGCATATCTTTGAGGAGTTCACCCGGGAGGAGAATTCTACTGTCAGCGGCATTCAGGGCACGGGTCTGGGCCTTTCCATCACCAAGAATATCGTAGACCTGATGGGCGGCACCATCACCCTTGAAAGCGAGCCGGGCAAGGGGAGCGAGTTCATCGTGAACCTCTGCTTCCCCCTCAGCGGGCAGAAGGCGGAGATCAAGCAGCTGCCCCAGCTGGAAGGGCTGCGGGCGCTGGTGGCAGATGACGACACCAACACCTGCCTGAGCGTCAGCACCATGCTTTCCAAGATCGGGATGCGCCCGGAGTGGACCATCTCCGGCAAGGAAGCAGTCATCCGCACCAAGTACGCCGTGGAGCAGGGCGATGCTTTCAGCGTGTATATCATCGACTGGCTCATCCCGGATATGAACGGCATCGAGATCGTGCGGCAGATCCGCAAGGTCATCGGGGACAGCTGCCCCATCATCATCCTGACCGCCTACGACTGGGCGGATATCGAGGAAGAAGCGCGCGCCGCCGGTGTGACCGCCTTCTGCGAAAAGCCGCTGTTCCTCTCGGAGCTGCGCAAGGTGCTGGCAGAACCCTTCCGGGTGCAGCCGGAGCAGACGCCCGCCCCGCAGCCCAAGGCAAGCTTTGACGGCAAGCACCTGCTGCTGGTGGAGGATAACGCCCTGAACCGGGAGATCGCCATGGAGATCTTAAAGGAAGCGGGCTTCCTTGTGGACACCGCCGAGGACGGCGTTGAAGCGGTGGAAAAGATGGAGCAGTCCGCGCCCGGGCAGTACGATCTGATCCTAATGGACATCCAGATGCCCCGCATGGACGGCTACGAAGCCACCCGGCGCATTCGCGCCCTGCCCGACCCCCGCAAGGCGGGCATCCCCATTTTTGCCATGACCGCCAACGCCTTTGAGGAGGATAAGCAGAACGCCTTGAATGCGGGCATGAACGGCCACATCGCAAAGCCGCTGGATATCCCGCACCTGCTGAAGGTGCTGGAAGAAGCGCTGAAATAAGACGGAAAAGGGCAGCGGGCTCGCCCTCTCCGTCTGCTCACTTTGTTCGCATCCACCTCTCCCAAAGGGAGAGGCCTTGGCAAAGAGATGAAGTTTGCGTGGACTGCCAAGGGCTCCCACTTTGAGGGCCGACTTCCCCCGGCCGGGGGAAGATGTCGCGCAGCGACAAAAGGGGGAATCTGGCATCGCGCAGCGATGACTGAGAGGGCGAGGACGCTAAAAATAAAGCATCGGCAACCAATTCGCTGAGTTTCTGAAATTCAGCGGCGAAGGCTGCCGGTGCTTTTTTGTTTTATCCCGCTGGGCAGAAAAGCATGGGTTTGCGTCTATTCTGCAAACTTTTTGTGAACCCTATTGACAAAGCAGGTGGACAGGAGTATATTTTTAGCAGTCAAGCAGATAGAGTGCTAAAAACAAAACGAACTGCCCCGCAGGAGGTGTGCAAGACCATGAAGAAGAATATCGATACAATCAACGCAAGGCTCTGCCGCCGCCGGGCACGGAGCTGTTAGCAAAGAACTTATCCGTCCGCTAAAATAAACCTTCCGGTATGAATGGAGGCTTGACTTTATGAATACCAATCAATATACCCAAAAGACCCTTGAGGCTTTGCAGGCTGCCCAGCAGCTGGCTGTGGAGTACCAGCACAACGCGCTGGAGCCCGCCCACCTGCTGCACGCACTGGCTGCGCAGGAAAACGGCCTGATCCCTCAGCTGCTGCAAAAGCTGAACGTTGACCCCGGCAGCTTTGCCGCCGCCGTGGCGGAAAAGCTGTCCGCACTGCCCCGGGTGTCCGGCTCCGGCCGTGACCCCGATAAGGTCTATATCTCGCAGGCCACCGATAAGGTGCTCAGCGCCGCCGCCCGCGAAGCCAAGGCCATGAAGGACGACTTCATCAGCGTGGAGCACCTGTTCCTTGGTCTGCTGGACGAGCAGGACCAGACCACCAGTGAGCTGTTCCGCGCCTTTAACCTGAAAAAGGACGCCTTTTTGCAGCAGCTTACCGCCGTGCGCGGCAACCAGCGGGTGACCACCGATAACCCGGAGGACACCTACAACGCCTTGCAGAAGTACGGTCAGGATCTGGTGGAGCTTGCCCGCAAGCAGAAGCTGGACCCCGTGATCGGACGCGATCAGGAGATCCGCAATGTGATCCGTATCCTGTCCCGTAAGACCAAAAACAACCCCTGCCTGATCGGCGAGCCCGGCGTTGGTAAAACCGCCATCGCCGAGGGTCTGGCGCAGCGCATCGTGCGCGGCGATGTGCCCGAAAACCTGAAAGACCGCGCCGTGTTCAGTCTGGACATGGGCGCTCTGGTGGCCGGTGCAAAGTACCGCGGCGAGTTCGAGGAACGCTTGAAGAGCGTGCTGAACGAGGTGAAGAAGAGCGAGGGCAAGATCATCCTCTTCATTGATGAGCTGCACACCATCGTGGGTGCCGGTAAGACCGACGGCGCCATGGACGCAGGCAACCTGCTCAAGCCCATGCTGGCCCGGGGCGAGCTGCACTGCATCGGCGCGACCACGCTGGACGAGTACCGCCAGTATATTGAAAAAGACCCCGCACTGGAGCGCCGGTTCCAGCCGGTGCAGGTGGATGAGCCTACCGTGGAGGATACTATCTCCATCCTGCGCGGCCTGAAGGAGCGGTACGAGGTGTTCCACGGCGTAAAGATCAACGACAACGCCCTGATCGCCGCCGCCACCCTTTCCGACCGCTATATCACCGACCGCTTCCTGCCGGATAAGGCCATCGACCTTGTGGATGAAGCCTGCGCCATGATCAAGACCGAGATGGACAGTATGCCCAGCGAGATGGACGATCTGGCACACCGCATCACCCAGCTGCAGATCGAGCAGGTGAGCCTGAAAAAGGAGACCGATGCCCTGAGCCAGAGCCGTTTGAAGGATCTGGAAAAGGAGCTTGCCGAGTTGCAGGATAAGTTCCGCAGCATGAAGGCAAAGTGGGAGAACGAAAAGAATGCCATTGGCAAGGTGCAGACCCTGCGTGAGCAGATCGAGCAGACCAATGCCGCCATCGAGAAAGCCCAGCGCGAGTACGACCTGAACAAGGCCGCCGAGCTGAAATATGGCAAGCTGCCCCAGCTGCAAAAGCAGCTGGCCGAAGAGGAAAAGGTGGCTGCCGCCAAGAAGGAGGACAGCCTGCTGCGCGACCGCGTGACCGACGAGGAGATCGCCCGCATCGTGGCACGCTGGACCGGCATCCCGGTAGAAAAGCTGGTGGAGGGCGAACGCGAGAAGCTGCTGCATCTGGATGATGTGCTGCACCAGCGGGTCATCGGTCAGGACGAGGCTGTGACCAAGGTAAGCGAAGCCATTCTGCGCAGCCGCGCCGGTATCGCCAACCCCAACCGCCCCATCGGCAGCTTCCTGTTCCTCGGCCCCACCGGCGTGGGCAAGACCGAACTGGCCAAGGCGCTGGCACAGGCCCTGTTTGACGATGAGCGCAACATGGTGCGTATCGACATGACCGAATATATGGAGAAGTTCAGCGTCAGCCGCCTGATCGGCGCGCCTCCGGGATATGTCGGTTATGAAGAGGGCGGTCAGCTGACCGAGGCTGTGCGCCGCAAGCCTTACAGCGTGGTGCTGTTCGATGAGGTGGAAAAAGCCCACCCCGATGTGTTCAACATCCTGCTGCAGGTGCTGGACGATGGCCGCATCACGGACAGTCAGGGACGCACCGTGGACTTCAAGAACACGGTCATCATCCTGACCTCCAACCTTGGCAGTGACATCATCCTGAACGATCTGGAGCAGCGCCGTGCGCAGGGCTCCAACGAGCTGAGCGAGGACGCAAAGCACCAGATCGACCTGCTGCTCAAGAGCAAGTTCCGCCCCGAATTCCTGAACCGTCTGGACGAAATCGTCTACTACAAGAGCCTGACCAAGGACGAAATGCGCAAGATCGTGGATCTGCAGCTGCAGGATCTGCGTAACCGCATGGAGGAGGGCAAGCACCTCAAGCTGGAGGTCACCACCGCCGCCAAGGACTTCATCATTGATTCTGCCTACGACAGCGTTTATGGTGCACGTCCCATCAAGCGCTTCATCCAGAGCCGCGTGGAGACCCTGATCGCCAAGGCCATCATCAAGGGCAGTTATGCCGAGGGCAACACCCTGACGGTGGATTATGACGGCAGCGCATTGGTTCTGCGCTAAACTTTACCGGTTTTGTACATGGAGTACAGGCCAAACGCTTGCACCTGTGTGCAGAATATGTTATTATAGAAAATAACATTGATGTGCTTTTCATCGCGGAAATGGCAACGATGGAAAGCACATTTTTGTATACGGAAAAGCCCGCGTGGCACTGTTGAAGCACAACGGGAACACGGCGGGCAAATAAAACTAAATTTAAAACAGAAAGTTGAGTGTGATTTCCCTTTTTATGGACGATGGCAGTATGACGCTCTGGGTAGCGCTGGTAGTATTGGTGGCACTCTCTGCCTTTTTCTCCGCATCCGAGACCGCATTTTCTTCCCTGAATCAGATCCGCCTGAAAAGCCGCGCCGAGGACGGCGATAACTCTGCCGCCCGGGTGCTGGCAATGGCTGAAAAATACGATAAGCTGCTTTCCACCATCCTTATCGGCAATAATATCGTGAACATTGCCGCAGCTTCCATCGGCACCATCATTTTCACCAAGATGCTGGGTGCAGAGCGGGGCGCTACGGTGTCCACCATGGTGCTGACCGTGGTGGTGCTGATCTTTGGCGAGGTGACCCCCAAGAGCCTTGCCAAGGAGATGCCGGAAACGGTTGCCACCGCAGTTGCACCGGTGCTCAGCCTGCTGATGCTGGTATTTACCCCGCTGACATGGCTGTTCAGCCAGTGGAAGCGCTTTCTGGGACACTTTGTCCACAGCACCGAGGAGGACACCATCACCGAGGGCGAGCTGATGACCATGGTCAGCGAGGCCGAGAATGACGGCGAGCTGACCGACCGGGAAAGCGAGCTGATCCGCAGCGCCATCGAGTTTGATGACGTGGAGGTGGAAGAGATCCTGACCCCCCGTGTGGATGTGATCGCGGTGGAGGACGATCTGCCGCTGGAAGAGGTGGCACAGACCTTTGCCGAGTCCGGCTACTCCCGTCTGCCGGTGTACCACGACACCATTGATAACATCATTGGTGTGGTACATGAAAAGGACTTCTACATGGCACGCCTGAAAAAGGAGGTCAAGCTGGAGGATCTGGTCAAGCCTACCCTCTACACCACCGGTTCCACCCAGATCTCCCAGCTGTTGCGCACCCTGCGCGAGCAGCACCACCACATGGCTGTGGTGGTGGACGAGTACGGCGGCACCGAGGGTATCATCACGCTGGAGGACATTCTGGAGGAGCTGGTAGGCGAGATCTGGGATGAGCACGACGAGGTGACCGAGGACTTCCGCAAGCAGTCGGACGGCAGCTGGATCGTGCTGGGCAGCGCCGGCGTGGACGACCTGTACGAGCGGCTGGGTCTGCCGGAGGACGAGGACATCGACTCCAACACAGTGAACGGTCTGGTGCAGGAAAAGACCTGCCGTCTGCCCAAGGTGGGCGACCGCTTCACGCTGGGCAGCTACGACGGCGTAGTCACCCGCACCGCCAAGCGCCGCGTGACCGAGGTGCGTCTGACCCCTGCAGAAAAGCCCGAGACTAAAAAGGACGAAGAGGAAAAAGGCCACTTTGGCAGAATGACCTCTAAATAAAACACTGACCGGCTACTGCACACAAAACGTGCGGCAGCCGGTTTTTCGTTATAACCCCTCCTGTGAAAATGCGTTTGTCGCGCTCCGCAGAGCGCGACAAACGCGAAATATAAATAGTAATTCCTTTAATTATGCGCAGAGCGAAGCAGAGCGCATTCAAAATCGTCTAATTTGCCCATAAAAAATCCCCTCGGCGAGCAGCGCCGGGGGGATTTTTTATGGATTTACTTAGGCTGACGGCCGATATAAGCCAGAATGCCGCCGTCGGCGTAGAGGATCTGGCCGTTCACAAAGTCGGATGCGTGGCTGGCAAGGAACACGCAGGGGCCAACCATGTCCTCCGGGTCACCCCAGCGGCCTGCGGGGGTCTTGGCAACGATGAACTGGTCAAAAGGATGACGGCTGCCGTCCGGCTGGATCTCGCGCAGGGGCGCGGTCTGGGCGGTGGCAATGTAGCCGGGGCCCATGCCGTTGCACTGGATGTTGTACTCGCCGTACTCGGAGGCGATGTTCTTGGTCAGCATCTTCAGTGCACCCTTGGCGGCGGCGTAGGCAGAAACGGTCTCGCGGCCCAGCTCGCTCATCATGGAGCAGATGTTGATGATCTTGCCCTCGCGCTTTTCCATCATGTCGGGCAGCACGGCCTTGGAGCAGTTGAAGGCACCGCCCACATGGACGTCGATCACACGCATAAAGTCGGCGTGGCTCATCTCGATCATGGGCACGCGCTTCATCAGGCCGGCGTTGTTCACCAGAATATCCACCGGGCCGACCTCGGCCTTGATCTTTGCCACCATGGCGTTCACGGCGTCCTCGTCGGAAACGTCTGCCACATAGCCGTGGGCGTCGATGCCGGCAGCCTTGTAGGCGGCCATGCCCTTCTCCAAGCTGGCTTCAGAGGAGCAGTTGAAACAGATGACGGCGCCGCACTTGGCCATGCCCTCTGCGATGGAAAAACCGATGCCGTGGGCACCGCCGGTGATCAGGGCTACCTTGCCCTGCAGGTTGAATGCAGACAGATCCATGATGTTCTCCTTTTTTCACAGTATCCAAGTTAATTTTTTAGCAAAACGCCCCGTACCGGTTTCCCGGTACGGGGCGTTTGATTGGTGCTTTTTAGCGCAGGTCAGTGGTAGCGATGTTGTCCATGTCGTCGAACTCCATGTTCTCGCCGCCCATTGCCCAGATAAACGTATAGTTCGAGGTGCCTACGCCGCTGTGAATGCTCCAGGAGGGGCTGATGACAGCATCCTCGTTGTGCATCACGATGTGGCGGGTCTGGGTAGGCTCGCCGCACATATGGAACACCACCTGCCCCTCGGGCAGTTCAAAGTAGGTATAGATCTCCATGCGCCGCTCGTGGGTGTGGCTGGGCATCGTGTTCCAGTTGGAACCCGGTGCCAGCTCGGTCATACCCATGCTCAGCTGGCAGGTCTTGAGCACATCCGGGTGGATGAACTGGTTGATGGTGCGCTTGTTGCAGGTGTCCACGCTGCCCAGCGGGCGGTGGTTTGCATCAGCCATCTTGATCAGACGGGTCTGGTAAGCGCAGTGCGCCGGAGCAGAGACCATGTAGAACTTGGCGGGATGCTCCGGGTCGGCGGAAGCAAAGGTGACTTCCTTGGTGCCCTGCGTGATGTACAAGCAGTCCTTATAGCCCAGCTCGTACTTTACGCCGTCAGCCACCACGATGCCGGTGGAATCCTTGCCGATATTGAACATACCGATCTCGCGGCGCTCCAGGAAGTAGTGGGTGCCGAAGTTGGCCCAGATGTCGATGCCCTTGTCGATGGACACGGTCTCGTGCACCGGCATACAGCCCAGCGTGACCATACGGTCCACATGGCTGTAAACGGCCACCACCTCATCAGCCTTGTACAGGCCGGTGATCAGCATCTCGTCCCGCATTTCCTCGGTGGTATAGCGCTTGAAATCCTTCTGGTTGCAGGAATAACGGATATCCATAGCGGACTCCCTCCTGCTCTTAGCGCTGGATACGGCCGGAACCGTCGCCGCCGGCCAGCTTCTCGACCTCGGACACGGTCATCATGTTGTAGTCGCCCTCGATGGAGTGCTTCAGAGCGGAAGCTGCAACTGCGAACTCGACAGCCTCCTGAGTGCTCTTGCCGGTCAGCAGGCTGTAGATCAGGCCGCCGCCGAAGGAGTCGCCGCCGCCAACGCGGTCGATGATGTGCAGGTCGTACTTCTTGGAGAAGCAGTACTCGCCCGAAGCAACATCGTACAGCATAGCGCTCCAGCCGTTGTCGAATGCGCTGTGGCTCTCACGCAGGGTGATAGCGACCTTCTCGAAGTGGAACTTGTCAGCCAGCTGCTTGGCAACGCTCTTGTAGCCCTCAGCGTTCAGCTTGCCGCCGTAGATATCGGTAGCCTCGGCCTCGATGCCGAACACGTCCTTTGCGTCCTCCTCGTTGGAGATGCAGACGTCAACGTACTGGCACAGATCGGTCATGGCAGCGCGGGCCTGCTCACGGGTCCACAGCTTGCCGCGGTAGTTCAGGTCGCAGCTGATCTTCACGCCGTGAGCCTTAGCAGCCTTGCAGGCCTCGCGGCAGATCTCGACAACATTCTCGCCCAGAGCCGGGGTGATGCCGGTGAAGTGGAACCAATCTACGCCCTCGAAGATCTTATCCCAATCAAAGTCGGAGGGCTGAGCCAGCTGGATAGCGCTGTTGGCACGGTCGTAGATGCAGACGGAACCACGCTGAGAAGCGCCCTTCTCGTTGTAGTAGATGCCCACACGGTCACCGCCGCGGGTGATCATGCTGGTATCAACGCCGTAGCGGCGCAGGCTGTTGACAGCGGCCTGACCGATAGCGTGTGCGGGCAGCTTGGTAACAAAAGCTGCGTCCAGACCGTAGTTGGCCAGAGAAACAGCAACGTTAGCCTCGCCGCCGCCGAAGGTGAACTCCAGGCTGTTGGCCTGAACGAAACGCTCGTAGTTGAAGGGCTGCAGACGGACCATCAGTTCGCCAAAAGTAACGACTTTCATTGGTTATTCTCCTTTATATCAGGTGTTTCATCATCCCGCCGCAGGGCGTACCCGGTGCGGCGGGGCTTTTACGGTAAAAGGGGACAGGCGCTTATGCCTGCACCAGATGGAAGGCAAAGCCGGCGATCTCGTCTGCCATGTAGCAGGCAACGGTCTTGCCGTTCTTCACGTTCTTGCTGTCCAGATCGAACTTCACGCCGCGCTGAGACAGGTGGTAGATGGCGCGGTCCACGTTGTTGCAGCCGATGGCGATGTGGCCATTGGTGCCGCGGCCGGGCTTCTTCATGATCTCGAACTCCTTGTTGCCAACAAAGATGCTGGAGTTGCCGGGAGCGACCTTCATGTTCAGCATTGCGCTGATGAGGTTAGCCACCTTCATGGCCTCTTCCTCGTTATCGGTGTTGATGCCGACGTGCAGCAGCTTCAGGCCCAGCATGGTGTCAACAGCTTCCTTGCTCTGTGCGGTGATCTTTGCCCAGTCGCCGGCCTTGATCACGTCGCTCTTGCACATCCAGGTGCCGCCCACAGCGAAGATCTGGTCGTAGCCCAGATAATCGTTGACGTTCTTGGCGTTGACGCCGCCGGTGCACATCCAGCGAGCGCCCTTCAGGGCAGCGCCGATGTTCTTCAGCATACCCACACCGCCGTTTGCCTCGGCGGGGAAGAACTTCAGAGCCTCGCAGCCCATGTTCATGGCCTGCTGCATCTCGCCTGCGGAGCAGGTGCCGGGCATCATGATGCCGCCCTTGTCGATGACGTGCTTGCAGACCTCGGGGTCGAAGCCGGGAGCAACGATGAAGGAAGCACCGGCAGCCATAGCACGGTCAGCCTGCTCGCAGGTCAGAACGGTGCCGGCGCCCAGCAGCATCTCGGGCATCTCCTCGTGGATCTTGCGGATGCACTCTTCAGCACAGGCAGTGCGGAAGGTGACCTCGGCTGCGGGCAGACCGCCCTCAGCCAGAGCCTTGCACAGGGGCAGGGCCTCATCAACGCTGTTAAAAGCGATAACAGGGATAATGCCGATCTGATAGACCTTTTCTACGATGGGATTCATAACGCATTTCTCCTTTTATATTTGAACTCTCTCGGTGCGTCGGGCTTGCTCCTGTGGGCGCAATACCCCCCTACGCGCTTATGATACTAGTATAAACGAACAGCCCGTCTTTGGTAATACTCAACAAGCACAATGTTTGGCATAATAGCTTGTATACATTGCACAAAAATGACGAACGACCCGAAAAATCGGGGCAAAACCCGGTGAAAATGCTGTGAAATTGCTGTAAAAACTGGCTCAGATGCCAAGTGTTTCCAGTATCTCGGCTACGCCGTCGTGGTCGCAGTCGGCCTTGCTGACAAGGCGCGCCAGCGCCTGAATTTCCGGCATTCCGTTGGCCATTACAGCGGCGACCCCTGCCTTTTGCAGCATGGCGCGGTCGTTCTCACTGTCGCCCACCGCAAGGGTACTTTCGTGCGGGACGCCCAGCCGGTCGGCCAGTGCGCGCAGCGCCTCGCCCTTGTCCACGCCGGCAGCGGTCACTTCCACGTTTTTCGGCGACCCCTGTACGATCTCTACGCCCGGGACGGCATGAAAGCGGGGCAGCGCAGCCGCAGCCTGCTGCGGGTTTTCAAAGAACACGCAGAGCTTTTCAATGGCAAAGGCGTTGCGGCTCATCCACTCGGCTGCGTCCCGCAGAATGGTAAAGCGGCCGTCATTGGGCTGGCGCGCTTCGGTGCTGTCCTTCTGCGCCGCCCGAGCAGCGGCCAGCGCAATGCTGTGGGCATCGGTGCAGGCGTATCCGTCCGAGAAAATGCGCAGGTCGGCGTGGAAGCTCTCGCAGACGGCAAAGGCTTCGCGGGCAGTCTCCGCCGGCATCAGGCTGTGCAGCAGGCAGACCGGGGTGCTGGTGCGGTGCTCTTTCGCGTTGGAATAGCGGCTGTACACTGCGCCCACGGGGTCTGCGCCCAAGTCCCACACGGCGGCACCGTTGCAGGTGATGACGTAGCGGATGCCGGGCAGCTGCGCCACCTCCGGCGGCAGGCTGGCCAGCGGACGGCCGGTGGCGGGCACGATGTACACGCCCTTGTCCACGGCGGCCTGCAATGCGGCGCGGGTGCGGGGAGTGACGTGTCCCTCGCGGTTCAGCAGAGTGCCGTCCAGATCCAGTGCGACCAGACGGATGGCGGGAAATTGTTGTGGCATAGGGTACTCCTTTTATAATAAGATCCAGCTTATTTTTATTGTATCGCAGGGGCGGCAATTGCGCAAGTGGACGGAATGTGCTATAATAACACGTCAATTCACATAAAAAATAGGAGAAACGACATGAAGCTTGACCAACTGCGCAGCCGGTGCCGCCCGCACCTGTGGTACCAGCTGTACTGGGTGGTGTACCTGATCTGGTTCTTCTGGCTGGATCTCACCGTTACCGCCCCGAAATATATCCTGCACAGTCCGCTGGACGATCTGATCCCCTTCAACGAGTGGTTCGTGCTCCCCTATTGCAGCTGGTTTTTGCTGCTGGCGGGGGTGACGGCGGCACTGTGGTGGTGCGATACCGCCAGCTACGATAAGCTTTGCCTGACCATGTTTTCCGGCATGACCTTCTGCCTGATCGTGTACATGATCCTGCCCAACGGGCTGGAGCTGCGCCCCGCTGTGGAGACTCTTGGCCGGGACAACCCGGCGCTGCGGATCATGCAGCTGCTGTGGAAAGCGGACGCCGCCGTGAACGTCTGTCCCTCCATCCACTGCCAAAGTTCTGCCTGCATGGCAATGGCCTTCAGCCACAGTAAGCTGGCAGAGGGCAAGCCCCTGCGCAAGGCGCTGGCATGGGTTTGGGCGGCGCTGATCTGCCTGTCCACCGTGTTCACCAAGCAGCACTCGGTCATTGACGTGGCCTGCGGCTTGGCAGTGGCTTTTGTGTGGCTGCCGGTGGCGTACCGCCGGGTGCGGGCACTTCATTGAACAAAATAGCAAAAAATTGCCCTTGATTTTCGGTTGCTCCTGCTATTGACAGTTGCCCGGCAGTTGGGTAATATGGTCATATACTAATATATCACCAACTGACCCCGAAGGGAGAACACTGCAATGGCATCTTTGAGTGCGAGGGAACAGGCGTATCAGACCATCCGAAGCCGGATCATCACCATGGAGCTGAAGCCCGGCGACCCCCTGAACGACAGGGAGCTTGCGGAGCAGATGGGCATCAGCCGCACCCCCATGCGGGAAGCGCTGATCATGCTCAACATTGCCCATATGGTGGACATCAAGCCCCAGAGCGGCACCCATGTGGCCCCTATCGACCTGAAGCGGATGGAGCTGGAGCAGTTTGCCCGTTTTACCCTTGAAAAAGAGATCCTGAACCGGGTGCGCGGCCATCTGACCGACCAGCAGGAGCAGGAGTACCGGCAGATCATTGAGAACTACCGCCTGCTGGAGGCCGACCAGACCCAGCCGAACCGGGAGACCCGCCTGCTGGAGCTGGACAACCAGTTCCACCGCAAGGCGTTTGAGATCACCGGCATGGAAGCACATTTTGACCATATGCTCGGCGAGCTGCAGCACGTGGAGCGCATCCGCAAGTTCAGCCTGCAGACCAACGAGAACAAGTCCGTCTGCGATGCGCACACCCGCATTCTGGAAATGGTGCTGCACGGCACCGCCGAAGAGCTTGGCGAAGCGCTGGAAAGCCACCTGAACCGCTATAAGCTTTCGGTGGAGCAGGCCCGCAGCGTCCACCCGGAATACTTTACCGAGGGTTGATTGAAAAGCCCCTGTCTGCAAGGCGGACAGGGGCTTTTTCATCCGGCATCCGGCAGGCATAAAAACAGCCCCGCAGACAGGGCGCAAGGAGACCAAAGCTATGTATGATCAGGCAAACCGTGATATCCATTGCCTGCGGCTCTCGCTGACCGAGAGCTGCAACCTGCGCTGCTGCTACTGCCGCCCGCAGGAGCCTGCCGCGCTGCCGCCGCAGGAGCTTACCGATGCAGAGCTGCTGCATCTGGTGCAGCTGTTTGCCGCCTGCGGCATCGATACCCTGCGGCTGACCGGCGGCGAGCCTTTGCTGCGCGCCGGCGTACCGCAGCTGACCGCCCGGCTCAAGGCTGTGCCCGGCATCCGCAAGGTGACCCTGACCACCAACGGTACTCTGCTGTCGGCGCAGCTGCCGGCGCTGAAGGAAGCCGGACTGGACGGCATCAATCTGAGCCTGAACAGCCTGAGCTATACACGGAACAAGCGCATCTCCCGCCTTACGCCGCCGCAGCACGCCGCCGTGAAGCAGGCTTTTGAGGATGCCATGTTCTGCGGCATCCCGCTCAAGCTCAACTATATGGCGCTGCGGGGCTATAATGAGCAGGACTACCGCTGGCTCGTCCGGCGGTATGTCCGGTTTTTCCCCGTCCGGCTGCGGTTTCTGGAGCTGATGCCCGTGGGCTGCGCCCGGGAACTGCAGGAACTGGGCATCCCCAACAGCGAGATCCTACAGCAGCTGCGGCAGGATTATCCCCGGCTGTACAGCCTGCCCCCGGCGCAGAGCGCCGCTTTTGGGGACGGGCCGGCGGTATATTACACAAACCCCGGCTGGGCGGGCAGTGTGGGCTTTATCAGCCCGGTGCACGGCAAAGAGCCTTTCTGCACCCGCTGCAACCGGGTGCGGCTGTCGGCCTCCGGCTTCCTGCGGCCCTGTCTGGCCAGCGAGGAAGGCGTAGAGCTGGGAGAAATGCTGCGCGGCGGCGCATCGGATGTGCAGCTGCTGGAAGCCATCCGGGCGGCTGTCCGCAGCAAGCCCCTGCAGCATCCCTTCCACCCGTGGGACTGCCTTGATATCCCGGTGACCCGGGATATGTACCGCATCGGGGGATGACGGTGCTGCCGGTCAATCTGTTTTGGTAGGACGGATAGTCACTTCGCCGCAGCGCAGCGCCTCGGTGCGGCCGCCCTCCCGCTGCACCACCAGCCGCCCGGCATCGTCAATGGAAAGCGCCTGTGCGGCGTAGGTCTCGGTGCCGGTGCACACGGTCACCCAGTGGCCGGGCACAAAGCAGCGGGCGCGGTACTCGTCCAGACATTCAAAACCCGGGCACAGCGCTAACAGCTCCCGCCCGATGGCACCCGCCAGCGCCGCCCGGCTTACCGGGGCAGGGCCGCCGGGGTATAAGCTGCCTGCTTTGGCGGTCAGCTCCGGGGGAAAGTCCTCAGCCGTGGCGGTCAGATTCAGCCCAATGCCCACCACCAGCCATTCCAGCTGACCGCTTTCAAGGTCAGTACCGGCTTCGGTCAGGATGCCGCACACCTTTTTGCCCTTGTAATATAGGTCGTTCACCCATTTGATGGCAAGTTCCAGCCCGCACAGCGTCCGCACCGCCCGGCACACCGCCACCGCCGCGCCGATGGTGGCGGTCTGGGCGTTGGCGGCAGGCAGCGGCGGGCGCAGCACTACCGAACAGTACACCCCCTTGCCTGCCGGGCTGGCAAAGCTGCGTCCCAGCCGCCCGCGCCCGGCGGTCTGCCCGCCCGCCAGCACCAGCGTGCCGTGGGCAGCGCCTTCCAGCGCCAGCAGCTTTGCGGTGCGGTTGGTGCTTTCCAGCGTGTCGTACAGCTGCACCGGGGCAGGGTAGGGGCCTACCGCTTCGGCGCAGAAGGGGTCGCCGCCCAGCAGACGGTACCCCCGGCGGGAGGCGGCTTCCAGCGCATAGCCCTGCGCGGTAAGCGCCGCCGCCGCCTTGTGCACGGCGGCGCGGCTGACCCCCAGCTGCTGCGCCAGCTGCTGGCCGGAAATATACGCGCCCTCGGCGGCGCTCAGCGCCTGTAAAAGCGCCTGACGGGTGGTAGAAGCCATGGCGTAAATCCTCCCTGTGTGCTATACTGCTATTGTACCATATCTGTGGAAGAAGAAAAAGTTTGAAAATATTTCAGGTTTTTGCAGGAACTGCCGTCGCTCTCTCGTATTAAAGACAGAAGGGCGGCGCAGAGCACCGCATCCAGAACCGGAAAGGAGGCCGTGCAGCGCGTTGACAACACAGGAATTCAGCACGATGGTGCAGAAATATCAGGCGCTCGTGTACACGGTCTGCCACCAGCTGGTGCCGGATGTGCAGGAAGCGCAGGACCTGACGCAGGAGACTTTTCTGGCGGCGTGGCGGGCCATCGACCGCTGCCCGCCCGGCTTTGAAAAGCAGTGGCTGGCGCGCATCGCCGCCAACAAAGCCAAAGATTATCTGCGCAGCGCATGGGTGCGCAAGATGAACACCCCCGGCGACGAGGTGCTGGCGCTGGAGGGCGCGCCGCCCGGTATGCAGCCGGAACAGCAGGTGCTGGATGCGCTGGGCGAAGAAGAGCTTATGGAGATGATCTTAAATCTGCGTGAGCCCTACTGCACGCCCTGCCGTCTGGTGCTGCTGGAGCAGCACACCATGGCCGAAGCTGCAAGACTGTGCGGCCGACCGCCCAAAACGGTGGAAGCGCAGGTCTACCGCGCCAAAAAGATGCTGGCGCAGCAGATCTTGCAAAACGACCGCGTACCCTGTGAAAGGAGGAGCGTACATGGAACTGTTTGACGCAAAAGGCTGTCTGAGCGAGGAAGGCTTACAGGCACTGGTCGGCGGGCAATTGGACGAAACGCAGCGGCTGGAAGCCGCCGAACACCTTGCCTACTGCGACCGCTGCATGGACCGCTATACCGCCCTGCTGACCGATGATGTGCTGGAACAGCCGCCGCGCTCCGCCCGGGGCGCGGTGATGGGCACCATCTGGATACGGCTGATGCAGAACACATGGGGACGCGCCGCTGTGGCGACCGTAGCCGCTGTGCTGGCGCTGACGCTGTGGCGCGCCGGTACGCTGGAACAGATCCTGCACACCGGGCAGCAGCTGAACACATGGCTGCCGCAGACTACCCAGCAGACCGAACCGGAGCTGCTGGGCAAGCCGGTGAACGACAAAGCCCCGCAGCCATCCACCGCCCCGCTGGGCAAGCCCATAGAGGACAAAAAACAGCTGACTGAAAAACTATCCGATGCACTGGATGCGCTTTTGCACCACAGTGCAGACACCACTGAGAAATGAGGAAACTGATTATGAAGAAAAACGGGATCCTGACCCTGCTGTTTGCCTGCATCCCCGGTGCGGGGCAGATGTATCAGGGCTATATGAAGCGGGGGCTCTCGCTCATCACTATGTTCTGCCTGTTCATTATCCTAGGCAGCACCACGGGGCTGGACGCACTGGTAGTCGGCTGCATCGTTGTGTATATGTACAGCTTTTTCGATACCTTGAACCTCCGCGCGCAGCTGGCGGCGGAAAAGGCCCCGGAGGACGATTATCTGGTGCACTTTAACTGGCACGATGCCCGCATGACCCAGTTCATGGGCGAGAGCCACAAGCTGGTGGGCTGGGGGCTCATCGCACTGGGCGCCATCGTGTTCTACAACAACATCATCATGCGGGTGCTGGGCGATGTGATGTGGCGCTGGGGACAGGATAACCCGGTTTTCCGCGCCATCTACCTGATGCTGGACGCTCTGCCGCAGATCGTGGTCTGCGTGGCGCTGATCGTGTGCGGTATGTGGCTGGTGCGCGGCCCGAAAAACAAAAAGGGCAAGCAGCCCCCTGAAGAGGAACCCGAGGACTTCCACGCCTACACGGCTGCGCCGCAGGCAGAGGATGCCGAGGATGCCGAGGACACCGCGGACACGGACGCCCATTTTGCCATGCCGGAGCTTTCGGCACTGCTGGGGGAGCCGGTGACCGGTGCAGAGCAGGACGAGACCCCTGCGGAGGATGACGATGACCGAGCAGAATAAGACCCCTTTGACGGCACAGCCGGGCAGTGCGCCCGCGCCGGAGCAGAAACCGGCAGAAAAACGACCCGCTGAAAAGCCCCTGCGCCGGGTGGGCAGCCTGACCCTGGGCGCGTGTCTCATTGCGGCGGGCGTGTTCTTTCTGCTGTATTTCTTTGTGCCGGGCTTTGATGTGCAGCTGACCCTGAAAATTGCCCCGGCGGTGGCGCTGGTTCTGCTGGGATGCGAGGTGCTGTTTTTTGCCGCCCGCCCCGGCCGCTGGAAGTACGATTTTGTGTCCGTGCTGGTCTGTCTGGTGCTGATGGCGGGCTGCTTCTGCATGGCGATGCTGCCCATGCTATGGGACGAGTTGAGCGGCGAAAACCGGCAGACCATGAACCGCTTGAGCACACAGGCCATTGATGAACTGTACTCCGCCTGCAAGCAGGACGCGCAGGACATCGCCATCCGGGATATCAGCGGCTGGCTGTACCTGAGCGGCCCGCAGGTCGAGACGTTGCAGCAGGCCGCCGCCCTGCCCGCCGGGGATACCTGCCTGACCCTGACCGTGGAGCTGTTCGGCCCTTACGACAGCGCCGCCGCCTTTGCCCGGGACTGCTACACCCTGACCGCACTGGCAAAGCAGTGCACCGTGCCGCCGGAAAAGCTGCACTTTACATGGGATGCCCGCAGCCCGGCAGAAAGCAGCCTGAACACCGGCAGTCTGCTGTATACCGAGGACTATTCGCTGGACCTGAGCGGCGCTGTGCAGCTGGACTGGACAGAGCAGCAGATGGAGCAGCAGACCGAGACCGAGTATCTGCTGGACGCAGAAAATATTCCCGATGGGGAAGAATGAAAAATACCGCCGCACAGCTGTGCGGCGGTATTTTTGCGGTGCGGCTGAAAGGATAAACAAAAAACACCCCGAAGTCCTGAGACTTCGAGGTGTTTGCCTTTGGAGCTGCTATCCAGATTCGAACTGGAGACCTCATCCTTACCAAGGATGCGCTCTACCAACTGAGCTATAGCAGCAAATGGCGACCCGGATCGGGCTCGAACCGACGACCCCCAGCGTGACAGGCTGGTGCTCTAACCAACTGAGCTACCGGGCCATGATCGCTCAAGTTCGTGCGGCGTCTTACCGCGGGAACGTGCTCTATTATATCGAAAAGTCGGCCTGTTGTCAAGCACAAATTTGCAGAAAATGCAATTTTTTGCAGAAGGGGGTAAAGACCCCTTCCGTCTGCTCCCTTTGGTTGCAGCCACCTTCCCCAAGGGGACGGCTTTTGGCGGTGGCGGTAAAGTTTCCAGGCGCGCCAAAGGCCCCATCTTAGAGGGGGCTGTCGAGCGCAGCGAGACTGGGGGAGTTTTACTAAAAACAAAACGCACAAGTTCCGAAGAACCTGTGCGTCATGGCAGGGGTAGTAAGTTTCGAACTCACGGCACGCGGTTTTGGAGACCGCTGCTCTACCAGCTGAGCTATACCCCTATATGCATTCGCTGAATGCTTGATTATTATAGCTGATGCAAAGGGGAATGTCAAGCCTTATTTTTACTTATTTCTCATTTTTTGTGCCGCCGCAGCTGCAGCAGCTCTCCTGCGCGGCGGAATCCGGTGCGGGCAGCTGACTTGCCAGCTGCTCCAGCGTAACGCTGTCGATATACTGGTTGATCACCTCGTCCAGCCCCGCCCAGAACGGCAGGGTGAAGCACTGCTCGGACATGGGGCACTCGTTGGTCACGCTGCCAAGGCACGGAATGGGCGCTACGCTGCCCTCGATGGCGCGCAGGATCTCGCCGGCGGTGTAGTCGGCAGCATCCTTAGTCAGGCGGTAGCCGCCCTGACTGCCCCGCTCGCTCTTGACCAGCCCTACCCGCGCCAGCGGGGTGACGATCTGCTCCAGATATTTCAGGCTCAGGTTCTGCCGCTCGCTGATCTCCTTCAGGCTGACGGTGGTGCCCGGCGCATAGCGCGCCAGCTCCGCCATCAGGCGCAGGGCGTAGCGGCTCTTGGTGGAAAATTTCATGGTCGTCCTCTCCTTGCTGTATTTCATAGTATAGCACGTTACTCGGATTTTGCAAAGGAGAAACCTCTTGTGCAAACAAAAAAGGTCTGTTATCATAGGATGGAACAGAACCTATCTTTGAGGAGTGAGAGTATGACAGAGAAGATCACCGCCGCAGACGCCATCCGTCTGCTGGATTCCGGCAAGGCCGTGGCTGTGGATGTGCGCGAGCCGGACGAATACGCCGTGGGGCACATCCCCGGGGCAAAGCTGCTACCGCTGGGACAGGTCACCGACCGCGCCGCCGAGGTGCTGCCGGACAAAAACGCCCTGTGGCTGGTGTACTGCCGCACCGGACGCCGCAGCGCCGATGCCGTGCAGAAGCTGGAAGCCCTTGGCTACACCGACCTGCGGGACCTCGGCGGCATTTTAAGCTGGCCCTACGAGATCGAAGGCGATTTTGAGGGGCATTTTTAAGGAAAACCATTGAAATGCCCTCCGCTTACGCTCTGGGCATAAATAGCGGAAAATTTATTTTTATTTCGCGTTTGTCGCGGCCTGCGGGCCGCTCCAAACGCATTTTCACAAAAGGGGCTTAGAAAACCGGCGCCCTCCACTCGTGAAAAAGAGCATCTGAAAAGCCCGCAGGCTTTTCAGATGCTCAAATAAAAAATCCAATTCCGCTAAAAATATCCAGAGCGCAGCGGAGGATATTCCAAATCGTCCCGCCAAAAAGCCGCTTATTATAATAAGAAGCGCAAAACCACAACAGAAAGGAAACCATGCCATGTCGTTCCATGCAAAAGAGTTCGCGGGCAGCCACTGCGGCTGCCGTTACCAGCAGGATTACCGCCCTACCTTAGGGCGGGACGGCAAAAAGGAATCCGGCACGCTGGAGGTCATCAAGTTCTACTATGATGGCGCTATCCGCTTTGAGCAGCACTGCTACGGCGAAGCTGCCACCTTTGTGTTCGGCGTGTGGGCGTCCGGCATGGACGAGGACGGTACCCTGCACTGGGTGCTGCCGGACCGCCGCAAAAGCTACTATGACGAAAGCTATCTGCCCAAAAAGCTGGACCGGGTGGACGAAGCCGGAAATCTGTACTTTGACGGCGGCATCTTTCCGTGGAAGCTGGCAGACGACTTTGCCGAGGATAAGCGCTGGGGCTACCCCAAGTGGAAGGTAGCGCTGGGCAAGCTGACCGGAAAGGGCAAAAAAGGTGACTGAATCACGAAAATCCAGTATTCATATTGACATACTAGGGAATGATATGGTATAACTTATCCGTTGAAAGGATTCCGCATCTGCACAGGGCATTCAAGGCTCCTGCAGACGCGTTCAATAAGAAAGGATCATTCCTATGGAAAACATGGAAAAAGTGGTTTATCTGGATAATGCTGCCACCACTCCCTGTGCTCCCGAGGCACTGGAAATGATGGTCAAAGCCCTGAGCGGTGCCTGCGGCAACCCCAGCAGCCATTACAGCATCGGCTACGAGGCAAAGGAATTTGTAGATACCGGCCGCGCACAGGTGGCAAAGGCCATCAATGCAAGTCCGGCTGAGCTCTTCTTTACCAGCTGCGGCTCCGAGGCCGACAACTGGGCGGTGAAGGGCACTGCCTTTACCAAGGCACGCCAGAACAAAAAGCACCTCATCACCAGCGCTTTTGAGCACCATGCCATCATGCACAGCATGGCTGCACTGGAGCGCATGGGCTTTGAAGTGACCTATATCAAGCCCACCGCCGAGGGCTACATCCGTCCCGAGGACGTGGAAGCTGCCATCCGTCCCGACACCGCACTGGTCAGCATCATGATGGCCAACAACGAGATCGGCACCATCCAGCCCATCAAGGAGATCGCCGAGGTCGCTCACAAGCACGGTGTCTGGATGCACACCGATGCCGTGCAGGCTGTGGGTGCCATCCCCGTGGATGTGAAGGAGCTGGGCGTGGATATGCTGTCCATGAGCGCCCACAAGTTCAATGGCCCCAAGGGCATGGGTGCACTGTACTGCCGTAAGGGCGTATGGCCCCAGAACTTGATCGACGGCGGCAGTCAGGAGGCCCGCCACCGTGCAGGCACCGAGAACGTGGCCGGCATTGCTGCCATGGGCAAGGCACTGGAGATCGCCACGGCGCATCTGGATGAGCGCATGGCCCACGAGAGCGAGCTGCGCGATTACGTCATCGACCGCATCCTCAAGAACATCCCGGAAGCCCGCCTGAACGGCGGCCGCAGTCCCCGTCTGCCCAACAATGTGAACATCAGCTTCCCGGGTCTGGAGGGCGAGACCATCCTGCTGGATCTGGATATGCACGGCATCTGCGCCTCCACCGGCTCTGCCTGCAACTCCGACAGTCTGGACCCCAGCCATGTGCTGCTGAGCATCGGCCTGCCGGAAGAGATCGGCCACGGTTCCATGCGGTTTACCTTTGGCCCGCAGAACACCATGGAGGAAGCAAAATATCTGTGTGACGTGCTGGAGGAGGTCATCCCCCGCCGCCGCGCTATGAGTTGTATGTGGCTGCAGGGTCAGAACAAGGCCCGCCAGTTCAGCCTGAAGGGAGAGCAGTAATTATGGCAAGTATGTATAGTGCCAAGGTCATGGAGCATTTCGCAAATCCGCACAACGTAGGTGAGCTGCCCGACGCAAACGGCGTGGGTGAAGTGGGCAACCCCAAGTGCGGCGACATCATGCGGATGTACCTGAAGATCGAGAACAATGTGATCGTGGACGTCAAGTTCCTCACCTTTGGCTGCGGCGCAGCCATTGCCACCAGCAGCATGGCCACCGACCTGATCAAGGGCAAGACCGTGGACGAGGCGCTGAAGCTGACCAACAAGGCCGTTGTGGAGGCTCTGGAAGGTCTGCCCCCGGTCAAGGTGCACTGCTCTGTTCTGGCGGAGCAGGCTGTCAAGGCTGCTCTGTCCGACTACTACCGCCGTCAGGGCATCGACCCGGAACCCATCGTGGGCAAGCTGGAAGAGGATTGTGAGCACTGCGAGAGCTGCGGCCACTGATCCTGACAATATCATAAGCAGCAAAAAGAGGACACCGCTTCGTGCGGCGTCCTCTTTTCTGTTACAGCGCGCTTGCGGCGCTAAGTTTTACAGCTTGCTCAGCTGGGGACCCTGTGCGGTGTCCTTGACAGCCCAGCCCAGCTCGGTCAGCTGTGCGCGGATGGCGTCTGCGGTGGCCCAGTCCTTGGCCTTCTTGGCGGCAGCGCGCTTTTCCACCAGTTCGGTCACCTCGGCGGGAACCTCGTCCTTCTTGCGGTTGTACAGCAGACCCAGCACGCCGGTGATCTCGTCAAAGGCGGCGGCAGCGGTCTCCAGTGCGGCCTTGCTGGAAGCAGCGGACAGGGTGTTGATCTCCTTGACCAGGTCAAACACGGCAGCCAGCGCATCCGGGGTGTTCAGGTCGTCGTCCATGGCGGTGCAGAACTTGGTGCGTGCCTCGGCGGCCTTTTCCTTCAAAGTCTCGTCGGTGCCGAAGTCGGTCTTGCTCAGGGCAAAGTCCAGATTCTCGCGGCAGGTGTACAGGCGCTCCAGACTGTTCTTGCAGCTTTCGATGAGGTCCACGGTGTAGTTCAGGGGCATCCGGTAGCCGGCGGTCAACATGAAATAGCGGATGGGCTCGTAGCCGTAGAGGTTTGCCACATCCCGCACGGTAAAGAAGTTGTGCAGGCTCTTGGACATTTTCTGGTTGTCCACATTGATGAAACCGTTGTGCATCCAGTAGCGGGCAAACTCGCAGCCGTTGGCGCACTCGCTCTGGGCGATCTCGTTTTCGTGGTGGGGGAAGATCAGATCCTGACCGCCGCAATGCAGGTCGATGGTCTTGCCCAGATGGGTGCGGCTCATGGCGCTGCACTCGATGTGCCAGCCCGGGCGGCCCATGCCGTAGGGGCTTTCCCATGCGGGCTCACCGGGCTTTGCGGCCTTCCAGACGGCAAAGTCGGCGGGGTCCTCCTTCAGGTCGTCCTCCATGCGGCTGCGCAGCTCGCGGTTGCCGCTTTCCAGATCGTCCAGATTCAGGTGGCTCAGCTTGCCGTAGCCGGGGTCGCTCTTCACCCGGAAATACACATCGCCGTTCTTGGCAACGTAGGCGTGGCCGGAGTCGATCAGATCCTTGACGATATCCAAAATCTGGGGGATATGCTCGGTAGCGCGGGGCTGTACGGTGGGCTTTTCGCAGTTCAGCCCGGCGGCATCCTTCAGGTACTCGGCCTCAAAGCGCTGTGCCACCTCCTTCATGGAGGTGCCCTCTTCCTGTCCCTTCTTAATGAGCTTATCATCGATATCGGTGATGTTGGAAACGTAGATCACCTTGTTGCCCCGGTATTCCAGATAGCGGCGCAGGGTGTCGAACACGATCAGCGGGCGTGCGTTGCCGATGTGGATATAGTTGTACACGGTGGGGCCGCAGACGTAGATGCGGTACTCGCCGGGCACCTGCGGCACAAATTCTTCCTTCTGTCGGGTCAGGGTGTTGAAGATCTGCATGGTCAATTCTCCTTTTTGTTCCAAACAGAAGCCGCAAAACAAAACGCCCCCGGAGCGGTGCACGCAGCACAGCTCCGAAGGCGGTTTTAAAATCAAAATCGCGGTTCCACTTCTGTTTGTCGCTCAAAGCCGGTAACGGCGGCGCACCGCACGGCGATACTTCCCCACGGGGTTCCCGCCGCGTGCTGTCCGGGCGCACTTTGCGCGGCGGTCTGCAAACAGGCTTCCAGCCAGTGGCCTGTTCTCTCTGCGCAGACGATGTGCGGCGCTACTCTGCCCGGATAAACGCATTTATCCTTTTACCCCTTTATTATAGCGGTGCGGTGCAGGGAAGTCAAGGAGGAACGAAGAACCGGGAGGGGCTGTAAAGGCAAACGGCATCGCAAGATTTTTCCGCAGCGCCGCGCTTCCGAAGGAAGCAGCGCTGCAAATGTCGCTTGCCGCTGCAACCCTTCCCGTGAAAATGGACTCTCGGAGCGTCCGCAGACGCTCCGAGAGTCCGAAATCATAGATATTCTTTCCGCTGAACTTGCGCAGAGCGAAGCGGAGCGCAATTAAAATCGTCTTTCTTTAACCGGGATACCGGCTCACTTCCAGCAGTTCTTCTGCCCGCTTTACCTGCTCTGCCGTGGGCGGTACTGCGTCCGGCAGTGGATAGGGGATGCCCAGCTTCTGCCACTTGAACAGCCCCAAGGTGTGGTAGGGCAGCACCTCCACCCGCTGCACGGTTTTCAGGCTGCGGATAAAGTCTGCTGTTTTGCGCAGACCCTCCTCGTCATCGGTCAGACCGGGCACGAGGACGTGCCGCACCCACAGCGGGATGCCGAGGTCGGAGATGCGGCGCGCCATGGCAAGAATGTTGGCGTTGTCCTTGCCGGTGAGCTGCCGGTGGCGCTCCGGGTCGATCTCCTTGAGGTCAAGGATCACCAGATTGGTGTTAGCCATCAGACGGTCGAATGCCGCCAGATACGCCGGGTCGTCCGGGCGGAAAGGCTGCCCGGCGGTGTCCAGCGCCGTGTGCACGCCCTTGGCGCGTGCCAGCGTGAAGAACTCGGTCAAAAAGTCCAGCTGCCGCAGCGGCTCGCCGCCGCTGACCGTGATGCCGCCCTTTTTGCCCCAGTAGTTGCGGTAGCGGTATACCCGCTGGAACAGCGCTTCTGCCGTCCACTCCTCGCCGCCCTCTGCCCATGTTTCGGGGTTGTGGCAGTACTTGCACCGCAAGGCACACCCCTGCAAAAACACCACAAAGCGCACGCCGGGGCCGTCCACCGAGCCGAAGGATTCCAGCGAGTGGACGTACCCAAGGGTCTTACAGGACGCCATGGCAGGTGCGGGCCAGCACGTCCAGCTGCTGCTCACGGGTCAGGTCGATGAACTTGACGGCGTAGCCGGAAACGCGGATGGTGAAGTTGGCGTACTCTTCCTTCTCGGGGTGCTCCATGGCGTCCAGCAGCTTCTCCTTGCCAAAGACGTTCACGTTCAGGTGGTGTGCGCCCTGATCAAAGTAGCCGTCCAGCACCTGCACCAGATTCTCCACGCGCTCGCCCTCGCTGTGACCCAGTGCCTCGGGGTTGATGGTCTGGGTGTTGGAGATGCCGTCCAGCGCCCAGTGGTAGGGCAGCTTTGCCACCGAGTTCAACGAAGCCAGCAGGCCGTTCTGCTCTGCGCCGTAGCTGGGGGTAGCGCCGGGTGCAAACGGGGTGAAGGCGGCGCGGCCATCCGGCAGAGCACCGGTGTACTTGCCGTACACCACGTTGGAGGTGATGGTCAGGATGGAGGTGGTAGCCTCGGAGTTGCGGTAGGTGTGGCGCTTCTTGATCATCTCAAGGAAGGTCTTGAGCAGCCACACGCCGATCTCGTCGGCGCGGTCGTCATCGTTGCCGTACTTGGGGAAGTCGCCCTCGGTCTCAAAGCCGGTGGCAAGGCCGTTTTCATCACGCACCACCTTCACCTTGGCGTACTTGATGGCGCTCAGGGAGTCGATGACGTGGGAGAAGCCTGCAATGCCGGTGGCAAAGGTGCGGCGCACATCGGTGTCGATGAGTGCCATCTCGGCTTCCTCGTAGTAATACTTGTCGTGCATATACTGGATGAGGTTCAGCACGTTGACGTACAGCCCTGCCAGCCAGTCCAACATCTGCACATACTTGGGCAGCACCTCGTCATAGGTCAGGTACTCGCTGGTGATGGGGGCGTAGTTGGGGCCGCACTGCTCGTGGCTCTTCTCGTCCACACCGCCGTTGATGGCGTACAGCAGGCACTTGGCAAGGTTGGCGCGTGCGCCGAAGAACTGCATCTCCTTGCCGGTCTGGGTGGCAGACACACAGCAGCAGATGGAGTAATCGTCGCCCCAGACGGGCTTCATCACGTCATCGTTCTCGTACTGGACGCTGCTGGTGTTGACAGATACCTTGGAGGCGTACTTTTTAAAGGCCTCGGGCAGGGCAGAGGAGTACAGCACGGTCAGGTTGGGCTCCGGTGCGGGGCCCATGTTTTCCAGCGTGTGCAGGAAGCGGTAGCAGTTCTTGGTGACCATGCTGCGGCCGTCCATGCCGATGCCGCCCACTTCCAGCGTCGCCCACACGGGGTCGCCGGAGAACAGCTGGTTGTAGCTGGGGATGCGGGCGAACTTGACCATGCGGAACTTCATAACCATGTGGTCGATGAGCTCCTGTGCCTGACTTTCGGTCAGGATGCCCTTGTCCAGATCGCGCTGGATATAAATGTCAAGGAAGGTGGAGATGCGGCCCACGCTCATGGCGGCGCCGTTCTGGGTCTTGATGGCGGCCAGATAGCCGAAGTACAGCCACTGGCAGGCTTCCTTGGCGTCCTTGGCGGGCTGGGAGATGTCGTAGCCGTAGGCTTCGGCCATCTTCTTCATGCCCTTCAGGGCGCTGATCTGGCGGGCGATCTCCTCGCGCAGACGGATGACGTCATCGGTCATGGTGCCATCGCCGCAGTTGGCAAGATCCTCCTGCTTGAACTGGATCAGGGCGTCGATGCCGTACAGGGCAACGCGGCGGTAGTCGCCCACGATGCGGCCGCGGCCATAGGTGTCCGGCAGACCGGTGATGATGTGGGTGTGGCGTGCCTTCTTCATCTCGGGGGTGTAGGCATCGAATACGGCCTGATTGTGGGTGCGGGTGTAGTCGGTAAAGATCTTGTGCAGCTCGGCAGAGGGCTGGTAGCCGTAGGTGGTGCAGGCCTGCTCTGCCATCTTGATGCCGCCGTAGGGCATAAAGGCGCGCTTGAGGGGCTTGTCGGTCTGTAAGCCAACGATCTGCTCCAGATCCTTCAGATTTTCGTCAATATAGCCGGGGCCGTAGGAGGTCAGGCTGCTGACCACCTCGGTCTCCATATCCAGCACGCCGCCCTTGGCGCGCTCGGCCTTCTGCAGCTGCTGCAAAGCACCCCAAAGCTTATCGGTAGCCTCGGTGGGGCCTGCCAGAAAGCTTTCGTCGCCGTTATAGGGGGTGTAGTTTTTCTGGATGAAGTCACGCACATTGACCTCTTCCTTCCAGATGCGGCCTTCAAAGCCTTCCCACTGTTCAAACTGGATCATTGGAACCTCCTTGCTCCATTACGCAGTTAGCGTTTTCTAACTAATGAGCCTTTGAAAAACCGCTCGGTCTGGGCGGTTTTCTGGGGGCGAAACGGTCTTGCGCTGCCGGCAGCGGCAGCCCTTACTACAAGGTGTAGACAAAAATAAAAACCTGCCCACAAAATCTTGCGTTACTATAATAGCAAGAACCGTTTTAAAAAGCAATAGAAAACAAGTGGGTTTTCTTCCAGCGGAAAGGCTATTCTTTGGGCAGAATGTAGAAAAACCGCCGAAACCCCGGCGGTGCACACAATTTGCGAAAAAATTTGCAAATTAAGGGTTGACAAGACTAACTGACTGTGGTATTCTGTTCTCGCAGCGGTGGTTAGCTAATTCTAACCACGTTGCACCAGAAAAAAAGGAGCGTCTGCAAGCGCTCCGCTCCATTCCTCCATTCCTTTCTCTTTTCTACGGGAAGCGGCAGCATGGTTTGCTCTGCAGCTTCCGGCGCGGCACCGGCTGTGTTTGGTACCACAGCCGACGCAAAGAAAACAAAAACGGGACGTGCAGCTTGACCACCTGCACGCCCCGATTTTTGTTTTTGTGAAGAAACGCCTGTGGGCGTTTCTGAATCTGGCTTTCACAGAGGAGAGCGCAGGGAAAAGGACAAATATGCCATCTGCCTTTACGACCCCACCCGTGAAAAGGCAGTTCGGGAAAATCCGCAGATTTTCCCGAATTGCAAATTATAAAATATTCTTTCCGCTGAATATGCCCAGAGCGCAACGACGACGACCGCCGCCAGCGGCGGAAACAGGGAGGAGTTGTTGGGGCAGCGGCCAGCAAGACGCGAGTGCCGCCCAAGGCACGATGCGGATGCTGGGTGCCGCAACCCGATAAGCGGAGGGCATTTAAAATCGTTTTTACTGCCCCATCCCCGCCAGCTGTTCATACAGCTGCGCTGCGCCGCCGCCGGGGTATTTTACGCTGACATAGGCGCTGTTCAGGATGCACACACCGTCAGAATACACCGTCAGCAGAAACTTCTGGTTTTCGGCATCGTCATAAAAGCTGACGGTGACCGACTGCACCGGGAAGGTATCGTGGGTGTAGGCAGAATAGTTCTGGTTCAGTTTTTTGCAGCAGGAGACGGTGGAAAGCAATTCTGCCGTTTGTTGGAACGCTTCGCTGTCCATGGAGAGGAGGTGATAGTCCATGTCGTTTGTGCTGCCAAAATGCGCCACTTCCTCGGTGCGGAGCGTGCCCTGCGAGCTGGCGCGTACCAGTGCTTTCAGGTCGATGGGATGGTATAGCACCGCAAAAGCTGCCAGTGCAAACAGGATAAAAAATAAAGCGGTGCGGGGAATGTGAAAGCTTTTCATCTGCTCACCCCTCCTTTGGCGGCTCCATTTGCGCCAGATGCCGCTGGGCGATGAAAAAGCCCACGGCGCTGGCGGCAAATACCACATAATAGCTGGCGATGCGGTAGAGCATCAGCGCGCTCATCACCTCGCCCCGTTCCAGAAAGCTGCCGAACACCAGCAGAAAGGCCGTTTCGATCGAGCCCATCCCGGCTACGTTGGGCAGGGCGTTGGAAACGAAGAGCATCAGGCTGGTGAGCAGCTGCACCTGCCAGAAGCCCAGCGGGGAAAGCCCCATGAACCGGATGCACAGGTAGGGCAGGCAGAACAGCCCGAACAGCTTGAGCGCCTGCAGGGCAAAAATTTTCAGGCAGCGGGGCTTATCTGCCAGCAGTCGGCGGCTCTCGGTGCTTAGCACTTCCAGCTGCTCCAGCCAGTCGGCGCGGCGCTGCTGCCACTTTTCGGTCTTGGGCAGAAAGCCCAGCAGCCAGCGGGCGAGGTTCTGCACCAGCGGCGAGACGCACAGCAGCACCAGCGCCACGATAATTACCGCTACCACAGCGTATGCCATGGGCAGGTAGCGCATGACACCGGTGGTGTTGGCTGCAAGCCAGCGGCGCTGCAACAGCAGCATCACGGTGGCGTACAAAAGCACCGTGCTTTTGTGGAAAACGTATTCCAACGTCATCAGGCCTGCGCCGGGGCCCAGCGGCAGCCCGGCTCTGTGCAGGTAGTACAGCTGCACCGGCACCGCACCGGCACCCAGCGTGACCACGTTGCCAAAGGTGCCGCACCAGCCTACATCCAGCCCCTGCCGCAGGGTGAACTGCGGCAGACGGCTGCGCACGATGACCCACGCCACGCACCCTTCCAGCAGGGGGTAGCTGACGCCGACCGCCAGAACCGCCAGCACCTGCCACACCGACAGCTGCGCCAGCGCCGTGGTGATCTCGGCCCAGTGATCCTTAAAAGTGAACACGATGATGCAGGTAAGTGCCAGCAGCACCAGCAGAGAGATCACGGTCTTTTTGCGGGAGGGCTGCTGCGCGGCGGCTTGGCTCATGGAAACAAAACTCCTTTCATAACTGGAAATTCTGGAATCAGTATAGCACATCTCCCGCCGCCCTTTGTGAACGGAAGCGGAACTTTGTTGGGCAATTTGGGGGATTTGATAAAAAGGAAAGACCCGGCTGCGGCATGAAAAAAAGGATCGCTGTACCCATAAGGTGCAGCGATCCTTTTTGTTTTTTTTTTATGTACTTCTCAGTCCAGATCGGCGGCTTCCAGCACGGTGACACCTTCGTTTTCAAAGGTCTTGCGGAGAATATCGGCCAGACCCGGGTGGGGTGCCTTGTTGTGGATGCACAGGATGATCTTTCCGTTCAGGCTGGCGGCTTCCACGCCCACGGATGCGCCATCCGGCGGCACCCAGACACCAAAATCCGTGGTGTACTGTGCCAACTCCGGGGTGGCGGGCATCAGCGGATTGCCCAGATAGCTGAGCCAGAAATCCGAAATGGTGCCACCAATGTACTCGCCCATCTGGAACACCCGCTGCTTGATGCGCAGGGGGGCTTTTTGCTGATTCACCTTGTACACCCAGCCCATCTGCTCGGTCATGCGGCGGCGCTTGGACTGCGGCTGCAAGTCCCGCTTGATGTCTGCATCTACGTCAGATATAAAATCCGCAAGGCGGGTCTGAGCTTGCAGCTGCACCGTATGCTCAAAGCTGCATACACAGTTGTACAGCGCATTCGGCACACCAGCCACATCGCGGGTATCGGAGGAGTAGGAATACTGGATCTTCTCCTTGCCCAGATACTCCCGCATGGCCATGCACAGCAGACCCATCAGGGCGCTTACCGGCTTTGCGTTGTTTGCCAGTGCTTTTTCCACAAGGCTCTGCTTGCTCAGGCACACCCGGGTGCGGCGCAGCGTACCCTCGTAGGTCTGCACCACGTCCCGCTGGATGGCGTCGCTCCCGCCCTCCACGGGCGGGTGCTCTGCCAGCATGGCATCCATATCATAGGGCGGGTCGCACACGATCTGCTGCACCGCAAAGGCAGTGCCGTAACGCAGGTTGCAGTACTGCTCCAGAATGCTGGTGAACAGGGGCGATACCCCGTGGCCGTCCAGTAGGAAGTGGTGCCAGTCAAAATAGACGGTATCCCCTTCGCAGCTGACGCAGAACAGGTAGCCGTTCGTCTGTTCCGGGATATTGCGCATGGTGCTGCCGTGGTACACAAGGCAGGGCTCAGTGTTGGGCTCCAGCCACATCTCCCGCTTTTCCTGCACCAGACGCTGGGTATAATAAGGCGCACTTGCCAAGGCCGTTGTCAGTGCCCGCTGCAAAAGGGTGAGATCCACCGCATCCCGCAGCGAGAACTGGTACCGGCACTGGACTTTTTCCCGACGGAAAAAATACATAACACCCTGAAAGTTATATTCCGTCGAGCGCTGTTGTGTTTCCATTGGTTTTACCCCACGTTTGCTGCCAGATAATCCACCAGATCACCCATGGTGACAAAGTTGCGCAGCTCCTTTTCCGGGATGCGCAGACCAAAGGTCTCCTCAAGATCTGCCACAATGGTCAGGATCTCCATAGAGGACAGATCCAGATCGTCCATCAGGACGCTGCTTTCGGTCACATCCTCCGGTGATACCTCTGCGACATCCTCCAGAATAGCCGTGATCTGAGAAATGATTTCTGCACGTTCCATCGTATTATGCTTCCTTTCTGTTGCGTTTTACTTGCGTACCAGCTTGCCCGTAGCGTTGCGGGGCAGCGGTGTTTCGCTGAACTCCACCACGCCGATGCGCTTGTACAGGGGGACAGTACGGTTCATCTGGGTAACAAAGTCCCGCACGGTCTGCTGGTGCTCCTTTTCACAGTATACCACAACACCTATCTTTTTGCCCAGTTCTTTTACGATACATTCCTGTACGACGGGACATTTTTCTACCATGCCCTCCAGCTCCTCGGGGCTGATGTTCTCGCCGCTGTCCAGAATGATCAGGTTCTTCTTGCGGCCGATGATGTAGTAGTAGCCGTCCTCGTCCACCCGGGCAAGGTCGCCGGTATGCACCCAGCCGTCCTTGTCGATGACCTCTGCGGTGCCCTCCGGGTCCTTATAGTAGCCCATCATCACGCAGTCGCCGCGCATACACAGCTCTCCGTCCGGCTCGATCTTGTAGTCCATGTACTCGCTGCCCTGACCCACGGCGCCAATGTGCTTTTCGTCCTGTGCAAAGTTGATGATACCGGCGGCGCAGGTCTCGGTAGCACCGTAGCACTGGATGACGAACATCCCGTTGTGCACCATATCCAGCAGCACCTGCGGGTCAAACATGGCAGAGGAGCCGATGGGCACCCACAGATCGCCCAGACGGTCACGGTGTCCGCGCATCACATCCTTGTGCAGGGAGTTCATGATCATCGGCACCACAGACATGATCTGGCTGGGCATCTTCTGGATATCGCGGTAGAAGTCGCGGATATCGCTGCCCAGATTCAGCGGCCAGCCCATGACGGTGGTGGAGAACAGGTCGATGAAAGCACCCAGATGGAACATGGGCAGCACCATGTAGTGGCCGGGCAGGGGCTTTGTCAGATCGATCTTGTCTGCCAGCTGTGCGGAGATGGCCCACAGCACCTGACCTGCGCTGAACAGGTTGCGCTCGCTCATCATAACGCCCTTGCTCAGGCCGGTGGTACCGGAGGTGAACATCAGCACCATCAGGTCGTCGTGACCGATGGGGTGCAGCTCTGCCGCCGGCTCATAGCGGCGGAACTCGTCCATGGGATGCAGCAGACTGCCGTAGGCAGCCTCCAGCTGCTCCTTGCTGCCGTAGTCCTCGCCGTCGGTCAGGATGGCGGCGGGCTCCACCAGCTCCAGCTCGTGGGACATCTCTGCCCAGCTCTTGCGCTGGTTCATCGGCACCAGCACGCAGCCTGCCATGATCGCGCCGAAGGTGTTTACCACATACTCGTAGCTGTTCTTGCTCAGCAGGCAGACCTTTTTGCCCTTCGCGTCCGGGATGGTGCTCTGCAGATAGGTGACCGTCCGGCGGACATCCTGTGCCAGCTCCTTAAAAAGGACGGTGGTCACCATGTCGGTCTCCTCGGTGTAGTAACGGAAGGCCACGCGCTCGGGAAATTCCTTTTCCATGCCCTGCGTAATGGCATCGTACATCGTGCTCACGAATTTTTCCATTGTAGATTCCATCCTGTTTTGTTCTGTTTGTTTTATACTCAGCGTACCAGCTTGCCCGTAGCATTGCGGGGCAGCGGCTCTGCACTGAACTCCACCACACCGATGCGCTTATACAGCGGCAGGGTACGGTTCATCTCGGTAATATGATCCTGCACAGTCTGCTGCTTGTCCTGCGGGCAGTACACCACAGCGCCGATCTTTTTGCCCATTTCCTTCACGACGCATTCCTGCACGGCGGAGCATTTTTCCACAAGATCCTCCAGCTCCTCAGGGCTGATGTTCTCGCCGCTGTCCAGAATGATCAGGTTCTTCTTGCGGCCAGTCAGGTACATATAGCTGTCCTCTTCCAGCCGGGCGATGTCGCCGGTGTGGAACCAGCCGTCCTTGTCGATGACCTCAGCCGTGGCCTCGGGGTCCTTATAGTAGCCCAGCATGATGGGGGTGCCGCGCATACACAGCTCGCCATCGTCCAGCTTATACTCGCAGCTGTTGTCCACATGGCCCACGCTGGTCAGGTGCTTTTCCTCCTGGGAGGAGTTCCAAGCACCATCGCCGCAGGTCTCGGTCAGGCCGTACATCTGGGCAATAAAAAAGCCCTTGTCCATCAGGTCCTTGAGCATCTTGGGGTCGAACATGGCTGCGCCGCAGGTCAGGACGCACAGGCCATTCAGGCGGTCGCGGCGGCCCTTCATCACATCCTTATACAGGCTCTTCAGCAGCACCGGCACCACAGCCATCACCTCGCTGTGCATCGCGCCGATATCGCGGTAGAAATACTTGAGGTCGTTGCACAGGTTGATGCAGTGGCCGGTAATGCTCCAGGATACCAGGCTGGTCATGGCCGAGATGTGGAACATGGGCAGCGCGGACAGCGAGCAGAACTTATCGGTGTCCCAGCCGGTCGCCTTGCGCACATCATCAAACGGATCCAGGAAGGCGGGCATGGCCGCAAACAGGTTCTTCTGGCTCAGCATAACGCCCTTGCTGCGGCCGGTGGTGCCGGAGGTAAACATGATAAAGGCCATCGCGGCAAGATCTTCCACTTCCTTTACATCCTGTGCGGGGGCAAAGGCGGTAAAGGCATCCATCGGCTCCAGCTTTGCACTGTAGGCATCCGCCAGAGCAGGCTCCCACTGCAGATACTCACCGTCCTGCAGCACACAGACCGGCTCCACCAGATCCAGCTCGTACTGGATCTCGTCCCAGTTCTTGCCCATATTCAGCGGCACTGCCACACCGCCCGCCAGCACGGTGCCGTACATACAGATGATGTAGTGGTAACTGTTGCGGGCCAGGATCGCGACCCGCTGCCCCTTGACATCCCCTGCCTTACTGCGCAGGAAGCTGACGAACCTGCGCAGATCCTGGGCATACTGGCGGTAGTACACCTCCGTTACGCCCTGTTTTGTCTCGTCATAATACCGGATCGCCACGTGGTCCGCATAGATCGTTTCCATATTACAAAGTGACTGATACAGCGATGTGACCATAATTTTACCCTCCCGAAGCATTTTGTCCTGCCCAGCGTCCGGCTCCGTCCTTCGGGGCGCAGCCCGGGCGCTCAACTGTGCCCAGTATACAATATTTTCCAGCGCAATGCAATACTTCTGCAACATTTAATTTCTTATCTTGACAAGTTTTTGTTGCGTATCTTTTGGCGCAGTCTGGCCAAATTCTACCTTTCGTTGCAATCCGCCGGTTCCTGTGCTACAATTTTTAGCGCAAAATACCAGTTCCGGTATGGCGCGGACTGCAAAACAAAATTGACAGTCTCCCCAAAAAGCATTATACTAGCCATATATCATGGCAATGCTGCATAAAAACTGATCATTTGCGCCGTATCCGGCTTTTTCTCGAGGGGGGTATCTGCCCGGCGCAGGGAAGGAATCTTTCATGGAAACAACCAAGCCCCGCACTGTCAGCTCCATCGGGATGTTTGATATGCTCAAGGGCGCAGGGATGCTGTCCATCGTGCTGGGGCATACCGTAGAGCTTTATCCGCTCCAGCTGTCGAACGGCCTGTCACTGACCGCCTTTTTTTGCTTTATCTACCGCGAAACGCTGATGGCAGCCTTTTTTATTGCCAGCGGCTACGGCTTCCGCAAGCGCTCTATCCACAAATGCATCCACCAGCAGCTCAAAAGTCTGCTCAAGCCCTTTTGCTATACTGCGGTGTTCACCACAGTGCTGCATTTTATCATTCATTATAAGACCTTTCACTACCTGCCCGGCTCGCTGACCGAGAGCATCAAGGTGGCGGGCGGCTTTCTGCTGGGTCTGCCCCATACGGCCACCTACTTTGGGCAGGAGTTCTTTTCCTGCGGGCCCATGTGGTATCTGCTGGCGCTGCTGGTGGGCTGGATCCTGCTGGACGTCATCCTGAACATCTTCCCGGAGCGGTACGTTTCGTGGGCAGTGGGCGGTGCCGCCCTGCTGGGCTGGGGCACCAGCCTTGCGTGGGAGCTGCCTTTCTGCCTGATCCAGGGCGCGGTGATCACGCCGTACCTGTACCTTGGTTACCTTGCCAAGCGGCAGCACTGGCTGGATCAGCCCTTGTCCCGCCGGATGTCCTGCATCCTGTGGGCAGCTGTTCTGCTGATCCCGGTGGCTGCCTTTGCCACCGGCAGCACCGACTGCGTTTCCATGGCAGAGTGGACCTTAGGCCCCATCAGCATCCTGCTGGACGGCCTTGCCGGCCTGCTGTTCGTCCGGCTGTTTCTGCGGCTGAACCGGCACCGGAACGCGCTGGTGAGCTTTTTTGAGGCCATCGGACGCCGCTCTTTGTATATCTTCTGCATACATACCGTGGAGCTTACCGCCATTCCGTGGTATCTGCTTGCGGCAAAATACGCCGACCGCCCGTTTGTGGGCATCGGGCTGGAATATGCCTTTTCTTTGGGCTCCATCTGGCTGGTCTGTGCCCTGCTGCAGCGGCGGCGGGAGCTGATCATCCGGCTGTTCCCCGCCCGGCGGCACACCCCGCAGGTGCACTACACTGCGCGGCACTGATCTTTCGGAAGCTGCTTGCAATGCTTATGCAAACGGCTTTTCAGCACATTGCGGCTGCGGCGGCGCAGCTGAGCTTATAGGATAAGGAAGAGGAGGATCCCGTTATGAACCATGAACTCCCCGCGACCCCTGCTGCCCTGCAGGCGCATATTGCAGAGCTGGAGCAGCAGCTCAGGCTCTCGGACGAGGGTGTTTCCCAGCTGGCACAGCGGTGTCTGGAGCTGGAGCAGCAGCTGCTGGTCTGCCAGACCGAGCTTGCCAAGCACAGCACGGAGACGGATAACTTTACCCTCACCCTGCCGCAGCTGTTCTACGACACCGGCAGCGGCTTTTCGCCCCGGGAATGCCTGATCGCAGCCGAGGACGCCCACAACGAGCTGACCCATGAGGTGTCGGTTACCTTTGTTCTGCCGGAGGACGCCCGCGCTGTCCGGCTGGATCCCGGCGAGCTGGCCTGCTGCATCACCGACCTTGCCATTTCGGACGAGCGCATCAGCTTTCAGTCGGTCAACGGCCTTATGCTGCAGGAGGACTGCCTGCTGTTTTTGGATGTGGACCCGAACCTTTCGCTGCATTGCACCACCGGCTTTAGCGCCGGCATGAAGTTTGCGGTAAACTACCACTACTACCCGCTGGGGCGTTTTCTGCACGAGCAGCCCGGCAAATCTCTGCTGCGGGCACTGAACGAGCTGAAGCTGAAGAATGCTGCCGCCGCGCAGGAGGCTGATGAGATGCTGCAGGCCAGCCGCGCCGAATGTATGCGGCTGAACCAGCAGCTGCTGACTTTGCAGGGCATCCAGCACGAATATCAGGTCTCGCTGGAAACGATACGCGCCAGCAGCAGCTGGCGGCTGACCGCTCCGCTGCGCAGACTGCTGACCCTGCTGCGCGGCCACTGAGCCCGCCCGATATTCTGCCCGGAGGAGTTGGATCGATGTACACCAGTTACAGTAACCTGCAGCGCAAGCAATTGTCCAAGCAGGCCTATACCGATACCCAGAGCACCTATCTTCTGGTCTATGCGCCGGGGCGTCACAAGGCGCTGGAAACGGCGCTGCAAAACCAGCTGCACCGCAAGTTCCGTCTGGTGACTGCGCTGGAGGGCGAGCTGACCCCCGATGTGGCAGGGGTGCTGCTGGTGAGCGAGGATGTGGAATGCATCCCTACCGCCCTGACCTATTTTGCCGCTGCCCTGCGGGAGGGTGCAGACCTTGCAGTCTGCGATGCCTCCTTTGGCTTTGACGGCTCTACCGCCCTGTACCTGAGCACCCGGCACCTGCCCGGCAGCAGCTGCGCCATAGTGTCCCGGGCACTGCTGGACAAGGTGCGCGCCGCCGCCCGGGGCAGGGACAGCGTTACCGAGCTGCTGCGCCTGTCCCACGCCATGGCGCAGCACGGCTGCTGCATCCCGCAGGCGCTGCTGCACTTCCGCCGGGAGCTGTGCGCCGAGGACGTATTCTCCGCCAAGGGACGCCGCGCGCTGATCCTGAGCCACGAGCTGACCATGACCGGCGCGCCCATCGTGCTGGTAAGCGCCGTGCCGGTGCTGCGCAGCCTTGGCTTTGAGGTAGTAGTGCTGGGCCCTGCGGACGAGGGCCCGCTGCAGCTGTTTCTGGACGCCGGTGCCGCCGTGGTCACCCGCCCGGACTGCGTTACTTCCAGCGCCCTGTGGGGGCTGGCCACCAGCGCAGACCTTGTGCTGGCCAACACGGTGGTGGAAGCGCCGGTGGTGAACACCCTGAACGGCTCCTTTGTACCAGTGCTGTGGTGGCTGCACGATGCCTTTGCGGGCTACCCCTTCATCTCTCACAGCATCCCCAAGGCGCTGGGCAAAAATATCCATGTCTGCGCCGTAGGCTCCCACGCCACCGCCGCCATGCACTCCGTCCGGCCGGATTTTGACATCGAGCAATTGATCTACGGCTTGCCGGACTACGCAGCCGAGCAGTTCCCCCGCTATGACATCAGCTTTGCCGGGGGACGCACCCTCTTTGTAACGGTCGGCTCGCTGGAGCCCCGCAAGGGCCCGGATATCTTCTGCAATGCCATCCGGCTGCTGCCCTCTGCGGTGCGGGAAAAAGCCGCCTTCCTCTTTGTGGGCAAAGCCGCCGACAAGGGAATGTACAATGCCGTGGACAGTCTGGTGCGGGATTACCCACAGACGGTGTTCTACCGCAAGCGGCTGGAGCGCCCGGAGGTGAAATCCCTGATGGAGCAGTGCAATTGCGTGGTGTGCGCTTCCCGCGATGATCCCATGCCTACCTTTGTCACCGAGGGTCTGATCTTCGGCAAGCCCTCCATCGTGTCGGAGCACACCGGCACGGCGGGACTTGTGACCGAGGGCGTGGACGGCTTTTTGTACAAGGACGACGACCCGCAGCAGCTGGCCGACAAGCTGGCTTGGGCGATCGAGCACCCGGAGATGCTGGCTGCCATGCACGATGACTGCCGCCGGCTGTATGAGCAGCAGTTCTCCAACGAGTCCTATGTAGCCACCCTGACAAGGCTTGTAAAAGAGCTGACGGACGGCGAATGAGATAGCAAAAACAAAAGACCGGAGCTGTAAAGCCCTTTCAGGGCTTGATACAGCTCCGGTCTTTTTGCTGGGTCTTGTGCGCCCCTTTGTGTTAAGGTGTATCTGAAAACAAAGAAAATGACGAATATTTCGCAAACACAAGCGGGATTTAAGGCAAATAGCCGCAGGAATCCTTTGTGGATTTCAAGGCTATTTAACGCAAAATCCAGCTGTGCTTGTAGAAATAGACTAAATTTTCGACTTTTCAGATACACCCTAAGCAGCGGGGGAGGTGCAGGCTCAGTTCTGCTTGCCGGTTTCGGCCTTCATGGCGTTGTAGCCGATGAGCACGGTCCAGACGTAGGCGCAGGTCTTGGGGATCATCAGCATCCCGATCAGGGGGTTGACGTCTGCCCACAGCACCACGGGGATATAGAAGCCGAAGCTCAGCACGATGGTCAGCCACATCCAGCGGAAAGCCTTATCGTTGTTCTGTTTGGCGCTGCGGTAGAACAGCACGATGATCAGCAGACCCAGCAGGGCAAAGGGCACATTGCGCAGGATGCCCCATGCCAGCGGGGTGTGGTTGGTGAGCCACTGGTTCTGCGGCATCATGCACAGCACGATGCGCACAGCGGACAGGGCGTACACAGCGGCGGTCACGTTCTTCTGCCCTTCGATCTGGTAGCGCTTGCGCCAGACGTAGTACAGCAGCACATAGAACACGGTCATGGTCACAGAGGTGATCCACTTGCCCAGACCCAGCGGCACGGCGTAGCTTTCCAGACCAGTGGTGCACAGTGCCAGTGCGCGGGGCACCAGATGGAAAGAATCGCCCGCGCCCAGCACAACGGCCATCAGGCCGAACAGGCGGAACTGGGTGCCAGCCTTGCTGCCGCGGATCATGCGGATGCCCACCGTAAGCACGGTGACCAGATAGAAGATGTCGAAAACGGTCTCAATGATTGCTCTCATACGTTTATCTCCTTTGTTTGTTTTAGATCGCAGGTTTTGTTTTTGATTTTTATAGCGAACCGGCGCGGCAGAGCCGTACCGGAGGCATCGTGGGGAAAAGGACTTGCAGTAGTATGGTCTGCGGAGCGCTGAAACCAAAATGAACTATGTTCATATTCGGGCTTAAAAACATCCCACAAAGATTGTGGGATGTTTTTTGCTTAATAAATGGTTCTGCGCACGATCTCCAGCACCGCAGAAGGGTCGAAGCTCTGCTGCACCACCGCAGACAGCATCAGGGAGAACAGGATGCCCGCAAACTGCTCCGGGGTGAACTGCTCGGTAAAGGCGTCAGGACGGACCTTGGCATCGTGGCGCAGCACGCTGCACAAAGCGTCCAGAATGTGCTGCCATGTCTGCCGCATCTGCTGCTTGCCGCCGGCAGTGTCCTGCTGCACAAAGCCCAGCGCGTGGTGGGTGAAGAAGCCGGGATATTGCTGGCAGCCGTATTCCATCTGCCGGTACATCCACCGGATGCAGGACAGGGTGTCCTGAAACACGGCTTCGTCCTCCGGGTGGCGGAAGATGTCGTTCCAGATGCTTTCCACTGCCGCGCTTACCAGCTCGGTCTTGGAGCCAAAGTAGTTATAGATGCAGCCCACGGAGACCCCGCAGGCTGCGGCGACCGCACGGATGTTGACCGCTGCCCAGCCGTTTTGCTGGATCAGCTCCCGGCTGGTTTTCAGGATGTCCGCTTTGGACGTTGCCATTGGATTCGTAAGCTCACCTCCCAACATGAACACTGTTCACGATGCATAGTATACAGCGGCGGCTGACGGCTGTCAAGGGGAAAATAAAATTATCTGCGCCGTTATCCCGCAGCCACATAGGGAAAAAACAGCCGGAATGTCAACGATATGATTCAAGTTTGCATCTCCTAAAATGTGCCAAATTCATGTCAAAATAGTAACAATTCTTATTTTATCGTTGATTTTTGACGAAAAAAGCTTGCTTTTTTCGTCAACGTGCGTATAATGGAAGGACATCAGACAACCGATGCAGCTGGTATGCTGCCGGGGGCCTGACACCAACAAAAGAAGAAAAAGGAGATTTCCCTATGAAGCTCAAGACTGTTGCAATTGCCGCTGCCGCTCTGGCACTGGCTGTCGGCATGACCGCCTGCGGCGGCTCTGCCTCTACCGCTGCATCCTCCACCGCATCCTCTGCTGCTGCCTCTTCCGTGGCTGCTTCCTCCGAAGCTGCTTCCTCTGAGGCTGAGGCTGCTTCTGCCGAGTACACCGTGTACAACACCACCGGCAGCAAGGTGACCGAGCTGTACCTGTACGATGCAGGCTCTGAGGACAAGGGCGAGAACCTGGCAGGCGAGGGTCTGGCTGACGGCGAGAGCGTCGTCATCACCCGCGATGTCGAGGCTGACAAGCAGGCTGATGTTGTCTACGTTCTGGAGTTCACCACCGAGGACGGCAATACCCAGAGCTTTGACACCCTGCACTACGAGGTGGCTCCCATCTCTCTGAAGAGCGTGGACGCCGCTGCCGGTGCTACCGCCATCGCTTTCGAAGCTCCCCAGAAGTAAGAGCATCCCCTTACATTTGTAAGCAGAAAAAAGGCTGCTGCACCTGTCTCTTATACACATCTCCGAGCCCACGAGACGGACTCCTATCTCGTATGCCGTCTTCTGCTTGAAAAAAAAAAAGAGGAACATCAATTGAGGGATAATCGGTGATGGATGTCTGACAGGGGCTGCAAGATCAATGCGAATGGGTCTCAAGTTGTTATTGAGATTGTTCAACATATGTTCTGCTTTCGCTGATG
>OJJW01000006.1_pt1 | contig 141225 bp, 145 predicted proteins | sample 1596331 | NCBI WGS metagenome assembly OJJW01 (sample SAMEA4350156, study PRJEB24818) | metagenome | biome: human; feature: gut; material: faeces | place: Denmark | collected 2013-09 | reverse complement strand
CTCCGAAACAGAGGCAGAATGTGGCGTATCTTACTACGTAGCTGTTGTGATGATGCTCCTCAAACCGCTCTTCCCAGCTCTCCGCCAGTTTGTCTACATATTGCAGAATCTCTTCGGTGGTGAGCGTCTTGGGTGGCGCCTCGTCTTCCTGTTTGCGAGGGCTTTTCTTTCTGGGTTTTTCAGCCTCCGTCTGCCTTTTCCTGTTCTGCTCCTCCTGTTGCTTTGTAGCTTTTTCGAAGTTCTCCACCTCCTCCCGGGTGATGGGGAGAACTTCGGCATTCCAGTTGAAGTAAGCCTCGGGGTCGTAAGCCAGTCCGCAGCTTCTCACCATGTCCTGGCATTGCTTGTCGCTGCTGATACCTAGCAGCTTGTCGTACAGTTCCATGGCTTTCCTGATGGCGAGCTGGTGGAGTTCGGTGGCAGTGAGATTGCATCCTTCAGGACGCATATATCTGAGCAGGATGCGGAATCCCTTGCCCGAGACGGTGATGTAGAAGATCATGGTGAAGGGGATGTTCCGGGCAGTCTGCCTGAGTGCCGCGATGTTTTCGGGAGGCACGTCGTCATAATCGAGCATCAGCCAATAGGTTTCCTTCCTGAAGTCAGTCAGCTTCTTGGAGTTTCCCTTGAACTGCACGCTGGGTGTGATGCAGGGCAGGCGGTGCTTGATGTCCTCTGCCGTTCGCTTGTCCACCTTCATCATCGATCTGTAGCCTTCGGTATTGGTTTTCACCGGTGCCGAATGCATGATGTTGTACTCCAGCACTTCTCTGTTGGGGAGAGGCTTGCTGGTAGAGGTCTTCAGAGTCTGGAAATAAGAGGGCAAGACCTCTTTCTCCTGTTCTGTTTCCGGGTTATTTCCGGTCTCGTTTGTGGGTTTAATCTCTTTCATTTCTTTTTGGGTTTTATGAATCTGTATCTTCTAATAATTTTCCAAGTTTATTAGTAATTTTCTTGTAGGAAAGGATTTCTCTCCAGGAGCTCCATGCTCTGTTATGTTCGCTCCAGTATACCGAACCTTTATTCCGTTCCCATATGCTCACTTCATCGCAATAAAACTGGAATCTTGTTTTATGATGGACATTTTCTTCATGTATCCAGGTTTTACCTTCGAAGGCATCATCATCATCTTTTTCCATGAGAATGGTTTTGATGGCTCTATCCATAGCGAATATGTATTCAGGTATGAGCGTCATGTTATCTATCCTCTTATCGATAGTGTCCTTTCCACCAGTTTCTTTAAGAATCCTAGTTGGTGATACACCACATGTCTTTGCGATAGCCTGCTTAAATCTGGCTTCTTCTTCGAGTTCTGCCATAAAATTTCGTAAATTTTTCATTGTTTTATTCTTTGTTGTTAATATGTTGCGAAGGTAAACAAAATGTTTTACTAAGGCGGAGAGCTCTATAGAGCTCGATTTTTACAAAGAATAACCTAGGTTAAAGTTTTTAACGCAGTATTTTTGTGCCCATTTATGTGGGGATATTTTGCTGATGAAGAAGTGAAAGAGTGAAACAGCGGAAAAGTGACGAGGTGAAGGGTGAAGGGTATATTTTAAATCTTATATTATATTCTTTTTTTTAGGATTTTTGGAAAAACCGGAAAGCCAGAAAAATGAAAAAACGGATTTTTTTCCTTGCCGCGCGTATATATAAAAAAGAGTTTTCAAACCTTCACCCTTCACCTTTTTATTTAACATTTTGTGTGTCAAATAGTTACGGGTGAAGGGTGGTGAAGGGTGTTTTCCGCTTTTTATAAACATATTTTAAGAATTCAGCCCGTTTTTACATATTTTAAGCGTTTATTTTTGGTTCCAAAAGGGGTGCCTTTTTTTTAGGGTCCCTTTTTTCCTCATTTCTTACCGCTTAAATCTTTGAAAAAGCGAGTGGGGTAGGGAATCACATCTTATGTTGTGTTAAACAATTATCAGATAAAAGAAGTTAACGATACCGAATAAGGACTGATTTTTAAACAAATATTAACGCAGAAAACTTGAAGTTTCGCATATTAGATTCTGGTTTCGCAGGTTCAGGAGGTAAAGGAGTTAAAGGGTTAAATGAGTTAAAGAAGTTAAATGAGTTATCGCTCCCTATAGTCGCTGAGGAGTTAAGACAACAGTCTTCTAGCTCAAACTTAGGACATTTGTTCCTTAACTTTCTTCTAACTTCTCTTAACTTCCCTCTAACTTCCCCACATGCGAAGTTCTGAAAATAAAAAGAGGGTGAGTCATCTGGTTATGACACACCCTCTTTTTGGCTTTTTATTTCTTTTTCTTCTTCTTCTTTTTGATGCCGAAGAAATCGCGCCAGCCGTTGAAGTCTTTCTTCATGATGAGACCGAGACCCTGCGTGTTCAGACTGTTGCGCGTAAAATAGCGGTCGTTGGTCTGATTGTACATGCGTATGGCGAGGTTGCCGTTAGGGAAGATGAGGTAGCGGAGGTCAAAATCACCGATGAAACTCTGCGTGGCATTCGGATTGTCGCGATAACCGAACTGGCCATTGAAGAGCAAACGGTTGTTGAGCAGCTTGCCGCTCAGAATGCCCTCATATTCGGCATTGTTGAAACCTTCATCGCCCGTAGATATGTTGGCACCGAAATTCCAGTTGTTGCTCTTCACCACGTTGGAAAGTACGGTGTTCAGCTGCTGCGAGATGGTGCCGCTCAGCAGGCTCTGCATCGCCAGCGAAGTCTGACTCTGCTGTTCGCCATCCTCGCTCACCTGGTTGTTGTTGGTCTGGGCGTAGAACCGGCCGATGCCCAGAAGATAGAGCACCTGCTGGTTCATCTCTTCCTGCGAATTGATGATAGAGTAGATCATCTGCTTCGCATCGCTGTTAACCGTAGGCAGGTCCATCGAGAAATCTACCTTAGGCGATTGAGGCGTGCCGGTGATGTCCATCAGGCAGTCTACGCGGATGTTGTTGCCCGAGAACGAACGGCCTATGCGCAGGTCACTCAGCGGCACTCCGTTTACGGTATATTTAGCCCGCAGGTTGAGTGGGGCGTTGTATGGGTTGCCACCGAAGGCGATGGTGCCGCCCGGCATAAACTCGAACTCCTTCTTGATGAGATTCTGGATGGTGAGCTTGTAGGTGCCGTGGTCTACCACATAGTTGCCAAACATGTCGAACGAGCCCTTGTTGAAGTAGTTGGCGCGAATTACGCCATCTCCGTTCAGGGTGATGTAATCGCCCGACTGCTCGTCCATAATCAGCTTGAGCGTGAGGTTCTGGTTGGTGTTTACGAGGAAGTTGATGCGCATATCCGATTCGAAATCGATGTCATCCTCTCTCTGTTTCGTGGTTGGAGCCCCGTTCAGGCTCTCCATGATATCCGGCACAATCTCGTGCCAGTGGATAAAGCTCTTGTCGCTGATGGCGTCCGGACTTGCCACATTATATACAAAGATGCTGCCCGGTTCGGGCTCGGCGTTGATATCGATGACGGTTTCGCCGCTCTTGCCGTGGATGCCTACCTCGCCCGTGGCATAGATGGTGCCATAGAAGGTGTTGTCGCCAAACTCGCGGGTATCGAAGCCCAGGAAGTTGTGCGCCTTGATATCGAGGTCGTAGCTCAGCCTTGTGAGGTGCTTGTGGTGGATGCCTCCGCTCAGGATGGCTATGTTGCGGTTGCGGTCGAAGATGGTATCATTCTCTATGAGGATATCATCTGGGATAGCGTGGGCACGGAGCGCATCGAAGGTATAATCGGTGTTGAGCTGCTTGAGGTGCACCTTGCCATGAGCGGTAATATCGCCTACGAGATTGACGCTTTTCAAATCGCCCACCACATTGAGATGACCATCGCCCCAGGCTTCTACCTGGTTCATGAAACTGCCGCAGAAATTCTCGAGGAATTTCATGCTGGTGCCCTGGGCATCGATACCCAGGTCGATATAGTTGCGCTTAGGCGAGACGTATCCGTTGATGAGCGTCTGATGCTCCGGACCATCGTCGGCAACTGCATGAATATCAATCTGTTCGAGCTCCTTGTTGAAGTTGACACCAGCATGGAGCACACCGAGCGGTCCGTTTTCGAAGGTAAACTCCTTCACGTCTAGCTGGGCGTAGGCATCAGGGTCGTTGAAGAGGCTCTTGATGATAGCCTTGCCCGAAGCCTTGCCGGTGAAATCTACCGAATGGAAATTGATGAGGTTCAGCACGTATGCCACATCCACATCCTTCAGGTCGGCTACGATAGAATCGGTCTTCTCGGGTGTGGCAAGACCGGAAACGATGACGTGCTGCTGGTCGTGGCTCACGGCGAAATGGTCTACCAGCAGGCGCTTCTTGCTGTAGATGATGTCGGCAGGATGAACCTTCCACGGTGTGCCGTCGATTCTGATTTCAGACGGGTGTATGGTTACGTGGGCGGTAGAAACATGATCTTCGTTCTTGAAGAACTGCGCCCTCGTATCAATGATGCCCTGGATAGGGAGCTTGGCCGAATGGTTGTTGTAGAAGAGCTTGGCGAAGAGCTGGTTGTCGGCAGCGGCTGCCTTTACGTGGATGCCCGGTCCGTTATCTCCCCATTTGCCCTGCCTGATCTGCGCATCTACCTTGAGCGAATCGTTGATGGTATGCAGTCGCACTTTGGCTCCATGATAGTCTTTTGCGTCATAGCTGAAGTCAGGCACGCTGGCATAGATGTTGACAGTTTTCTCGGCATCGTTCATGAATCCATCGGCAAAGACGGGCTGCTCTATCTTCAGCGGAATGCCCAGCATGCGCTGCAGTATCTCGGTAGAGGTGATTTCTGCCTGGAAGGTGAAATGGTTCTTCGCACTCCTGTCTACCTTGCCGATGCCCGGAAGGGTAGGCAGTTTGCTGGCTACCAGGTTGGTGAAGCTCTTGGTGAGGGTAGCGTAATCGTACTCTCCGTTAACATGGATGCTGGCGAACGGGGCTTCGAGATCGAAATAGCTGTCCTTGCCCTGGTTCTTGGCGCTTACGGTGATGTCATCGAGACTGTAGGTCTTGTCGGCTACCTTCAGTCCCAGGATGGTTGGCAGCAGATGCTGTACATGGGCAGTAGCTGCATACTGCTTGTGCGGGATGGAGTAGGAGCCTTCTACCTGGATGTTGGCGTTAGGGTCGGCGATGGATGCGAGTCCCTCGAGCAATCCCCGGTTATAGCTGCCGTCTATCTGAATGTTGCGGTAGCTGTACTTGTTGAAATCGAAGCGCAGAATGCTGCCCTTGGCATAGAAATGTTGCTTGTTGCCGTGAGCCGAAAGCGATGCTGTCAGGATGCCGAATTGCCCGTTGTCGAGGATTCGGCCCAGGTTGATGCCCTGGGTGTTGATGCTAGCCTTGAGCTCGGAGCCAGCTTTTTCGGCCTTGATGGCTACTTCGCCCACGCCGGTCTTCAGCTGGCCGCGGGTGCCTGCCTTCTTGCCAGCACCATATACTTCACCTATATAATATATGTCGCCCAGGCGCAGCACTTCTTTCGGAATGCTGATGCGTTTGCCCAGAATTCTGGAAACCTCTCCGATGCCATCGCCTGATATCTTGAGGGCTGAGATGTTTGCCTTCCAGCGCAGAAGGCGGTCCCAATCGCTCACACGGCCGTTAGCCCTGAGCATCAGACTGCCGCTCTGAGTCTTGAATTCGAGGTTATGGATGCGGGCAGATGTACTGGTGCCCGAAAACTGGAGATGAAGCTGCAGGGCATCCTTGAACTTGCGGAGTTCAGGCACGAAGCAAGCAATATCGGCAAGCGTGATGACGGATGGCTTGATGCCGCCCTGAAACTGGAGTGTAGGCTTTACGATATGCTTGTTCTCGATGCGGTAGGTAGCGCGCAGGTCATCAAACTGCAATTGCGAATGAGGGAACTCGATGCTGAAGTCTCTGAGCAGGGCTTGCTGCTGGTCGGCATCGAGTTTGAATCTCAGATTTCTGAGTTGAAGTCCTGATTTATCTTTCAGCGCTATCTTCTTGACAGCCAAATGGATATCCTTGTCTGTGAGATGGCCCAGAATAATGTGGGCAGAGAGGTCGGTGATGCCTAGATGCTGCGGCGAAAAGACGCCCGGCTCAGGCGCAATATCGCGCTGGTTGTAGGCAACGGCACCATGGCGGATAATCAGGCTTCCGATGTGCAGGTCGAGCGGAGTATGGCGGGTGGTATCTTTCGAAGCCAGCGAATCGAGCACGAACTGGATGTTCATCGGGCTCTTGGCATCCTGCTTGTAGATGTTGGCATTGAGCCCGAAGAGCTGGGCAGATGAAACCGAAATCTTGCCATCCTTCAAAGGCAGGAAATCGAGCTTTGCCGATACGCGCGAAGCACAGATCATGCTGTCGCCCTTCTGGTCGAGCATCATCACGTCATCTATGATAATGCGGTTGAAGAAGCCCAGATTCACCTTTCCGATACTTACCTGAGTGCCGAATTTCTGAGCCAGCGCACCGGCTACTTCAGAGCCGATGAAGGCCTGTACTGGTGGCACGTGCAACAGTACGACAAGCAAGAAATAGACAGCAGCCAGCGTCCATATAATGCTATTGATGATATGTTTTAAATGTTTCAGAGTTGCTTTCTCTAGTTTACAAAAATGTTACTAATTTGAATTTTGCGACAAAATTACTGAAAAATCGGCATAAAATCGAATAATTCACACAATTTTTCTTTTTTATATCACTTTTTTTCACTATTTTTGCAGCACGTTAGAAGTTTCAGCATAGAAGAAGATAAAATATATGTTTTATGGCAGATGGTCAGTATAGCGTCTTGATGAGGGCGCTGACGCATATATCTTGAAGTGAATAGTAAATTTATATTTAATATTTTTTTAATGTAGTTATGGCAAATGTAATTAAGTTACGTAAAGGCTTGGACATTAACCTTACGGGTAAGGCTTCCAAGGATGTAACGCTCCAGGTGGCTCAGGCTGGCGAGTATGCGCTGGTTCCTGCGGCTTTCGTGGGTGTGACTCCTAAGGTAGTGGTACGCGAGGGCGAGCATGTCAATGCCGGAGATGCCTTGTTTGTGAACAAGGCTTGCCCGGAGGTGAAGTTTGCCTCGCCAGTGAGCGGAGAAGTAACCGCCATTGAGAGAGGTGAGCGCCGAAAGGTGCTCTGCGTGAAGGTGAAGGCCGACGCAGTACAGACCTCTACGGATTTTGGTAAGAAAAACGTTGATGCGTTAGACGGTGAGGCTGTCAAGCAGGCGCTGCTTGAGGCTGGTCTCTTCGGATACATCAACCAGTTGCCTTATGCTGTGTCCACAACTCCCGACACCAAGCCTAAGGCAATTTTCGTTTCTGCCCTCCGCGACATGCCGCTCGCAGCCGACTTTGAGGTAGAACTCAAAGGCAACGAAGAGGCTTTCCAGACGGGTTTGACAGCCTTGAGCAAGATTGCGAAAACTTATCTCGGTGTTGGCGTTGACCAGCACAGCAATGCGCTCGGCGAGGCTAAGAACGTAGAACTCAATGTATTCGACGGTCCTTGCCCGGCAGGTAATGTAGGCGTACAGGTGAACAACATCGACCCGGTAAACAAGGGCGAGGTGGTTTGGACAGTAGATCCAGCATCGGTTATCTTCTTCGGAAGACTCTTCCTGACAGGTAAGGTTGATTTGCACAAGACTGTAGCTGTGGCTGGTAGTGAAATCAAGACTCCTGGCTATGCTGAAGTATTGGTAGGTACACCTTTAAGCAGTTTTGTAGCCAATCAGCTGAAAGCTGCTGACCATGTGAGACTTATCAATGGTAATCCTCTTACCGGTGTAAAGACGACCACAGCCGATTTCGTAGGTGGTCATACATCAGAGATTACAGCCATCCCAGAGGGTGATGACAACGACGAGATGCTGGGTTGGATTCTTCCACGTACCGATCAGTTCTCTACATCGCGTTCATATCTCTCCTGGCTCTTCGGCAAGAAGAAGGAGTATAATCTCGATGCCCGCGTGAAGGGTGGCGAGCGCCACATGATCATGAGCGGCGAGTATGACAAGGTGCTCCCGATGGACATCTATGGTGAGTATCTCATCAAGGCAATCATCACCGGCGATATCGACAAGCAGGAGCAGCTCGGTATCTACGAGGTAAGTCCTGAAGATTTTGCTGTGGCTGAGTTCGTGGATTCATCTAAGCTCGAATTGCAGAAGATTGTACGCGAGGGCTTGGATACCCTGCGCAAGGAGAACGCTTAGTTTTTAGTACTGTTAATTATTAAAATAATGAGTGCATTAAGAAATTATCTCAATAAGATAAAGCCTAACTTCCAGAAGGGAGGTAAGCTGCATGCCTTCGAGAGCGTGTTTGACGGTTTTGAGAGCTTCCTGTACGTGCCTAATACGACAGCGAAGAGCGGAGCCAGCATCCACGATTCCATCGACTCGAAGCGCATCATGAGCTTTGTGGTAATCGCCCTGATTCCTGCTTTGCTCTTCGGTATGTATAATGTGGGATACCAGAATTTCAAAGCTGCAGGTACACTGGATACTGCCAGCTTCATCGAGGTCTTCGGCTTCGGATTCCTGGCTGTCCTCCCTAAGTTGCTGGTTAGCTACATCGTGGGTCTCGGCATCGAGTTTGCCTGGGCTCAGTGGAAGCACGAGGAAATCCAGGAGGGTTACCTCGTCAGCGGTATCATCATCCCATTGATCATCCCTATCTCTACACCGCTGTGGATGCTCGCCCTGGCGTGCGCCTTCGCAGTTATTTTCTGCAAGGAGATCTTCGGTGGTACCGGTATGAACATCTTCAATGTGGCTGTGGGTGCCCGTATGTTCCTCTTCTTCTCATATCCATTGGCTATGAGTGGTGATAAGGTCTGGGTGGCTAAGGATGCTATCTTCGGTCTGGGTAACACCCTGCCTGATGGCTTCACTGCTGCTACTCCTCTCGGTCAGCTGGCTCAGGGCAGCATGCCTTCAGCTAGTCTCTGCGATTCTATCATCGGTTTCATTCCTGGCTGTATCGGTGAGACTTCAGTCATCGCCATTGCCATCGGTGCCATCATCCTTCTCTGGACAGGCATCGCATCATGGAAGACCATGGGCAGCGTATTCGCAGGCGGCATCGTGATGGCGCTTATCTTCCAGGCTCTCGGCATGACACCTATCGCCTGGTATGAGCACATCATTCTCGGTGGTTTCTGCTTCGGTGCCGTATTCATGGCTACCGACCCTGTAACCTCAGCCCGTACTGAGAAGGGTAAGTACTTCTACGGATTCTTCATCGGGGCCATCGCCGTTATCGTACGTGTGATGAACCCAGGTTATCCAGAGGGTATGATGCTCGCTATCTTCTTTGGCAACATGTTTGCTCCACTCATCGACTACTGTGTAGTTCAGGGCAACATCTCACGCCGTGCTAAACGTGCTATTAAATAATGTAGGAGGAATGTAGATATGAAGACAAATTCAAATAGCTATACTATTATCTATTCGGTTATCATCGTGGTAATCGTGGCATTCCTGCTCGCGTTCGTGTCTTCTTCGCTGAAGGCAACACAGGATGCCAACGTGGCTCTTGATACTCAGAAGCAGATTCTCAACTCGCTGAACCTGCGCGACCTTGACAACGCTACTGCGGCTGCCAAATATAAAGAGGTGGTGAAGGACGAGAAGGAGAAGGACGGCATGAAGTATTACGAGTGCGAGATTGATGGTCAGAAGAAGACCGTTTACTCTGTAAAGGGTATGGGTCTCTGGGGCGGCATTTCAGGCTTCATCGCCGTGGATGCCGACAACAACACCATCTATGGCGTATATTTCAACCACGAAGGCGAGACTGCCGGACTTGGTGCTGAAATCAAGGACAACCTGAAGTGGCAGCAGAAGTTCCAGGGCAAGAAGATTCACAAGGATGGAGTAGAGGGCATCGCTCTGGGCGTTGAGAAAGACGCTCCTGCCGGCGACCCTAACAATGTAGATGCCGTTACCGGTGCTACATTGACATCCGATGGTGTGGATGCAATGCTCAAGGAAGGTCTTGCTAAATTCATTAAATAATTAAGCGAAATTATGGCATTATTTAGTAAACAAAATAAGGAGGCATTCATCAAGCCACTGAACGGCGACAACCCTATCCTCGTTCAGGTGCTTGGTATCTGTAGTGCCCTGGCTGTTACTTCCCAGCTGAAGCCAGCCATTGTGATGGGACTTGCCGTTACTATCATCACGGCATTCTCTAACGTGATTATTTCCATCATCCGCAACACCATCCCTCAGCGCATCCGTATCATCGTCCAGTTGGTGGTAGTTGCTGCCCTGGTTACCATCGTGAGCCAGGTGCTGAAGGCTTTCGCCTACGACGTGAGCGTGCAGCTCTCCGTGTATGTGGGTCTGATCATCACCAACTGTATTCTGATGGGTCGCTTGGAGGCGTTCGCCATGATGAACAAGCCTTGGCCTTCATTCCTCGATGGTGTAGGTAATGGTTTGGGTTACGCCCTCATCCTCGTGATTGTGGGTGCTGTTCGTGAGTTTCTGGGCCGCGGCTCATTGCTCGGTTTCCAGCTGATACCGGAGGGAGCTTACAACTTCGGATATGTTAACAACGGTATGATGACCATGCCAGCCATGGCATTGATTCTCGTTGGATGTGTAATCTGGGTACATCGTGCCTATATTTATAAGGAGGAGAAGTAAGATGGAGCACGCAATAAGTTTGTTTTTCCGTTCGATTTTCGTCGATAACATGATCTTCGCCTACTTCCTGGGTATGTGTTCATACTTGGCAGTATCCAAGAACGTGAAGACCTCTTTGGGCCTGGGCTTGGCAGTAACCTTCGTGTTGCTCATCACCGTGCCTGTAGATTACCTGTTGCAGACCAAAGTGCTCAGCGCCGATGGCATTCTGGGTGTTGACCTCACTTACCTGAGCTTCATCCTCTTCATCGCCGTCATCGCCGGTATCGTGCAGCTGGTAGAGATGATTGTAGAGAAGTTCTCACCATCGCTCTATGCAGCGCTGGGTATCTTCTTGCCATTGATTGCCGTAAACTGTGCCATCATGGGTGCATCGCTCTTCATGCAGCAGCGCATCCTGATGGAGCCTACCAATACTCAGGCTATTACCTCTGTATGGGATAGCATCGTTTATGCCGTAGGTTCCGGTCTGGGTTGGACTCTCGCCATCGTTCTGATGGGAGCCATCCGCGAGAAGATGCAGTATTGCGACGTGCCAAAGCCATTGCAGGGACTCGGCATCACATTTATCACAGTAGGCCTCATGGCAATGGCTATGCTTTGCTTCTCAGGCTTGAAAATCTAAAATAGGAGGACTATAGATATGGGTAATACATCATTTATATTGGCTAGTATCGGAGTTTTCCTCGTGGTGATTCTCCTGCTGGTTATCATCCTGCTCGTGGCTAAGAAGTATCTGAGCCCTAGCGGAAATGTAAATATCGTAATCAATGGCGACAAGACCATCAACGTGCCTCAGGGCAGCAGTTTGATGACTACGCTGAATGAGAACGGCATCTTCCTGCCTTCTGCCTGTGGCGGTAAGGCAAGCTGTGGCCAGTGTAAGGTTCAGGTGCTCGAGGGCGGCGGTGAGATTCTCGATTCTGAGAAGCCTCACTTCACCCGCAAGCAGATTAAGGACCACTGGCGCCTGGGATGCCAGTGCAAGGTGAAGGGCGACCTGAAGATCAAGGTGCCTGAGAGTGTGATGGGCGTGAAAGAGTGGGAGTGCGAGGTTATCTCCAACAAGAACGTTTCATCATTCATCAAGGAGTTCAAGGTGGCTCTGCCTCCAGGCGAGCACATGGACTTCGTTCCGGGTTCTTACGCTCAGATCAAGATTCCTGCATACGACTGCATCGATTACGACAAGGATTTCGACAAGGATCTCATTGGCGAGGAGTACATCGGAGCATGGAAGAAGTTCAACATCTTCTCTCTCAAGGCTCACAATCCAGAGCCTACCGTTCGTGCTTACTCTATGGCGAACTATCCTGACGAGGGTGACATCATCACCCTGACCGTACGTATCGCCACAACTCCATTCTTGCCACGTCCACAGGTAGGATTCCAGAACGTACCAACAGGTATCGCTTCTTCTTACATCTTCTCTCTGAAGCCAGGCGACAAGGTAATGATGAGTGGTCCTTACGGAGACTTCCATCCTAACTTCACATCAGGCAAGGAGATGATCTGGATTGGTGGTGGTGCCGGTATGGCTCCATTGCGTGCGCAGATTATGCACATGACCAAGACCCTGCACACTACCGACCGTGAGCTTCACTTCTTCTACGGAGCGCGTGCATTGGGTGAGGCATTCTTCCTTGAGGACTTCTGGGAGCTTGAGAAGGAATTCCCTAACTTCCACTTCCATCTTTCACTCGACCGCAAGGACCCAGTGGCAGATGCTCAGGGCGTGAAGTACTACGAGGGATTTGCTGTTAACTGCATCCGTGATACCTACTTGAAGGATCACGAGGCACCAGAGGATTGCGAGTACTATCTCTGCGGACCTCCAATGCTGATCAAGACAGTAACAGATTATCTGGATTCTCTCGGAGTAGATCCTGAGAGCATCATGTACGATAACTTCGGATAAAACGATAATTCAATCAAAAGAGCAATGCTTGTTCTCAAAAAATGAGAGGCAAGTGTTGCTCTTTTTTTATTTTTCTGAATATATACAATATAATAGAGATAATTACGTTTTTATCTTGAAAGTATAGATTTAATTATGAATAAGATAAAGGTAGGTGTATGTTTTGCCCTTTGCAGTCTGGCAGCCCCATCTATGGCACAGTATATGTGGCAAGAGGAGGATGGCACGGAGAAGATAGATCTTCGGGAAGATATACAATATGGTGTTGAGATGCAAGGGTCGTTTTCGAAAGGTAAAACCCCATTGTGGCTTAACGCAAACAAACATGGATTAAGTTCTTTAGAGAAGAATAACGGCTATCTCAGAGGTAGTCTGGTTCGTCCGCTTTCTGCAGATTCTGCCCGCCGCTGGGCTGTAGGATATGGAGTAGATGTGGCAGTACCGGTAAACTATACCAGCCATGTAGTGGTGCAGCAGGCTTATGTGGAGGCCCGCTGGCTTTATGGTGTGCTGACTGCAGGTGCCAAGGAATATCCGATGGAGCTAAAAAACCAGTCGCTCTCCAGTGGTAGCCAGTGTCTGGGTATCAATGCCCGTCCGATACCTCAGGTTCGTCTGGCGCTTCCTGAATATTGGACGCTTCCGTTTGGTAGAGGCTGGCTGCAACTGAAAGGTCATCTGGCTTATGGTATGACTACGGATGATGGCTGGCAGCATGATTTTACGAAACGGCAGACTAAATATTGTGACCACATGCTCTATCACAGCAAGGCTGGTTTCTTGCGTATCGGAAACGAGAATGCTTTCTGTCCGCTCAGCATAGAAATGGGCTTGGAAATGGTTGCTCAGTTTGGTGGCAATGCATATCGTCCAATAGGTGACAGTATGGTACAGATTCCTACCGAGAAAAATCTGAAAGGCTTCTGGCATGCGCTGTCGGCAACGGGCTCTGATGCAGGTGAAGGGGCTTATGCCAATGTTGCCGGCAACCAGTTGGGCAGTTGGCTGATGCGTATCAATTATGACACTGACAGTTGGAAAGCTGCCATCTATGCCGATCATTATTTCGAAGATCACAGCCAGATGTTTCTCCTCGACTATAATGGATATGGTGAGGGCGCAGACTGGAATAAGAAAGTAAAACGCCGTTTCTTCATGTATTCGCTGAAGGACATTATGCTGGGCTTCGAACTGAATCTGAAGTATTCGCGCTGGCTGAAAAATGTGGTGCTGGAGTATCTCTATACCAAATATCAGAGTGGTCCGTACAATCATGACCGTACATCGGGTATCGCAGACCATATAGCGGGTACTGATGATTATTATAACCACAGCATCTATCCTGGATGGCAGCATTGGGGCCAGGTGATAGGAAATCCACTCTACCGTTCGCCTATTTATAATAATGACGGATGTATTGATATCAGAAACAACCGTTTCATAGCTTATCATCTGGGTTTTGATGGTCAGCCTACACAGCGGTTGGGCTATCGTATATTAGGCACCTATCAGAAAGGTTGGGGTACATATAGCAACCCGTTTACAAAAAAGCATCATAATGTAAGTTTTCTGGTAGAGGGTCATTACGATTTCCCGCATCAATGGCAGTTGAAGGCAGGCTATGCGATGGATTTCGGAAGCGAAAAGATGCTGGGACATAATGCCGGTATGCAGATAACCATCAGCAAAAGAGGTTTGCTGACGAAAAGAAAATAATAATTGATAAGATAGAAAATATGAAAAAGATAATAGGGGTGCTTTCCCTTGCTGTTATGATGCTCACTCTAAGCTCATGTGAGGTAGAAACAAGCCAGAATGGTGATTTGGATGGTTTCTGGCATCTGGAGCAGGTAGATACTTTAGCTACAGGGGGGACTTGTAACTTTGCAGATAAACGCGTGTTCTGGGGCTGCCAGTATAAGCTGATTCAGGTTGCTGATTATAATCGCTTCGAGGCTGGTAGAGGATTTTATCTGCGTTTTGAGCAAACCTCCGACAGTTTGCTGATTACATCTGTTTATCGTAATAAATGGCATGAAGATTATGGAGGCGATGTACTTTTAACAGAGATGAATGATTCTTTGCGTAGCTGTGGCATCAATCATCTGAATGAGCATTTTGCCAAGGAGGTAATGACCGGAGGTAAGATGCAACTGAAGAGTAAAACCCTGAGATTGCGGTTCAGAAAATTCTGAAAAAAGCCCTCGATGCATGCAGCACCGGGGGCTTTTTTGTAGTATGCTCGGTTTCTTACTTCTTCCTTTCTGATTCCTTGATGAAACCATGTCGGTAAGCATAGAGAAGCTCCTTCAGGTCTTCTATCTGCTTACGGAGTTCGCAACCTATATCTGTGTCGGCTACCAGCATTCGGCGGTTCGACATTTCTACAATCTGTGTGGTACTCTTGATGTCGGTACCTTGCTTGATGGCATCTTCCATACTCGTAAATGGCTCGTGCTGGACCAGCTGAAATCCGCGGGAGTGATATACTAAGGTGTAGCCGGCAATGCCAGTCTCGTTGTGGTAGGCTTTAGAGAAACCTCCATCGATAACCATCAGCTTGCCGTTTGCCTTGATAGGGTTCTCGCCCTTGGTTGTGCGAACGGGCACGTGCCCATTGATGATATGGCGGTTAGGACCGGTTACCCCAAACTCATCCATAATATGGTCGATAACCTGTTCGTTATCGCGCAACAGGAAGTAGTATCCCTTCTCTTCTTTATGAGTCTCCTTATCGGTAATGAAATAGCGCTCGAAGGTGGCCATCTTACTCTTGTCGAAGAGCGGACTGTCAGGACCGCACCATAGGTAGATGAAATAATCGATGGCATATTCCTTCTCATTCGGATCAGAATCTGATTGGAAAGCTGTGCGTATCTGCATGCCCGTATGATGCATCAGGGCTCTGCCGCTGAATTTCTTGCCAGGATATATTTCTACCTCTTTTAATGAACCATCTTCGTTGAGCGGACAGGAAGCATGGAAAAGCAGGTTGTTGTTGAAGATAGCGTACATGCAACCATGCTGCAGCATAACGTTGATATGCTTGTGCAGCTTCTCGCAGACCATAAACGAATGATGCAGTTTCTGAATCAGAATTTCCTCTTCTTCAGATAGTTTGTCTGGATTGTCCGGATCGATGGTAGGGAAGTGGCATGAGGTCATGTCATACTCTTTTCCGTAAATCTCTACCTTGCCTTTCCTGTAATCGATATGGTCAAAAAGACAACGGTCTTTCATCTTCCATTCCGGATGCTTCTTGAAAAGCTGGCTCTCTAATTTAAACTGGATGACAGCTATAGCCTTGTGCATCTGAGAGGTGAGCCGCTGAGTCTTTTCATCCATTGCTGCTGCACCTCCGCTGAGCTTAGGCAGAAATTCTTTGCAATCATCATCCTTGTAGGTTTCCATCGCAAAAGTAGCGAGTGGTACGAGGTTGATGCCATAGCCTTCTTCCAATGTCGAGAGGTTGGCGTATCGCAGGGAGAGACGTATCACATTACAGATGCAGGCATCATTGCCGGCAGCTGCTCCCATCCATAGTACATCGTGATTACCCCACTGGATGTCCCAACTGTGGTAGCGGCGCATCTTGTCCAAGATGATGTGGGCTCCTGGACCTCTATCGTAGATATCGCCCAGAATATGGAGCTGGTCGATAGCCAGGCGCTGGATGACGTTGGCTATAGCGATGATGAAATCATCGGCTCTGCCTGTGCTGATAATCGTATCAACAATAACATTGACATAGGCTGTCTTGTCATGATCTTCGGTGTGCTCGTGCAAAAGCTCCTGGATAATATACGAGAAATCGCATGGCAGCGATTTGCGCACCTTGCTTCGGGTATATTTGCTGGAAACATCACGGCATACAGCCACCAACTGGTGCAGGGTGATGTGATACCAGTCGTTAATGTCGGGTTCGTTCTGCTTGACGAGTTCCAGTTTCTGCTCAGGATAGTAAATAAGAGAGCAGAGTTCTCGCTTCTCCTGTTCGCGAAGGGTATTGCCAAAGAGTTCGTTCACCTTACGCTTGATATTTCCTGATGCATTTTTCAGTACATGCAGGAAGGCCTCATACTCACCATGGATGTCGGCAAGGAAATGCTCGGTACCCTTTGGCAGGTTGAGGATGGCTTGCAGGTTGATAATCTCGGTGCTCGCCTCTGCTATAGTAGGGAACGACTGAGAGAGCAACTGCAAATATCTCATGTCTTGTTCTATATTATAATGTTTCATGTTTTTTTCCATTTTCTTAGAGCCTTTTTACTATTTATTATCTTTTGCAAAGATAGTATAAATAATAGATAAAACAAAGGAAAAAAAGTATTTTTTTGAAAAATCTTTCTGTTTTTTCAGATTTTTGCAGTATTTTTGCAGAAGAAATATAATAATTCTTCAAACTAACTATATTTGATTATGAAACAAACTATTCTTGTTACTGGTGGTACAGGCTTCATAGGTAGCCATACTACAGTAGAGTTGCAGCAGGCAGGCTACAATGTTGTTATCGTAGATGATCTCTCAAACTCAAAGATTGAAGTACTCGATGGTATCGAAAAGATTACTGGTATCCGCCCTGCTTTTGAACAGGTTGACTTGCGCGACAAGGCTGCTACCGAGGCTGTATTCCAGAAATATCCTGATATTGAGGGTATCATTCACTTTGCTGCAAGCAAGGCAGTAGGCGAGAGCGTACAGAAACCATTGTTGTATTATCGCAACAATATCGTATCGCTCATCAATCTCCTGGAACTTATGCCAAAGTATCAGGTAAAGGGTATCATCTTCTCTTCTTCTTGTACCGTTTATGGTCAGCCGAAGCCTGAGAATTTGCCTGTAACAGAAGAGGCTCCTCATCAGAAGGCTACTTCACCTTATGGCAATACTAAGGAGATTAATGAGCAGATCATAGCTGATTATATCCATAGTGGTGCAGCCATCAAGAGCATTGTATTGAGATATTTCAATCCTATAGGTGCACATCCTTCTGCTGAGATTGGTGAGTTGCCAAATGGTGTGCCAAACAATCTGATTCCATACGTTACTCAGACTGCTATGGGTATCCGCAAGGAACTCACTATCTTTGGTAATGATTATGATACTCCTGATGGAACCTGTATCCGCGACTATATTTATGTTGTAGACTTGGCTAAGGCACATGTAGCTGCTATGGCACGTGTTCTTGATAAGGAGACTGAGCCTATCGAATATTTCAATATCGGTACAGGTAATGGAAACTCAACTCTCGAAATTGTTGAGACTTTTGAAAAAGCTACAGGTGTGAAACTGAATTGGAAGTATGGTCCACGAAGAGAGGGCGATATTGAGAAAATTTGGGGTGATTGCACCAAGGCGAACAAGGTACTCGGCTGGAAGGCTGAGGCTAAGCTTGAGGATGTGTTGGCTTCTGCTTGGAAATGGCAGCAGAAACTTCGCGCTGATGGCATCATGTAAAGTGTTGGTTGTTTTAGAAAATAGTGTGAATTGGCTTCTTTTTTCCTCTGAAAGGTTAAAAAAGCTAATTTTTGGGAAACTTACCGTCGGGAAGACGGTAAGTTTCCTTTTTTTTATATATCTTTGCAGAAAGAACTATTGGTTTAACGAAACTTGAAAATATATGAAACGGACTTTACTTTCAATATTAACAATTGCAATGTTAGCGCTTTCTGTTCCTTCGGATGCTATGGCCAACGAGGGAAACATAGAATGGGCAGACCTTGATGTGGCAGATATTAACTTGAACTATGCTGGGGGCGTGATGCATATCACCGGCGCTAGCGGGCAAGTGGTGAGAATATATAATGTGGCAGGTGTTACAATCAAGACCTTCCGCATAGAAGGTAATGACAAGCGCGTAAACTTGCCATTGGCTGATGGTATCTATATTGTAAAGGTGGGGAATACCTTTACGCGCAAAATTTGCGTAAAGCATTAATAGTACTATAGAGGCCTTAGAATGCCGTTTAACTTTAATCAGAAAGTGAAGCTCTTTCATACTTCGTTACTTATCATTTTTTGCTGTTTGATGTTTTGCTCTTGCCACGACAAAGTACCAAACAGCAATTTTCAGTTATCGTTAGATGAGTTCAAAAACTCTCGTTCTTCGGCTTATGCTATTAATTCAAAGGTTATAAGAAATCTGTTGGATAGTATCATGCGAAATGATAAAGACCGACATGCTGCTGATTTGCATACCCGTCGATATTACCAGAATAAAGGTAGTCTGCTTTGGATTACACGTCATGGGGTAAATAGTCAGGCTGACTCCCTGGTGACTTGCCTGCGTACTGTAGCGGATATGGGATTTGATAAACGTCGGTTCTATGTGGATGCTATTGCCCGAGATATTGACAGGTTACGAGATTTAAATCTAGATTCAGCTGATAATCAGATAAATCAAGTGATAGCCCGACTGGAGTATCGCTTGACCAAAGCTTACTTCAGATATACGATGGGGCAGAATTTTGGATTTATGAATCCTAGTTTTGTTTTCAATCGTTTAGATACTCTTGCTCCCAATCCTTATGATAGTAGCAAGAGACCCGTTAGGTTCAGAGGCCTGTTTGATGTAAAAATGGCTCATGCAGATGATGCGTTCTATCAGAAGGCTATGCAAATGGTTAGATGCGACTCGGTGGCTTCCTTCCTGAAAGAAGTACAGCCTAAGAATCCTTTCTATTATCAACTGCTGGAGAAATTGAAGGCTGGAGGACTGGGCAAGGCGATGAAAATCAAAATTCTCTGCAACATGGAACGTTGCCGCTGGAGACAGTATGATAATCCCTGGCAACACGAAAAATATGTGGTTGTCAATATACCATCGTTCCATCTGATGGCTATTGATCATCAGGATACGCTCTCGATGCGCATAGGATGTGGAGCCAGTAAAACCAAAACCCCGATATTGAACAGTCATATCAAACGTATGGAGTTGAATCCTCAATGGTTTGTTCCCCGTAGTATCGTTCTCCATGATATGATACACCGGGTGGGGGATCATGGCTACTTTCGCGCGCGTAACTACTATGTAAGGGAAGTGGCAACAGGTAAGGAGGTTGACTTAAACAGAGTAACTCGATCTATGCTTATTTCTGGTGCTTATGGCATAGCCCAGCGGGGCGGAAAGGGGAATGCTCTGGGAAGAATCATCTTCCGTTTTGATAATAATTTCTCGGTCTTCCTGCATGATACTAACAGTAAGGGCGTGTTTGGACAAGAGGATAGAGGAGTATCGCATGGATGTATCAGAATAGAAAAACCGTACGATTTCGCTGTCTTTCTATTGGCTGACAAAAACGAGAAACTGAAGGAAAAGATATACTATTCGATGACAGCAGATTCGCTAGCCAATAAAAAACTTGTTGTGAATAACGTAAAGGTTAATCCTCAAGTTCCTCTCTTCATAACCTATTATACACTCTATCCGTTAGCAGGAGGCAGAATAGCTGATTATTCTGATGTGTATGGATTTGATGCGGTAATATTCGATATGTTGAGAAGATATCTATAAACAACACATTTGTAAAAGCAATGATAAACGATAAAGAACTCTTGGCGATGATTAGGGATCCTAAGACCCAACGCGAAGGCTTTGCTGTACTGGTAAGTCAGTATAGCGAGCCGTTGTATTGGAAGGTTCGCCATATTGTCTTAGATCATGATGATGCTGATGATGTGTTGCAGAATGCCTTTGTTAAGGCTTGGACCAATCTGGATTCGTTTCAGGGAAAGTCTTCGCTCTCAACATGGCTTTACCGTATAGCAATTAACGAAGCGCTTGATTTCTTGAGGCGCAAGAAGCAGATGGTTAATGTCAGTACCGAAGACGAGCCGGGCTTGGCTTCACGTCTTCTTGCCGATGACTATTTTGATGGTGACCAGATTCAGACAGAACTGCAAGAGGCTGTAGCCCTACTGCCCGATGTTCAGCGCACAGTTTTCACTCTAAAATATTATGATAATATGAAATATTCAGAGATGAGTAAGGTGCTGTCAACAAGTGAAGGAGCTTTGAAGGCATCCTATCATCTTGCTGTGAAAAAAATAACCGATTTTTTCAATCGTAAGGATTAAACCTTTTCGGTTAGTTTTCGTCTATTTAATAAAGTATAAAAGAAAGGAATGAGGAATATGTTAAAAGAAGACAATATATTGAATAGCCGTTTTGGTAAGAAAAACCATTTCCAGGTGCCGGCTGGTTATTTCGACCAGCTTACTGATAGGGTGATGGCAAATTTGCCGGAGCAGGAACCCCGCATCATTCACATGCAGCCTAGCTTATGGCAGCGTATGCCGATTCGAAAGATTGCGGCGGCTGTTGCTGTTTTGGCTGTGATGGGAGGTGGCTCGGTACTGGCGCTGAAATATACGGGAAGCAGTAAGCCTGCTATGGCACATGTGGACCATATAGTTCAGAAAGCTGCTGTGAATAATAATGAAGATGCTACTTTTAATGAGATGGCCGATTATACGATGATGGATAATGAAACTATCTATGCATCGCTGATTGCAGAAAATTAATGGTTGGTATTTCTTTTTGTCTACAGATAAAGATTTTTAAAAACGATAAGGTATGAGAAAGATAATGCAACATAGGTTTCTTGCGCTTTTAGCTATGCTGATGATTAGCCTGGTTTCACTTGCTTCACAGCCTCAGGGTAGAAAGCATCATGATGGATTTGATCCTAAAAGGTTTCAGGCAGAACTAGAACAGTTTATTACGACTAATGCCTGTCTTACGCCGAGAGAAGCTGCTAAATTCTTCCCGGTATATAGACAGATGGGTAAGAAAATGCGTATGATATTCGATGAAATGCGCCGATTCCGTCATGTGAATCCGAATGATAATGAGGCATGTGCCGAAGCTATCAGGAGACAGGATGAGTTGGATATTCAGCTAAAACAGTTGCAGCAAGAGTATCATTCTAGATTTATGACCATCTTGCCACCTAATAAGGTGTTCAGTGTCATCAAGGCAGAGGAACGGTTCCATCGCCAGGCATTCAGACGGATGAAGAAATAAATCTCTAAAAAAGTAGAGATAAAACTATTTAATATGTATTTATGTGAATTTTGGTCACATTAATAGGGTCGCGAAGATATTTTTAATAATATTTTCGCGATTTTATTTTGTCCTTTCCGTTATTTGTTGTACTTTTGCACTTTGGAAAATAATAATATAATATAATAAGGTATGTACAGAAGTAATACGTGTGGAGAGTTACGTCTCTCTGATGCCGGCAAGGAAGTGACACTTGCCGGTTGGGTACAGCGCTCAAGAAAGATGGGTGGTATGACATTCGTCGATTTGCGCGACCGTTATGGTATCACACAGTTGGTCTTCAACGAGGCTGATAACAAAGACTTGTGTGATGCAGCTAACAAGCTAGGTCGTGAATTCTGCATTCAAATAAAGGGTGTAGTAAGTGAACGACAGAGCAAGAATCCTAAAATGGATACTGGTGACATCGAAATCCTGGTGAAGGAACTCAATGTCCTCTCTCAGAGTCAGACTCCTCCTTTCACTATCGAAGATAATACTGATGGTGGTGATGATATCCGTATGAAGTATCGTTATCTTGATTTGCGTCGTCCTGCAGTGCGCAAAAATCTGGAGTTGCGTCATCGTATGTGCATCTTGATTCGTAACTTCCTCGATGCACAGAACTTCATGGAGGTTGAAACTCCAATTCTTATTGGTAGTACACCAGAGGGAGCCCGCGACTTTGTTGTTCCTTCCCGTATGAATCCAGGTCAGTTCTACGCTCTTCCACAGAGTCCTCAGACTTTAAAGCAGCTCTTGATGGTTGCTGGTTTCGACCGCTATTTTCAGATTGCCAAGTGCTTCCGTGATGAGGATCTTCGTGCTGACCGTCAGCCAGAGTTTACACAGATTGACTGTGAAATGAGTTTTGTTGATCAGGATGATGTCATCAACCTTTTCGAGGAAATGGCTCGCCATTTGTTTAAGGAGATTCGTGGTGTAGAACTTCCTAAGTTGGAGCAGATGACCTGGCACGATGCTATGCGCCGTTTCGGTAGCGATAAGCCAGACTTGCGCTTCGGTATGGAATTTGTAGAGTTGAAAGTTGCTTTCACAGGTAAGGGTAATTTCTCAGTATTCGATGAGGCTAAGTATATTGGCGGTATCTGTGTTCCTGGTTGTGCTGATTATAGCCGTAAGCAGTTGAACGAATTGACTGATTTTGTTAAGCGTCCTCAGGTCGGTGCCAAGGGCTTGGTATATATCAAGTACAATGCTGATGGTACCGTAAAGAGTAGCATAGATAAGTTCTATTCTCCAGAGGAACTTGCTGAAATCAAGACCGTAATGGGAGCCAAGGATGGTGACCTTGTTTTGATTTTGAGCGGTGATAATGCTAACAAGACACGCATTCAGCTTTGCTCTTTGCGTTTGGAAATGGGTGATCGTTTGGGACTTCGTGATAAGAATGTATTCAAGTGTCTTTGGATTATTGACTTCCCTCTCTTTGAGTGGAGCGATGAGGAGCAGCGCCTGATGGCTACGCACCATCCATTCACTATGCCAAATCCTGATGATATCCCATTGCTCGATGAGCATCCTGAGCAGGTTCGTGCCAAGGCATACGACTTTGTTTGCAATGGTATCGAAGTAGGTGGAGGTTCTCTCCGTATCCATGATACTCAGTTGCAGGAGAAGATGTTCGAGGTTCTCGGCTTTACTCCAGAACGTGCTGAGGCCCAGTTCGGTTTCTTGATGAATGCTTTCAAGTATGGTGCACCACCTCACGCAGGTCTTGCTTTCGGTTTGGACCGTTTCGTCAGCATTATGGCTGGTCTCGATAGTATTCGCGATTGTATTGCCTTCCCAAAGAACAACTCAGGTCGAGATGTTATGCTCGATGCTCCTTCTGAACTTGACCCTAAGCAGTTGGATGAATTGGAGATCAAACTTGATTTGAAGGCTGAATAAAAATAGAGAAACGAAGGTATTCACTCCATAAAAGAGTATGCGTAAAATGCCTTGAGAAAAATTCAATGATTTATAATAAGTAATTGATTTTTAGTAAATAAAGTGCTGCGCTTCTTGACGTAAATCAAGAAATGCAGCACTTTTGTTTATAAGTAGTAGTTTTTTCTATTTTTCTAGCACTATTTCGAAATAAAAGTTATAAATTTGCAGCAGATATTAAGGTTGAGCTGATGAAATGAGGCTCAATAGAATCATAAAATTCTTAAAACATGGTAGAAAAGAAAGCGACAACTAAGACTGCTGCAAAGAAGCCAGCAGCAAAGAAGGCTCCAGTAGCAAAGAAGGCTCCTGCAGCAAAGAAGGACGTTCTTTACTTGAACGCAGAGAACGCAGGTTTTAGAGCTGGTGATGTATATCAGGCATTGGCAGCTTCAGAAAAGGCTCTCACAGTAGCAGAAATTGCTAAGGCTGCTAAGATCAGTACAGAGGATGTAATCCTTGGTATCGGTTGGCTCTTCAAAGAGGGTAAGATTAAGGATGAGGACAACAAGGTTGCTCTCGCTTAAATAAGGTTTATTTTTCAAAGAGCCGCGATTGCTTGTAAGTGAGTAACCGCGGTTTTTTCTTTTTCTGTCTTCTCTCTTGAAAGAGGACGAATGTTATGATTATTATATGAAACTTGATCAGGAGATATTCAATGTTCTTTTGGCTGCGGGTGCAAAAGGGTTGAAAGTAGAAAAAATAGCTCGTCATGTATATAATTCCTGTAATTCGATTTTTACACCTCTGAATTACAAGGATGTTCATAGCTATGTTACGCAATATCTCACCAGATGCGCTAAAGACCCACAATCGCTTATAGAAAAAGGTAAGGGGTATGGTGTATATCATGTTAATTTTGATTCAAAGGCCGTACAGCAACTGATGCTCAATTTTTCTTCTTCTGTATTAGAAAATAGTAATGAAGGGGAGGACAAGGCTGACGATAGTGCTCCTCAAAGTCTTTTTGATGAGAATATGTTCTAAATTATTTTTTTATGAGGGGAATGTTGTAGTATGTTCGTATAATATATGTAGACTTTATAAAAACTGATAAAAGTTAAACAATAAACATATAAACGAATAAACTATGGCTAGTAGATATTTATTAGGTTTTGACGTAGGCTCAAGTTCTGTAAAGGCTTCGCTTACTGATGTTGACAATGGAGAAATCGTAGCTTCTGCATTCTATCCGGATCATGAAGCACCCATTATGGCTGTAAAGACCGGTTGGGCAGAGCAGGATCCTCAGATGTGGTGGGATAATGCTAAGCTGGCGCTTAAGAAAATCATGGCAGAATCTGGTGCCAAGGGTGAAGATATCCTTGCTATTGGTATCTCGTACCAGATGCATGGCTTGGTTTGTGTTGATAAGAATCAGCAAGTTTTGCGTCCTAGTATCATCTGGTGCGACTCTCGTGCCGTACCTTACGGCGAGAAGGCTTTTCATGATTTAGGTGAGAACTTCTGCTTGCGTAATCTGCTCAATTCTCCTGGAAACTTTACTGCATCTAAACTTGCATGGGTAAAGGATAATGAACCGGAACTGTTTGATAAGATTGATAAGATTATGCTTCCTGGTGATTATCTGGCAATGAAACTTTCAGGTGAAGTTAAGACTACTATCAGTGGTCTTTCTGAAGGTATGATGTGGGACTTCAACCAGAAAAAGCCTGCTAAATTCCTGCTTGATTACTTTGGCTTCGATGAAAGCATTCTGGCTGATATTGTTCCTACTTTCTCTGTACAGAGTGTAGTAAGTAAAGCGGCAGCTGAAGAACTTGGTCTGAAAGAAGGTACACCAATATCTTATCGTGCGGGTGACCAGCCAAATAATGCTGTGAGTCTGAATGTGTTCAATCCGGGTGAAATAGCAAGTACTGCAGGTACATCAGGAGTTGTATATGGTGTATTGGGTGATGTTAACTATGATCCAAAGAGCCGTGTCAATACTTTTGCTCATGCTAATTATACTACAGACCTTGACCGTCTTGGTGTATTGTTGTGTATCAATGGAACTGGTATCTTGAATGCGTGGGTTCATCGAAATATCACTCCAGATGTAAGCTATGCGGATATGAATGATCTTGCAGCTTCTGTACCAATAGGTAGTGATGGTGTTAAGATTATCCCATTTGGTAATGGAGCTGAGCGTGTATTAGAGAATAAGGAAGTTGGTTGTTCTATTCGTGGCATCAGCTTTAATAAGCATAATCGTGCTCATATTGTTCGTGCAGCACAAGAGGGTATCGTCTTCAGTTTCTGCTATGGAATGGAAATCATGCAGCAGATGGGTATGGATATCAAGAATATTCATGCAGGTAAGGCTAATATGTTCCTCAGTCCGTTGTTCCGAGATACCTTGGCGGGTGTGAGTGGTGCTACTATCGAACTTTATGAGACAGATGGTAGTGCAGGTGCAGCTAAGGGTGCTGGTATTGGTGCCGGTATCTATAAGGATCATAATGAGGCTTTTGCTTCATTGAAGAAACTTGCAGTCATAGATCCTGATGAGGCTAACCGTTCTGCTTATCTCGAGGCTTATTCTGCATGGAAAGAAGAGCTGAAAAAACTTTAAACGTTTGTAATTTACTTTAGACAAACTTTTTTTATAATATCAGATAAAGGGTGGGAGAAGTCTCACCCTTTATTTTTCTTTTTCCCGATTCTTTTGACTTTTGGGGGAGCTTCCGTCTTATTTAAGGATTGGATTTAAATATCTGTAGTTGATTTTCTGAGTATCTATCCACCTATGTTTTGTCATGATGAACCGCTTTAGAAGATAGATAAGTGATTATACAATGAAAAAATCCCCCAGCCCGCTTGAGAAAGCAGGATGGGGGATTGGTATTTTGAATCAAAACAGTTTAATTCTTGAAACTGTGGATTGGAGCCGGAATACGACCGGCACGGTTTACGAATGCTTCGCAACTGAATGGGTTTACAGGCATGATTGGAGCATGACCGAGCAAACCGCCAAAATCTACATTGTCGCCTACCTTCATGCCCACAACTGGGATGATACGTACGGCAGTAGTCTTCTGGTTAACCATACCGATGGCAGCCTCGTCGGCAATGACACCGGAAATGGTGGTGGCTGGAGTATCGCCAGGGATGGCAATCATATCCAAACCTACTGAGCAGACACAAGTCATCGCCTCAAGCTTCTCGATGGTCAGCGCACCGGCCTCTACAGCGTTGATCATACCCTGGTCTTCGCTGACAGGGATGAAGGCACCGCTCAAACCACCTACATAAGAAGAAGCCATGATACCGCCCTTCTTAACCTGGTCGTTCAGGAGTGCAAGAGCTGCTGTGGTACCAGGAGCACCGGCATGCTCAAGACCGATGAGCTCGAGAATATCGGCTACACTATCACCGATAGCTGGGGTAGGAGCCAATGAAAGGTCGATGATGCCGAAAGGTACGTTCAGACGGCGTGAAGCCTCCTTGGCTACCAACTGACCTACACGGGTAATCTTGAAGGCGGTGCGCTTGATGGTTTCGCAAAGAACCTCGAAGCTTTCACCCTTTACCTTCTCCAATGCATACTTTACAACGCCAGGACCGCTGACACCGACACTCACTACCGCATCGGCCTCAGAAACACCATGGAAGGCACCAGCCATGAACGGATTGTCGTCTGGCGCATTGCAGAGAACAACGAGTTTGGCACAACCCAGAGAACCTCTGTCCTTGGTTGCCTCGGCTGTATCCTTTACGATTTCGCCCATCAGTCGGACGGCATCCATGTTGATGCCGGTCTTGGTAGAACCCACATTGACTGAGCTGCAGACGAAATCGGTCTGTGCCATCGCCTGAGGGATAGAACGGATAAGGAGCTCATCGCTCTTGCTCATACCCTTGCTTACGATGGCAGAATAGCCGCCCAGGAAGTTGATGCCGAGTTCCTTGGCACACTGGTCGAGGGTCTTGGCAATCTTCACGTAATCGTCGGTAGTCTTGCAGGCAGAACCGCCTACCAGCGAGATTGGAGTGATGGAGATACGCTTGTTGACGATAGGTACACCAAACTCCTTGGAGATTTCTTCGCCGGTCTTCACCAGGTTCTTTGCCAGACGTGTAATCTTATTATGAATGTTCTGACAGAGCTCATCGAGATCGGTAGATGCGCAATCCAAAAGGTTGATACCCATGGTGATGGTACGCACATCGAAATTCTCCTGCTCTATCATCTTATTGGTTTCGATAACCTCAGATATATTGATCATATAGTTTGCTTTTTAAATTCTGTGCATCATATTGAAAATTTCCTCGCGCTGGCATTTGATCTGCACGCCCATAGCCTTACCAACATTGGTGAGTTCATCGGCTACTTCCTCGAAAGTTTTCTGCATCTTGCCCATGTCTACGATCATCATCATGTTGAAATACTCCTGTACGATGGTCTGAGAGATATCCAAGATGTTGATACTGTTCTCTGCCAAATAGGTACATACCTTGGCGATGATACCAACGGTATCCTTGCCCACTACTGTAATAATCGTTCTGTTCATGTATTTATTCCTTATTTTAAATTGGTAAGTTTTCGGCTGCAAATTTACAACTATTTTGTTAGACTACCAAATAAAAAGTCAGAAAACTTGTAAAATCACTAACGCTTTGCAAGTTTTCTGACTCATTTTTACCTTTCTTGTTTCCTTATCTTACTTGATACCTCTTTCGTTGAGTGCCTTAGAATATTTGGCTGCATTCTGCAGGTGCTCATCGTAAGTGCGGGCAAAATTATGAGTGCCGCTGAAATCCTCCTTGGCACACATGTAGAGGTAATCGTGATGCACATGGTTGAGGACGGCATCAATACCTGCTACGCTCGGAATGCGGATAGGCCCCGGTGGCAAACCTGGGTTCTTGTAGGTATTATACGGGTTCTTGATAGACAGGAGGTTGTTGTAGATGCGCTTGAGGTCGAATCGCTGCCAGGCATATTTAATGGTAGGATCGGCCTGCAATGGCATTCCCTCTGGATATTCGGCATTGCGAAGCATCAGACGGTTATAATACATGCCGGCTATCATCGGTTTTTCGCCGTTATTGGCTGTTTCTTCGTCCACGATGCTGGCAAGGGTGATGATCTCAATCGGTGTCAGCTTCATAGCCTTTGCCTTTTCGGTGCGCTCAAAGTTCCAAAACTTGTCGCTTTCTTTCTTCATGCGCTCCAGAAATTTATCTACCGAGATGTTCCAGTAGAGATCGTAGGTGTTAGGTACGAACATGCAGGCGATGGTGGCAGTATCGTAACCGTATTTCTGACAGATGCTCTCGTCGCGCAGGGCATGGTAGAGGTCGTTGCTGCCAAACATCATCTTCTTGCCAATCTCATCAGAGAGTTTGTCGAGCGTGCGGACCGAAGGGATGGTAAGGCTAACCGGTTCCTGCAAACCGTTCTTCATGTGGCGCCATGTCTTGAGGGCACCATCGCCCGGAGCAATGGCGTATCTGCCGGTGCGGATATGATCGGCATAGCCGGAATGGAGGGTCAGGGTCTTGAATGCCTGGAACGGAATGCTCTTGGCAAATGGGCGGAGCTTGTTGTATACAGAGTCGATGTTATCATCGTTGTCGATGTAAACATACTCGGTGTTGCTGCTCTTCGAGAAGGAAGAGAAACAATAGATGTAGCCCACGATGGCGATGACTGCGATGCAGCCTATAGCGCCATACAGATAGAGCTTAGAAAATGATTTTTTCTTTTTCATATTCTTCTTGTTTGTTATTTTTCGGGTGCAAAAGTACAGTAAAAATAGGAAATAGCAAAGTATAGGAATTTAAAATAGGTTAATTGTCATCTTTCTTTATCCGTTGTGTCTGCTTTTTTGTTACCTTTGCACTTGACATTGAGAATCAACATGTGTATCGGTGCTTTCGGGCACATTATTATAAAAGTATTATGAAAATGAAGTTTTCGATAGCGTATGCTGCCAAGTGGGGTCATGCCCTGCATGTAGAATTAACTTTTGCCGCCGCTGATGGATATCAAGATACGATGGACTTGCCGATGACCACCCGGGACGGTTATCACTGGGAGGTGGAAATGGCGTCAAGGCAGAACCGCCATCACCCTTTCGTAGCTGTGGCTTACTGCTACTGCGTGAAAGATGCTGGGGGAAAGGTGCTGCGTAGGGAATCGCTCGCTTCTGCCCGCCAATATGTTTTTGATGAGAGTAAGAATTTCTATTTTCAAGACTATTGGCTGGAGGAGGATAATCCTTACGTGGAAAAAAATGCCTTCGTATTGCAGCAGGTGAAGTTTACTGATGTCAAGCCAGCGCGTCTGCCTCTCTTCGACCGTACTATCATCTTCAAGATTCATGCCCCGAAACTCTATGAGGGTGAGGCTGTAGCTTTGTTGGGAAATCATCCTACGCTGGGCAAATGGAATCCGGCTCATTTCCTGAAGATGCAGAACTATCATGGCAAGGACTGGGAAATATCTGTGAATGTGCAGGCTATCGATGAGCCGATAGAATATAAATATGTGGTGATTGATGCACAGACCCAGAAACTGAAGAGATGGGAATTTGGGGATAACAGAATCTTTGGCATTTCGGGTAATGAACAGGCTGGCGGACAGGGAACTCCTCAGGGTGAAATCCGTGTATACCATCAGGATGTTTATGTGCTACACGGCGGTGAGTTCCGCATCAAGAGGGTTCCGGTTCATGCCCAGTTCAATTTCGATACCTATATATTCGATCTTGACGGAACCCTGATTTCTTCTCTCCACGACCTGGCTGCAAGCTGCAATTATGCGCTGAAGCTGAACGGGATGCCTGAACGTACGCTGGAGGAAGTACGCATGTTTGTAGGAAACGGGGTGAAGAAACTGATGGAACGTGCCGTGCCGGGAGGATTGGAGAACGAGATGTTTGAGAAAACCCTACAGGATTTCCGCAAGCATTATATGGTGCACAATATGGATAATACGAAACCTTATCCGGACGTGATGGAGATGCTGGAGGAACTGAAGAATAGGGGAAAGAACATTGCGGTGGTAAGCAACAAGTTTTATGCAGCTACCCGGGAAATATGCCGCCATTTCTTCGGCGACCTGGTAGATGTGGCGATAGGAGAGCGGGAGAATATCAAGAAAAAACCGGCTCCAGATACCGTAAACGAAGCCTTGCGGCAGCTGCATGCGGATAGAGAAAGGGCGGTATATATCGGCGACAGCGACGTGGATGTGATGACGGCAAAGAACAGCGGAATGCCTTGTATCTCAGTGCTGTGGGGATTCAGAGATCACGATTTCCTGCTGGCACATGGAGCTTCTATCCTGGTATCATCACCCTTGCAGATATTATAAGAAAGGTAGGAAAAAATGATTTGGAAGACCATCATAGAGAATGGTCTTCCAGATATTTCTTGATAAATTCAAAGTAGGTTTCTGATATCGGAATGCTCTGGTCGCCATAGGTAATGTGCTGCTGGTCTACCGTATCAAACTTTGTCATGTTGGCAAGGAACGAACGGTGTACACGCTTGAATTTTTCTCTTGGCAGCCTTTCTTCCAACTGTTTGAGGTTGCCCAGGGTTCTGATGTTAGGCCTGCCCTCAAGATGGAAACGGATGTAGTCTTTGTCGCAGTCAACAAACAGAATATCATCTATCGGGATTCTTACGCATTTGTAATCTCGTTTTACCACCAGAAAACCGTCGCGCTTGATAGGGTTGTAGTTATCGTCCTGCATGTAGCGTTCGAAGACTTTCTGGCATGATCCCATAAAGTCATCGTAGGTGATGGGCTTGAGCAGATAGTCGAATGCATTCACTTTGTAGGCTTCGATGGCATACTCCTTGAATGCGGTGGTGAAGACAATCTTCACGTTCTTGGGTACAACCTTTGCAAATTCCAAACCGCTGATCTGCTGCATGTGGATGGCGAGAAAAAGTATGTCGAGATGGTTGTGATGGATGCCGTCTACAGCATCTATCGCACTTTTGTAGGCTCCGATCAAATGCAGGGTCGGAGTTTTTTCTATATACTGTTCCAGGAGTTGCAAAGCTTCCGGATCTTCATCTATGATGGCGCAATTTAAAATCATAATTTTACTGTTTTAGTGATTTTATTCTCGATTTTCGTAAAAACGAAAAATGTGTTTGTTTATTGTTTCAAGCTGCAGATTTTTTCAGATAAAAATCTATTTTCATGATTTTACCTTAAATTTGTTTAATCTATTTGGCTATTTGAGGAAAAAACCGTAATTTTGGAGATTGATAAGTCAGACTATAACTGTAGAATATGAAATACAATAAGAAACAACATACCAAATTGTCCTGTCGGAGCAAGTGCTTTTTCCTTGCCTTGACTTTGGCTATGGCATCGGTTGATGCCTCAGCCCAGAAGATTTCGCTAGGCTCTTGCATCACCCGTGACGGAGGTCAGTTTAAAGGCGAAATGGTGAGCGGAAAGCCGCAGGGAAAAGGTACTACCATCTATAAGAATGGGGATACCTACGAAGGCTCTTATATGAAAGGTAAGCGCGAAGGCTATGGCGTTTATACCTTCAGTGATGGCGAAAAGTATGAGGGACAGTGGATGCAGGACCAGCAGCATGGTAAAGGCACCTACTATTTCCAGAACAACAACAAATATGTAGGCCTCTGGTTCCGCGATTACCAGCATGGTCATGGCGTCATGTTCTATTATAATGGTGATAAATATGACGGCGACTGGTATAAGGACAAGCGTCAGGGACGCGGTGTTTATACTTATGCCAATGGCGCACAGTATAAAGGCCAGTGGATGAACGATATGAAGAATGGAAACGGCTTCTTCAACTGGGGAGACGGAACTACTTATGACGGTCAGTGGCTAGACAACCAGCGCTCTGGAAAAGGTACTTTCAAATATGCTGATGGCGATGTGTATATCGGCGACTGGAAGGATGATATCCAGGACGGAAAGGGTATCTATAAATTTCATAATGGCGACATTTATGAAGGCGATTATGTGCAGGGAGAACGCACGGGTATAGGCATCTTCCGCTCTGCAAAGGGCGACAAGTATAACGGACAGTTTAAGGATGGCCTGCGTACCGGTCAGGGTACCTTCATCTGGAAGAATGGCGATATCTATGTAGGCGACTGGATGGATGATCTGCAGAACGGCAGGGGCAAACTGACCAAGAAGAACGGCGACGTGTTTGAAGGTGAGTTCAAAAACGGTCTGGTAGATGGTAATGTCGTGATTCATTATGCTGATGGCAGAAGATTCAAGGGTGCCTATCACAAAGGTAAGCGCCAGGGACCTTGCATAGAAGAAGATAAAAACGGTAAGCGTTTCGAAGGAACCTACCGTAACGATGTGCGTGACGGAAGATTTGTAGAAAAAGACCGCAACGGACAGGTTACAGCCAAGGGAGCCTACGAAAACGGCAAACGATTTGAAGACTAATCTCTTCAGAAAATTAGAAAAATACAAAGAAATTATAAATAACGAGATAGAGAACCTTTATATTTTAAATAATGAGAAAAAGAACATATTATAATGTTGAATATTGAATGTTCAATGTTCTGTTTTCAAGTCTCAAAGTTAAAAGTAAATGTTCAAATCTCAAAGCTTAACTATAATTATGGTAGTAGATACTTTAGACAATCTGGAGAAATATGTTTCTCTCAATCCGCTCTTCGCTGATGTAGTGAAGTTTATCAAAGATAATGACCTCTCTAAATTGGAGGACGGTAAGCATTTTATCAAGGAGGGTAACCTCTTTGTTAACATAACGACAGCTCACGGAAAAAGCGAGGAAGATGCTGTTTTTGAAACACATCGCAAGATGATTGATATTCAGATTCCTCTTGACAACGAGGAGACTTATGGCTATACTCCTCTTGCTGATCTTCCTGAAGTGGAATATAACGAGGCTAAGGATGTAACCAAGTATCCTGGTGTGAAAGCGCAGACGCTCGTTACCTGCAAGCCAGGTCAGTTTGCTATCTTCTGGCCACAAGATGGTCATCAGCCATGCATCGGTAGTGGTGATATCCACAAGGCTATCTTCAAGATTAAGAATTAAAGAAGAAATCTTCAAGATAAAATTAAAGAAGAATAATATAGAGTAACCATCTAAAATCATGATATATGGCAACAGAAAAGAAAACTACAGCCCAGAAGGCTGCAACTAAAAAGGCAACTGCAAAGAAACCAGTTGCAAAAAAGGCAGCGAAGGCTGTGGTAAAGCATATCGGACTCGTGAAGAACGACCCATATCTGGCAGACTATGAGGATGCCATCAAGGGCCGACACGACCATGCACTCTGGAAACTCGGTCAGCTGACTAATAACGGCAAACAGACATTGGGCGATTTTGCCAATGGATACGAGTATTTCGGACTGCATAAGACTGCCCGTGGATGGGTGTTCCGTGAGTGGGCACCTAATGCTACAGACATCTATCTGATAGGTGACTTCAACAACTGGCAGGAAACCGAAAAGTATCGTGCTAAAAGAGTAAAGAATACCGGCAACTGGGAACTCAAACTTCCGGAGAAAGCGATGAAACATGGCGATCTCTTCAAGATGAAAGTTCATTGGGAAGGTGGTGAAGGCGAGCGTATTCCTGCATGGGCACAGCGCGTAGTACAGGACGACCAGACCAAGATTTTCTCTGCTCAGGTTTGGAATCCGGAACCATATAAATGGAAGAAGAAAACCTTCAGACCAAATGTGGCACCTCTGCTCATCTATGAATGCCATATCGGTATGGCACAGGATGCTGAGAAGGTTGGCACTTACACAGAATTTAAGGAGAATGTGTTGCCACGTATCATCAAGGATGGTTACAACTGCATTCAGATTATGGCTATCCAGGAGCATCCGTATTATGGCTCCTTCGGCTATCATGTAAGCAGTTTCTTTGCTGCAAGTAGCCGCTTCGGAACTCCTGAAGAGTTGAAGAATCTCATTGATACAGCTCACCAGAATGGTATTGCCGTCATCATGGACATCGTTCACTCTCATGCCGTAAAGAATGAGGTGGAAGGACTGGGTAATCTCGCTGGCGATCCTAACCAGTATTTCTATCCTGGCGACCGTCATGAGCATCCGGCTTGGGACAGTCTCTGCTTCGACTATGGAAAGGATGAAGTCATCCACTTCCTGTTGAGCAACTGCAAGTATTGGCTCAATGAGTTCCATTTCGACGGATTCCGTTTTGATGGTGTAACATCCATGCTCTATTACAGTCATGGTCTGGGTGAGGCATTCTGCAACTACGGCGATTATTTCAATGGTCACGAGGATGATAATGCCATCTGCTATCTTACCCTTGCCAACTGTCTGATTCACGAGGTTAACAAGCATGCCATTACGATTGCCGAAGAGGTGAGCGGAATGCCGGGCCTGGCTGCCAAGTTTGAGGATGGCGGTTATGGTTTTGACTATCGCATGGCGATGAATATTCCAGATTATTGGATCAAGACCATCAAGGAACTGAAGGATGAAGACTGGAAACCATCCAGCATCTTCTGGGAGGTAAAGAACCGCCGTTCGGATGAGAAAACCATCTCTTATTGTGAGAGTCATGACCAGGCATTGGTGGGCGATAAAACCATCATCTTCCGTCTGATTGATGCCGATATGTACTGGCATTTCAAGAAGGGCGATGAAAACGAAATGGCTCATCGTGGTATTGCTCTGCATAAGATGATCCGTCTGGTTACCGCCTCTACGATCAATGGCGGTTATCTCAACTTCATGGGTAATGAGTTCGGTCACCCAGAGTGGATTGATTTCCCTCGCGAGGGTAATGGCTGGAGCCATAAATACGCCCGCAGACAGTGGAATCTGGTAGATAATCATGAACTCTGCTACCACTATCTTGGAGATTTCGACCGAGAAATGCTCAAGACGATTACAAGCGAAAAGAATTTTAACAAGACACCAGTTGTAGAAATCTGGCATAATGATGGCGATCAGGTTCTCGCCTTTATGCGTGGCGATCTGCTCTTCGTGTTTAACTTCTCGCCAACCCGCTCTTTCACCGACTATGGCTTCCTGGTTCCAACCGGTTCCTACAGTGTAGTGCTTGATTCTGACAGCAAGGATTTCGGCGGTAATGGCTTGAATGATGACACGATGACGCATCTGACTAATTACGATCCACTTTATGTGAAAGACCGTAAGGAGTGGCTGAAACTTTATCTGCCAGCTCGTACAGCTTTGGTGCTGAAGAAAAATTAATAGATTGATTTATGAAAAATAAAAGGAGTAGTACTGCGAAGATGCAAATCGCCTGTGCTATCATCTTTATCACATTTACCTACGTCTACCTGGCATTTTACCAGGCAGACGTACTGGCAGTGGCTCAGCATGTTTTCTCAGGCGGTTTGACCAACTACAGTTACACGCTGGCTCCACTGCTTATCACGCTCGTACTCTATCTGCTGCAAGTGGGAGTGTACGCAGTAACCCGTGTGAAACGCCGTTTCCACGGGCTTACTTATTTCCCTTCGTTCCTCATCCTGACGATGATTACCGATATCCCCGTTGATATCGACCGTTATCATTCGCTGGGGGCGTGGTGGATTATCTTGCCACTCTGTCTGATTCTATGGGGCGGATTGATATGGATAGCCCGCCAGTTGGAGCCGATAGAAACAGAGCCTCACAGCAACGGCTGGTTCTCCCGCTATATGTGGGTGAATCTGCTCCAGATGCTGGTGATGATATTGCTTGTTAACTTTGTTGCTAGCAATGATCGGCTGTTTCATGAACGTATGCGCATGGAACATCTGATGAAAGAAAAACAGTATGAAAAAGCTTTGGAAGTAGGTGAAAAATCTCTGAAAACAGATTCTTCGCTGACAATGCTCCGTATAGCCTGTCTCAACGAAACAGGCGAGCTGGGCAGCCGTCTCTTTACTTATCCGCTGGTAGGTGGAAGTAAGGCGATGATGCCGGATAGCGTAACCGTGAAGGCTATGATGTGGAAGGCGCCAAAATGGATGCAGAAACCTTCGGCATGGATGGTTAAACATCATCTCAAGTATCGTCTGCCTGTTGACTATCAGCTTTGTGCACTCTTGCTGGACAAGCAACTAGACAAGTTCGTAGCAGAGGTGCAGAAACATTACAAAGTAACTTCGGGCAAACTGCCTGTTCATTATAAGGAAGCGTTGGTTCTTTATACGCATCGCCGCAGTAATCCAAGTATCGTTTATCACGATAATGTGATGGATACAGACTTTGAGGATTTCCAGCAGATGGATCACAAATATGCTAATGAGACTGAAAAGCAGAATGCTCTTCGGGATACTTATGGAAATACCTACTGGTATTATTATGAGTATGGAAACAAATGAAAGTTTTAATTTAGGAGATTAATATGAAAATACAGATATACAGAAACTTATGGGTTTTACAGATAGCTTTTCTTCTGTTGGCGCCATTAGGGTTGCAGGCACAGAAGAAGGAGATTTCTGCAGCCAAAGATCTGGTAAAGGCTGGCAAGGATTTGGCGAAGGCCGAATCCAGTATGCGCAAACTCCTGACGGATTCTGCCAACCGGAATAACAAGAAAATTTGGAATATTCTCTTTGATGCTGTGAAGAAGCAGTATGAACAGGGTAATGAGAAACTCTACCTCAAACAGGCGTATGATACAGCCCAGCTCTTCAATGCAACCCGACAGCTCTTCGTTATAGCCCAAGGACTTGATTCCGTTGAGATGATTCCTAACAAAAAAGGAAAATGTGAGTTTGATTTCCGCAAGTCTCATTCTGAATATTTGAACAGGATACGTCCGAATCTCTATAACGGAGGAACCTGGTTTATCAGGAAACAGAAATACAAGGAGGCTTATCAGTTCTTTGACCAGTACATAGAGTGCAGTACTGCACCGATGTTCCAATCTTATAAGTATGCCCAGAAAGACAAATATCTTTCTTCGGCAGCTTATTGGGCTGTATATGCCGGATATAAGATGAAAGATACCAAAGCTACGCTTCATCATTCTTATGAGGCGCTGAAAGATACGGCTCATTATAACTATATGTTACAGTATCTGGCTGAGACTTACAAACTGGAGAAGGATACACCGCGCTATCTCTCTACCTTGAAGGAAGGTTTTGAACGGGATCCGAAATTCCCGTTCTTCTTCCCGCGTCTGGTAGAGTATTATTCGCAGGAAAACCAACTCGATTCTGCACTCGCCGTAGCAGATAAGGCGCTGGCGATAGCTCCCGACAATGATATCTATCTCTTTACCAAGGGAACCGTTCTCCTGAATATGGGTGATTTCAAGCAATGCATTGAAGTGAGCAAAAAGGCACTTGCCATGAACGATTCTTTGGCTGGTGCTTATTATAATATAGGTTTGGCTTATTTCAATCAGGCTGTTGAAATGGATAAGAATTCGCAGCAATCTCGCAAAACTCATCAGGAGATAGACGGACTTTACAAGAGTGCGATGCCTTATCTGCAGAAGTACAGAACGATGGCGCCTGATATGCAGGAGCAGTGGGCTTTGCCGCTATATACCATCTATCTGAATCTGAACATGGGTAAGGAGTTTGATGAGATAGACAAACTCCTCAATCAGAAAAAGAAATAATGCCTCATGATGAGGAATTTATGAAAACTTCTCTTGAAAAGAAGACTTCTCTATTGAAATTGATTATTAGAAATTTATGATAGACAGAATTTTAGATAAACTGGGCATTGAGCTCAATGATATGCAGCAGGATTCCATGCAGGCAATCTTGCACGGGAACAAGGATGTGGTGATACTTTCGCCAACAGGTAGTGGCAAGACACTGGCTTATCTTTTGCCTCTTACCCAACTTATAGATGCTACTGATGACGAGGCACAGGCGGTGGTGGTAACTCCTGGTCGGGAACTCGCTTTGCAGTCGGCTAACGTATTGAAGAATATGGGCAGCGGTTTGCGTGCGATGGCTTGCTATGGTGGTCGTGCTACGATGGATGAGCATCGCGTGATGAAACAGGTTCGTCCTCAGATTGTATTTGGAACTCCAGGTCGCCTCAATGATCATCTGGATAAGGGAAATCTTTCTCCATATCACATCAAATACCTGATTATTGATGAGTTTGACAAGTGTCTGGAGATGGGTTTCCAGGACGAAATGAGCCGACTGATCAAGTCTTTGCCTGGCTTGCGTCGACATTTCCTGCTTTCTGCTACCGAGGCAGAGGAGATTCCTCATTTCGTACACATGGGTAGGGTAGAAAAGATAGATTACCGTGTGGATGAAGATCAGGTTCCTGACCGTGTACATATATATAAGGTGGTTAGTCCGGTAAAAGATAAATTAGAGAGTCTGTCACTTTTGCTACGCAGTTTAGGCGATCAGAGTACCATTGTATTCCTCAATTATCGCGACAGTGTGGAGCGCACCAATAAATATCTGGTGGAGCAGGGATTTTCAACCTCTTTTTTCCATGGTGGATTGGAACAGAAGGAACGTGAGGCTTCTCTCTATCGTTTTAGCAACGGAAGTGCCAATATCCTGGTGAGTACGGATCTGGCTTCGCGCGGACTTGATATTCCAGATATAGATAATATCATCCATTATCACATGCCGGAGAGCGAAGATGGTTATATTCATCGTGTAGGACGTACGGCAAGATGGGAAGCCCAGGGAAAGGCTTTCTTCCTGTTAGGTCCTGAAGAGCATATTCCGGAATATGTGGATGCTGAAATTGAGGATTACGAGATGCCTGCTGCTGATCAGCTTCCTGCGCCAGCCAAACCTAAGATGGCTACTATATATATAGGTAAAGGCAAGAAGGATAAAATCAGCAAGGGTGACATCTTAGGCTTCCTTTGCAAGAAGGGTGGGCTGCAGTCGGCTGAAATCGGAAAGATTGATGTTAATGACCGTTATGCTTATGCTGCCATTTCCCGAACGAAGTTGCGCAGCGTACTGAATAATGTAAAGGGCGAAAAGATAAAAGGCGTCAAAACGATAGTGGAAGGGGTAAGATAGTTGACAAACTGCTATTATCTTTTCTCTGTTGCTTGCTAATGTATAATAAATGTAAAAATAGACATAAATATGCAGTTATTATACTAAAATGACTAACAAAATGAAAGAAATCTGCTCAAAACGCTAAAAATGTGCAGAAAAGTTTGGTAGTTTCAAATAAAAAGTGTAATTTCGCAGTCGTAAATACAATCCAAAGGTTTACTATGTATCCTATATGGATGTATTGTGCACTAATTTTTCCTGCTAACAGGATTATATCGTATAAAACTTAAATAATTATACAAAGATGAAGAAGTACAATTTTAACGCAGGTCCATCAATGCTTCCACGCGAAGTGATTGAGAACACAGCAAAGCAGATTTTGGATTTTAATGGTTCAGGTCTTTCATTGATGGAAATCAGCCACCGTGCTAAGGATTTCCAGCCAGTAGTTGATGAGGCAGTCTCCTTATTCAAGGAGCTTCTTGACATTCCTGAGGGTTATTCCGTTATCTTCCTTGGTGGTGGTGCGTCATTGCAGTTTATGCAGATTCCAGCAAACTTCCTCATCAAGAAGGCTGCCTACATTAATTCTGGCACTTGGGCTAAGAAGGCAATGAAAGAGGCAAAGCATTTTGGTGAGGTCGTGGAGATCGCATCATCGTCCGACGCCAATTTCACTTTCTATCCACAGGTTCCTAACACTGTACCAGCCGATTGTGATTACTTGCATTTGACAAGCAACAATACAATATATGGTACCGAACTCCGTGTAGATCCAGACGTGAACGTACCATTGATTTCTGATATGTCTTCAGATATCATGAGCCGTCCAGTAGATGTTTCTAAGTATACTGCCATCTATGCAGGTGCTCAGAAGAATCTTTCTATGGCAGGTGTTACCGTTATCATCGTTAAGGATGATATGCTCGGCAAGGCTCCTCGCGAGCTTCCTACTATGCTCGATTATCGTACTCACGTTGAGAAGGGCAGTATGTTCAATACTCCTCCTGTTGTTCCTATCTATACCTTGATGGAGAATCTCCGCTGGTTGAAGGCTAATGGTGGTGTTGAGGCTGCTGACAAGCGAGCTCACGAACGTGCTGAAGTTCTTTATGCTGAAATCGACCGCAACAAACTCTTCAAGGGTACTGTTGAAGAAGCATCCCGTTCTTTGATGAACATCTGCTTCGTGATGAACGATGAGTACAAGGAGTTGGAGAAGCCATTCCTCGACTTCGCTACAGAGCGTGGCATGGTAGGTATCAAGGGTCACCGCTCAGTGGGTGGTTTCCGTGCCAGCTGCTACAATGCACAGACTATGGAGGGTGTTCAGGCACTCGTCAAGGCCATGCAGGATTTTGAAGCACAACATTAATTTTTGAATTTGTATGAAAGTATTAGTTGCAACAGAAAAGCCATTCGCAGCGGCTGCTGTGGAAGGCATTAAGAAAGAAATAGAGGGAGCAGGCAACGAATTGGTGCTGCTCGAAAAATATACAGAGAAGGCTCAGCTTCTCGATGCAGTGAAGGATGTGGACGCGATGATTATCCGCTCTGACAAGGCTGATGCCGAGGTGCTCGATGCAGCAAAGAACCTGAAGATTATCGTTCGTGCCGGTGCGGGTTATGATAACATCGACCTTGCTGCTGCTACTGCTCATAATGTAGTGGCTGAGAATACTCCTGGTCAGAACTCTAACGCAGTAGCTGAGTTGGTATTCGGCTTGTTGGTCTTTACTGTACGTAATTTCTACAACGGCAAGGCTGGCAGCGAGTTGAAGGGTAAGAAACTGGGTATTCTTGCTTTCGGTAATGTTGGTCGAAATGTGGCTCGCATCGCCAAGGGATTTGGCATGGAAGTAGCTGCTTACGATGCATTCTGCCCAGCTGATGTTATCGAGGCTGCCGGTGTTCATGCTGTAAAGTCACAGGATGAGTTGTTCCAGACTTGCGACATCGTTTCTCTTCATATCCCTGCTACTCCAGAGACTATCAAGAGCATTGATTACAAGACTGTAAACCAGTTGCCTAAGGGTGGCATCCTCATCAATACAGCGCGTAAGGAGGTTATCAATGAGCCTGAGCTCCTGAAACTTCTTGCTGAGCGTGAGGACTTGAAGTTCATCACTGATATCAAGCCTGATGCTGATGCAGACTTTGCCAAGTTCGAGGGTCGATACTTCTCAACTCCTAAGAAGATGGGAGCACAGACTGCAGAAGCAAATATCAATGCCGGTATTGCTGCAGCTAAGCAGATTAATGCGTTCTTTAAGGATGGATGCACTAAGTTCCAGGTAAATAAGTAATTATTCTTCCCATACATATAGCTCATGAAGGGTGCTTTTTCACAGAAGCACTCTTGATGGGCTTTTCATGTTTTTATTAAACTAGTCAATTTAAATGAAATATTATGGCAATAGTAAAACCTTTTAAGGGAGTAAGACCTCCTAAAAATCTCGTTGAGCAAATTGAGTCTCGTCCTTACGATGTTCTCAATTCTGAGGAAGCACGTGCCGAGGCAGGCGATAACGAGAAGAGCCTTTATCATATTATTAAACCTGAAATCAATTTCGAACCTGGTACTTCTGAGTACGATCCTCGCGTTTATGAAAGCGCTGCAGAGAACTTCAGAAAGTTCCAGGAGAATGGCTGGTTAAAACAGGATGATAAGGAACAGTATTATATCTATGCACAGACTATGACTGGCACGACTCAGTATGGTCTTGTTGTAGGTGCGTATGTAAACGACTATATGACGGGTGTCATCAAGAAACATGAGCTGACACGCCGCGATAAGGAAGAAGACCGTATGAAGCATGTGCGTGTATGCAATGCCAATATCGAACCAGTATTCTTCGCTTATCCTGATAATGAGGTGCTTAACGAACTTCTGATGCGTTATGCTGCAACAACACCGGAATATGATTTCATTGCTCCAATTGATGGTTTCCGTCATCAGTTCTGGGTTGTAAGCGATGATCAGGATATTGCCACAATTACAGCGGAATTTGCCAAGATGCCTAGCCTTTATATTGCTGACGGTCATCACCGTTCTGCAGCAGCTGCTCTGGTAGGTGCAGAAAAAGCTAAGCAGAATCCTAATCATACAGGTAAGGAGGAATATAACTACTTTATGGCAGTTTGTTTTCAGGCAAGTCAGCTTACCATTCTCGATTATAACCGAGTTGTGAAGGATTTGAACGGCCTGACTTCTGATCAGTTCCTCGATGCTTTGACAAAGAACTTCGAGGTGATAGATATTGATACAATCAATGTGAATGTATCTGGTGATGAAGAGGGCATTCCTTGCTATGAAAAGATGGCTATTGATGATGCTATCAGCCAGTTTGGCTTGGATATTCTGAAACCAGCAGCTCTCCATTCTTTCCTCCTGTATTTGGATGGTAAATGGTACGGTTTGTTTGCCAAGCCGGGAACCTATGATGATGCTGATCCAATCGGCGTGCTTGATGTGGATATTTCATCTCGCCTGATTCTTGATGAAATTCTGGGTATCAAGGATTTGCGTTCTGATAAGCGCATCGACTTTGTGGGCGGTCTTCGCGGTCTCGGTGAGTTGAAACGTCGTGTGGATAGCGGCGAGATGAAGATGGCACTTGCTTTGCATCCGGTTTCTATGCAGCAGATTATGGACATCGCTGATAGTGGTAAGATTATGCCACCTAAGGCAACTTGGTTTGAACCTAAGTTGCGTAGCGGTTTGATTATTCACAAGTTGGATTAATGATAGACGAATTTAAGACTATATCAGATACGATAGGCGAGGGATATTACACCGAGAAAAGGAGTAAGTTTCTCGCCTTTGCTCACCATGTTACAACTGTTGACGAGGTGAAGGAAATTGTTGCCGGGTACCGTAAGAAATATTACGATGCCCGACATTGTTGTTATGCATATATGCTAGGTCCTGAACGGACAGAGTTCCGTGCCAATGATGATGGCGAACCTTCTTCTACGGCAGGAAAACCAATCCTTGGCCAAATCACGAAATCAGAATTGACGGATATTTTAATTGTCGTCATCCGATATTTCGGAGGAGTGAAATTGGGAACCAGCGGACTCATTGTTGCTTATCGTGAAGCTGCCATTGATGCTTTGGCTCATTGTGAGGAGGTAACGCAACAGATAGAGGAAATAGTAACCTATGATTTTACTTATCCGATGATGAATGATGTGATGAGGATAGTCAAAGATATGAATCCGCGTATCCTGGATCAGACTTTCGATAATACTTGCAGCATCAAACTTTCTATCAGAAAGAGCGAGGCTGAGCAGTTACGTTCCCGTCTGAAAAAGCTGTCGTTTGAATAGCAGATAGCTGACAGACAGATGAATAACTGCTGGGTAAATAAAAAGATGGTGTGTTATAAGACTAGATAATATATCAGTAATATTCCATCAAAAAGAGGGTGAATCATAAATTTATGATTCACCCTCTTTTTGATGGTTATTTCTTTTGAGTTTATCCCTTTTCTTCCAATTCCTTCTGCAATCGGATGATTTCATCGCGATATTGGGCAGCTTGCATGAAGTCGAGGTCTTTGGCAGCTTGCTTCATCAATGCCGTAGTATTGGCAATGCTCTTCTCCAATTCTTCCTTGCTCATACTGCGAACAATAGGGTCGGCAACGAAGGCTGCACTTTCCGGTTCCACGTAGACGCGAGGCTTAGAACCCTCGGCTCCCATCGGAACAATCTTTGCTCCTTCTTCCTTGCTAGTAGGCAGAGCTGAGGTTATTGCTTTCACAATCTGTTTTGGTGTAATGCCATGGTCTGCATTGTATTTCAACTGGATGCTTCGGCGGCGGGCAGTTTCATCTATCGTTTTCTGCATGCTGTCTGTGATGTTGTCTGCATACATGATTACCTTGCCGTTCACGTTTCGGGCAGCACGGCCTGCCGTCTGGGTCAGAGAACGGTGACTGCGAAGGAAGCCTTCCTTGTCTGCATCGAGAATAGCTACGAGCGAAACTTCCGGCAAGTCGAGTCCTTCTCGTAACAGGTTGACGCCCACCAGTACATCGTATACTCCTGCACGGAGATCGTTCATGATCTTTACCCGGTCTAAGGTTGCCACATCACTGTGGATATAGGCAGCCTTTACGTTGTGGTTGAGCAGGAACTCGGTGAGTTCTTCTGCCATGCGCTTTGTAAGAGTCGTAATCAGAACTCGCTCGTTGCGGTGTGTTCTTGTTAATATTTCGTCCAGAAGATCATCTATCTGATTCTCACTTGGACGGACTTCGATTTCCGGGTCCAGGAGTCCTGTAGGACGAATCAACTGTTCTACAACCACGCCTTCGGCTTCTCTCAATTCATAGTCTGCCGGAGTTGCGCTTACATAGATGGCCTGCGGAATGAGATCGTGAAATTCCTCGAATTTCAGCGGACGGTTATCGAAGGCTGCAGGCAAGCGGAAACCATATTCTACCAGGTTTTTCTTTCGTGCCCGGTCGCCTCCATACATGGCTCCAATCTGCGGGATGCTCACATGGCTCTCGTCAACCACAAGCAGGAAATCTTTAGGGAAGAAATCGAGCAGGCAATACGGGCGTTCGCCTTCGTGTCTGCCATCAAAATAGCGGGAATAGTTCTCGATGCCCGAACAGTGGCCCAATTCCTTGATCATTTCCATATCATATTCTACACGTTCCTTGATGCGCTGTGCCTTGATTCCATCTCCAATACTCTTGAAGAATTCTACCTGTTTAACCAGGTCGTCCTGAATTCTGCGAATGGCACTTTCCTGCTGTTCTTTTGTTGTTACGAAAAGGTTGGCTGGATAAATCTCGTAATCTTCGAACGAGGCAAGGCGGTGATAAGTGAGCGAATCCACTTCTTCGATACTGTCAATCTCATCGTCCCACCATGTTACGCGCAAAACATGATCGCTGTAAGCCATAAAGATGTCAACCGTTTCGCCTTTCACTCTAAAGTTGCCACGTTGCAGTTCTATGTCATTTCTAACGTAAAGTGCATCAACGAGTTTCCTCAGAAATTCATTTCTGTCGAGTCGCTGCCCGCGATGAATCTTGATGATGTTCTCCTGCATCGCCACAGGTCCGCCCATACCATAGATGCACGATACGGATGAGACAACGATGACATCCTTTCTGCCCGAGAGAAGGGCAGAAACAGCACCGAGTCGCAACTTGTCTATTTCATCATTGATGGCGAGGTCTTTTTCTATATATGTATCAGTAGTTGGCAGATAAGCTTCCGGCTGATAATAGTCGTAGTATGAAACATAATATTCTACAGCGTTCTCAGGGAAGAAACCCTTCATCTCCTGATACAGTTGGGCGGCAAGAGTCTTGTTGTGGCTCAAGATGAGCGTAGGCTTCCCCACGTTGGCAATCACGTTTGCCACCGTAAAGGTTTTACCCGAGCCGGTTACACCCAACAACACCTGTGCAGGGTCTCCTTCAAGCACCCCCTCTGTGAGTTGCCTGATGGCTTGCGGCTGGTCGCCAGTTGGCTTATATTTTGATGTAATCTTAAAATCCATTTTCTTCCTGATTTCTTCTCAAAAGTTCTGTTTCAAGGTGCAAAATTACAAAAAAAACGCCATTAATCGTTATAAAGATTAATTTTTTACGAAAAAATGTATCTTTTCTTTTGATAATAAGTAAATTATGAGTAACTTTGCAGTTCAAAATGAGAATTATGAAAAAATTGACTCTTATTGCATCGTGTGTTGCATTGCTCTTGTCGAGCTGTGCCCACGAATATAACCAGGTATTGAAATCAGGCGATTATACTTATAAGTATGAGTACGCCAAGCAGAGCTATGCCCAGGGCAAGTATTCCCGTGCCATTCCTCTTCTGCAGGAACTGGTAACGATGAAGAAAGGTTCTACCGAGGGTGAGGAATGTTTGTACATGCTGGCTATGGCCGAGTATGGTATGAAGGATTATGAGACTGCTGCAGAGTATTTCAAGAAGTATTACTCTTCTTATCCTAAAGGTAAGTTTGCTGAAAATGCAAAGTACTTTGTGGGAGAGAGTCTGTATCAGAATGCTCCAGAGCCTCGTCTTGACCAGAGTACCACGATTACAGCCATCGCAGCCTTCCAGGAGTTTCTGGATCTTTATCCAGATGCCCGACTCAAGCAGCAGGCTACAAACCGCCTTTTTGCTCTTCAGGACCTCTTAGTTGAGAAGGAGTATAAGAGTGCCAAGCTCTATTTTGATATGGGCACCTATTTCGGCAACTGTACCAGCGGAGGCAACAATTATGAGGCTTGTATCGTAACTGCACAGAATGCGCTTAAGGATTATCCTTACAGCAACCGACGCGAGGAGTTTGCATCGCTCATCATGAAAGGTAAATACGAACTGGCAAAGATGAGTGTCGAGAAAAAGCAGCTGGAGCGCTATCAGGATGCTGAGGATGAGTGTTATGGCTTTATCAACGAATATCCTGATTCAAAGGACCGTGCACTTGCCGAGAAGTATATCGAGAAGTGCAAGCAGTACGAGAAAGAGCATCCGGAGTCAGCTCTCGACCAGCTTGGCAATAATGCCAATTAAAAAAAGCATATATATAATAAGGTAAAAACAATATAATAATAATAGTACTATAATTATGGATTTCAAAAAATCAAAGGCACCAGTAAACACAGTAACTCGCAACATTATGGATCTCTGCGATGATACCCATAACATCTACGAGAGCGTAGCTATCATTGCAAAGCGCGCTAATCAGATTTCTATCGAAATCAAGCAGGAGTTGAGCAAGAAACTTCAGGAGTTTGCTTCTTATAACGATTCTTTGGAGGAAGTTTTTGAGAACCGCGAACAGATTGAAATCTCTCGCTACTACGAGAAGTTGCCAAAGCCAACTTTGCTCGCTACAGAAGAGTTTATTGAGAATAATATTTATTGGCGCGATCCTACCAAGACATCTGCACCAATGGTTCACGAGAGCGAAATTTAATATTCCAGAGCTATATGATACAGCGTAAACAGACATTATTTCTGCTCTTTGCTGTCATCGCCATTGCTATCTGTCTTTTTCTTCCTATCGCCAGCATCGCAGCTAAGACGATGGGAGGAGACACTATGGTTTATAACCTCGGAGTGGTAGGGGAGGCAGGAATGCAGATTTCAACTACTTGCGTTCCTCTGTTCCTTCTGCTCGCCGTTTCAGCCATCATAGCATTGGTAAACATCTTTTTGTACAAGAATCTGAAGCTTCAGAAATCACTCTGTTCACTTGCCATGCTTTTTGCAGGTTTATGGTATGTAGATTATATCGTGATGTTCATGGGCTTGATTCCTGTTCCTGAAGCAGAAGGAACGATGAAGTTTCAGTTTGCCGCTTGCCTTCCTTTGGTAGCAATCATATTCGAATGGATGGCAATGAAAGGTGTGAACGATGACATCAAACTCTTGAGAGCAGCAGACCGAATCAGATAAAAAATGCTAAAAAAGCATTTGAATATCGATAAAAGTTTGCTCAATTCAAATAAAAGTAGTAATTTTGTACCCGCTGTCACGAGATGGCAGCATAAAATTCAAACCTCATTATAAATTAAATTAAAATTAAGATTTAAAAATGGCAACAAAAATCAGATTGCAGCGCGGCGGTCGTAAGAGCTATGCTTTTTATAGCATCGTAATCGCTGACGTTAGAGCACCACGTGATGGTAAATTTACTGAGAAGATTGGTACTTTCAACCCTAACACCAATCCAGCTACTGTAGATTTGAATTTCGAGCGCGCACTCTACTGGGTAGAGACTGGTGCACAGCCAACAGACACAGTTCGCAACATCCTCAAGGGCGAGGGCGTTTACTTGATGAAGCACCTCAAGGGTGGCGTTAAGAAGGGCGCATTCGACGATGCTGAGGCTCAGAAGCGTTTCGACGCTTGGAAGAATAGCAAGGACGCTAAGATTTCTGCTGTTCGCGAGGGCGATGCTAAGGCAAAGAAGGAAGCTGCTGCTAAGGAGCTCGAGGCTGAGAAGAAGATGAACGAGGCAATCGCTAAGAAGGTAGCTGACAAGAAGGCTGCTGCAGCTGCTGCTGAGGCAGAGGCTAAGGCTGCTGAGGAAGCTCCTGCAGAGGAGGCTCCAGCTGAGGCTTAATCTTCGACAGAATCTTCTTTTGAGATTTTAAAGTATAAAGGTTGAATTTCTCTTTCGGGAAATCCAACCTTTTTTTTGTTTCTTTTGATTATGGGTGATAAAAAGGAAAACAGTTATTCGCATATTCTGAAATATACAGGATTGTTTGGCAGTGTGCAAGGATTGGGAATTCTTGTAGGAGTTTTGCGCAATAAATTTACGGCGCTCTTCCTCGGACCTTCTGGAATGGGACTGCTGTCTCTTTTCAGCTCTACGATTTCTGTTCTCAGTTCTGCGTGTAATTTCGGCATTCCTACAAGTGGTGTTAAATTTATTTCTGAAAAGGAACATGCTGCAGATGAATCGCAGTCTGAAAAGGCTGATATCGCCGGGGCGGTTCTTCTTGTCCGCACCTATAGTCTGCTTGCTGCATTTTTCGGAGCCATCGTCTGTGTTCTTCTGGGTCCGTTACTCAATGGGTTTACTTTTTCCTGGGGCAATCATACGCTACATTTCATTCTCCTGGCACCAACCATTTTCTTCACGATTCTGGCTGGAGGTGAAACTGCCATTCTGAAAGCTACCGGACAGTTGCGTGCGTTGGCGATGCAGGCAAGTCTTCTGGCTATTCTTCTGCTTTTGGTTTCGGTTCCGGTTTATTGGATATTTGGTGAGAGAGGTATTCTGCCCGTTCTGTTCATTTTGGCATTTATGCAATGGGCTCTGAATTTTCGATATTCCCGACGAGTTGTACGCTGGGGCGTAAATATGCGAAAAATGACGCTAGTTGCAGGTTTCCCACTTTTGCGACTTGGCGGGGCATTTGTACTTTCGGGTTTGATGAATAGCGGCTGCGAATTTCTGATTCGTGCCTTTTTGAACCAACAAGGCGATCTGGAAGTTGTCGGACTTTTCAATGCCGGTATAACGATTGTCTTTGTTTATGCGGGAATGGTGTTCTCGGTCATGGATCAGGATTTTTATCCCCGTCTCTCCGGCATTTCGGGTTCCAGAAAAAACGAGGAGTCTGTTAAAGAGCGCAATCTCTGTGTGAACTGCCAGCTTGAAATGAATGTCCTGTTGCTGGGACCTATCGTTGCAGCTATCATTTTAGGTCTGCCTCTCATTATTCCGATATTATACAATGCCCAGTTTATGGGGATGCTCCAGATGACTCAGCTTGCTGCTGTTGCCATGTTGTTCAAGGCGGTTTATCTTCCGATAGAATATCTCCCGCTGTCAAGGGGAGATTCCAGACTTTTTCTCATTCAGGAAAGTTTTTGTGTTATCTTGCTGATAATCTGCGAAATAGCTGGTTATCAGTTAGATGGATTGAGAGGAGTAGGAGGGGGTATTGCTGTGGCTTATGCCATAGAGACCTTAGCTGTATTGGTTTTCAGCAGAGCCGTTTATGGTTATCGTTTATCTGCTCTTGGTTTCAGATTCTGTATCTTTCAGCTTCTGATTCTGCTCCTGGTGTTGTTCCTGGTTTTCATGATCAGTTATCGTGATTGGCTTTATTGGCTGATTGGCGTTATCATTGTACTCATGAGCACATCGTTTAGTTTTAGGAAAATTCGAAAACTGGTTAGATAAAAATAGAAACTCTGTAGGATAAATTATTTTCTCCGAAAGATATAAAAATATCTCCGAACGATAAAAAAATATCTCTCGGAGATATTTTCTTGTTCCAGTAGGATAAATAAGAAAAAGCCTTGAGAATCAATTGATTCTCAAGGCTTTTAAATATTTTGTATCTCTAAGAAATTACTTCTTGTTGATAGCGAGGTCGATAGCTACAGCGATAGCAACAGTAGCACCTACCATAGGGTTGTTACCCATACCGAGGAAGCCCATCATCTCTACGTGAGCAGGAACTGAAGAAGAACCTGCGAACTGAGCGTCTGAGTGCATACGACCCATAGTATCAGTCATACCGTAAGAAGCAGGACCTGCAGCCATGTTATCTGGATGCAAAGTACGGCCTGTACCACCACCAGAAGCTACTGAGAAGTATGGCTTACCAGCAGCAATACGCTCCTTCTTGTATGTACCAGCTACTGGGTGCTGGAAACGTGTAGGGTTTGTAGAGTTACCAGTGATTGATACGTCTACATCCTCGCTCCAGTTGATAGCAACACCCTCGCGAACGTCGTCAGCGCCATAGCAGTTAACCTTAGCACGTGGACCGTCGCTGTAAGCGATGCGGTTAACAACCTTCAACTCACCTGTATAGTAGTCGAACTTTGTCTGTACGTATGTGAAACCGTTGATGCGGCTGATGATCTGAGCAGCATCCTTACCAAGACCGTTCAAGATAACGCGCAATGGGTTCTTGCGAACCTTGTTTGCCATCTCAGCAATCTTGATAGCACCCTCAGCAGCAGCGAAAGACTCGTGACCAGCCAAGAAAGCGAAGCACTGAGTCTCCTCACGGAGCAAACGAGCAGCCAAGTTACCGTGACCGAGACCAACCTTACGGTCGTCAGCTACAGAACCAGGGATGCAGAAAGCCTGCAAACCGATACCGATAGCCTCAGCTGCGTCAGCAGCAGTCTTAGCACCTTTCTTGATAGCGATAGCAGCACCAGCTACATACGCCCACTTAGCATTCTCGAAGCAGATACGCTGAGTATCTTCACACATCTGATAAGGGTCAACACCTGCGTCCTCGCAGATTTGATTAGCCTCTTCCAAGCTCTGAATACCGTTAGCATTAAGAGCAGCAAGAACCTGCTTCTCGCGACGTTCCTGACTTTCGTAACTTACTTTTCTAATCATATCTGTATCTCCTTATTATTCTTTACGTGGATCAATTGCTTTAACAACACCCTGCTCAGCAGTTGTACGACCGTAGCTACCTGTGAACTTCTTGACAGCCTCGTTAGCGTCCATACCGTTCTTGATAGCTTCCATCATCTTGCCGAGGTGAACATACTCATAACCACAAACCTGGCTGTCCTTATCGAGGAACTGCTTTGTGATGTAACCCTCTGTCAACTCGAGGTAACGTGTACCCTTAGCTACAGTACCATAGAGAGTACCAGTCTGTGAACGAAGACCCTTACCCAAGTCCTCAAGACCTGCACCGATAACGAGACCGCCCTCAGAGAAAGCGCTCTGGCTACGACCGTAAACAATCTGGAGGAAGAGCTCGCGCATAGCTGTATTGATAGCATCGCATACGAGGTCAGTGTTCAAAGCCTCAAGAATAGTCTTGCCTGGGAGAATCTCAGAAGCCATAGCAGCTGAGTGAGTCATACCAGTACAACCGATAGTCTCAACAAGAGCCTCCTGAATAACGCCTTCCTTGATGTTCAAAGAGAGCTTGCAAGCACCCTGCTGAGGAGCACACCAACCCACACCGTGAGTATAACCAGAGATGTCTTTGATCTCTTTTGCCTGAATCCATTTTCCCTCTTCAGGAATTGGAGCTGGTCCGTGGTTAGGACCCTTAGCGACAACGCACATGTTGTCTACTTCTTTAGAATAGATCATATTCGCTAAATTTTATATTAATGAATATTATAAGTATAAAGTTCTGTACTTAATTCATATTGTTTTGCTGAAACATCGGTGCCATCACCTCAATTCCGAGCACAAAAGTACAAAAAAAATCCGGAAAATACCTAAAAATGGGTATTCTTTTTAACTCTTTAACCTAATATTTAGATTTTTTCTTGGGTTTATGCACAATTTCATGTATCTTTGCAAACTGAAAATTGCAATTTTGTAGATTATGATCGAAGTAAAGATAAACGATGCCAAGCTTCAGCATGCTGCCGAGGCAGGCATGGATGAATTTGTAAAGGCTTTCGTGGACGCTATCCGCGAAGCGATTGGTGGTGAACTGACTGCCGAAACCATGGCGCAGCTCAACAGCGACCAGATTACTCTTCTGGCTTGGGATATCCTACATGAGGAGATGATGGATGGCGGAATGGTTCAGCTCATACATAACGGTTACGGTGCTTTCCTCTGGAAGAACCCTACCGACAAGGCGTTTAAAAACTGGGGATTGACAGAACTCGCCAAACTCATCAAGAAGAGTCATTTCCTGTATAAAACAAACCATGAGGAAATTGAGCGCGACCTGACCGATGAGGAGTTTATGGCGCTCTACGAAAAATTTCCTGAGTTTGATGATTTTGACGATGAGTTCGTTGAGAACGAAGAAGAGTGGACCAGCAAGGTTGCCTTCTACATCGATGATCATATCGACAATTTCTGCGAAATTGTCAAAAGTTAATAGTTGATAGTTAATAGCGGTTTCGCCGTATAGCAGGCTTGCCCTATAAACTATAAACTTTAAGCTATAAACTTATAATACATTATTATATATATATGAACAAGCAAGAACAGGAACTCCGTAAGAAGAGTCCGATACAGATACGCAACAAGAAGGCTTCGTTCGAGTACTTCTTCGTTGATACTTATACCGCAGGCATTGTGCTTACGGGAACAGAGATAAAGTCAATCCGTGGCGGAAAGGCTTCGCTGGTAGATTGTTATTGCGATTTCTATCAGGGCGAACTTTGGGTCAAGGGAATGAACATCTCTCCTTATTTCTATGGCTCTTTCAGCAATCATGAGGCTCGCCGCGACCGCAAGCTTCTTCTCACCAAGCGCGAATTGCGCCGTCTTGAAGAGGACAGCAAGCAGCCTGGTTTCACCATTGTTCCAACCCTCATCTTTATCGATAATCACGGTAGAGCCAAGGTGGATATTGCCCTCTGTAAGGGAAAGAAGGAGTATGACAAGCGCCAGACTCTGAAAGAAAAGGAAGACAGAAGAGAGATGGATAGAGCAATCAAGCACTTTTAGACAATGAAGAATTTAAGAGAGATTGTAAAGGAGAAAATTCTGATTCTCGATGGTGCCATGGGTACTGAGATTCAGAAGTATAATCTTACAGAAGAAGACTTCAGAGGTGAGCGGTTCCGCGATTTGCCGGGTATGATGAAAGGCAACAACGACATGCTCAACATTACTCGTCCTGATGTGATATCTGATATTTACCGACGCTACCTGGAGGCTGGCGCCGATATTATTACCGCGAATACTTTTTCGTGCCAGCGCATTTCGCAGGCTGATTATCACCTGGAGAATTGCGCCCGCGAAATGGCATTCGAGGGTGCCCGACTGGCACGTATCGAATGCGATAAGTTTTCTACGCCTGATAAGCCACGCTTCGTTGCAGGAGATGTGGGACCAACCAACAAGACTTGCTCCATGAGTCCGGACGTCAGCAATCCTGCCGCTCGTGAGATTACCTACGATGAGCTTTTCACCGATGTATGCGAACAGGTGGACGGACTTATCGAAGGCGGTGCTGACGTGATTCTCATCGAAACCATCTTTGATACACTCAACTGCAAGGCGATGATAGATGCAGCGCTCACCATGATGAAGAAACATGGAGTAGAGTTGCCTGTCATGATCAGTCTTACGGTAAGTGATCTGGCGGGCAGAACGCTCAGCGGTCAGACTGTAGATGCTTTCCTTGCTTCGCTTTCTCCTTATCCTATCTTCTCTGTCGGCATGAACTGCGCCTTTGGTGCTCCTCAGATGAAACCTTTCATCGAACACATGGCTCAGGTTGCACCTTATTATATTAGTGCGCATCCTAATGCCGGTTTGCCTAACGAAATGGGCGAATATGACGAGACTGCCGAATCGATGGCTCCGCAAATAGCCGAATTCATTGATGAAGGCATCGTGAACATCATTGGCGGATGCTGCGGTACAAGTCCTGAATTCATCGCTCATTACGCCCGTATCGCTGAGGGTAAGAAGCCGCATCAAGTGGTGGAGAAACCTAAGTATATGTGGCTCTCGGGATTAGACCTTCTGCAGGTCGATGATTCCGTTCATTTACCGGTTGACGCCAGTCGGTTTGTCAACGTGGGTGAACGTTGTAACGTGGCTGGTAGCAGGAAGTTCCTGCGTTTGATTAACGAAAAGAATTATGAAGAAGCCATCGGTATTGCCAGAAAGCAAGTGGCTGATGGAGCAGCTGTCGTTGACGTGAATATGGACGATGGTTTGCTTGATGCGAAAGCCGAGATGGTTAACTTCCTGAATATGATTGCTGCCGAACCGGACATTGCGAAGGTTCCGGTGATGATCGACTCTTCCAAATGGGACGTCATCGTGGCTGGCTTGAAGTGCTGCCAGGGCAAGTGTATTGTCAATTCCATCAGTTTGAAGGAGGGCGAGGAAGTATTCCTTTCTCATGCCCGCGATGTGTTGCGCTATGGTGCAGCCGTTGTTGTGATGTGTTTTGATGAAGTAGGACAGGCTACCACTTTCGAGCGCCGCATCGAGATAGCAGAACGTGCTTATCATCTTCTGGTAGACAAGTTGGGCATGAATCCGCTCGATATCATCTTCGACCCGAACGTACTTGCCATAGCTACCGGTATGGAGGAGCATGATAATTATGCTGTTGAGTTCATCCGCGCAACGGAGTGGATTCATCAGAATCTGCCTGGTGCACATGTCAGCGGAGGTGTCAGTAACCTCTCGTTCTCATTCCGTGGCAATACTTATATCCGTGAGGCTATCCATTGTGTTTTCCTGCATCATGCCCAGCAGGTAGGTATGGACTTTGGTATTGTAAATGCCAAAGCCAGAATGGATTACAATAAGATTCCTGAAGAACAGCTCCAGCTCATCGAGGATGTGGTGCTGAATAGGAGAAAAGGTGCAGCTGATGAACTCATCGAACTTGCGGCAGAGATAAAAGCCCAGGCTGATGCTGCCAAGGCTGCAGCTAAGGCAGGCGGTGTTGCTCCCAAGAAACCGGCTGCTCCTGAATGGCGAAAGGAGAGTGTAGAAGAACGTCTGAAGTATGCGCTGCGCAAGGGAATCACCGATTTCCTGCAGCAGGATATTGACGAAGCACTTGCCAAATATCCTCATGCAGTAAACGTAATTGAGGGTCCTCTGATGGACGGCATGAACTTGGTTGGCGAACTTTTTGGAAAAGGCGAAATGTTCTTGCCGCAGGTTGTCAAGACGGCTCGCACGATGAAATCGGCAGTTTCTATCCTTCAGCCTCATATTGAGGCAGAAAAACAGGGTGGAGCAACAACTGCCGGCAAGATTCTGATGGCAACTGTGAAGGGCGATGTTCATGATATCGGAAAGAACATCGTCTGCGTGGTTATGTCATGTAACAATTACGAAATCATCGACTTAGGTGTGATGGTTCCAGCCGAACAGATTGTACAGAAAGCTATCGATGAAAAGGTAGATGCAATCGGTTTGAGCGGACTTATCACCCCTTCGCTTGATGAAATGGTTCATGTGGCCCGGGAAATGCAGAAAGCTGGTTTGCGCATTCCTATCATGGTAGGTGGGGCAACGACGAGCGAACTGCATGTGGCTCTGAAGATTGCGCCTGAATATGACGGACCGGTCATCTGGGTGAAGGACGCATCGCTCAATGCCGGAATATGTGCCCGCTTCCTCAACGAGGCTGAATGCCCTAAGTTTGAGGCGGAACTGAAGGAACGCTACGAGAAACTTCGCCAGAACTATCATGAAGAGCAGGCTAAGATAGCCTCGCTCTCAGAGGCTAGAAAGAACAAGCTGGAGCTGTTCTGACAAGATAAAGAATACAACGTTTTTAGGATAATTATATGATTAAAACTGTGATTTTTGATATGGGTGGTGTCATCATCACCCTCGACGAGAATGAGGCAGGCAAACGTTTCATTGAGTTGGGTATGAAGGAGTTTGCGGAGAAGATGGACCCTTATAAACAGGTTGGCTTAAACGGTCAGCTGGAAGAGGGCAAGATTTCCGAGGAGGAATACCGTCGGGAAGTGTGCAAGAAGATTGGCCGCGAGGTAACCTTCGAGGAACTGCAGCATTGCTGGCTGGGCTACATGAAGGAAATTCCAGAACGCAATCTGGTTACTCTCCGCAATCTTAAGAAGCAGGGCTACCGTGTAATCTTGCTCAGCAATACCAACCCTTATGTATCAGCCTGGGTAGACAGCGAGGCATTCTCTGCCGACGGTCATCCTATCGGCGATTATTTCGATGCGATGTATCGTTCTTATGAAGTAAAGTATATGAAGCCGGATGAGAATTTCTTCCGTTATGTCCTTTCTCAGGAGCAGATTATGCCAGAGGAGTGCCTGTTTATTGATGATGGTCCCCGTAATTGCTGTGCAGCCTCTGAACTGGGACTGTTTACTTATTGCCCACAGAATGGCGAAGACTGGTGCGATAAGATTTATGAGCATTTGAAGTAATTATTTGTGGTGATTATTTGCACTAAAATGCAAATAATTGCCATTTTATTTTGTGCTCTGCAATAAAAAATGTACTTTTGCAGTCGCAAATATTAAATACATAATACAATGGTTAAGAAGAAAAGATGGCATTGCTTGCCAGGTCAGCCTCTTACAGAGCTCGACAAGCAGGTAATGTTTTGGGAAAACAAGGGTAAACTTGTTCCTACCCGTGACTTGATTAAAACTCCAGAACAGATAGAAGGCATCCGCAAGAGTGGTGTCGTAAACACCGGTTGTCTTGATGCGGTAGCCGAGATGATCCGTCCGGGAATCAACACCCAGGAGATTGATGATCTCTGCATGCAGTATTGTAAGGATCATAATGCCATTCCTGCGTGTCTCAATTACGAAGGCTATCCTAAGAGCGTTTGTACCTCTATCAACGAAGTGGTTTGCCATGGTATTCCTAAGGAAGAGGATGTGCTCGAAGAGGGCGATATCATCAATGTGGATATGACAACCATCGTAGATGGCTATTACGCTGATGCCAGCCGTATGTTCATCGTTGGCGGCAAGACTACTCCTGAAAAGGAGCAGCTGGTTCGCGTAGCCAAGGAATGCCTGGAAATCGGTATGGAGGTTGCCAAGCCATACTCGTTCGTAGGTGATATCGGTCATGCTATCGAGAAGCATTGCAAGAAGTATGGTTATGGTGTGGTTCGCGATCTTTGCGGTCATGGCGTAGGTTGCCAGTTCCATGAAGAGCCTGAGGTTCTTCACTATGGTCATAGAGGCACTGGCATGCTGCTCGTTCCGGGCATGGTGTTCACCATCGAGCCAATGATCAACATGGGCACCTGGCAGGTATTCCTCGATGCGGACGATCCGTACGGATGGGAAGTAATCACCGGTGATGAGAAGCCATCTGCGCAGTGGGAGCACACGCTTGTGATGACAGAGACAGGTGTGGAGATTCTTACGCACTAGTGTTAGTTAATAGTTGATAGTTTATAGTTAATAGGGCATTCTTGCTTGAGTCTCATGGATAAGGTGTTTTATGCTATAAACTATAAATTATAAATTATAAACTTTGATATAATGAAGGATATATATATATTAGGTATAGAGAGCAGCTGCGACGATACCTCTGCTGCAGTGCTCAAGAATGGTGTGCTGCTGAGCAATGTAACCGCCTCTCAGGAGGTTCACAAGGCTTACGGCGGTGTTGTTCCGGAGTTGGCTTCCCGTGCCCACCAGCAGAATGTGGTTCCTGTCGTTGACCAGGCCATCGCGCGTGCCGGCATCAAGAAGGAAGATCTTTCTGCCGTAGCCTTCACCCGTGGTCCGGGTCTGATGGGTTCGCTCCTTGTAGGTGTAAGTTTTGCCAAGGGATTCGCCCGTTCGCTCAATATTCCGATGATTGATGTAAACCATCTGCAGGGTCATGTGATGGCTCATTTCATCAAGGAAAGCGATGATGACCAGAGTGCACCTCCATTCCCGTTCATCTGTCTTCTCGTGAGCGGTGGAAATTCGCAGATTGTAAAGGTGAATGCCTACAACGATATGGAAGTGCTGGGACAGACCATCGATGATGCGGCTGGCGAGGCTATTGACAAGTGTGCCAAGGTACTGGAGTGGGGCTATCCTGGTGGTCCTGTCGTAGATAAGTATGCACGCCAGGGCAATCCGAAGGCATTCAGTTTCTCTGAGCCTCATATTCCGGGATTGAACTACAGTTTCTCCGGTTTCAAGACCAGTTTCCTCTACAGCCTGCGTAAATGGGTGGCTGCTGATCCTGATTTTGTTGAAAAGAACAAGTACGATCTGGCTGCCAGCATAGAGTTTACCATCGTTGATATTCTGATGAAGAAACTCCGCATGGCTGTCAAGCAGACCGGCATCAAGCATGTGGCTGTAGCTGGAGGTGTGAGCGCCAATAATGGTTTGCGCAACGCTTTCCACGATCATGCCAAGCGCTTCGGCTGGACTATCTACATCCCTAAGTTCAGCTATACTACCGATAATGCGGCGATGATAGGCTGCGTGGGAACCTTCAAGTATCGTGATGGTGAGTTTGCAACCATCGACTTGCCAGCCTATAGTAAAGTAACATTTAAGTAATTAACAAAACAAGATGGAATTTGAAACAAAGATATTGAGCAAGGGCATCCAGGAGATGCTCTACAATAGTGACAAGACAGTAGGCACAGCAGAGAGCTGCACAGGCGGTCGTATCGCCGAGGCGCTGATTTCTGTGCCAGGTGCCAGCAATTACTTCAAGGGTGGTGTAATAAGCTACACCAACGAGGTAAAGGAGAATCTTTTGGGCGTGAGCCATGAGGTCCTGGAGGAGCAGACTGCCGTTTGCGAGGAAGTGGCAAGGGAGATGGTGCTTGGCACAATCAAGACCCTGAATGTAGACTTCGCCATTTCAGCAACGGGTGTGGCTGGTCCAACGGGTGGAACTCCAGCCATTCCTGTGGGCACAATCTATGTAGGTTATGGCGATAAGAACGATGTTCGCGTGGTAAAACTCACCGAAGATTTCGGACGCGACATCAACCTTGCAATTGCCACAAATACAGCGCTTAAAGGCATGCTCGAATTCTTGAAAGAACATGCTGAAGAACTTAAAAAAGAGGCTTAAATTGCTAATTTAAGGCTATCAAATATTAATAATCCTTAAAAGACGGCGTTCTTTTAGGGATTATTTTGTTATTACCAAATTATTTTGTAATTTTGCACTCTGTTTGGAATAGGTATCAATTAACGAATTACAAAATTAAAGATAGAAATGTCTAAGATTTGTCAAATTACAGGTAAGAAGGCACAGTTAGGTTGCAATGTGTCTCACTCAAAGCACCGTACAAAGAGAAGCTTTGATGTTAACCTCTTCAGCAAGAAATTCTACTATGTAGAAGAGGGTTGCTGGATCAGCCTCAAGATCAGTGCTGCTGGTCTTCGTCTTATTAATAAGGTAGGTCTCGATGCTGCTTTGAATCAGGCAGTAAAGAAGGGCTACGTAGATTGGAAGGACATTAAAGTTATAGGAGAATAAATATCATGGCAAAGAAAGCAAAAGGTAATAGAGTACAGGTTATCCTCGAGTGCACTGAACACAAGAACAGTGGTATGCCAGGTACAAGCCGTTACGTGACTACAAAGAATCGTAAGAACACTCCTGAGCGTCTTGAGTTGATGAAGTACAACCCAATCCTTAAGAAGATGACTCTTCACAAGGAGATTAAGTAAGCTTAGCTTACAAGTTTAATAATTTTATCAATTTAAATAGACTATGGCAAAGAAAGCGGTCGCTACCCTCCACGAAGGTAACATGGATGGTCGCGCATATACAAAGGTTATCAAGATGGTTAAGAGCCCTAAGACTGGTGCATACGTTTTCGATGAGAAGATGGTACCAAACGAGGCTGTTAAGGATTTCTTCAAGGATTAATTTCCTTGCAGATGATGCATCGTTGAATTTAGATTACATCAAAATTCAAATATAAAGATAAAGGTCGCTACCCAATTAGGGGAGCGACCTTTTTTTTTTCGTGTGTCGGTGCTGGGGTGTAACTCCCCACATCTATTCTATTAGCCGTAGCTTACTCCAGTCCATCGCCGCCGCCAGGAGCGGTAGTGCCGCTGTCGCCGCCGCTAGGGGTAGAGCCTCCGCTAGGGGTAGAGCTGCCGCCTCCGTCGTTGTCCTTGCCGTCGCCCGGCACAGAGCCCTCGTCGGTAGTGTTGCCGTAGGTGTCATACTCCTCTATGCGGCATTTCTTGCGCAGTTCAGCGTTGCTCCAAGTCTTGGTGTTACGCAGGATGAGGTGTACGCCCTCCACGCTCGCTGCCGATACCTTGTCCTTGGTAGCCTCGGCACGTGATGTCATACCGATGGAGAAGAGACCCAGGTCGGAGAGACGTACGCTCTTGCCATCGAGGATGAGCTCCTGCAGGCAGTCGAGCGTATCCATCAATACGCCGTGTACGGTGCCTCGGCTGTAAGGAGAGTTGTGCTCCGAGATGTGAGTTACAAACTCCTCGAAGTTCATCTCCCGGTCAGTTACAGCAGTTGCGTAATACATCTGCTTGTTCTTGTTAGGTCCGCTCTGAGGAGTGCGAGTTACTTTACGATACTTCAATGTTCCTTTTGTTGCCATAGTTCTTTTTGTTTTAAAGTGATTAATAATGAACTGTTACGCCCCCATGCATGATGTTACTCCGAGGGTAGTGCCGAGCGCCGTCAAGATTGTGAGTACAATCTGAAAAATCTGTTTCCAAGTTTCTTTCTTCATAATTTTCTAGTTTTTTTAGTGATTAATAATGTTCTTGATTACAGGTGCAAAGGTACTACATTTTTCCTACACCACCAAAAATCACCTTGCAGAGTTATGTGAAATTCCATTAACATTTCTGCCATAGATTTTGAGGGGAAAAACATGGAAATTAGAACTTTTTACGTTAAAATACATATTTGATAAGTAGATTTTGAAGAAAATATTTGGAGAAATCAAATAAAAACAGTATCTTTGCAGCACTAGAATCCGCCACGCTTCCCATAGAACAGCGTACCAGGGCGGAACTTTTTGTTTATATGCGTATGGAATATATTAATCCACCACTTGGTACAGCAACCCTTTTAGCCAATCTTCAAAATGAGGGATTGGTGATTATGGATGAGAGAAAGGCAAATGCTTTTCTTGAGAATGTCAGCTACTTTAGATTTGCAGCATATTTGCGTCCTTTCAAAGCTTCAGACAGGCATAGCTATAAGGAAAATGCAACATTTGAGAAAGCTGTGAGACTTTATGAGTTTGATGTCAAACTTAGAACCCTACTATTTTCCGCTATTCAAAAGATTGAGATTTCTTTGCGGGCAAAGGTTATCAACCAGTTTTCTTTGAATTATGGAGCTTTTTGGTTTATCAATCCCGATTTGGCTGTTGACAAGCATAAGTTTGCAGAGAATCTTTCCTCTTTGGATAGAGAACTGCAGCGTTCCAAGGATGATTTTATCAAAGAGCATTATGTAAAGTATGGCAAGGAAGATTTTCCACCAGCTTGGAAACTAATAGATTTGACATCGTTTGGCTGCTTGACAAAATTGTATTTCAATTTCGCCAATGGTGCTGCCAAAAAGAAAATAGCTCGTTCCTATAACGTTCCTCAGCAAGAAATACTTGAAAGCTGGATGAAATCCATCAATGCGCTTCGCAACTGTTGTGCCCATCATGGGCGTGTATGGAATCGTGTGATGCCTGTTATGCCCCAACTTCCAATGAAATTAAAACAAGCATGGATAATGAATAAGCCCGAAGTCGCTAATCGACTATATTCCGTTCTTTGTTGCTTGTTATATTGGCTCAATGCCATTGATCCACGAAATGAATTATGTGCTAAGTTCAAGGACTTATTGTCACAATATCCAGAAGTTGACACGAATGCCATGGGATTTCCTAAGCATTGGCAAGATGAGCCATTGTGGAGATAGCAGTTTGGTATTCGGACTAACACATTTTTCCTATACCACCAAAAATCACCTTGCAGAGTTATGTGAAATTCCATTAATATTTCTGCCATAGATTGTGAGGGGAAAAAATATGGAAATTAGAACTTTTTACGTTAAAATACATATTTGATAAGTAGATTTTGAAGAAAATATTTGGAGTTTCCAATAAAAAAGAGTATTTTTGCAGCAACAAATCCCACCACGCCTCTCAACGATGCGTACCACGGTGGGACTTCGCTTTTTATAAAGGGTATATGGATTACGACAAACAACCGATAAACGTAGATGAACAGGTTGCCTTGCAGATTATCCCAATATTGATTTACATGCCATGGGCTTTCCACAAGGATGGGAAAACGAACCTTTATGGAGATAGCAGTTTGGTATTCGGACTAACACATTTTTCCTACACCACCAAAAATCACCTTGCAGAGTTATGTGAAATTCCATTAACATTTCTGCCATATTGTGTTAAAGAAAATAACTCATCGTTTTGCGGGGCATAACTCATAGCTTTGTGATGAGATAGTCATAGTTTTAGGAGCAATGAATGTATGCATCTCGATACCGCTAAAAAATCGATTACAAATTACAATTTCAGTTATTACAGTTTTATTTTGACCCAATATCATGCTTTTAAAATGTAAGTATAGAAAAGTATATATAAATATATAATTATATATATTTATATATAAATATTTGTAGTAACAGATTGTTACTACCTTCAAACCCTTATACCCCCTCAGGAAAAAACTGTAATAACTGAAATTGTAATTACCGTAATACAAATAATCTTCAAAAATCCTTGGTTGTTTCAAAAACATTAGCGCATTTGCCAGAATTCCTTCTGCCATCCTTAGTTGGTCAACGAACTATCTCATGTCATTTGATACTTTCTTCATAATTCTTTTCTTTTGATTCTATGTTGCGAAGATACAAAAGAATCCGAATAATCGGATACCATTTCATCTTTCTTATATTTTCGCGCACTTATAAACATTTTCCCCTTGCCAGCAACTTTTTCTAAACTTTTCCCCGATTTTCTTGCATGTTTCGAAATAAAAGTTTATCTTTGCGGCAGATTTACAGAATCTAAATTGATAATTTATGGGTAGATACATCAACCCCTTTACCGATTGGGGCTTCAAGCGTCTCTTCGGTCAAGAGTTCAGCAAGGACTTGCTGATTAGTTTTTTGAACGACTTGTTTGAAGGTGAGTTTCAAATCAAGGACGTAACATTCAAGGATAAGGAACAGCTTGGAGATACTAATGATCTCCGTGGCTGCATCTTTGACATCTATTGTGTTACCGACGATGACAAGCATTTTATCGTTGAGATGCAGAACAGATGGGTACCTTTCTTTGTGAATCGTTCCATCTATTATGCTAGTAAGGCTTTTGTTGCCCAACGCAAGAAATTTGATGAAGCTGGTGTCCGCACAGCTATTTTATACCAGTTTGTACCGGTTTATGTGGTTTGCATCATGAATTTTATGCCAAAGGAGCATGAGGTGACAAAGTTTAGAACAGACGTTGCTTTGAGGGAGAAGTCTAGTGACTCGATGTTTTCTGACAAGCTTCGTTTCATCTATCTTTCTCTTCCTTTCTTTGATAAGAGTGAGGAAGAATGCGAGACAGGTTTTGAAAAATGGATTTATGTTTTGAAGTATATGGAAGTATTGGAAAGATTGCCTTTTACGGCACAGAAAAAGATATTCGATCATCTTGCTAAATTGGCGGATGTTCGTTGCTTGAGTAGTGAGGAGCAGGAAAAATACGATGAAAGTATTAAGGCTGTTGATGATTACTACTCCGGTCTTTATGGTTCTTATATTGAAGGCGAGGAAAAGGGTATTGCTAAAGAAAAGATAGACACAGCTTACCGCCTTTTGTCAATGGGTCTTTCTGAAGCGCAAGTATCAACGGCCACCGAGCTTCCGCTGGAGGAAATTCAGAAAATGAGGAAATAAGAACTGGCATTGAAAAATTGATTTATGTATTGAAGTATATGGAAATGGATGAAGTATTCAAAAATTTGCCATTAGCGGAACAAAAGAAGATGCTCGATCATCTTGCAAAATTGCCAGATGTTCGTTTCTTGAGTAGTGAGGAGCGGGAAAAATACGATGAAAGTATTAAGGCCGCCGATGATTACTACTCCGGCCTTTATGGTTCTTATATTGAAGGCGAGGAAAAGGGAATTGCTAAAGGTAGAGCAGAAGGTAGAGCAGAAGGTGAATTATCTAAAGGTTTGACAATAGCCCGTAACTTGTTGGCAATGGGTATGTCTTGGTCGCAAATCATGCAGGCTACTGGATTGACAGAAGAAGAATTGAAGCCGCTTCAGGCGTAGTGTATATTTCGGCTGCACCCTTTCGGCTAGCCCCATACGCCCTGAAAGGGCAGAAGCCCCTAGCCCAGGGCATCGCCCTGGGTATAATGGCAATCAGCAAGGCGCCCTGTAAGGGCAAAAGCTTTGTATATTGCCAGGTATTTTAAAGCTTTTGCCCTTACAGGGCGACAGGTTTGCGCCCATAAGCACCCTCAGCCATGCATAGAGTATGTGGTGGTACATGAACTGGCTCATATTGTGTCGAAAAATCATGATACCCAGTTCAAGGCAGTGTTGGATAAGCATTTGCCATTATGGGAGAAGTATAAGAATGAGTTGAATGAGTTTATCATATAAATGTATAATGCTACAGAGGTTGTATAAAAGACGATTAGGGGAATGGGGAGAGGTTATCCTCTTGATTTCCATCGGCGGAGTTATCTATTTGTTGTTTCGCCCCAAATGTCTTTTGATGTTTTCGATAATTGAAGAAATGGGTGGTATGCCCTATCTCGATGGAATTAGAGAAAAGGCTCAGTTGTATACTTTGCCAAGCTTTGTAATAAATTGCTTGCCTGCAGGGTTATGGACTGCGTCATATTTGCTTGGAATGTATATAACAACTAAGTATCAAAGTCGCAAGATTCGATTAATGCTAGCTCTACCTTTGCCTCTATCTGCAATTGCATTGGAACTTATGCAACTGATAGGGTGGTGTCCTGGTACATTTGATGTATATGACTTGATATGTTATATAGTTCCATTAGTAGTTTTTATGAAATCGGTTTAAACATAAAACAGTATGAAAAAGAAAGAAGAATTAAGTTTAGGCGGGTCTGTTGTTGTGACCATCATTTTTGCTGTATTGGCTCTGTTATCCTATAACAGTGATGCTGGTACTTTAACAGTCATTCCTATTGCTGGAATTGTGATTGGTGTGGTAATGTGTATTATGGCTGCTATAGAACAGTCAAAGAAGAGCGCACGAGAGGAGGAACAAAACAACTTTAGTGACAAACTGGTATATGATAGCAAGCATGGAGATGAAGATCTTATGCTCTATTTCAATAATCAGCAGAAGACAATAACTATAGGCTCTTCTACAACTAGTAATGTAACACAAGAAGTGGTGAATGATTTCGTTAAAACAGAAGTGGTTGATGCAGATTCATTTATTGCAGTTTTGGATGCCAATCAAAGAAAAGTGCTGAGAGTGAGCGGAAATGCTGGAAAAATAAATCGAAAGACATTTAGTATCGCTGGTGATTATGAAGAAAAATGTGGCAAACGATTGTTATCAAGTAACCCTACATTGCGTGCATACAACGACTATGCTTTCATTACCGATGATGTAAATCAGTATGTTTTCATTTTAACACCAAACAAAAGTTACTTCTTGTTGTATTCAGATTTGGTAAGCGTTAGTTATGAGGAGAATGGTAATGATGTTTACAACAAATCTTTGGGTGGTGCTGTTGTTGGTGGTCTTTTGTTTGGTGGAGTTGGTGCCATTGTAGGTGGCTCAACAGCTAAAGCTAAGCAGAATAAGGAAGTTAGTAAAATGGTAATTAAAATCTTGAAGAAAGATACTGCTAATCCTAATATCAGATTGGTTATATATTCTGGTGTAATCCTTAAGACAAAGAATACAGCTGACAATATGCGTTATGAAGAGTTGATGAAGGAGGTTACTGGCATCAAAGATATATTCTCTGTCATTCTTGATATTGCAGATAATCAGAAGAAGTTTAGTAAGGATGAAGAATCGGTTCCTTCTCCTGTCAGTGTAGCTGATGAACTTACCAAGTTGGCAAATTTAAAAGCTCAAGGTATATTGTCAGAGGAGGAATTTGAAAAACAAAAAGCTAAATTGCTGGGGTAATGACATACAACCATGTGCTGTGCACATCTACCGTATTTTTTTTCAAAAAGTAGGTGGAGCTGGTGGCTGATGAGCTGCCAGCTCCTTTACTATGAAAATGCACACTTTTGCTAGAAGTCCTTTCCCCAACGATAGGTAAACGTGACTTGCTCTTATCATTAACATTCTAACAAGAAAAGGAATTACCGTAATACAAATAATCTTCAAAAATCCTTGGTTGTTTCAAAAACATTTCGTACCTTTGTGGGCAGCATTGCTATTGATGCTAACTTTAAATGATAAATTATGAATAAATTAGTTTTAACATTTTTGCTGGTGTTGTCTTCACTAAGTGGTTTTTCACAGAATAAGATTGGGGACAAACATGTAGTGTATATCGAGTTGCTTGGTAAAACAAGTATGTTTAGTACAAAAGTCAAAGTTTCTGTTGATCTAGGACAGCCACTATCTGAAACATATAAACTTAGAGACGAAGATGGTAAGCCTCTAAAGTTTAATACTATGGTAGGTGTGCTTAACTACATGACTTCCAAAGGATGGGAGTTTGTAAACGCTTATCCTATCACTATTGGAAACCAAAATGTATATCATTTTATCTTGAAGAAATATGTTGCAAATGATGAAGAGATTAAAGAAGGATTAAAATTAGAGAAAGACGATTGATTTATAGTAAAGAAAACCTTATTGACTTGAAAATGTAAGAAACCAAGAAAAATAAGGGCAAAATGAAAAATATTTAGTGATAAATGTTGCTATATGAGAAACTAATCTTATATTGATGCAGCAACAAAGATTAATCCCGCCATCGACGTATTTTAAACTTTGTCGATGTGCGGGATTTTTTTGGCTTTATAGAAAGACATAGTAATGGAACTTGAATTTATAATAAGCAGTGATTACAAATAAATATATATAATAATTACCCATGGTGGGGCGAGCTATCAAGTGGTAAATAAAGAGGTGCACCAGCAGTAACCTATGATAAGGAATTTTATAAAGGATTAACGACAATGTGCCGAGCACATCTACCGTAAATTTCTCAAAAAGTAGAAGGCTAGAGGGCAAGGGTGCTTGCTCTCTAGCTTAAACTAAAAGACTTTTACTTTTTGATATTTTAAATGTAACAAAAAAATAAAAAAGTTAATATTACTATCGATTATTCGGATTTCTATATAAGAATAAATTTTGGCTGATAGCAATATTATTACGAACTCCGTATCGTAATAATATTGTAATATGGCTAATCAACAAAAGAATACAGGCGATAAGAGAAGAAAATATAGACTTCTTCTGAAGGGTGAGGTTGTCAAAGAGTTGAGTGGTTTTCTCGACACTTTGATAGCTGTTGGTATCCTGAAATATGCAGAGGCAAAGGCTGACTTTGGTATGGATTATGTGACCATCAGAAATGTGCAACAGAAGGAGGATGCCGCATCTGCTGCCACACTGGATAAACTTGTGTGGATTGTGGCTTATTATATAGAAGTGTATAGAAGAAAAGTGGAAGCTGGGCCTGAGAGCTTGGAGAAAAAGCAAAAGCTTCATGACATTTTAGACCTAGAAAAGGATTTTGAGAGAATATTCGGGTGTAAGGCTCTGTATGTTCTTAACCTAGCTAAAGATGGGATAGACTTGCGCCAAATAGTGAAGGAATAGTAGCTGATTTGGTGTAACTACCTATAATCATATAATGTAACACTAATAAATTTCCAACACCCTTATGAAGATTCAACTCCGATTGGGCGAAGATCATTTGCCTTAAAGACTACCGTATGCAACAAGGTTGTGTGCGGACACCGTTTACTAGAAGTCCTTTCCCCATCGATAGGTAAACGTGACTTGCTCTTTATCATTAACATTCTAACAAGAAAAGGAAAATGTCGTTAGAAGAAATTTTTGCCCAGGCAATTCTGACTGGTGGAGTAACCATACTGAATTGCTCTGTTGTCATTGGTAGCAATGCGCAGGTGAGTGATTTTTTGCAGAATACAGCTGCTAGTAACCAAAATCTTAAAGTAGACCAGGAAATCAAGGTGGACCCCAGACTCAAGACTGAGAAGGCTGCCCTGATATGGAAAACACTGACAGAACATAAGTATATTCATACTGAGGGCTCTTGGTATGTATGGGATCGTACGCAGGCTGAGTATGGATATATGGTGTATATCGTATCCGATATTCTGGGAGTGAAGCACCCTGCTAGCAATACTATCATGTGGAAACCTTTTCATGCCCTATTCTTGAATGCTTCGCATATCGAAGGTGTGGCTAAAGCATCGGTGAGCAATAACATATCACAGTTTAGTAATTATAATGCCTGGTGTAATGAGGCAAAAAATATTCGAAGAATTTTATTGGAATATATCTCTTGATGTTCAGATACTTATAGCTGATATAATCGTATAATATTATATAACTGTTATAAAGATAACATTTTACTTCTTAGTACCTTTGTCCCCGTAATCAGATGCACAGCGCGTCTGGTTGCGGGGACTTCGCGTATTGCAGGTTCTCAATCTTTTAATACATATAATATGTTTACAAGACTAATCAATGCAGTAAAGGTGGACGGTGCAGTGATCACCGAGGAGAATGGTAACGTATCAGTGCGCAAGGCGCCATGGAACGAGACGGAGGTAATCAGTGACAAGCCGCAGGTGATCAGGGGCAGGATGATATTCTCGGGTGGCGAGAATGGGCGAGGCGACTGGGTGGACTTCAAGCCTTATGTGCAGGGCAAGCGAGAGAAGCCCTTCACGGAGATTCTCAAGACCAAGCACGGGGTGGTGCGCACTAGCAAGCGAACCGTGCAGGTGAACTATGCCTTCTCCAAGGACATGAGCAAGGCGGAGATTCTGCGCTGCCTCAAGGGTGAGCACCAGGAGATGGTGAAGGCTATCAAGCCCTTCAAGGAAAATGTGGAGTGGGAGGACTATAAGGAGTAATAGATAATGTATAATTAATAATGTATAATTAAGCATGAACCACTTTATTGCAATGAATCCTCAGCGTGGGGGCAATAAGGGCAGCGCTAGCTGCCTGCCCCTGGCTGAATATGACAAGCTGATAGCTCAGCCTTGGCTCCACGATATGGTGGAGCAGATACGTGGGGGCAATGACAAACTGAAGGGGCTGATGCCCTTCCGCTGCGGCCACTACAGCCGATTCCTCAAGAATCATCGCTCGCAGAAGGATGCTGACCCTACGAGTTTTCTCTTCCAGACCACCATCGACATCGACGATAAGGAACTGGTGGGTATCGCCATCGAAATGGCAAGGCAGCTGAATTGCAGCGACTCCATCTGGAAGGGAATGCTACTGCATCTGGAATACTCGGCTCGTAAGAAACTCCACATCGACATCCGAATGCCGATAGGTATGACTATCGAGGAGACGCAGAGAGCGTATTGTAAGGCACTTGGCGTGCCCTGCGATGAGAGTTGCTTCACCCCAGAGAGAATCCTCTTTATCACGGATCAGGACTCGGAGATCTATCGCTCCAAGGACTGGTATGCCGTGCTTCCTGCCGATGAACTGAAGGCTCGCAGAGAGGCTTATCTGAAGCGTGGTCTCACCATCGACGGCAGAGGCAAGGCTAACCAGCCTTACGAAATCAATATCAAACCATCAACCGTAAATACTCAACAGAATGTTCAAACAAATCGACTTTCGGGCTCTAACGGCAATCCTGCTGTTTCTCATGGCTCTGCTGGAGGCTATCAGATTCCTGACGTATTACCAACCTCTGGTACCGCCAGCGAGAAGAGCCTGATAGCCTTCGACCTCTTCACGGAGTCGGCAGGACTGAAGAATGTGAATATCGATACCGAGGGCTCTCGCCACTCCTCACTTCTTGCCATCATGAGCGCAGGAGCGAGCAGGGTGATGAGCGAAGAGGAGCTGAGAAGAGTAGTGGCAGTGAAGATGCCTAGCTTCGCCCAAGAGCGTGACTGCCAGCAGCTGATCCATGACTTCTATGAGAAATATGGAGACAGTTCGAAGCCATTCTCTAGAGATGTGATCCGCATCAATGCGCAAGCAGAGAAGCAAGCGACTCTCTCAACTCCTAATTCCTCACTCCAAACTCCTAACTGTGAAGATGATTACCCCGCTCCGCCCGAGATGCCGAAGAAGCTGCCTAAGCTCGTGGAGCTCCTCGTGTCTCAGACACCGGATATCTATAAGCCTGCCGTAGCCCATGCCATCTTTCCTCCGCTAGCCACCCACCTCTGCCGCACCTATTTTAATTACATCGACAATGTGGAGCATGAGGCTACGCTAATGTGTTGTCTCTTAGCTGGTACGGGCGCAGGAAAGAACTGCGTGCAGATGCCTATCAACCTGATTATGGAAGACATCAGAAAACGAGACAAAGATAACCTGAAACGAGAGAAGGAGTGGAAGGATGAGGTGACAAGAAAAGGTGCTAACAAGGATAAGCGTAAGCGACCTGAAAACCTCGTGATCCAGGAGATAGACGCCGATATGACCAACCCTGCCTTCGTGATGCGTACCGCCGAGGCGCAGGAGCATTTCCTCTATACTGCTCTCAACGAGATAGACCAGTTTGATAACCTAAGGGGCATTGGCAACCAGCAGTTTCGTATCATGTGCCTCGCCTTCGACCCTGGTAATCAATATGGACAAACCCGAGTGGGCACGCAGAGTGTTACGGAGCGAGTAACCATCCGATTTAACTGGAATGCCTCGACCACCATCAACAAGGGTATCCGATATTTCTCCAAGGTATTGACCGATGGTCCTATCTCCAGAATCAACTTCTGTACTATCCCAGAGCGTGAGATAGGAGCCGAGATGCCTGTCTATGGCACATACGATGACACATTCAGAGAGAACTTAAAACCCTATATCGAGCATCTTAACATGGCTTCTGGTACTATCAATTGCCCTGAGGCTTTCGCCTTGGCACAGAAGCTGAAAGAGGAGAATGCCGACTTTGCCCGTATGAGCCAAGACAGGGTTTACGAGAACCTCTCGTTCAGAGCCAATGTCATTGCCTATCTGAAGGCTTGCGTGCTCTATGTGGCGAATGGTTGCCAATGGGAATCCGAGATAGAGGAATTTGTGCGCTGGAGCGAGCAGTATGACCTGTACTGCAAGATGAGATTCTTCCGAGATGCTATCGTGAAGGCGGAGCAGGAGGGAGTGAAGTCGAGCAAAAGAGGGCCTTCCAATATGCTGCAACTTCTGCCAAATGAGTTCTCTTATCAGCAGGCTGAGCAGTTGAGAAGCGACTTGGGGCTGGATACCAAGGGCACCCGACGGATGATAGCCACCTGGGTGTTCAGAAAGTATATCGTGAAAGTGGAGGCAGGCGAACAAGGCGTTAATGCTGGTAATGACAAAGCTGATAACAGCCATTGCAATTACAATTACGGTAATTACAGTTTTTATCGCAAGCTATGTTTTCTCAAAAAAGAATCTAAATAGAAACAATTATGGAAATCGTACTCAAAAGAATAGCTAAGCAGAATACTTACACCATAGGGCGTATGTATATCCTGAAGGACGAGGAGGTGGAGCGCAAGGTGAACTATACGCTCAATAAGGACCAGAAGCGCAGCTTCTGCCATGTGGTAGATGTGGGCAAACTGGACGGGGAGCACTACTTCTGCGATACCCTGGAGCCAACGTGGCGCAACCTGCTGGGAATCACCATGTTGCCCCAAGAGGAGAATGTGCGTCTGGGGCGAGTGTCGGAGAAGAAGGCGCAGAAGATGAAGGGCAAGACTGCCATACCCGAGGGCACTTATCCCGTGCTCATCACCAAGTCGCCGAGATTCAAGCAGTGGCTGCCCCTGCTGCAGGGCGTTCCTGGCTTTGAGGGCATCCGCATCCATGCCGGTAACTACCCCGATGATACGCAGGGCTGCATCCTGCCGGGCGAAAACAAACTCCGAGGCATGGTGGTAAACTCTCGCATCTGGCTGCATCGCCTCGTCAATGCCATCACGGCGGCGAGAGACCGAGGCGAGAGCATCTGGATCACCATCATCTAGTAGCCGAAGTTCTCCGAGCGGCGGCATTGCCTCTAATGCAGCCCACGCTCGGAGAGCGAGGGCTGCTACCTATGTGTGTCGGGTATGTTTGACACCTCTCACGGCCTGGCTCTCTAACGGATTCTCCGGCCAGAAATGCTTAGGGTAACGGCGCTTCAGTTCCTTGCGGACTTCGAAATAAGTGCCTTGCCAAAAACTTGCGAGATCCTGAGTAAGCTGAACGGGCTTGAAACCGGGAGATAACAACTCAAGCAGAAGGGGCTGTCTGCCAGCATCGACAGTGGGAGTTGATGTCATTCCGAAACACTCCTGAAGCCGCACACTCAGAACCGGAGCTTCGGCCCCCAAGCGATAATCGATGCGGATGTTGCTGCCCGATGGCACACGGATGTGGGTGGGAGCAAGGCGGTCTATCTCCTGCTGAAGATCATAAGGAAGAATGTTCCATAAGATTTCGCACAGGTTGAGTTTCTTCAGCTCAGTAACAGAAGTCTTCATCTTACCACCTTCTTCGAGATAGAATGGGAGCCACGCTCGGGCTGTTGTCAGGAGATGCTCTGTTGACAGGTCGGGAATCTCCAGTTCCGGATGCCATTCAGCTACTTGCGCCACGCGCTGTTGCAGACGATGAACCGATTCGTTCCAATCGAACATGCTGAGTCCGTCTTTTCTGGCAGCTTCACAGATAATATTAGAAACAGTCTCTCGGTTGGCATTCTGTATCGGCTTGCTGTCTATGATGAGCGCTCCTATCCGTGTTTCCTGTTGTATCTTTACTGCCAGCGCTTTGCTGTCCCATGAAATATTCTCGCAGGTTTGTGCCGGCAGGTTCTTCCAGTTGACGGGGGCTGAGAGAAATACCCTTCCTTTCCGTCCCTGCCCAGAATTGGATGATGAGGTTGAAGCGAGGTTGAGTGATGCGATGGCAAGCCATTCGTTTGCTGCCATGCTGTCGCACGGGTCGATAAAAATCGTGTTGCCATTCGACATCTTGAAGTTGCCCGCATGGTCGGTGGCATGGGCGATGCGCTCAGGGTAGGCTAGGGCGATGAGATGGCCCACTTCCTCAGCATCAATTGGCTCGTTGTCTTCCCTGATACGCAGCATCTTCCTGTATTCCTGGGCAATCTGAGCGATACGGTTCCAACGCCCCAGATTCTTCTTGCAGCGTGCGGAACGGAGGATAGAAAGGCGGAGCGTCATGTCAGAATCTTCATTTTCGCCCATCGGGTCTTTCTCTTCCAGCAGAGCAGCAATGTCGCAGGCCAGGGCTTGGCTCGCCGGAGAATCGCTGCTGATCATCATCTTGGCAATGCGCGGATGACAAGGAAGTTGAGCCATTCTGCTGCCTTCTGCGGTGATGCTGCCACTGAGAGCGTGAGCATCATGATCAGGAGTGAGGGCGTTGAGCGACATAAGAAGTTGCTGTGCCAATACAAGGTTGCCCTTGGGAGGAAGGGTGAGCCAAGGCAGCAGTTCCGGTTTGTTTTCCCCGAAAGCTGCAATGTCGAGAACCAGCGAAGAGAGATCTGCATCCAGTATTTCGGGCAGCCGTTGTTCTGGCATCAGATGTTCCGAGGTCTGTGTCCAAAGCCGGTAACATACGCCTGATGTGATTCTGCCCGCACGCCCCCTTCGTTGCGTAGCCATGTCCTGACTGATACGAACGGTTTCGAGATGGCTCAAGCCTGTACGGGCATCATAAACCAGTTTTCGGCAGAGTCCGGAATCCACAACGATTCTTACTCCTTCGATGGTGAGAGAAGTTTCGGCGATAGGAGTGGCCAGTACGATTTTCCGTTCACCCGGTTTGGAAGGAGCGATGGCGAGTCGCTGCTTTTCTGGCGAGAGGTTACCGTATAGCGGGTAAAGAGTGGCTGAGGGCAGGACAGAGCGAAGCAGTTCTTCGCATTTCATGATTTCTCCCTGTCCCGGCAGAAAGGCAAGAATGTCGCCTTCCTGGTTTCTGAAAGCCTGACAGATAGTGGCTGCCATTTCCTGCGCTACCTGATATCTGTCGATGTCGTGGTCTGCATAAATGGTTTCTATCGGAAACATTCTGCCTTTACTCTCGATAAGCGGAGCCTGAAGTGCCTGACAGATGATAGAAGCATCGATTGTTGCTGACATGATAATGAGCTTCAGGTCGGGGCGGATGATTTCCTGTGTTTGCCGGGCCAGCGCTAACGCCAGATCGGAATTGATGCTGCGCTCATGAAACTCATCAAAGATGAGGCACGAAACGCCTTCGAGTGTAGCATCATTGACCAGCATTCGGGTGAGAATGCCCTCGGTAAGGACTTCGATGCGTGTTTCATCCGAAACCTTGCTTTCGAATCTTACCCGATAGCCGATGGTTTTGCCCACGGGCTCTCCCAGAATCTGCGCCATCCGTTCGGCAATCTGGCGAGCAGCCAGGCGGCGCGGTTCGAGCATCAGAATCTTACCCTGACTTTTAAGATGATCATGGATGAAGCCTTCCAATGCCTGATCACTCATGCCCCGCAGAATGGTGAGCGGGAGGAGGGTAGATTTACCGGCTCCAGGAGGAGCTGTAATAACAAGGTTAGCCGACTCCATCAATGCTTCATTGACAGAGTCGGCTATCTGGTAAGCTGGCAGATGACCAGCCTGCTGTTCTATTCTATCTAAGTTCATTTCTTCTTATTTCACAAACTTCAGATTTCTTTTATTTCACAAATTTCAGAATCTCTTTACTCTTTCTGCCCTTTTTGGCAGGAATCGGCATGAAGCCTTCTGTGAGTCCTGTTTTATCTGTCATGGTCTGGAAAACGGAGGCGGCATAGGAAGAGAGTTTCTTCTCTGCCAGTTCTTGCTTGATAGCATCCTCATCATAATCATCAGCATAGAGGAGAGTGTGTAAATCGTCAAGATATTTTTGCGGAATATTCTGATGCGGCATGCGGCTTTTTATCTGCATAATCTGTGCGATGATTGCCTGTTTGGTTTGGGCAGCGATGGCTTCTGCCTTTTGCTGCTCGAAGACTGCCAGCGTCTCCTCATCCGTCTCCTGCCAGTTTTGCATCATGGCTTCAGTGTTGGTAAGATGACTGTAGCCTGCATAGCGAATCAGGGCGATGCGCTTGTTCCAACCTTTCTTTTCCAGATAGTTTTTCTCCATAGGGGTAGTAGCTACTATGAGGTTGGCTTTGGCGTACATGACTTTCTGATACATAGACTGTTGCAGTGAACGCTTCAAGTAAGGGTTCTTGCAGTTTCTCTCAGAAATATCGCCTAGTGGACAAACGATGTAGGGAATGTCCATCTGCTTTGCTTTCTTGGCTATCTGGGCTCCCTGCCATGTCCATGCTCCTATAACCAACACAATGTCGGCATCAACCAGACTGTTGGTGATGTCGAGCTGTTTATTCAAGGCTTCGATGTATGGAAGATACATCTTCAGCAACTTCTTATGGTTGGAAATGAACAAATATACTTTCATCGTTCTGTCGGTTATTTTTAACTGTTATTATTCTGATAGACTGTTACTTCCTTTTTGCCCTGTCTAGAGTTTATGAGAAGTGAAATCGTTTTTGTCAGCCCGCCAATAGCGCAATTTGGTAGCCAGATTTCTCCAGATAATTCCATATTCGAAGAATGGCAGTTTGAACATCGCTATTCCGTCATCAAAGTGTTTGATGGCCTTGTTGGCTATCAGCATTCTCACGATGAACAGCAGGAGGAAACTGAAACCTGCGCATCCTGTAAGAATCCAATTCTTCATGAGGATAGAGTAGGCTGCAACGGCCAGTGTTGCTATCAGGCTGAGATGTGGCATGAGATGGTCAAAGAACATGAGGGTTCGCATGGAACCGGCTCTTTCCAGACTCTTGCGTGAAGCCTGCAGATAGAGGTGGGCATTGTGCCAGCCCTTGTTCGATGGTGCTTCGCGGATGAGCCATGCATCGCAATCCAGTTCTGTAGCAGTATCGCCATAATGGGCATACTTGTTGACGAGAAAATCGTATTCGCCGCGAACATATTCCAGGTTGCCCTGATAGCCCTGTTCCTTCATGAAGTCGCTCTTGCGGAACGCTACGTTTGGCATGTGACTGCGATAGCCGTAGGTCTGTTGGGCACGGCGCAAAACATAGTAAGCCTTGCGGATGCTGTCGAAACGGCGTACGCTCTTGGTTTCCTCATCAAGGGCTACATATCCCAATACCAGATGGTTGGGGTCCTGACATTGACGGACCATGGTTTGCAGCCAGTTGTCGTTGCTTGGGCGGCAATTAGGTTCTGTCAAAATAATCCATTCATGTTTGGCTGCCTTCACACCCAGTGTAATCTGCAATTTCTTGCGGCTCATGTAGCGTGAACTCTCAGGAATGTAAGTATAATACAGATGAGGGTTCTTGGCTGCTGTTCGCTTCAGAAAATCCTGTGTCTCGCCATCTGTACTCTGGCAGACTACGATTACCTGATAGTCGGCAGTGTACTGCTGACGCAGGAACATAGGGAGATTCCTCTCCAATTCAGCAAGATTATCGTGTGCGGTAATGAGTATACTGACAGGAGGTTGATTCTCTGCCGTTTCTGTTTTTTGAAAGCGCAACGAGCGCAGAAATGGATTTATCAGCGATCCGAGAACCGCCAATAAAACCACCACTGCGCCTGCTATTATAGTAGTTGTACTAATGATCATCATTTTCTTTTTCTCGTAATATAGAAAGCTAGAGAAAGGAGAATCCTATAAACTCTTAACTTTTAACTTTCAACTATATTAAAAGTCTTCTGTAATATACCCCTTTGGCAACTGGCGACAGTTATACTGGCTCGCCATAATCTCACCATAGGCTCCGGCTGAGCGGAGGGCGATGAGGTCGCCGCGATGGGCTTTGTTGATGTCGACAGCCTTGCCGAAGACATCGCTTGATTCGCAGATAGGACCTACTACGTCGTAAGTTTCTACAGGTTCATCGCTTGAGATGTTTTCAATCTTATGGTAAGCCTGATAGAGAGCAGGACGGATAAGGTCGGTCATTCCTGCATCCACAATGGCAAACTGCTTGGCTGTGCCCTGCTTGATGTAGAGTGTCTTGGTGATGAGAGAACCCATCTGACCCACTACAGCGCGACCCAACTCGAAGTGAAGCTTCTGACCATCGCGCAACTTCAGTTTCTTTGCGTATGTATCGAAATAATCCTTGAAATTAGGGATTGGCTGTCGGTTTGGATGATTATAGTCAATGCCCAATCCGCCTCCCACATTGATGTTCTTCACAACGATGTGATGTGCTTCAAGCTGGTTCTGAAGTTCGTTGATACGGTTGCAGAGTGCCTCGAAATCCCCCATGTCGAGGATCTGGCTTCCGATGTGGAAGTGCAGTCCGAGGAACTGGATGTTCTTCATCTTGGCAGCCTCTTCGATTACGGCTTCCATGTCGCGCATGGCAATTCCGAACTTGTTTTCTGCCAGACCTGTTGTGATGTTTGCATGCGTATGGGCGCCGACATCCGGATTGATGCGGAAACAAACCTGCGCAATCTTATTCTGTTTTTCAGCCAGTTCATTGATGATTTCCAACTCCGGAATACTCTCTACATTGAAGCAGAAGATGCCTTTCTCCAATCCGAGGTTGATTTCCCAATCGCTTTTGCCTACACCAGCGTAAACAATCTTGCTGGCTGGAAATCCGGCTTTGATGGCTGCCTGAATTTCTCCTCCGCTCACACAGTCGGCTCCTAAACCAGCCTGACAGATGATATTGAGCACCTTAGGGTTAGCATTTGCCTTTACGGCATAGTGCACTTCAAATCCCTCGTGCTTGCCAGCCTCTTCATTGATGGTTTTCAATGTCTGGCGCAACACATTGGTGTCGTAATAGTAGAACGGAGTCTGTATCTCCTGAAACTTATCTATCGGAAATGTACCTTTCATTTCACTTAATCTTAAATTAATACCTTATTATAGTTAAATCAGAATATCCAATTTATAGTAAATCAGAATATCCAACGAAGAGTGGATAGGAAGCATTACATACGAATTCTTCACTTTTCACTCTTCGTTTTCATTTGCATTACTTCTTCTCGAACAATACGTTGCTCAAGTTCTGTAATGCCTGCTTCTTATCTTTCTCTCTGATGAGGAATGAGATGTTGTAGTTAGAACCACCATAAGAAATCATGCGTACAGGAATGTTCTTCATCGCATCGGTAGCGATGGTCTCGAAGCCAACGTTGCTCCAGTCCAAATCACCTACAACGCAGATGATGCACATATCAGAATCTACAGTTACTGTACCATATTTCTTCAGCTCGTTTACGATGTCGTTAAGATGAGAATCATTATCAATACTCATGCTGACACCCACCTCTGAAGTAGCAATCATATCAATTGGAGTCTGATAGCTCTCGAAGATTTCGAATACCTTGCGTAGGAAACCTGTAGCGAGCAACATGCGGCTACTCTTGATTTTGATGGCTGTGATGTTGTCCTTGGCAGCAACAGCCTTGATCTTGCCGCGTACGATGACATTGTCGATGATTGTACCGTCGGCCTTAGGATCCATGGTGTTCTTCAAGCGTACAGGGATGCCTGCATACTTAGCTGGCTGAACACAGGTAGGGTGGAGAATCTTGGCACCGAAGTAAGCCAACTCTGCAGCCTCCTCGAAGTTCAACTGGCGTACTGCCTCAGTGTGCTCTACGACACGAGGGTCGTTGTTGTGCATTCCGTCGATATCGGTCCAGATCTGAATTTCGTCAGCTGGGAGAGCTGCACCGATAAGAGATGCGGTGTAGTCGCTACCGCCACGCTGCAGATTGTCAACCTCGCCGTATGCGTTGCGGCAGATGAATCCCTGAGTGATGTAAATCTGATAGCCCTGGTTCTGCTCCATGATAGCAGCCAACTTCTCCTTGATGTACTGAGGATCCGGTTCAGCGTTCTTGTCAGTGCGCATAAAGTCTAATGCACTGAGCAATACGGCCTTTACACCCTGTTCCTTCAAGTAGTTTACAACCATGTTGGTGCTCATCATCTCGCCCTGAGCCACGATGCTCTTCTCCTCGAAAGAAGTGAAGAGGTCTTTGGTGAATGAGCGGAGATAGTTGAATTCGCCCTGCAAGAACTCACGAGTTGTATTTTTCATCTCCTCGGTAGAGTAGAGTTCTTCTACATGCTGCATGTATTTCTTCTCCAAGTTGTTGATTACCTCGTTGGCGCCCTCTGGATTCTTCTTGTAAAGATAGTCAGAGATCTCAACGAGAGAGTTTGTTGTACCGCTCATCGCAGACAATACGATGAAAGTTGGTTCACCTGATTCTGTAACCAAAGAGGCTACTCCCTTCATGCGCTCTGGTGAGCCTACAGAAGTACCTCCGAATTTCATTACCTTCATAGTCGTAATTTTATTTAATTATTTCACTTAATTATCTTCTCCATCCTCTGTGAGGTCGATGTGGTTGTACTCGTTGGTTACGTCGTAGAGCACACCTTCCTTACAGCGGTAAACGATGCCTGGGAATTTGTCGAGCATCGGGATGTTATGGGTTGTCATCACAACAGCTGTGCCTTGTTTGGTGATGTCTTTCAGCAGACTCACGATGTTGCTGGCAGTCTCTGGGTCGAGATTGCCTGTAGGCTCATCGGCGATGATGATTTTAGGATTATTGAGAATGGCGCGGGCGATGGCTACACGCTGCTGTTCACCACCTGAGAGCTCATGAGGCATCTTGTCGATTTTATCAATCATGCCTACTTCGTTGAGCACCTCTTCGATACGCTTTACTCTGTCTTTTTTGTTTTTCCAGCCTGTTGCCTTGAGTACGAATTCAAAGTTCTTGCGAACGGTGCGGTCGTGTAGCAGCTGGAAATCCTGAAAGATGATTCCCAATTCCTTACGCAGAGCCGGAATCTCCTTTCGCCTTATAGTTTTGAGGTCTCTGCCGAGAATTTCAGCCTTCTCGGTTTCGCCTTCTACAAGATCTAGTTCGCAATAAAGTGTCTTTAATAGCGAACTTTTACCAGAGCCGACTTTTCCAATAAGGTAGGCAAATTCTCCTTCGTCAATATGGAAATTGATGTTTTGGAGCACGCACTTGTCGGCCTGATATATGCTGACGTTCTGATAATCTATTAACATCTTCTATTTTTTTCTCCTTAATGTTAGTTTGTTATTGCATTTCGCCCTTGCTCTTGGCAACGCGGCGTTTCTTATCCCATTCCGGATCGTGACGCATCTGAAGTTCTTTCACAACATCTTCTATTCTCAAGCCCTTGCTTGTGAGCAGAACGATGAGGTGATAGAGAAGGTCTGAACTCTCGTAAACGAGTTTCTCGTTGTTGCCATTTGTTGCTTCGATAATGGCTTCAACAGCTTCTTCTCCAACCTTTTGTGCCATTTTATTAACGCCTTTCTTGAAGAGACTGGTAGTGTAGCTTCCCTCTGGCATTTCTTCGTGGCGCTTGTTGATGAAGTCCTGAAGCTCTGAGAGGAAGAGGATTGGGTTGAGTGTATTCTCTTCTGCCCAGCAGGTGTCTGTACCTTTGTGGCAGGTTGGACCATCTGGGTGAACCTTAACCAGCAAGGTGTCGTTATCGCAGTCGTTCTGAATGCTAACGAGATTCAGGAAGTTGCCTGATGTTTCACCTTTTGTCCAGAGGCAATTGCGTGAACGGCTCCAGAATGTTACCTTTTTGGTTGCTATTGTCTTATCGTATGCTTCCTGATTCATGAAGCCAAGCATCAAGACGTTCTTTGTAACTGCGTCTTGGATGATGGCAGGAACCAGTCCGCCTAATTTTTCGAAATCTATTTCCATTTTATCTTGTTTTTATTTTCTTACATTATTATATTCCCCGTGTTCTATATTCTCACGTTGATTCCTTCTTCTCTCAGGTATTTCTTGAGGTCAGGAATGGCAATCTCGCCAAAGTGGAACACGCTGGCTGCCAGGGCAGCATCTGCCTTGCCTTGGGTGAACGCATCGCGGAAATGCTCCATTTTTCCTGCACCTCCTGAGGCGATGATAGGAATGCTTACTTCTTCAGCAAGACGGGCGAGGGCTTCGTTTGCGAATCCCTGTTTCACACCGTCATGATCCATACTGGTAAAGAGAATTTCACCGGCACCCCGGTCGGCTACTTCCTTAGCCCAGTCAAACAGTCCTAGTTCCACCCGTTCTCTTCCGCCTTTTACATAACAGTGCCAGCCGTCAGAATCGAGACGTGCATCAATGGCGCATACGCAAACCTGTGAGCCATAATGGTTGGCAATTTCATCGATGAGCTCCGGATGTCGGATGGCAGCACTGTTGATGCTAACCTTGTCGGCTCCTGCGTTGAGCAGGCGGTCAACATCTTTGAGTTCATTGATTCCACCTCCCACAGTAAATGGGATATTGATTTCGGCAGCCACGCGGGTTACCATATCCGTAAAGGTTTTGCGCTCTTCGAAACTCGCTGTAATATCGAGGAATACGAGCTCATCGGCTCCAGCATCGCTATAAGCTTTTCCCAGTTCTACCGGGTCACCAGCGCTGCGAAGGTTTACGAAATTGGTTCCCTTTACCGTCTCGCCGTTCTTTACATCAAGACAAGGAACGATTCGTTTAGCTAATCCTTTGCTTTTACTTTGAATTTTCACCATTGTATTTTAATTCTTATCGATTGAAGCTTTTGCCCTTACAGGGCGTGTCGAGAATAGTTCCGAGCAATCAACTGTCAGCTATTAATATTAACTGTCAACTATTTAACTATTAACTAGTTTCTTAACATCGATTTTCCCTTCGTAGAAAGCTTTTCCAAATACTACGGCAGGAATTCCTGCAGTTTCCAATGCTTCGATGTCTTCGTTGCAACTCACTCCGCCTGAGGCGATAAGATGCAGTTGAGGATAGGCAGCCATTACTTCTTTGTAGAGTTCTATGGCAGGTCCCTGCAGCGTTCCGTCTTTGCTGATTTCTGTGCAGAGAACATAGCGTACTCCTTTATCGATGTACTTTTTCAGGAAAGGAAGGAGATCTTCAGAAGAATCTTCTTTCCATCCGTTGATAGAAATCTTTCCGTTTCTTACGTCGGCTCCCAGAATCAGGCGGTCGGCTCCATACTTGTCTAGCCATTGCATGAAGAGTTCAGGATTGGTGACGGCAATGCTGCCCACTGTAACCATGCTTGCTCCTGCAGCAAAAGCTTTCTCAATATCTTCTTCGGTCTTGATTCCGCCACCGAAATCAACCACGAGAGAGGTTTCTGTGGTAATGGCCTTCAACACCGCATCATTTACGATGTGCTTTGACTTGGCTCCATCGAGGTCTACTACATGAAGGCGTTTGAAGCCCATCTGCTCAAACTGTTTTGCGATCTCGGCAGGATTGTCATTGTAAACCTTCTTCTGGTCGTAATCGCCTTTGGTAAGACGAACACACTGGCCATTTATCAAGTCGATAGCTGGAATTAATTCTATCATATTTGTATTTTCTCTTTTATTTTATCTCTAAAAAATTCTTTAAAATCCGTTCTCCCACCTTTCCGCTCTTTTCCGGATGGAACTGGCAGGTATAGAAATTATCTTTGTGGAGCGATGCGCTATAAGGAAGAATGTATTCTGCCTTGGCAATGGTCTCCTCGCAGAGTGGCACATAATAACTATGTACGAAATAGGAGTAGGGATGAAGCAGTGCATCAGCGGTAGACTTGTCTGAGTCAGAATCCATTCTGTTTCCGAACCCCTTATAAAGGTCAGTCTTCAAATCATAGATTTCATTCCAGCCCATAGCAGGCACCTTGTCTTCGTGTTTCTGAGGCAGGAATCGCTTTACATCTACATCAAAGATTCCGATGCAATCTACGTCACCTTCTTCCGAATGGCGGCACAAGAGTTGCTGTCCTACACAAATGCCCAGGACGGGTTGCTTCAAGTTCTTGATTACTTGATCAAGCTGATGAGCCTTCAAATATTCCATTGCTTCTCTTGCCTGGCCTTGTCCTGGGAAGAGAATGCGGTCAGCCTTCTGGAGCATTTCTGCATCATCTGTAAGTACAGGTTCGATGCCTAAACGCTTCATGGCGTTGACTACGGAATAGATATTTCCGGCATTATATTTTACGATTGCTACATCCATAACCTAACGTAATTCGTTTCTATTTCTTATTTTTCGATGCAAAGGTACACATTTTCTTTTAATTTAAAGAAAATAAAAGCAAAAAGATTACGAAATATAGTAGATTTCTTTCAGAAAGTTAGAAATATGGCGTGTTTTTACGTTTCCGTTAAGTGAAAAAGGAGCAATTGAATGTAAACCAACATCTAATTGCCCCTTTTGAAGTGTTTATTTTGATAATCGAAACTTCTTAGTTTTCTTCTTCACTGTCTGCTGTGCGGAGAATGATAGAAGTTGCTCCGATGGTGAACAGGGTTCCGTCTTCGATAACGCGGCGTTCTCTGTCACCCAGAATCTCATTGTCAACGAAAGTTCCTGTATAACTTGGTCCATCGCGGAGTACATATTTCAATTTGCCTTTCTTGTCGCGGCTAACGTTGATTACGCAATGGTTCATGTCAACGCTTGGGTCTACGGTTTCGATAGGGCAGTTGATTCCGCTGTTCTTCATGTAGCGGCCGATGATGTTGTCGCCTAACTGGAGCGGGATGACCTGTTTGTAAGCGAATACGTTCTCGATGACAACGATAGAACCGTATCCCTTCTCGTTGGCATTCTCGTCAAGTTTTTCCTCCTTGCGAGTTTCGCGGAGCTTGGAAACTCCCATTCGGATGCCAAACTGCTTATTGCAATTAGGACAAACGAAAACGAGACTCTGACCTACCTGATACTTGGTCTCATCGAAGGTGATAAAATTATCGCATTTAGGACAACGTACTCTTTTCATATTCTTTTTCTTACTTTTCTGTCTTTATTATAATAATGTGTTGTAGAAGTTTCCGATACTCCTTGCTATTTGTTCTAGCTATAAGCTATAAACTCTTAACTATCAACTATTCTTTCACTTTCGTAATCCAGCCGTCAGTAAAAGCATCATAGTTGTGTAAACGGTTGAGAGCAGTATAAGCTTCGCCCTCGGTAGAGTATGTTCCGTATATAACTTTTACATTATTATCCGTAATTAACACCCTAGCTTCCTTGAATCCCTTGTTTTGGAGAAGTTCAGCATAGCTCGCAGCATTGCGCTTGGTAACACGACTTGCCAAAACGATGCTATAGTAAGAAGAAGCTGTTTGCAATTCGTTGTCCTGAGTCATGTTGACAGACTTGGCAGGAATGCTCTCTTCTGCCTGTGATTCTGTACTAAGAACCAGTTCTTGAGGTTGCGCAACCTTATTAATCTCCTTAGGCATGATGCGGTTCAGCATGCCTGTGTCGATTTGGCTCTTCTGAACGGTTGGGGTTCCCAATGGAGAAGAGTAGGTGAAGAATGCAATGAGAGCGATGCAGGCTGCTGCAATATTGCGCAACCAGCTCTTCTTGATGCTGATGAATTCGGCATTTGATTCTTCTTCGTTAACGAACACAGAATTGTTGACAGAGAGTCCACTCTCCATCTTCTGGTTACTATCCTGATTCTTGACTTCGCTTTCTGTACGATTGTTTTCTACTGTCTTTGCTGGCATTTCAATGATTGAAGCAGCAGAATCTTCAGTCTTCTGAACCTCTTCTGCAGAAATCTGCGCGAGTGGGAGCATGTTTAAGCCACCCAAGCCATACAACTCAGGGGTAAGAATGCCCGCCTCGCATGGTTCGAAGGTATAATTTCCGTCTTCGTTCAATATGATGGTGCCAATATCATTCAGTTCAAATTTTCCTGAATTCTCCAGAGTCTGACGCATCTCTGTCACTTCATCAGCAATGCGGTTCAAAGCTTCCGGATAGCTGATGTCGTATGCTTCAACATACGAAAGTGCAAGGAGAGAATCGTTCATCTGGAGCTGTGGGTTAAAGCCAATAGTTCTCAGCGGTGGCAAAAACATGCTGTCTCTGCCATCGTAACGCGCATCTACATGATGAGCCATGAAGCCACCAAATCCTGGGACAATCACGCAATCGTTGCTCAAAAGTAGGATCTCTATATGTCTTTCTAGTCTATTCACGTTTGCAAAGGTAGTGATTTTTTCGGAAATGACCAACAGAAAATAGAGAAAATTTTCGATGAAATCATAAAAAGTCTAATTTGTTTTGTCGTTTCGGGAAAAAGTATTACCTTTGTGCCTAAAATAAATAAGGTATAAATCAATGAAATATACAGAGACAGAAATTGAAGGAGTCTGGCTGATAGAACCTCGGGTATTTGAAGATGCTCGCGGCTATTTCTTTGAAGCATGGAAGCAGGCTGACTTTGATGCTCACGTTGGAGGGCATGTGGAGTTTGTGCAAGACAATGAATCGATGTCGGCTCGTGGTGTGCTCAGAGGTTTGCACTATCAGAAAGGTGAATTCTCGCAGGCTAAGTTGGTGCGTGTCATCAAAGGCCGCGTGCTGGATGTAGCTGTTGACTTGAGAAAGGGCAGTAAGACTTTCGGTAAATATGTAATGGTTGAACTGAGTGGAGAGAACAAACGTCAGTTTTTCATTCCTCGCGGTTTTGCCCATGGTTTCCTGGTACTGAGTGACGAAGTCATCTTTACTTATAAAGTAGATAATGTTTATGCTCCTGATTACGAAGCCAGTATTCATTGGGATGATTCTACTATCGGAATAAAATGGCCTATTGAAGGAGTTGAGGTGCTTACGTCAGAAAAAGACAGAACCAAGGCAAAGTCTTTCGAAGAGGCTGATTATTTCGAGTAGAATTGGCATCAGCTTTTACCGATTAATTTATTTAAAGAACTCATCATGAAAAAGATAGTTAATTTATGGCTGCTCAGTTGTATCTTGACTCTTGTTGCTTGTGGGCAGAAGGTCGAAAAGCAACAGGAAGTGAAGGAAGATACTGCGGCTAAGAAGATGTTGCAAGGCATTTGGTTGAACGATGACGATGAGGATGATGTGGCGTTCCGCGTAAAAGGCGATACGATTTATTATCCTGATTCAACCAGTCAGCCTGTCTACTTCTACATTGCTGGCGATACGCTTGTAATGAAGGGTGCTAATCTTGCAAAATATCCGATTGTAAAACAGGCTGAGCATATTTTCCAGTTTAAAGTGCAGAATGGGGATGTGGTTAAGCTGGTGAAGACGGAAGATAAGTCTTATTTGCAGCAGTTCATCCACAACCATGCTTCCGTGGCGCTGAATCAGAATACGCTGATTAAACGTGATACGGTGGTTGTAAGGGGCGATGAGAAATATCATCTCTACGTACAGGTTAACCCAACAAGTTATAAGGTCTACAAGAGTTCTTATAATGATGATGGTGTTGAGGTAGACAATGTTTATTATGATAATATTGTGAACTTGCATGTTTATCATGGTGCCAACTGTCTGTTCTCTCGTGATTTTCATAAGAAGGATTTCGATAAGCAGGTTCCTGCTTCTTTCTTGGACCAGTCTATATTGAGCGACATCGTATTCAATAAGATAGATGAATCTGGCATTCATTATCTTGCTGTTCTGGCAATGCCTGACAGCAGTTTGAGTTATCAGGTTGAGGTTATCATTTCCTTTGAAGGAAAAATGCGAATGCGGGTTAAGAGCTAAAAAAAATAAAAAAGTCGCCCTGAAAGGGAAAGCATTGAATGTAAGATGCTTTTGTCCTTTCAGGGCGATTCTATTTTTTTATGTGCTTATCCTGGAGGGATAGCTTGGTGGCTCAACTTTTAATTGAAGAATCCCAGCAAAGCTCCGGCTGCAACGGCAGAACCGATGACTCCCGCAACGTTTGGTCCCATGGCGTGCATGAGAAGGAAGTTGTGGCGGTCGTATTCCAGACCTAGGTTGTTGGAGATGCGTGCACTCATTGGTACGGCACTCACTCCGGCGTTTCCGATAAGTGGGTTCAGTTTCTTGCCTTTTGGCAAAAAGAGATTCATCAGCTTGACAAATAAGATTCCGCTTGCCGATGCGATGATGAAAGCAAGAGCACCGAGAGCAAAGATTTTGATGGTGTTTAATGTCAGAAACTCTGAAGCCTGGGTAGAACAGCCTACGGTCAGGCCGAGGAGGATAACGACAATATCATTCAAGCTACTGCTTGCTGTCTTGGCGAGTCGAGTTGTCTTTCCGCTCTCTTTCAGAAGATTTCCGAAGAACAGCATTCCTAATAATGGCAAACCGGATGGAACGATAAAGGTGGTGAGAAGCAGACCGATGATAGGGAAGAGAATCTTTTCGGTCTGTGAAACCTGACGTGCCGGTTTCATCTTGATGACGCGCTCTTTCTTGGTTGTAAGTAGTCGCATCAAAGGTGGCTGGATTACAGGCACCAGTGCCATGTAAGAGTAGGCGCAAACCGCAATGGCTCCCATGAGGTTCGGACTCAGTTTGCTGCTCAGGAAGATGGCGGTTGGTCCGTCTGCTCCTCCGATAATGGCAATGCCAGCTGCCTGGTTAGGTTCGAATCCCAGAGCCAGTGCAACCATATATGCGCCGAAGATTCCAAATTGGGCAGCGGCTCCAATCAGGATGAGCTTCGGGTTGGAAATGAGCGCAGAGAAGTCGGTCATGGCTCCAATGCCCAGAAATACGAGTGGCGGGTACCAGCCCTGTTTCACTCCCTGGTAGAAGATGTTCAGAACGGAGTTGTCTTCGTATAAACCTATTTCGAGTCCTGCATCGGCACGGAATGGAATGTTGCCAAGAATGATTCCCAATCCGATAGGAACCAGAAGCAGCGGCTCAAAATCTTTCTTGATGGCGAGCCAGATAAAGAGTGCTCCCACTAGAATCATGATGAGGTTTCCTGCCGAGGCGTTGGCAAAGCCCGTAAAGGTAAGAAACTCATTGAAGTTTTGTATGATGAAATCCATAATTTACTTTGAACTTTGAAAGTTAGACATTGATTTACTTTGAACTTTGAAAGTTGAACATTGAACTTTATGATTAGTCTTTTGATTGTGAAGAGTAATCATTAGCTTTTTGTCTAAACAGCTTATTACGCGATTGTAACAAGCGTGTCTCCTTCCATTACTGCGTCTCCCTCGTTCACGTTGATGCTGGTAATGGTTCCCGAAGTTTCTGCATCGATGCTGTTCTGCATCTTCATGGCTTCGAGAACGACAACAGTATCGCCTGTGTTCACCTTGTCACCGACTTTCACCTTGATTTCGTTGATAGTGCCAGGCAGAGGGGCAACAACTGGTTTGCCTGCAGCAGGAGTTGCCTGTTTGCTTGATGAAGCAGAATCAGAACTTGCTGCAGAACTTGAACCTGCAGCAGAACCTGCGCTTGCAACAGAGCTGGCAGAAATGTTGTTTTGTCCATCAGTTAACTTTACTTTCTGCTTACTGCTCTTAACCGGCTGTTTCATTTCCACTTCGAATGGAATTCCATTCACGGTTACATTGGCGATATTGCCTTCAATATCCTGTATTTCAACGACGTAATCTACGCCTTTAACCTTATATTCGTACTTTGCCATAGTTTTTATATTTTAACGTTGTTATTGTTGTTGTTGAATTTCGGAGCATTCCATCTGGTCTGTTTTGGCTTGATGGTGATAATGCCTGGTTCTACATCATGAACATCTTCCAGATATTCCTGTAGTGCAAGGGAGATGACTGCCATGTAAATCTCCTTATCAATACCCTTGGTTTCTAAACCATCTTTCAGAATCACGTTGGTCTTATGACTGAGGCCTTGAGTAACCTCGATGGTCTTCTTTCCTGTCTTATATAATAAGGTGGCGTGCTTCTCAGTAGCACGGGCGATGCGCTGTTTATGTTTCATGTAGGCTCCGAAAACCCAGAACACGATGAAGAGGAGAGCAAGGCAGGCAAATACGATTCCCATTGAAAGTACGGCGATTCCTATTCCGTATGGGTCGCTTTTCTTCAATTGCTGGGCTTTACTCAAACCTGTGTTTTGAGGCAGATAGCCTGGAGTTACTGATCCGGCAATGGCTTTCTCCCATGTCTTGAAGTCCTTACTCAGTTCAAAACTCTCATCGGCAGCCAACACTGGCACGCTTACGGAGTCTATCAGGTCAACGGCATTTCCGTCATAGAGTGCTATCCAGTTGGGCATCTTTTCCTGTAGAATAAGATTGAGATGAAAAGGTCCCGAGTTGGAAGAATTCTTTGCCTTCCAATGTTGTCCGTTCCTGCCATCCAGGTACCAGGAACTGCTGTCGAAGATAACGATGCTTTTCTTGCCTCCCAATGTGGTTCGTGGTTCATTGTTAGGCAATGGACACATCAGCTGTCGGCGAGCTTCAGGCGATATTTTCTTGTCGAGAACCCTTCGGTCGGTGGTTAGGAACATACCGCGTACATTATACGTGGTAAAGGAGGAATTGCTCAATTCCACCCATGGTTTGTGCTGCCCGTACTCATCTACAAGATTGGTACGGTTGTCGGTCATCACCTCCGTAATACGGATACTTTTGGCTCCTTGACTCCAAGCGGGCAAGGACGCGATGACTAGCATGGTTATCAGAAATCCCAATTTCTTCATACGCTTACTAACGTTTATAGGGTTATTGTTTCATATTTCGAAAAAATCTGCATCATATAGGAACGATAGCTGTTCCTAGAAGATTCATTAGGTTTGTTTCTTGTGCTCAAAGGTACGAAGAATTTCTGAAAAGACAACAAAAAAGGTGCACAAATTTTTGTCTTTGTGCACCTCTTTTATAATTTATAACTATTTTCAGTTGTTTTGTTAACTTTTGTAAGTCTTACGCTCCGCAGAAGAACAGCACCACTATCTGGGCTGTAAAGATACGGAGGAACATGCTCAATGGATAAACCGTAGAGTATCCTACAGCTGGAGCCTCTTTAGAGCAAGAAGCATTTGCATAAGCCAATGCAGGAGGGTCTGTGTAAGTACCGGCGAGCATACCCATGATGGTGAAGTAGTTGAACTTAAACTTCAGGCGGGCAATCGTACCGATGATGAGGATAGGAATAACGGTGATGAGGAAACCGCATCCCACATATTTCAAACCGTCACCCTGTACTACTGTGTCCCAGAATCCGGCACCAGCCTTGATTCCCACACTCGCCAGGAAGAGTACAAGTCCTATTTCTCGCAGCATCATATTAGCCGAAGTCGTCGTATAAGTTACCAGCTTCATGCGATAGCCGAAACGACCGATGAGGATGGCGATGATAAGCGGACCTCCGGCAATACCCAACTTCAAAGGCACCGGCATTCCCGGAATGGCAAATGGGAGAGAACCGAAGATAATACCTACCATAATGCCTACGAAGATAGTGGCAATGTTAGGCGCATCGAGGCGCTTTACAGAGTTACCCATGATTTCAGCCACACGGTTTACATTCTCTTCAGGACCTACAACCAGAATCTTATCACCTACGTGGAAGTGGTGGTTTCTGCCTGCAAAAATGTCCATTCCCTGACGGGAAATACGGGTTACGTTAACGCCGTATACGCTGGAGAAGTGCATCTTACCCAAGGTCTTACCGTTCATTTCCGGACGGGTAACGATGATACGGCGAGAAACAAAGTGCTGTACTTCATCCTTCTCGCGGTCCCATTCAGCTTCAACCTCTGGTCCGATAAAAGCCTTGATGGCTTCAGCATCAGCCTCTGCACATACAACGAGCAATTCGTCTCCAACCTCAAACTTAGTCTTGCTGTTAGGAATGCTCACCTCGCCATTGTGGAGCAGTCGTGAACATACAATGTCACGGTTCAAAAATTCTGAAACTTCTCTCAGCGTTCTGCCTGTAATATAAGCATTTTCCACGCGCAAGTGCATGTTATGAGCCTTAGCATGTGGGTTGGCAGCATCTTCTTCGTTAAGCTGTTCTTCTTCGTCAGCAGTATTAATCTTACAGATGTACTTGATAAGGATAGTAGCACCAATAATGCCCACTACACCAAGAGGATAAGCACAAGCATAACCATTGGCAATACTTGGAGCACCATTAGGGAAGACGCTGAGCAAAGCCTCGTTGGCAGCACCAAGACCCGGAGTATTAGTAACCGCACCATAGAGAGTACCTACCATCATAGGCAGGTTGTTAGGGTTGCTCGTATCAAAGAAGAGATAATAGCAACCAAACATCACGAGGATGTTGAGCAGAATAGCGCTAGCCGAAAGCATGTTGAGTGTAACACCACCTTTCTTGAAACTCTCGAAGAAGCCAGGTCCTACCTGGAGACCAATCATGAAGACGAAGAGGATCAAGCCGAAGTCTTGCACGAATGTGAGAATTTCCTTTGGACCGGTGAAGCCAACGTGGCCAGCCAAAATACCTGCGAAGAGAACAAAGGTGACACCTAATGAAATGCCGCCAATCTTTATCTTTCCGAGGTAAACACCAATAGCTATCACGATAGCGTAGAGTAGGGCGATGTGAGCCACCGACTCGGTATTGGTGAAGAGATTAACAATCCAATCCATGTATTCGTTTTAAAATCAGAAAATTATATTCCTGTAGTTTACCAAATTATTTTAGAATTTATGTTTTCTGTTGCTTGTTTTAAATGAAAGATACAGTTCTGTTTATAGAGAGAATCTGTAGATTATTAGGGATTCAATTGAAACTGAAAATTGGAGGACATCACATAGGATGCCCTCCAACCTATTTTTTCTTGTAAAAAATCAAGCCCTTTTTGCAAATGGTTTTCTTTTTGACATGAGATTACTTCTCGATAGCTGCTACACCTGGCAATACCTTACCCTCGATAGCCTCGAGGAGTGCACCACCACCTGTAGAGATGTAAGATACCTGATCAGCCAAACCGAACTTGTTGATACAAGCTACAGAGTCACCACCACCGATGAGTGAGAATGCACCTTCCTTAGTAGCCTCAGCGATTGCCTCAGCGATAGCCTTAGAACCACCAGCGAAGTTGTCGAACTCGAATACGCCTGCAGGACCGTTCCAGAGGATAGTCTTGGCACCCTTGATGGCAGCTGCGAAAGCCTTGCGAGTCTCAGGACCTGCGTCCATACCCTCCCAACCGTCAGGAATGTTGTTAGATGGGCAAACCTGAGTGTTGCAGTCGTTCTTGAAGTCGTCACCGCAGATAGAGTCTGTGCCGAGTACGAGGTTTACACCGTTCTCCTTAGCCTTCTTGATTACGTCGAGAGCAACGTCGAGCTTGTCATCCTCGCAGATAGACATACCAATCTTGCCACCGAGAGCCTTAGAGAATGTATAAGTCATACCACCGCAGAGAATCAAGTTGTCAACCTTAGTCAACAGGTTCTCGATGATACCAATCTTAGTAGAAACCTTAGAACCACCCATGATAGCTGTGAATGGGCGCTTGATGTTGCCGAGAACTGCGTCAACAGCCTTAACTTCCTTCTCCATCAAGAAACCGAGCATCTTGTGATCCTTGTCGAAAGAATCAGCGATGACAGCTGTAGAAGCGTGCTTGCGGTGAGCTGTACCGAATGCGTCCATTACATATACGTCAGCGTAAGAAGCCAACTTAGCAGCGAACTTCTTCTGGCGCTCCTTCATCTCAGCCTTAGCAGCATCAAATTCTGGAGTACCCTTCTCAACGCCAACTGGCTTGCCTTCCTCTTCTGGATAGAAGCGGAGGTTCTCGAGCAAGAGAGCCTCACCTGGCTTCAAGGCAGCTGCTTCAGCATCAGCGTTACCGCAGTCCTTAGCGAACTTAACGTCTACGCCGAGAGCGTCTGATACGTTCTTAACAATCTGAGAGAGAGAAAGCTCTGGTTTAACCTTGCCCTTTGGCTTACCCATGTGGCTCATCATGATGAGCGCACCGCCGTCTGCAAGTACCTTCTTCAATGTAGGAAGGGCACCGCGGATACGAGTGTCGTCTGTTACATTACCATTTTCATCCAATGGCACGTTGAAGTCAACGCGCACGATTGCCTTGTGACCGGCAAAGTTAAAATCTTCAATTTTCATTTTACCTAAATTTATTTAGTTTATGTACTAATTTATTGTTCTAAACCTTTCTGCTGGTTTCAAAAACCGAAGGCAAAGATACAAATTATATTTGAATCAGCAAAATATAGTAGCGGTTTTTATTATTTTTAGTAGATGAAATCGTCTGTTTGCTATATCGGGTTTGCAAAATTCGTATTTTGCGCTTCCTTCTGCTTGATTTGTTAAACAAAATGGAGAGAAATGAAATATATTCTTAACAAATTACTTTTTTTTTGGATTTTTCGATAATAAATAGTACCTTTGTGCGCAGTTAAAACGTTATTACATATAAATGAGATAAAATGGCGAAAGATAAGATTGCTTTTGTGTGCAGCAATTGCGGACAGGAAAGTGCCAAATGGATGGGCAAATGTCCTAGCTGCGGACAATGGAATACATTTAAGGAAATTCGTATTGCTGCTGATTCCGGATCGCAGGCTGCGAAGAATGCCGGAATGACCATGCGTCATGGTGGAGCTGCCACGATGTTTGGCGGGCAGCACAGCGAGCATGACGCTGCGCCGATGAAACTTCGCGATATTTCTGCGATTGATGAACCGCGCATCGATATGAGGGACGAGGAGCTGAACCGTGTGCTGGGTGGCGGAATGGTCCCTGGCAGCATTACGCTCCTGGGCGGTGAACCGGGAATCGGTAAGAGTACGCTCACCTTGCAGACTATTCTGAACATGACTGACCGCCGTATCCTGTATGTGAGCGGAGAGGAGAGTGCCCATCAGATTAAACTCCGTGCCGACCGGTTGGCTAAAGGACAGGCGATGCTCAGAGAGGGTTCTTCTGCAGACACTCTGAAAACGGCTTCTCTTTCATCAGAAGGAGCCTTTGATCATATTACGGTTCTCTGCGAAACGCAGTTGGAGAAAATCTTCAGTCATATTCAGGAAGTGGCTCCACAGCTGATAGTTATAGATTCTATCCAAACTATTGCTACGGAAGAAGTAGACAGTTCGCCGGGTTCTGTTTCCCAAGTTCGCGAGTGTGCAGCCTCCCTGCTCCGATTTGCCAAGACGAGTGGCATTCCGGTTATTCTGATAGGACATATTAATAAGGAGGGAACGCTTGCCGGACCAAAGATTCTGGAGCACATCGTAGATACGGTGATTCAGTTTGAGGGCGACCAGCATTACATGTACCGCATCTTGAGAAGCATCAAAAACCGATTCGGAAGTACTTCTGAGTTGGGAATCTATGAGATGATGCAAGGCGGACTCCGACAGGTGAGCAATCCTTCAGAGTTGCTGCTTACTGAAGATCATGATGGGCTTTCGGGTGTTGCCATCAGCGCAGCCATCGAGGGTGTCCGTCCGTTTCTGGTGGAGACGCAGGCTTTGGTTTCAACAGCTGCCTATGGAACTCCGCAGCGTTCGGCAACGGGGTTTGACCAGCGCCGTTTGAACATGCTCCTGGCGGTTCTAGAGAAACGTGTGGGGTTCAAGCTGATGCAGAAGGACGTGTTCCTGAATATTGCCGGTGGATTGAGAGTAACCGATCCTGCCATGGACTTGAGTGTGTTGGCAGCCGTATTGAGCAGCAATGTTGACACGCCTATCGAGCAAGGTTGGTGTATGGCAGGCGAGGTAGGTCTGAGCGGTGAGGTTCGTCCGGTGAGCCGTATCGAGCAGCGTATTGCTGAGGCCGAGAAACTGGGATTCCAGCACATCATCATTCCGAAGTACAACAATCATGGTTTCGACCATAAGAAATATAAGATAGAAATTCATCCCGTAAGGAAGGTGGAAGAAGCATTCCGCTGCCTGTTCGGGTGAAGTAAAAGTAATCAAACAGTTCAAATTTCAAATTTCAAAATTCAAAGTAAAATGAAGGATTCAGTAATCATTGTGAGCGGTGGCATGGATAGCATCACGCTGCTCTACGATAAGAAAGACGAGATTGCGCTCGGCATTAGTTTTAACTATGGAAGTAATCATAACGAGCGTGAAATTCCTTTCGCCAAGATGCATTGTGAGCGTTTGGGAATCAAGCATATTACGATAGATTTGGGTTTCATGCATCAGTATTTCAAGAGTTCTCTTCTTGAAGGTGCCGATGCAATTCCTGAGGGTCATTATGCTGATGATAATATGAAGAGTACGGTGGTTCCTTTCCGTAATGGAATCATGTTGAGCATTGCCATCGGCATTGCTGAGAGTAATAATCTGAAGAAAGTTTTCATCGCTAACCATGGTGGCGATCATACGATTTACCCAGACTGTCGTCCGGAGTTTATCAAGGCGATAGATGAGGCTGCTGAAGCAGGAACGTTCGTTGATGTGCGCGTGGTGGCTCCTTATACGAATATTACCAAAGGGCAGATTGCGGAGATAGGCAAGAAGTTGGGCATTGACTATGCTGAAACCTGGAGCTGCTATAAGGGCGGTGAGAAGCATTGTGGCAAATGCGGAACCTGCGTTGAGCGCAAGGAGGCTTTGGCCGAGGCGGGTATTGAGGATACTACCGAGTATGAAGAATAAGGATGACGACGAACCAGGCGTTCTTCGTTCCCTATATATAATAAGGTGTAATCAGAATAAATATAATAAAAGAAAAATGAAAACAGCGATTTTATCTGCGGCTCTGATGCTTGCATCAACCGCTGCAATGGCTCAGAAGAGCAACTTCCAGTTGAAGGTGGATTTGAAGAATTTCAATTCCGATTCTGTACTTGTTTACAAGGGCAGAAATGTTAAGATGGATACGGTTTTGGTGAAGAATGGCAAGTTTACCTATTCTGCAAACCTTGATAAGGCAGCCGGATACGTTTTCCTCTCACCTGAAGCTTATCGTGGTGCAGGTCAGTTTATGTTCAACCTGCCTTGTGTTCCTGGCGAGAAGGCTGAAGTTAAGGGTGATGCAAAGACCCGCTTCGATATTTCGGGTTCTAAGTTCTATCAGCAGTATCATGAAGTAGATGTTCTGCTGGAGAATGCTAATAAGGAGTTGAGAGATTACGAAGCTTCCCTGAACCAGAGAATCAAGAATGGTGAGACCCAGCAGACCATCATGGCAGAGTATGAGCAGAAGGCTCCTGCCCTGCAAAAGGCAAAGGACGATAAGATTTTCGATTTCGTAAAACAGCATCCTGATTATGAGGCTTGTGCTACTATCTTCGAGCAGTTTGATGATGTCAGCAAGATGGAGAAACTGCTGGGCTTGCTCTCTGAGAATGTGAAGAACGGCAGAATGAAGGCTTTCTACCAGCCAATGATTGATATGGCTAAGAAGCGTGCTGAGGCTGAGGAGAAGGCTAAGAAGGTGCAGGCTGCCGGTGTTGAGGCTCCTGACTTCACGCTGAAGGATATTAAGGGAAATGATTTTAAGCTTTCCAGCCTTCGCGGCAAGATTGTAGTTCTCGACTTCTGGGGGTCATGGTGCGGATGGTGCATCAAGGGAATGCCTAAGATGAAGGAGTATTACGAAAAGTACAAGGGTAAGTTTGAAATTCTTGGTGTAGATTGTAATGATACAGAGGCTAAGTGGAAGGCTGCTGTTGAGAAGCACCAGCTGCCATGGATTCATGTTTACAATCCGAAGGACAGCAAGGTTCTCAGCGATTACGCTGTTCAGGGTTTCCCTACAAAGATTGTGATTGATGCTAATGGTAAGATTATCAAGACCATCGTTGGCGAGGATCCTGCTTTCTACACTTTGCTTGATGAAGTGTTGGGCAAGTAATGTTACATAAAACAATGTCGCCCTGTAAGTGCAAAATTACATTTGCTCTTACAGGGCGATTTTTTGTTTGTTCAGTATTTTATTTCTTTTTCTTTTTCAATTCCAGTTTCGGAATCTTGATTTTCTGTCCGGCTTTTACGGTGTTTGTACCATTCAGGGCTTCTACGTAGCATTCCATGCCCGAACCTAAATAGCGGGTACTAAGCTGTTCGAGGGTCTGACCGGCGCCAACCGTAACGGTCTGGGCAACTCCTATGATTCGGTAAGCTCCCGTGCGTACGCGAGCGTCCTTATCATACTGGGATGATGCTATTTTCGAAGCAGCCTTTTCTTCGGCTTTATCTTTAGCTTCTGCCTTAGCCTTTGCTTCAGCCTGCTTAGCCTTTTCTGCGTTAGCACTTTCCTCATTCGAATTTTCAGCCAGTTTTACTGCTTCTGCAGTTTTAGCCATACGGATGCTGTCTTCCATCGCTTTCTGGCGGAGTTTCTGTTCCTGAGAGAGTGGGGCGGCAGCTGGTTTGGCTGGGACTTTCTTGGCTGGAGCCTGATGATACTGGTTTAGCTGCATGGCTAGATGATCGCGCTGGGCAGTCATCTGACCATAGTTGAAGGCAAACCATCCCATTCCGCCAATCAAAGCTACTACGATGAGACAGACTGCAACGACCAGATAGCGAGGAATAACAATATGATGAGAATTGGAAGATTCTTCTTCTTCTTCCTCCTCTTCATCTTCAGATTCATCTGATGCAGGTACTGCAGGTTCAACAACTGCTTTCAGGGCTTGCTGTTGCTGGGCTAATTCAAGCTTCTCCTGCTCCTGTCTTTCCTGCTCAAGTTTCTCCTGCTCCAGTCTTTCCTGTTCCAGTCTTTCCTGCTCTTGCTTTTCTTTCTGTATTCTTTCCTGCTCCAGTTGGGCTTGTTTTAATTTTTCCAGTTTAGCTTGTTCAATAGCAATTTGCTTTGCCAGTTCGTCTTCGGCTTCTTTTTCCTTTTCCTTTTCAGATCCGATTACGACAACCTCCGGATTTGGAGTTGCAGTTTTTTCTTCGTCCAGAAAATCGATTACTTGTGCAGGAGCATCTTCTGTCTGTTCTTCTCCAAACTTCTCATCTATTTCATCGAAATCTACGCCGTCATTTACCACCACCGTTTCAAATTGGGCGAATGGCTTGTTTACGATTTCTTTCAGGATGTTGTCAGGCGTGAAGGTGAGTTTGTCTCTGCCTTCAATGGTGAAGCGCTCGCCCGTGTTCACATTGATGCTTTCACGGTCTTTCGTGGCCTGTACCTTAAAAGTGCCCAGCCATTTTATCTTCACCTGCTTGTCGGCATCGAGTCCCTGGTTGCACACATCAAACATCTTCCGGATGAAGAGTTCTGCTTCCACCTGGCTCAGCCCGCTTTTGTCAGCAAGTAGTTTTCCGAGTGTATTTAAACTGAATTTGCTCATTGCTCATCCCCTCCATTCTTTAGTTTTTCCTTGACCGAAGCAACCGGTCGGAAACCCAACACCAACTTAGGCGGCACCAGCTGGCGCTTTTTGGTAGTAGGATTAACCACCACTCGCTCCATGCGCTTCTTCACTTCGAAGGTGCCAAAATTGGGGATAGAGACAGCTTCTCCATCCTCAAACTCGGCAATCATAGCGTCTATCGCCTTGCGCACCAACTTCTGGGTGTCTTCCTGCGAATAGCCGGTTTGCTGAGCCAGTTCAGCGATGTATTCCTTATTGTTCATATTTATTTAATATGTAGTCAAATTTTCTTAAACTCCAGGCTATGGGGGAGAGAATGATTATTTCACCACCTTGCCATAGAGGTCAAATTCCTCGCTTGCAGTAATTTCTACCTGATAGAAACAACCCACGCGCAGACGCTTCTCATCGGCACGGATCAGAACCTCAGGGTCTACTTCCGGAGAGCAGAACTCTGTTCGTCCGATGTAGTAATCGCCTTCCTTGCGGTCGATGATAACGGTCATGGTTTTGCCCACTTTATCAGCCTCAACCTCAGAGCTGATGTCTTGCTGCAGAATCATCAGTTCGTCCAGTCGGCGCTGTTTTACTTCGGCAGGCACATTGTCTTCGTAGTGGGTGGCGCTGTAGGTTCCTTCTTCCTCAGAGTAGGCAAAGGCGCCCATGCGCTCAAATCTCTGTTCGCGTACGAAGTCGAGGAGCTCGTGGAAATCCTCATCTGTCTCGCCTGGGAAACCAACCATCAGCGTAGTGCGGATGTGAATGCCTGGCACGCGTTCGCGGATGGCCTTCAGCAGATTGATGGTTTCCTGCTTCGTTACGTGGCGATGCATGCTGGTGAGCATGTGGTCGCTGATGTGCTGGAGGGCAATGTCGAGATATTTGCATACGTTTGGCTTCTCGCGCATCACGTCCAGAAGATCCATAGGGAACTGGTTTGGATAAGCGTAATGCAGGCGAATCCATTTCACGCCCGGAATATCAGCCATCTCGCTGATGAGTTCGGTAATATGATGCTTGCCGTCAATATCTACGCCATAGTAGGTGAGTTCCTGAGCGATAATCTGAAACTCCTTTACGCCTTCAGCTACCAGTTCGCGCACCTCCTGCAGAATCTCTTCCTTCGGACGGGAAACGTGCTTGCCGGTGATGATAGGAATGGCGCAGTAGGCACAGTGGCGGTTGCAGCCCTCGGCTATCTTGATGTAGGCATAATGGCGCGGAGTGGTGAGATGACGCTGGCCGTTGCAGGATGAAACTTCCGCCTTGCCGAGTTCCTGCAGAAGCTGCTTGTAGTTGAATTTGCCGTAGAACTTATCCACTTCGGGCATTTCTTCTTCCAGTTCCTTCTGGTAGCGCTGCGAGAGGCAGCCCATTACGTAGAGCTTTCTGAGTCGGCCTTCTTCCTTAGCCAGGATAAACTCCAGGATGGTGTCGATGCTTTCCTGCTTTGCATCCTCGATGAATCCGCACGTATTGATTACGGCTATCTCGCCCTGAGGGCGCTTGGAATCGTGAACGCAATGGTAGCCGTTTGCCTCAAACTGCTTCATCAGCAACTCGCTGTCTACGAGATTCTTCGAGCAGCCCAGGGTAATAATATCTATCTGATTTTTCTTCATTTTCTAATTTTTAAAGAGCGAGTCTACGAATTCTGTCTTGTTGAAGAGCTGCAGATCTTCCATACCTTCGCCCAGTCCAATGTATTTTACAGGCACCTTGAGCTGGTCGCTGATGCCGATGACAACTCCGCCCTTAGCGGTTCCGTCGAGCTTGGTGATGGCGAGCGAGGAGATGTTGGTAACGGCAGAGAACTGCTTAGCCTGCTCGAATGCATTCTGTCCGGTACTTCCGTCGAGCACGAGCATTACCTCGTCTGGTGCTTCAGGCATTACCTTCTTCATCACTTCCTTTATTTTCTTGAGCTCATTCATCAGGTTCACCTTGTTGTGCAGTCGGCCTGCCGTATCGATGAGCACCACGTCGGCGCCGTTTGCCTTGGCGCTCTGCAGGGTGTCGAACGCCACGCTTGCCGGGTCGCTTCCCATCTGCTGTTTCACTACAGGCACACCCACGCGCTCGCCCCAGATGCAAATCTGCTCTACGGCAGCGGCACGGAAGGTGTCGGCAGCTCCCAGAACAACCTTCTTGCCAGCCTTCTTAAACTGGTAAGCCAGCTTGCCGATGGTGGTTGTCTTACCCACGCCGTTTACGCCTACTACGAGGATAACGTAAGGCTTATGGTCGGCAGGAAGTTCCCAGTCTGCCAGGTCATCGCTGTGATTCTCAGAGAGGAGAATGGCGATTTCCTCGCGCAGAATGCGGTTGAGCTCGCTGGTTGAAACATATTTATCGCGGGCCACACGTTCTTCGATGCGGCGGATAATCTTGACCGTGGTTTCTACACCTACGTCTGAAGTGATGAGTACCTCTTCGAGATCGTCGAGCACATCATCATCGACGGTAGACTTTCCGGCAACGGCGCGCGCCAGTTTGCCAAACACACTCTCCTTGGTTTTTTCAAGTCCCTTATCGAGAGTTTCCTTCTTTTTGTTGCTGAATAATCCGAATAATCCCATAATCTTGTTTTTTATCTTCTGCAAAGATACTCATTTTTTTTTATTTTATGGCTTTTTCACTTGCTTTTTCGCCCTTTTCAAGAAAAAAAGTAAAGATTTAGAGGGTTTTATGTCATGACAGAAGGTTTTTTACTGATAATGTGGGTTAATAAGGTTTAATAAATAATGTTGTCAGATACAAAAACAATTCGCCCTGCAAAGGGACAGAAGTGGTTTGGCTTCTGGACCCTTGCAGGGCGTTCTGTTTATTTCTTCATCATTTCCTTTACGGCTCTTTCGAGCTGGGTATCATGGCCATTGATGAAATCTTCCGGACTGTTGTAAACCTCGATGTCTGGGTTCAGCTGGGTGTTCTCGCCGAACACGCCACGCATGTCGCGGCAGCCTACCTGAGGAATACCGAATACCAGCGTGTTGTCCATCAGCGTTTCCCACCATACGGCTGTCATGGTTCCTGCTACAGGAGCACCGATCAGCTTGCCGATTCCGAGTTCCTTGTAAACCCATGGAAAACCGTGACCGTTGCTGTAATCGTTCTCGCAGATCATGACGCAAGATGGCTTCACCCATTTGTTGAATGGATCGCGGCCAACTACCTTACCGTGAGGTACAAACTCCTGATACTGCTTGCCGTTGAGCAGGGTGCAGAGATCATCGTGCAACCAGCCGCCACCATTATGGCGCTCGTCTACGATTACAGCGTCTCTGTTTCGGTTCTTGTCGCTCAGCAGTTCGCTGTAAACGGTGCGGAAACTCTCCGAATCCATCGCCTTAACGTGAACATAAGCGATGCGTCCGCCCGAAATACTGTCAACGAAAGCGCGGTTGCGGTCTACCCATCGCTTGTAGAGCAGGTTGTTGAGTTTGCCCTGAGAGATAGCCTTCACTGTAACCTCCATCTTCTTACCCTTGGCGTTTCTGATGCCGAGGCGTACATTCTTGCCAACCTTTCCGTCGAGCAATGGGAAGTAGTCCATTCCGGCTTTAATCTCCTCGCCGTCGATGCTCTCGATGATGCTGCCGGCTGTAACGCCCGTATTCTTCACATCGAAAGGACCACGCTTGATAATCTCCTGAATCTTCAGGCCGTCGCCCTGATACTGAGGGTCGAAGAATACTCCCAGGTTGGCGGTGGTAAGCGCGCTGTTCGAAGCGTAGTAGCGGGCTCCTGTATGCGAAGCGTTCAGCTCGCCAAGCATTTCGCTCAACATCTCCTGGAAGTCGAAATTGTTGTTGATGTAAGGCAGGAACTTCTCATAGGTCTTGCGGTAACCTTCCCAGTCAACACCATGAATCTTAGGGTCGTAGAACTTGTCTTTCACCTGTCGCCATACGTGGTCGAAGAGATACTGGCGCTCCTCGGCTGGCTTATAGTTGAAGTTAGCCTCAAAGCTGATGTTCTTGGTGCTGAATCCGCTCAGATCCACCTTCTTGATGCTGCTTCCGTTGCAGATGAAGAGGTTCTTCACATCCTTGTCGGTCTGTAGGTTGCCCTGGCCTACGCCCTTCATCACGAGCTTGGTAGAGCCGTCCTTCAGGTCGTGCTGCCAGAGGTCGTAATCATCCTCGAAGGCTGCCTGGTAGTAGAGCTTGTCTCCGTCTTTAGAGAGAACAGCATCGCCCATGTGCGAAGAGTTTGCAGTGAGGCGTACGATTCTGTCGCGGCAGTTTTCGATGTCCAGCTCCAGTGGCTTCACTTTTTCCACCTCTATCTTTCCGGTCTTCTTCTGCTTTTCGTCAGCCTTCTTTTTAGCCTCTTCCTTCTTCTCGTCTTCCTTCTTCTCCTTTTCGTCCTTGTTGGCGTCAGCCAGTTCTATTTCTTCCTTGCTCATGTTGAAGCGGTTGTAGGCGTCCAGGTCGAAGAACATGATGTAGGCATCGTCTTCAGCTCCCCAGCTTCCATGACTGCGGTAGCCGGCTCTGTCGCTCTGGAAGAGCATTGCCTTGCCGTCGAGCACCCATTTGCCGTTGCTGTCGCTGTAACCGGAATTGGTCAGGTTGTGAACCTCCTTGCCGTCAGCCTTTACCAGCGCAATATCCTGGTTGTTCCAGCCGCCGTTGCCGATATAGGTTGAAAGGAGCCATTTGCTGTCTGGTGACCATTCGAAAGCGATGTCTCCATCGCTGTAAGAGTAGACGTATTTGCCATCGAGCACGGTGCGGATTTCCTTCGATTTCAGATTGATGATGCGAAGTGCAGCGCGGTCTTCGAAGAAAGCCACTTCCTTGCCGTCAGGAGAGTATTGTGGATACTGTGATGTAACGCCTGTTTTCACCAACTGCTCTTCCTCGATGTCGGTAGCGTAGGTGAAGTTCTTCTCTTTCACGTTCTTGATCTTAGACTGGTAAATCTGCCATACGCCGTTGCGCTCGGCTGCATAGACCAGGGCTCTGCCGTTTGGCGAGAAACTCAGGTCGCGCTCCTGCTGCGGTGTGTCGGTAATGCGCTTGGTAGTGGTGTATTCTACAGAAGTTACGTATACGTCGCCATGCATCACGAAAGCCACTTCCTTGGCGTCTGGCGAAACGGAAATCTCTGTAGCTCCCCAGCTTTTAATCTGACGTACGAGGCTTGGAGCGTCATTATCTGTTGTAATGGAGATGTTCACCTTCTGAGGCTCTCCACCTTCTTTCACGGTGTAGATTTCGCCATCATATCCGTAGCAGAGCAGGTCGGCGCTGGATGCGGTGAGGAATCTTACCGGATTGCCTTTGTGGTGGGTAATCTGCTTGTCGCTTGAACTGTTGAGGCTGCGGCGGTAGATATTGAATGTGCCGTCCTGCTCGCTCAGATAGAAGAATGATTTCTCGTCTGATGTCCATACTGGCGAGCGGTCTTCGCCGGCAAAGGTAGTCTGCTTGGTAAACTTTCCGTTACTCTTCAGCCAGATGTCGCGTGCGATAGGTGATTTCTGGTGTTTGCGCCAAGGGTCTTCATATCCCTTTTTGTCGTGGTAGAGAATGTCGCCGTTCTTGGCGATGCTGATATTCTCCATGGTGAGGGTAGAGAAGAGTTCTGGTCTTCCGCCCTTGGTGCTTACCTTATATACTTGTGGGAATGTGTTGTCGCCGAAGATGATGCTCTGGGCTGTAGGCTGCAGACTGGCAGAGTAGAGCACATGGTCGTTGTCTGCAAAGGCGATAGGTGTTTCGCTGCCGCTGTTGGTGGTGAGTCGGGTAGGAGCACCGCCTTTTGCATCGATTACAAAGATGTCGAGACTTCCTTCGCGGTTAGACTGGAAGGCAATTTTCTTGCTGTCAGGGCTCCATACAGGATGCGAATCGAAGGCTGCATGGGTTGTGAGCTGTCGTGCTTCACCGCCGTTGACAGAAACACTGTAGAGGTCGCCTTTATAAGCGAAGGCGATGGTAGTGCCATCGGGCGAGATGGCTGGGTAGCGCATCCAGAGCGGATGTTCTTCTGCGCTGGCAGAGAGTGCTGCTGAGAGCAGGGCTACTGAAAAGATTAACTTTTTCATTTGCGTATGTTTTATGTTTGAATATGCGTTATAAAAATCTCTTCTCTTTCGGGGTCAGAATGCAGTTTCTTGCTCCTAACGGATGCAAAGGTAGTTATTTTTTGCGATATTTAAGCATAAAAAAAGAAAAAAGTGAGAAAAAGTTTGGTGTATTCAAAAAATATATGTACCTTTGCAGCCGCAAATAAGAAAAGTGGCTGATTGCGTTATTGGTTAGCTGGTTTGCGATTTAAAAGTGTTGGTTCCGTAGCTCAGTTGGATTAGAGCAACAGCCTTCTAAGCTGTGGGTCTTGGGTTCGAACCCCAACGGAATCACTATAATAAGCAAAATGAAACTTATTTGTACAAAATTAGCATGGGAGAACAATGGTAGTAAGCTGCTTATTTATAGGCACTTATCTCTGTTGTTCTTTTTTGTTTTTAAATATATTTTATCACTTATTCCTCTTTTATGTACTCTTTTCGTAAATAGCTGCTAATCAATATGTTATGAATTTGGTGTATTGAGAAATCATCCATGTGTGTTACAAATGTGTTATCAAAAAGCGCTAATGTGTTACCAGAATAGAGAAGTTGAAATCCTTAATGACCATAATGACCGTGACCTTAATGACCGGAAAACGGCCCTAAACATTTATTTGTTTTTCTGATGAAACTCCTTCCTTGTCTTAGCCATAGCTTCCGTAGCCCTATCGTGGGTTTCTATCAGCAGTGGACTCTTGTGATATTGCACAATCTTGACCCCGACTGAGTTGTGCCTTTTCTTTACCTCGATGCATTGAATGATCAAGTCGGAGTTGGCTCTCGCCTTCCTCCCTCGCGACTCGGCAGAGATTGCAAGCGAGCTTGCATCTTTGCTCTCGCTGCTCGTTCGGTTGGCTGATTTAGCCGTTGGAGTCTTGTCAAAGTTCTGAATATAGGCGGCATTGGTCAGGAAGAGAATGTCGGAACCTTCCGGTATTTCCTGCATTACCTTCACCATGAGGGTTAGCATCATGCGGAACTCAGTGGTGTGTAGGTCGCTGATTACATCACGGCTGATGATGTTGCCGTTATGCTCAATTACAACGGCAGCACCACCAGCTCGCTCTTTATGACCATAATCACATGAGCCACCTATCCAAACGTAATATGTAGATGTATCTTGTGTCATAATTATTTTATCTTCAATGTCCGCAGATATTCCTTCTGCTCGGGCGTGATTCTGTAGCTCTCGATGGCCTTCTGGATGGTCTTGTTGTGCGTCCAGGGAGCAAGGCGTTGTTGCTCGATGTAGGGAATCGCCTGGTCCCATTGCTTGGCAAGGGCGGTGGCGAAGAACCAGGCTACCATCATCTTTACGTAATACTCTTCGCTCCTTACTGATGCAGGAATTTCAAGATACTTTGCCTTGAAGTCTTTATCCAGGTAATGAGACATAAGTGTCTCTATTCCAAAGCGACAAGTATAAACGTGTGATGATTTACTCCAAGTCTTGATCTTCGCCAATAGTTCCTTCTTGTGTTTGGCAAACACCTTCGGAGACATAATGTCGCAAACTGCCCAGTTGTCCACGAATGGCAGGAATTTATCTGTAAGACGAATGCATTCCTCGTAGTCCTTCACCTCGGAAATGAGGAGTCCGTGAAGCATGTTCTCATCGTAGTATTCGTGAGGAAGTTGATGAAGGAAATCTTTGCATTCTGATTCCTTTGTAAATTCTTTTGCGAACTTCCGGAGCACAGGCACACGAATGCCTATGAAACTTTCCATAGGCACTCCCGGTGTCAGTTTCGCATGGAAAGCAGCATACTGCTTATCCTGCATGGTGAACAGTCTTTCTTGAAGTGAAGTCATAAATCTTATTGTTATTTTATCTTGTTATATTCCTCATCGCTCACAGCCTCCTGCCACTCGTTGGATGTGTTCTCGCCAGGTATTTCAAAGGCGAGGTGGGCAAACCAGCTGTCTTTTGCGGCACCATGCCAATGCTTCACGTTGGCAGGAATGTGGATGACTGTGCCGGGGAGGATTTCCTGCGCAGGCTTGCCTTCCTCCTGATACCAGCCACGTCCGGCTACACCTACCAGCATTTGTCCGCCACCCTTTGTGGCGTGGTGCGTATGCCAGTTGTTACGGCAGCCAGGCTCAAAGGTAACGTTGAAGAAAGGTATCTGACTATCAGATATTTGTGCCAGATAACTGTTGCCTTTGAAGTATTTGGCGTAAGCTGTGTTGGGTTCGCCAATAGGGAATATCATCTCGCGCTGGAAAGCAGCCTTGGAGTCTTCTCCTTTCACATCTTCGTTCCATACCTCCTTTGCCAGATTGAAGGCAGCCCAGGCCTTTGGCCAACCTGCGTAGAAGGCGATGTGAGTAATAATCTCTGCCGCTTCCGTGCGGGTAATTCCGTTATTCTTTGCCGACTGCAAGTGATATTTCAGCGAGTTATCGGTGATTCCTTGGCTGATGAGCGAAGTGATTGTTACTAAACTGCGGTCGCGCAATGAAAGCAGGTCATTGCGGCTCCATACTTCTCCGAAGAGGATGTCGTCGTTGAGGTGAGCGAACTCTGGGGCAAACTCACCCAACTGGGTGCGCCCTGCTGTCTGTACTATTTTCTTCATTGTATCATTTTTTTTAAAATCTTCTCCATATTTTCAAATTCTTCTCCAGAAAACATCTTTGATGTAAAAAATAACAGTTATTCTATATATGCTTCATTATATTTAAGCAGTTTTGCGGTACTCGCTTGGAGTCTTTCCCGTCTGTGCCTTGAAAAAGCGGACGAAGTGCTGAGAATATTCAAAGCCGAGGCGCTGGCTGACTTGCGTAATGGTTAAGGTTTCATCTACAAGTAGTTGGCGGGCTGCAGAAAGCAGTCGGTCGCTGATCAGACTCTTTGCGGTTCTGCCAGTCTCTGTCTTGACTAATTCACCGAAATATTTGGTAGAATAGCAGCATTTGTCGGCAAAGTAGGCTACGGTAGGCAGCCCTTCATGCTCCGCTTTCCGGGCAATGTATTCATCGAGCAGAGAGGTGAATTTCTTTACTACCGAATGGTTTATCTCCTCGCGTGTGATAAACTGTCGGTCGTAGAAGCGCAGGCAGTAGTTTAGCAGCAACTCGATGTTTGAAACGATGAGTTCACGCGAATGTCTATCTATAGGATGCTGAAGTTCCTGCTTAATCATTGAGAGTACATCACGGAAGATGTTTACCTCGGCAGCGGATAGATGTAGAGCTTCGTTGCTTGTATAGTCGAAGAACTCATAGCGGGAGATGTTCTTGCCAAGCTGGGTGCGGTTGAGCAACTCGGGATGGAAAGCCAATACCGTATATTTGGCAAGCGGTATTCCTGGAATGGGTTCAACCTTAATCGACTGACCTGGAGCAAACGAGGTGACGGTCATCTCGTCAAAATCATATTCTGTTCTGCCGTATGACAATTTGCAGCCCTTGTTTTCCTTCAGGAAGAGGGCATAAAGTCCGTAGTGATGCACAGCCTCCTGTATCGGAGAGGTGTTCTCTACACGTGCAATGCTTACCAGAGGATGAAGTGTTTTCACCCCAATGTAGTCGTTGAACTCCTGTATGGTATTAAAGAATAATTCCTTCATAATCCTAAGCCTTTTAAAATTCTAAATTTCTTGGGTGCAAAGATACGCACATTCTCCAAAAGAGCTTATACCTGGTTTTCGGAAGATTTTACCATTATCGGAGATTTATTCCATTCTTCCATATTTCATCTCCACGCCTTCACATTACTCTTTATTCCTTTCTCATTTTTATCCAATTAATTTAATGATCTGTTTATCCGAAGCGTCAGGCAGGATTTCTTTCAGATGCTCGAAAATCCTCTGATAAGATTCCTGGGGAGTGCGATTGCATTGGCAAGCCTCCCTGCCATAGAGATCTTCGGGAGTATTGAGCAGCGACCAACCCCAGCCATATTCGTGATTGTGCTTGTCACGAGGATAGATGAAATCCTCGGTCACGATGTAAGTCGCCATTTCCAGTCGGGTGAGATAACCGTCAAACTTGCTTCTCATTCCCTTGCCGGTGAAACCGCAGGCTGCCCGAAGTTCTCTTGTGATGAGACTACCGGTAGATTGAAGCGTGCTGAGAATGGCTCCTTCTATTGATTCATCATCAGGGCGAGAGTATTTGCTTCTTCTGTAGTTACAGAAGTCCGGCCACCATTCCTGGCTGATGAATCCAGCCTTCTTGTTAAAGAACTTTCCGTACATACACGGCATTTCCTGAACGATTGCGCCCTTCCATTTCCATAGCGGCCAGTCCCAACCGCCTTCAGGAAGTCTTACGTAACCGCAGTCTTCCGCCACGATGTCTTCGGCTGAGAATCCTTCAATGCCACTATCAAGGAGAGGGAGAAAGCCGATCTTCTGGATCAGTTCTATCATGCCTGACGCTGAATATATTTCTGGAAAGTTCATAAGCTTCGTTCTTTATCTTATTATCAATTCATTCAGTTTATCCTCTCTGATAATCTTCGGCTGAGCCTTGCCAGCGAGAATGAGAATCTTTTTACCATTACGATAAATATGAAGCTGTCGTGAGCGAACTACGGCTGTCAACTCCTCATCATTCTGCATGGCTTGCCAGATAGGATAATATACTCCCTCAGGTTCAAACAACTTCTTTTGAAGATGCGAGCAGAGGTTTGTTGTATCAATAGTCATTTATTTCTTCTTTATCGTTCCATTAAATATTTTCCATTGCTTCTCAAATGACAAATCTTTTTCTGCCGAATCAAAGTAACTGATGTTGAGATTTTTCTCCCAAGGAATCCAGTTGCCGCAAATTCTGCCATCATGGGCGATAACAGGAAAGAAAATGCCATTATTAGTGTATGCAGACGGCATTTGATGTGGATGGATTACTAATTCCCGGCTTTTATAACCAATCAGATATTCATCAAAGGGAGCTATCAGATGAGTCTTTCCTCTTCTGAATCCACGTGTTCGACATGATTCATGCAGGTAGAACTGATAGTCTTTCCATTTTTCAACCCTCAGTTCTGAACCAAGCAACTCAATGCCTCGTTGGCAATCAGAAGTGCTCAGTCCTGACCACCAGACATAATCTTCGAATGTGGCTGGCGAATGGCTCTGAAAATATTTTCTTGCCAGAAGCATCAGCATTTCATCACGTTCCAGCCTGGCTGTTCTTGGAACCTTCTTTTCTGTGAGACTGTATGTCGCCTTTGTAGGAAGAAGATTGCCGCTGCAGAAAGTACCGTTCAATTCGTTAAAGCGAATGTGGTAGGATAGGCGATGTTTGTCCATGATGATGCCCTTTTCGAGCAAAGCCTCGTTCAGGTCTTTGCTTGTTACAGACTGCATCTCATCGGTTTTTTGAACAAATATCTCGTGAATCAGATTGAGCTCAGAATCATCGATGCTGATTTTATTACTCTTCATCCATCCTTTTACAACAGAAGTTGCCTTAGGTGAAATCAGGTCCAGCATCCACCAATAGTCTTCATTTGAAACCAGTTGCCAAGTGCCACGCAGCAGGTGAAGACGGACTATCTCACCCTCATCGAATGCTTTTTTGAAAGCGATGGAAGATGGTTTGCGAGTACGCATCATCACAGCCCATCTTACCATCCGGTAATCCTGGGCTTGCATGGCTCCAAAATGAGACACCACCTTTTGGGGAGTATCAAATTGAGGGCAGATGAGCTGCTGCGAAAGCAGACGTATTGCTATTGGATTCATTGTTTGTGAGTCGAAAATTACGTTGATTATTTCAAAGCCTTGCCGTCTGAGAAAGCGTTACCGACTTTCTCGCCCAGCTGGATATAGCTATGATGAATAGGATTGTAGACAATCAGTTCCATCTTCTCCATGTCTGGATTTCCGTCTTCAGCCAGATACTTCTCATCTACAAGAATATTGACGATTTCGGCAATGAGATAATAGCCGGTTTCGCTTTCGTCATACTTCTCCTTGATGCGGCACTCCAGGGTCATCGGGAAATCGGTGAACACAGGAGCGTTGACCATAGTCGCCTTCTCGATGTTCCATCCCGTCTTCTCCATCTTCTTCGGGGCGTTCTTGGCAGAAACAATGCCCACGAAATCAGAAGCCACCATGGTTTTCTTGGTAGCGAAGGCAACGGTAAACTCACCGCCAAGCTTCAGGTTGTCTGTGGTGACGTGATTTCCCATCGAGATCATAATCTCCTTCATGTCCCACTGTCCTGCCCAGGCAGCGTTCATTGCGTTGGCAACTCCTTCCTTATTATATGTGCCGATAATCAGCACAGGCTGTGGTACTACCCACGGCTTTGGTGCAAAACTTTTCATATACTTCGTTATTTATTTTGTTTTTTAATTCATGTGTAAATACGCCATCAGCGCAATCTGTATCAGCAGAATGGCAGGAATGCCGTATTTGAATTTCTTGTGCATCGTCTTATGGTGCCAGACTTTCATTCCAATCCATGCCCCGATGCTTCCTCCAAGAACAGCCAGCAACAAAAGCGTGGCTTCGGAAATGCGCCACTTGGCTTTCTTCGCCTTGTATTTGTCAATGCCGTACACGATGAATGTAACTGCATTGATAGCAAGGAGATAGTAGGCGAGATAACTATGTAAAGTGTTCATACTCATTTTCCTATTGTTACTCCTTTATTCTTTTATGTCAAGAAAGGATCAAGCGTAGCCAGAAGTTCGGCTTTATCTACCACACCGCTTGTGCGCCACAATACTTCTCCGTTTCGGAAGAGCATCAGCGTAGGCACGGATTGAATGCGGTATTGGCTTGCTGTTACGCCATACTTATCTACATCTACCTTGATGATTCGGATGCGGTCGCCCAACACACTCTTCACCTGTTCCAGAATGGGGTGCATCGCCTTGCAAGGTTGGCACCATGTAGCAAAGAAATCGACCAGAACAAGCTGGCCACTGTTTATTACGTTATTAAATGTCTCCATAATTATTTATCTATTTCCGTGAAACGATTAAAAGTTTTGCCGTCCCTCGTAACTTTCCCGAAGAACATATCTTCCGGTCTTACCCAATAGGCTTGGTCTCCATAGAGAGCCTGATAAACCACCATGCGCTCCTGAGTCTCGGAGTCGAAGGCAGAATGGATGAACTTGTATTTGCCGCCCTTAAAGTGCTGGAAATATCTTTCTTCCTTTGCTGAAAACTCCATCAGCATTTTCTGGGCAAGGGGAGCGTACCAGGTCTTCACCTCCTGCTCTGTAGGCGTATGACCGCCTGGGAAATGGAAGGCTTGGTTGTAGTGCTCCAGGAAGAGAGGGGAGAAGTGAGCCAGGGTGTCCTGTTCACCAAAAAGTCCCCACACACGATTCTTATAATAGGGGTTGCAATGGTCAAACTGCACGGCTTCCAGTTCCGCAAACTCCTCTATCAGCGCCTCGTCAATCACCAGCCGCTGATTTCCGTCCCTTCTCGGAGCCTTGTATTCATGCTCGCCGATGCGCTCCTTCAGAAACTCCGTCATCATGAAATACGGATTGCCGAGCAGGGCAGGAATGCCCACCACCGGAGCCAGCATCTGGGCGAGGAAAGAGCCGCAGCTGTTGCCCAGAAGCAAGTCGGGCTGCTCCCGGTCGATGATGGAGCGAATCTCCTTCAGTGCCTCCTTTGGGTGCAATGGGAGATCAGGAGTCAGCACCACTGCCGTCCCCTCAAACGCCTCTTTCAAGGCTCTCGCCATCGGACAGCTGCCCGTGGCGAAGAATCCGTGTAGGAATAATATCTTCTTCATGCTCTAATCATTTGACAATGATGCGCCTGTAATCTAGGAGGATAAGCTATGCTTAACTCCCATATTAGGCAATATATCTGCAAAAATACAAAAAATATTCAGAAAAGTGATTATATGGATGGATTTTGTTGGCAGGGCGAACTTGATTTAACCTTATTTTATAAGATAGAGGGATATTTTGATAATCTGAAATCCTTAATGACCTTAATGACCATGACCGGAAATGACCGGAATCTTTGGGGGTTGAAAATGATAATGACCCTTAATGACTTTGACCCTTCATGACCGGATTTCCCGGTAGAACAAAAAATCGACCGCTCTCCTCGTATTGAGGTGAGCGGTCGATTTTCATTTTTATGGCTGAGTCTGCTTATTATAAAAGGTGGACTCCATGTTTTTTATCCCATACAGCTCGTTACTCCGAGCGTAGTAGCGATAGCGGTCAGAATGCTGATGGCTATCTGAAGAATTGTTTTCCAAGTGTTCGCTTTCATTTTTTTGAATGTTGAATGTTGAGTGTTGAATGTTGAATTTTTTGTGGGCGGATAGGCTGGGCTAGGGGGCTAGCGCCCTAGCCAATCTATCCTTGGACTATTCAAGGCCGTCGCCAGTATCGTCCTTGCCGGTAGTACCGCCGGTTGATTCAGAGCCTTGGCCTTCGCTGCCGGTCTGACCGGTGTTTGAACCACCTGGGGTAGAACCGCCTGGCGTATTATCCGGAGTGGTTGGGGCGTTGAGGTCAACGTTGGTCTTACCCTCCTTAATCGCCTTGATAACGGCTGCCTGAGCGCTGCGGCTGGCTACGAGGTTGAACTCGGCGTCATCGCGAAGGTTCTTAAACTCCTGACCTGGCTCCCACTGAACCTTCACGCCGGTGATGTTCTGTGCGGTGAACTTGTCAGCATCCTCAGCACCCTTCGAGGTGAGAAGGAGAGAGAAATCACCGAGGTCACCCAGACGGATTTTCTTGCCCTCAAGCAACATCTCACGCATACAGTCTACGGCAATGTAGAGGATGGCGCTGATGTCGGCTCTCGAATAGACACTTCCATGAGAGGTGATGTGCTTGGCAAACTTCTCGATGGTCATGATATCGGTGTACTGTGAGATGGCGAAAGCATTCTGCTTCTCAGTCTTCACGAGTTTCAGGTCCTTTGGGTCAGGGGTTGTACCCTCCTTCTTTGCCTGGTTGATGCGTGACTTCGCCTGGTTGATTTCCAGAAGATTTGCGTTCACGCTACGCATTACGATGCTGTAATTAATCATAGTCGTTTGTAGTATGTTTAGAGTCCTTTGTTTTGCAACTCCCCAGAACGCCCCGTTCCTGCCGTTTTCGGGGTCTTCATTGATGACCGGCGCCTGCCATCATTTATGACCCGTGTTGGTCTTAATAGAAGACCCGAGCAAGGCACAAAAGGCTGTTCTTTCGATTGCCGGTGCAAAGATACAACATTTTCGGACAGAATGCAAGCTTTTACCCTAACTTTCTATTCCGAAAATGACGTAAGTTTCTGATAGATTATACTTTCTATCGTTTTCTATCAGAAGTTTATTGCAGAAACATAGCAAAACAGGAAAATACGCATTGAAGGTAGCTGAAGAAACGTGAAAAAGCGGTCATTAAGGTCAAGGTCATTAAGGTCATTAAGAAAATGGGAATCGGTCATTTTGAGCTATAGTATATATAAATATATTTATATATACTATAGGAAAATGTTTTTTCTCCGAAACCTTAATGACCTTGACCTTAATGACCGGATAGAATATTTCTGTTTTAAAGACTTGCAGTAAATAAGGTAACGTCTCGTAATTAGTTGTTTATTACACATTTATACCAGTATATTAAAGTTGCTATTAATGTTTTTATGTATAAGTATAATCTACATTCTCTAGTGCCGGAAATGAGTTCTTATATTGCTTTTTCTCCTCTCTTTACCTCATTCTACCCCTTATTTACCCCTCGAATTTGTCAAAAATACGTCAAGTCTGAGACGGATTTATGTCTGAGGAGGGGCATTTTTCACCCTTAGGAGGGGGGGAACATCTTCCTATCCCCCATATTTTGCATTTTTCCGTTAAATAACGTGATAAAATTCTTTGGTTTGCCTGCTTTTTATTATCTTTGCTAGTAATTGACAAATTATTGACGTATCAATAGTTCTGAAAGCTAGAAACTACATAACAATAATGCTGAGATGGAAATGTGTAATCTATTGTTATATAGCTATTTTGTATGTATATTTCGTGTGTAAAGTGAAGTCTGTATGTTGGGTTACGAATAGAATATATATTTACTTTTTAAATCATAGCGCTCGCTTTTTATGCATTCTCCCAATACCTGTTTTCAGCGATGAAAAACGGAAAAATTAGAGTTTCCTGATTACATAACCCCCTTTTTAGCCCATGAATAGCCGATTTTGCCCTTTAATTCATGCCCTAATTGAGCAGCTGAAGGAGGAATATCCATTAGCCACGATTCATGGTCATAATGAATTTGCCAACAAAGCCTGTCCCTGCTTTAATGTGAAGAAGGAGTGGGGCTAACAGATAGGGAACGCGCTGCGTTCCCTATTTATACTCATTTTCCGATGCACCATGCATAACCAACTGAATATCAGTTGCTTAATGTATGCTTGAGCCATATGGAAGCCGGGACGAAATGTAAGGATTTCTGTCTCCTTAATTATCTGATATTCAGTGCTTTTTAGTCCTACTTTCCTACTTTTTTCAAGTATCTTTTTAAGCCCTTTTCTACGCCTTTCACTTTCCCACGCAAATAATGAATGTCATTGATTCTCAATCGGTTAAGTACTGACGTGATATTTGTGAGCCGCTTTCCTTCTGAATGAAAAGAATGTTGATTATCAGCTACTTACGATTTTCGTATTTTCACTTGGTTTCACTTGATTTCATTCATTTTGTATGTCATATATCTTTACAAACGCCCATTTTTAGAGGTTGAAGATTTAACATATTTAACCTTTGTAAACACTCAAAATCTGCATTTTCGTGCTAAAACGTGCTTTTTTATCATTTTTGAGAGGTCGGCTTTTATCTGAATAAATCTGCCATCGTCAGCTGGCATTGGATGTCATCAGAATAGCCGCCCGGCGCAAGTCCATAGGAGGTGATCATCGTGATGAGTACCGTTTTCTCGGTGCCCGTTTCCCTGATGAAGGTCTCCCTTCGGTTGCGGATGCGGTTGTCCTCGCCTTCTATAATAACGTAAGGGGCGTTGGATTATTGCATCGTCTTGATAGGCGATAAAATCAATATATTCTGACATGTTTCTTTCTTTTTGCATAAATAACATTAAAAATCATACATCTTGTAAATGATTAGGGACGATTTTCATCTTTTTTTTGTATTTTTGCTATTCAATGTTGTAGAACGTCAATACAAAAAGAAACGGATAAGAGATATGGATGAAAATAATGTGCCTGAAATGCGTCCGACATTCGAAGAAATTCGAAAAGTGGATGGTAACGGGAAAGAATACTGGAGCTCACGTGATCTTTGTAATGCGATGGGCTATTCGGGATATTGGAAATTCCAGAATGTAATAGACAAAGCAATCAAAGTTGCCAGTGAAAAAGGTATGAATATAGACGAACATTTCAACCATGCGGTTGACATGTTCAAGGTGGGTAATGGAGCGTTTCGCAAGGTCGAAGCTTTCCATCTATCACGTATGGCTTGTATGATCATTTCTGAGAATGCTGATTCAAGGAAGCTGTTAGTGAAGCAGGCAAGAGCCTATTTTTCTCAATCCGTATCTACAACCGAACTTATGCAGAACTCTCTGGAATCCAATATCTTACTGTATAAAACTGCACAAGGTGAGACTCGCATTGAAGTGATTTTCAACAACGAAACTTTTTGGATGTCACAGAAAAGGATGGCTGCTTTGTTTGGTGTTGATAGAGCAACTATCACTTATCATATTTCTCAGATTTATGAGTCTGGTGAATTGCAAAGAGAGGCAACTTGTAGAAAAATTCAACAAGTTCAACTGGAGGGAGAGCGTGATGTCGAGCGTGCTCCATTGTTCTACAATCTTGATGTAATTATTGCTGTTGGTTATCGAGTGAACAGCTATCAGGCAACCCAATTCCGTATATGGGCAACCTCTGTATTGAAGGAGTTCATCATTAAGGGTTATGTCTTGGATGATGAACGTTTGAAGCAAGGTAAGCACTTCGGCAAGGATTATTTTGACGATTTGCTGGAACGCATCCGTGAAATCCGCACTTCAGAACGTAGATACTACCAGAAGATAACTGATATTTATGCTGAGTGTAGTGCTGATTATGACGCAAAGGCTGAAAGTACCAAACTTTTCTACAAGATGGTGCAGAATATGATGCATCTGGCGGTTACCAATCATACGGCAGCCGAGATTGTTTATGAGCGAGCTGATGCGGAAATGCCTCACATGGGATTGACTACATGGAAGAAAGCACCGGATGGAAGAGTTCAAAAGTCTGATACGATAGTGGCAAAGAACTATCTTTCTGATGAAGAATTGTCTCAGCTCAACGCAATAACAACAAGTTTCCTGGACCTCGCAGAATCTCGTGCAAGACGACACATCGTTACTACTATGGAGGATTGGAAGAATCGCCTGAAGCTGTTGCTTGAAACAATGGACTATGATGCTAAGAGTAGTGCAGGTAAGGTTTCGCAAGAAGAAGCCAGAGAAAAGGCTTATTCTGAGTATGAGAAATATAAGGTTATTCAAGACCGTTCCTATATCTCGGATTTCGACCGATTCAATAGTGGCAATGATGATGAAACTCCATTGCTTCCATTTGATATTGATCCAAAAGAATAGGGGTTGAGTAGAGTGCTTGAATTATGTCATAGTAGTACCGTCTTATCTTATATAAGAAAAATAACGCAATGAAATGATCAAAATATTTAAAGACAATGAAAAGAATTATCGATAGTACATTAGTAATACTTTCTTTGATGTTGATCTTCGGTTGCAAGGAAAGTAAGGTGGGGCAGGGAAACCCTACCAAAGACAGCATGTCTATTGACACCGATAGTGTGATTTCGGGCAAAGTCTTTACCAAGCAAGATATTGCATCGGAAGATACGCTTAACGCTGTTATAAGAACACAATCTCCCAAGTCCAAGAATTTCGATTTTGAAGTATTTATTATGCGAGGGGAGAAAACTGTACAAATTATACCTTTCTCTTATCCAAAGGACGATACTTTTGACCCAAATGGTGGCCGGAAGGATAGCTGTCTGATGGCTGATGTGACGTTTGATGGCAATAAAGATCTGTTGGTATATTTGGGACAATTCGGAAATCAAGGTGTGGAATATTGGGATGCTTATGTCTGGAATGAAGTCAAGCAGAAGTTCTTGTTTGTTCCATCATTCCATGATATTCCCAATCCTACGCTTAACGAAAAAGAAAAGATTATTGAATCTTTCAGCCGTGGTTCTGCCGTTGATTATGAGTTTGGAAAATGGAAGTTCGAGAAAGGTGTGTTTGTACAAAAAGAACTTCTGTCACACCCTCCGAGAGAGAGTGAATAGTATTATTCTCCGTTCATCACCACTTCATCGCCTCCTTGGGAAGCAACGGAATGGCTCCATAGCGTCCTAATAGATAACCCTTACGGACATCTTCACGAGGCTTGAATTCTGCCAAGGATGTAAGATGAGACGCTCCATCCTTTTCCTTCTCGACAAACCATACTTCGTCAGCTCTGATAAGGTCGAGGTTGAGCAGGTTGCATTCATGAGTAGAGAAGATGAGCTGAGTGTCTCTTCCTGACTCCAGCCCTGAGAAATAGCACTCTAAGATTTTCTGCGAGAGCATCGGGTGCATACTGCGGTCAATCTCGTCGATTAGATAGTCAACTTCATTTTGCTTCAAATCGATGAGCATTGGGATGAAGTCAAGCAACCGGATGCTGCCATCAGATTCTTCGCTCAAATCAAATACTACCTCTGTGCCGGAAGTAAGATTCCGGTGAACAGCCTTTTGCTTGTAAATCTCGTATCCTCCGTTGGCATTCACCTCGAAAAGAAGCATTTCGCCTCCAACTGTGGCAGCCATGCTGTACGCCTTGCCGTTCTTGGCCTTGCTGAGTATGTTGTCAAGTAAATCGGAAGATAAGTTTACTTCCTCTTTTTTGATTTTGTACAGGCGCACGTCTGAAATGCCCGTGTTGAAGTAGGCAAGAAGCGAGCGAGTCGTTTCCTGCAGCTCATCATTGTTTTCAATAAGGAAAGAAATTCCCTGCAGGCGTGTGCTTGGGAAGATGATCTTCAAGCCGTCTGCAAACCAGTTCCTGGCCATGCGTATGGTTTCAAGTCCCTTGCCGTTTCTGCGCACATACTCTGAAAGGAAGCTGAAATCAGAAGGAGTACTGTGGGCGATGAACTTCAGAAGCATGGATGTTTCTTCGTTTCCATCCACCTTGCCAAACGTGAACTCGTTACCGGCAGCTGTAACTTTTCTGGTGAAAACTTCCTTGTCGGTACGGCTGTTGATTTCAAACAGCCATTCCTCCTTAATTCCTCCGACGGTGAACTCCATGCCATAGGCGAAGCACTTACCCTTGGTCTTGAACTCGATTTCTACCTTAGAGTTTTTCTCTTCGGTATCAGCAAGCTTGAAAGGTTCCACCTTGCTTTGCGGAAAGCTTCCATTGGCTATCTGCTGGAGCAGGGCAATGGTCTTGATGACGTTGCTCTTTCCGGAAGCATTGGCACCATAAACGATACCAGCCTTCAGAACAGAAATGTCATCACGCTTCTCTGCACGGGAAACGTGAGACGGATGTGCGTTGCTCTTACCTGCCACAAAGCTGATTTGAGTCTCATCCTTGATGGAATATATATTTTCAAATGTAGCTCTAAGTATCATAACAATGTCTTTTTCTTATTAACACTGATGCAAAGATAAGCTTTTTCTTCGAAAAATGTGTTTGCTAATGTCGAATACTTGCAAAATTCTTGCATGTTTAACACATGTTAGTTGGTTCGTGACTTAGTCTCTTATCTAACCGTTATGATTATGTTCTAGTGTAGTATTACAATAAATGTAAATAAACCTTGCAGATAAAATGGGTTAGATAGCTAGTTAAAAAAAGATAAATATAGGCGAGCATTTCAACCACGTGGTTGAAATGCTCAATTTTGTATTTGCTTGTGATTCTTTAAATTATGACTTTAGAGAATTACCAAAATGGGCAACTTGTAGAAAAATTTGGATAGTTCAAACTGGAGGGAGTTATAATGCCGAATATGCCTTGCTGTTTAATAATTTCTATTCTAATATCGCAGTGAGTCTCACTTCGTCTCTTTGGATCTGCATTTCCGTAATGCCATAGGGTGACTTATTATTCGTTTAACGATTGAGCTTTCATTGAATAGTAGAATATGTGTCAATGTTTAACCAAGTTCAATGTAAAATGGCCACGATTCAAACACTTATTGGTATTCTGATGTGACATTTTTTCTTTTTATAAAAGAAAACGCCGGAAAAAGTTGGTGGTTTCGAAATATTTCATTATATTTGCAATTAAAAATATTAAAAGCGGAGAATATGGATTTGACTCATAATATTATTGAATACGTAAACTGCTGCGTTGGCGCTTTTGCGAATCGTTTTAAGCTTTCTTCGGCAGATTCGTACGCCTATTTGCGCAGATTTAAAGGAATAGACTTCCTTGTTGATTGCTATGCGGCTGAGCATACTCTTTCTATAGAGGATGCTGTGGAGGATATTGCCATATTATGTCAAAAGAATGGAGGACGATTAGGATGCTAAAACTATATCATGGTAGCAATGTCGTGATAGATAAAATAGATTTATGTCTTTCACGAAAAGGCAAGGATTTTGGATGTGGATTTTATCTGAATCCAAATGAATCGCAAGCAAGGGAAATGGCAGTTCGTACTGCTCAAAGACTGCAGGAGGGAACACCTGTGGTTAATGCTTACTTGTTTGATGACAGCTTGCTTATGGAAGATTCAACGGTTTTATCCGTAAAAGTCTTTGAAGATTATTCTGAAGAATGGGCAGAATTCATTTTGATGAATAGAAGGAATATGACTTCTACGCCTGCTCATCCTTACGATATAGTTATTGGTCCTATTGCAGACGATACGGTTGGTCTCCAAATGCGTCGCTTTATTCAGGGCTATATCAGTATTGACAGAATGATTGAAGAATTGCGTTTCAAAAAGCCTGCAGTTCAGTATTTCTTTGGAACAGAAAAAGCTGTTAGTTACTTAAAGAAGATTTGATTATGAATGAAGATATTCAGTTTCAGATAGAATGCCTCTCTACAGAATTGGTTGAGATGCTGATGCAGAAGTATGGATGGGATATGAAGAAAGCTCTGGATGAGCTGTATTCTTCAGAAACCTACAAGCGCTTGTGTAATCCTGCCTGTGGCTTGTATTACGAAGGAGCAGTGTATGTTTTCTCTTATTTGGAGAATGAGATGGAAACTGGAGTTGTAAAATAATGGTAATAGTGAACGCATGCGTTCACTATTTGTTTTTCTAATTACAATTGAAGAAAGGAATTTAATTCTGAGAATATGGCAATCAAGGAAAAGAATGGAAATACGTTCCCTCATGAGCTATTCAAGGTTGGTGACTTGGTCACATTCCAATGGGATGATACGTTGAAGGATGGTATTGTCTTAGTTGTAGATGCTTATGGTACATTTGAATCTCCCAATATTCCTTCTTATGATATTATGGTAGAGAATGAGAATATGTTGTATAAGCATGTAAAATGCGATTTGGTAAAATCGAAAATCTAAAGATAATGTGTCGATAAGTCGTGGAAATCTATCGTTTTTCAATAGATTTCCACGACTTATCGGTATGTATTGCAGGAGTTGGTTATTAGTATGCAATATTTCTAAAGGCAAAAATAACCAACAAAAGATAAGTGGTAGATTAAGGTTCTAACACCCATCTTGATTCTTTTCCAGTTGGACCTATTGCCGATTCGTTAGTAATATAGGTCAGACCAAACTTAGTTTTAGTTTTCATTGCCTTGCGAATAGAGTACATTATTTGTTCTATCGTAAAACCGCATTTAGGATAATCTTGAAGAGCTAATTCAACCGCACACTCTTGAGCTATACCTGCATTGCCATTGGTATAGTAGCTTACTACCTGTTCGTCTGTAAGTTCGTCCACGGACTTGACAGAACATTGTTTAAGATATTCTTGTATATTCATATTGATAAATTCTTTTTTTCAATTACACAATCCTCTGGTACGTAAAGCTTCCATCGACATAAATAGGTGTCAGAATCGCCTGTTGAGGTTAGACGTTTGGTGTGCAAGGCACCTTTCGAGCGGCACGTTTCTATGAATTGGTCGCTTATGTGATGATGCTCTTTGCTATGCTCCAGGATGAATCCTACCTTTTGATAGAGGAATGCTTTATTGTACAATGCCAGATACTTTTCGAGTTTTGGCTCATCAAGCAGTGATATTCCTTCCATGCAATGAAGCAATTCCTCAATGCCTCCAGCACGTTCTATACGGTCGCAGCAGTCTATGACTGTTCGTTCCAAATCAGTTACACGTACATAAGGATTTCCCTTGGGAGTTATAACGCCATTTTCCGCAGTTGGTTCAAAATGGGCTGCACAGTACACAAAGTCTATTCCTTCAAAAGCAAAATCTTTGAAACGGCTTTTGCTGCCAACATAGGCATTGTAGAAAGGTTGGTGAGCAACTCCATGTAATTCAAGGGCTGTGTGCCAACCAACATATGAAGATTCTGAAATCTTGGAACTCAACTCGAACTTGTCACACATGGGAGCATCTGTCGATGGATCAATGGTGGCGTACATGTTTCGTCTAATGGGCTTCAGAACCTTCTGCGATTGCCATCGGGATATGGCCGTGGATGTTCCTGCATGAGACAATTTCATTTCACGCATCACATCTTCAAAGTTGAAGATCCTCATCTTGTATAAAGGCGTAAAAGTTGCCATTTTTGCATCGAAGTATTTATATATGAATAACTTTGTGCAAAAATAGCAACTTTTCTTCAAATATCCTAATATTTAAGCAAGAAAAACGAATTATTATACTATTTTCAGAATAGGTCAACGAATGGTGTCAACCTTGCTCCATTTCGTATAACTATTCTTGCATTTCAGCAAGGAAAAATAGATTTTCCCAAATTCCTTGATTATATGTTAATAAACAAGTTTATTTCGGCATATATACATATATGGTTTTCTTAAACTTGTAAACTTCCTGGTTTAAACGGTTGTAAGAGGGTAGAGGTTTACTATTTGAGTTTGAAAGAACATGTATATATACATGGGTAAACTTAAACCTTAAACTTGTATGCGCCGTAAGCTTTGCCTTGGTTGCTCTTTAGCTGGTTCAGGGCTTTACCTTCTTCTTCTCCTTGCTGAAAGCCAGTTTTCCTTTTAGATAGACAATAGCTTCATGTCACAAAAAAATGTCGTTTTTGTGACAAAATCATTAGCTTGCATCTTGTCTCAGGCATCATGCTTCTCTACTCAGCTTCCCTCTACATGCTGATGCTTACCCTTGGCAGTCATAGGCCTGATTGTTCAGTCCTTGGCTTAACCTTATTCATGTTCATGATGAAGTTTGAGTTTTCCTGCCAGTCTCTTGAACTTATAAGCCATATAGAGCAACCAGTTTGCTTGAACAAACATCGAGGAGGATGCAGCTTTCCTTTACCCAACCAACTGCAGATATTTTCTATTCATCCTTTTCATTCATATTTTTGGACGAAGCATCCACACTTACTTTTTCCGCTGCAAAGTTAGTGCAAGCCACATTTCTGCAAGTACCAGGTGCCTTATTCTCTGAATTTTTTCAAAAACTTTTCCGTCTGCTGCTCATCCAAAAAACTTTTCCTGCCCAAGGGTGAAATAATTCGATAATTCCTTGCTTCCTATGTTTTCCTTGCTAACTCTGATAGCATCGTAAAAAATAAATGTTTCACTTCTAAAAATATTGAATTATGAAAAAGATGGAAAATTCTTTCGCAGTAACTGGTTTCGTAGGTAAGGATGCAAGCATCCATCAGTTTACAACAGCAAGCGTAGCTCGCTTCTCACTGGCCATCAGCCGCAATGAGAAGAATGGCGATGAAAACTCTCGCACTTCTGCCTTCATGAATGTAGAGGCTTGGCGCAAGAACGAGAACACCTCTTCATTCGACCGTCTGGTCAAGGGAGCACTCCTCACTGTAGAGGGCTACTTCAAGCCAGAGGAATGGCAGGATGCCGAGGGAGTCAAGCACAACCGAGTGATTCTCGTAGCCACCAAGTTCTATGAAGCTGTAGAGAAGGAGAACACTCCTGATTCTCAGCAGGGCAAGACCCAGAAGGATAAGTAAATTCTTCTCTCCAGATGATAGAGCGACCTTCGGGTCGCTTTTTTTGTGCTTATACTTTTCCTTGCTGAAAGGGAAGACCTGTTATAAGGAGATTCTTGCAGGATTGATAATCCCTCAGCATCTTGTCATTCACTCTTTTATTTTGTTATTTGATCCATATACCAAACCTTATCTCCCCATCCTTCGCCATAGAGAGCAGGAGAGAGGGATGCTATAAAATACTGAGCCTTGTTGTTGAGATGAGTGAGCGTAGTGGCTAACTTGAATTGCCATTCAATATCAAGTGAGTACGTAGGCTCATCTATCACTACGATGGCTTCGTTTCCATTTAGCAGGAACACTCTCAGCAAAATCAATAGAATTTGCTTTTCGCCAGAAGACAGTGCTTCTACAGGCAACACTCCAGTGTCTGTAAGGACAGAGAACTTGCTGCCTTCTATTTCGATGCGTTTGCCCGTCATGGCAAAGAAATCGTTTATGATCTTCTGAAAATCAGCTATCTTGGCTTTCATTTCAATTCTTTTCTCCTCTGAACTATCTAGCATAGACATGCGGAGGCTCATGAGTGAAGGTCCGGTCTTCATGTCATATATATAGTAATCCAACTCCTGCGATAGGGCATTGCTTGTCTTACGCTTATCTCTCAATGCAATGTTGTCAATGGAGGGAAGATAGATTATATGATCTTTGCTTTCTTTATCTTCAGCTAAAGATAGATATAGATTTCTCAGGAATGTGGTCTTGCCACTTCCATTGCTGCCCATAATGATATTAACATCAGAATGTGGCTGAAATTGAACGTGTAGATTATTCCAGATTTCAACATCTATATGATTCAATATTATCTGTTTCATACTTCAATATATTTTCCAGGATTGAATGATTCATGTTCCCCATGAAATACATATCCCAGCTGATTTGACACACAGTTGGTATTGCCTATCTTCACATCCACGTTGTAGTGAGAGTGACCGAATATCCAGTAATCTATGCCGCTATTCTTGATGTACTCTTCCAATTCCACCGTGAAGGCACCATTAGCTTGACTGTCTGCGAACTTGGGACATTGCATCTGGAAAGACGGAACATGATGTGTGACAACTATCTTTCTTCTGGCCTTGCTGCATGAAACAGCATCTTTCAAGAAAGACAGGCATCTTTCATGTTCACGGTTGAAGTCTGCAAACGTTAGAAGATCTCCATTGAAGATGATGCGTCGGAAGTCGCTTATGACTTGTTCTGTATAGTATGCCTCCTTCAGTGGAATTTTAGACCACAATGTTGTTATGAAGAGGTCGATGTCTCCAATGTGAACAACAGCATTGTAATAGCTGTGAACATTGGGGCGTATTTCAAGACAAAAGCCATCGTTAAGCTTGGCAATGTCATAGTATTTGTAGAACTCATGGTTGCCCATGCAGGCTATGACTTGCTGATAGTTCTCAGAAGCCCAGTCCCAGAAGGGATGCTTGGAATAGTTCTCGTCTCCCAGGTAGCCGATGTCTCCAGCCAGAACGAGAATATCTCCTGTTACTTGCAGGGGATTCTCCTTCAGGAATCTCCAGTTGTCGGCAAATTCCAGGTGGAGGTCAGATGCATATTGTATTTTCATAATTGTTCTGTTGTAAATAATTCGTCTAATTGTTCCAATAAAGCCTCAATGAATGATGAATTCTGATCAAGAGAAGTTGGCTTCAAAAGTCTCACGAAATTTCTCTAATCCTTCCATTGTCTTTCAGACGAAGGAACTATCGCTCGGCAGAATTGATGTAAACATCATTCAGCTCTCGCTTAACCCTTCCATTCTATTTCATTAATTAAACGTTCAACTTCGCCTTCCACTCGTGGGTCTTCATCCTTACTCAGTGAAATGGCCAATGATAATCTGTCCACCCATTCGGCTTTGGTACCAATGGCGGTGACAGGTGGGTATTTCCATGCCTCAATGATGAAGTTGCCATCAAATTCGTTAGGACGCACCAAGGCTCCTGATGATTTGAATTCCCGGAGTTGTTTGACTGGCATCATGATCATCCTTTCTGAATCAGGATTCAGCCATGTATAATGTGCAAGTGCATTGATTCCGCATCTTGGGAAAGAATCGTTAGAAAGCAGATCGTCACAGAAGATGCGTTCTTCTACAGGATTGAGAAGGTAAGGCTGGGCTTGTTTCCACAGTTCCTTTCCCTTCTTCTCGAAGTGAACGACCTTTCGCTTAGATCCATCAGATACTTTCTGGCAAAGTCCCAAGTCTTCAAGGCAGGTTATTCCAAGCGTAATGCTTGCATAGGAATATGGAATCTTATCCTCCATGTCACGTGCAGCCAATCCTTCAATACTCTCTATCTGCAGATGATAGAGAAGCAGGTATTGGGCTACAGGTGACAGAGCCTTAGCCTGTTTGGTCTTGCGGATGCGCTCATTAGCCAGAAGCATAGGCAAATGAACGTATTTATCCGAGACAATGAAATAAACATCTTTGTCTATGAGTCTCTGCCTTTCATAAGCCGGGCAGGTTGGCAGAAGGAATACGACAGGAAGCTGGAACAGTGAAGCGAGATTGCTTGCTGTAATGGCCAAACTTCGTGGTGGAGCTACCTTTCCTTTAGGTTCGGCGAAAAGTAAGGACATACCGTGGTATTCGCCATCGAAGAACTTGTATGCAAGTGAATCTCCAATGGTGACACCTTTCATCTGCGCCTTCTTCCGTTCTTGCAGCTGTATAGGTCTTCCTAATATGATGACATCATTTCTCATTTTAATCATTCTGCTTCATTTTAATACCCTATTAAAACGATGCAAATATATTAAAATAAACTGGTAATACCAAAGTTTTTTGCATTTTTTATGCAGAAAGGTTAAAATGTATGCAAAAACCAGATTTTCTTTGAGATAAACATGGTTTTTCCCAAATAAAATAGTATTTTTGTACTTACATAAATATACGTAAAATATAAGATAGAGCCGTGATGAGGCTTAGCAATATAGTAACAATGAAATATATTTGGTTGATTATCTTTCTGATATTGCCGATAGTCGGTGTTCTTTATACCGCTTGGCGAATGTGGCATTTACTGCCTTTTTCCATTGCCATGAAATGGGTGGCAGTGGGAGTTTTAGTTGTATGGTTCAGCACCATATTCATCGCCTTTTCGGGAGCGTTAGAGAAAATGCCACTTTTTGCGGCAACAGCAGTTTATGAAGTGGGCTTTTCCTTCATCTTCATCCTGTTGTATCTGGTAATGCTGTTCCTCGTGCTCGACGTTGGACGCCTTGTTCATATAGTGCCTAAAGCTTGGCTATTTGACAATGGTTATACTTCCATCGGCATTTTTGCCTTCATGCTGCTGATTTTCGGCTATGGCAGCATACACTATAATAATAAGGTGAGAGAACAGATTGATATCAAGACCGATAAGGCTATCAGTTTAGAAAAGAAGAGTACAAAGATTGTACTTCTTAGCGATCTTCATCTCGGTTATCACAACCGCCGTTCAGACTTCAGGAAATGGGTGGATATGATTAATGCAGAGCAGCCAGACCTCATATTGACAGCCGGAGACATTATAGACATCAGCGTCCGTCCTTTGATGGAAGAAAACGTAGCTGAAGAGTTTCATCGACTGAAAGCTCCAGTCTATGCTTGTCTTGGCAACCATGAGTATTACAGCAACCAACCAAAGGCAAGGCGATTTTATCGTGAAGCAGGCATTACTTTGCTGCAGGATAGCGTGGCAAAGATAGGCAATCTGTGCATCATCGGCAGGGACGACCGCACGAATATGCAGCGCAAATCCCTGGCGATGATTATGGAAGAGGCAAGAAAGAAGGGCTTCATTTCTGACTTGCATCATGGGAAATCTTCGGATGAGTTTTTCATTCTTCTCGACCACCAGCCTTATCATTTGGAAGAGGCAGAACAAAACGGCATTGACTTCCAGTTTAGTGGTCACACCCATCACGGACAGGTTTGGCCTGTCTCCTGGGTTACCGATGCTTTATACGAGAAAGCCTATGGCTCACTTCAAAAAGGAAACACCCAATACTACATCAGTTCGGGTTTGGGAATCTGGGGTGGAAAATTCCGCATTGGCACTCAGTCAGAATATGTAGTGCTGACAATTGAGCATAAGTAAAATATAAAATCAGTGTATTTATAAAGAGCGGCCTTCGGGTCGCTTTTTTTTATGCTTATACTTTTCCTTGCTGAAAAGATAGTCTTGTTATAGGAGGATTTCATTCATCGACTTCTGGGAATCGGTAAGAATTCTGTTGCGAAGGTAACGGTTCTGTCTTATCTTTACAAGGTCAGGGCGTTGCTTTGCTGAAAAATCTCCACACCTTTCGGGTAGTATTTTGCAGACAAAACCTTGTATGGATAGCCATAACACCTTCTGGATGCAACATAATTTTTAACCATCCCAGAAGTAGTTGATCTACGAAAGGGAGATAAAATCAGATGGCATTATGACAACAATGAAATCAATTCTCAGCCGACTTACCCAGGCGGTGAACGGCACAGACAAGGAACTCTTCAGTGAGCAGGAGTTGAACCAGTTTGCTTCATTCTATCTTGACAAGTGGGATGAAAACACAAGCGAGGACGTGGTGGCAGAGTCTTTCGTGGACTATTGGTGGAACACCGACAGGGCTTGCAGACGATGCTCGGAATGCGGCAAGCTGATGCGTGAGGGTTATTGCGCAGACATGGGAGTAGCCTACTATTGCAGCAAGGACTGTCTGCATAGCGACTTCACAGATGAGGAATGGGCAGAGGAATGTGAATCCAACGACCAGAGTTATTATACAGAATGGTAATCAAATAAATATACAAGACAATGGCTAATCAGGCAACAACGACCTATAAGGTCACAGGAACCAAAAAGGCAGTAAGCAACCTTTGGAACACCCTTCAGCGCATGGAGGTGAATAGCAGGAACATCTGGCTGGATGACCTTGCCAAGCACTATGGAATCGACTATCAGAAGAAGCACATCAGCGTGCGTGGTCACATCTACTGGGCAGAGTATGAGGAGGATGAAGACACCAATCTTCTTTCCTTTGAGACCGAAACTGCCTGGGACGCTTGCAATAACCTCTTCTTTGAGATAAATCGACTCCTGGATGATGAACTGAGCATTTCCTACAGATGCTGCGAGTGTGGATGTGAGGTCTATTACACTCACGATGAAGGCGATTACTTTCCCGAAGAATGCTGCGTCAGCGCATCCGGCGAACCATTCGAGGATTGTTGTGATGATGTTTGCGGCACTATCGGAGAAGCCATCAGGGAATGGATTTCCAAGACCGGTATTGAGCAGGGAGAGCGAACTGATGAGCAGATGATGGACTTCATCAATGAATATGAGTATGAGGACGATGACACTTATTTCTACATCCGAACCTTCACATTTGAATAAATGACTCCTCAAATCCTGACGTTTCCCCTGACACTTTGGGTTGTTAGGGGAAGCGTGAAGGAACTCTCGCCAGATACCCGTACCTTTGTACACGTTAATACATGTAGCCACGTACACGTGGAGCCATGTACACAAGAATACGTTAATACATATATACAAAAGATTTTATATTATGTCATTGAAAATCATTACATTCGCCAATCATAAAGGTGGCGTTTCGAAGACCACCTCTACAGCCTCCATCGGGGCTTGTATGGCACGTATGGGCAAGAAAGTCCTGCTCATAGACCTTGACGGTCAGGCAAATCTTACCCTGTATTTCATCCCGAATGAAGATGAAGTGCAGGCAAGTATCTTTGACTCTCTGGTTGATGGCGCACCCCTGCCAGTGAAGCACATCAGGGAGAACCTCGACCTCGTTCCTTCCTCCCTCGAAATGGCAAGCGCAGAGATTGCTTTGACCAATCTCCTGGCAAGAGAACAGCTGCTGAGCCGACTGCTCGAACCTGTGAAGCAGAACTATGACTACATTCTCATAGACTGTCCTCCATCTTTGGGAATCGTCACCACAAACGCTTTCCTTGCAGCTGATGAAATCATCGTTCCGATGACTCCCGAACTGCTTCCTCTGAAAGGAATGAGAATGCTCGATTCCTTTGTCTCTACATTGCAGCGAGTGAAGCCGATCCTCAGACTGGGAGGAGTTTTCATCGCCAGATTCAACCATCGCAAATTAAACAAGGTGGTTGAGCAAGCTGTGAAGTCCCGTTATGAGACTGTCACCATGAAGACTCGCATCCGAGAAAACATCGCCCTGGCAGAATCGGCAGGCAGCGGTCAGAGCATCTTTGAATACGACCCTCAGTCGAACGGAGCGAAGGATTATCAGGCATTGACAGAAGAAATTATTTCACGTAATCAATAAAGACTATGGCAAAGAAGAATATGGACATTCTGCTTGGCAACATTCTCGGTAAGGCTGCCATTCATCCTCAGGACAGATTTGACAAGTCTCCTGGGGACTCGAAGGAAGAACGAAATGAAGTTAAAAGCCCTCAGACAGAGAGCGATTCGCCCAATGATGAACCATGGCGACATTTCTCCTTTATCTGCTCAAAGGAACTCGTTGACAAGGTTCAGAGCATCGCCCGAAAGGAAGGTTTCACCATCCGCTCGTTCATGGAATACGTCATGAAACAAGGCGTTGAAGCTTATGAGTCGAAATATGGTAAGGTCAAGAAAATCAGGACTAAAACCATCCGGGAAGTCATGTAGAAAGTGTGGATGTGTAGCCATGTACACATGAATACATTGATACATGTGTACGTTGATACATGTCCACATGTGGATATGAATACAATGAAATTAAATAACATCAAAAACGAAAAGTCATGAAAATGTATCTTTCAATCGCCATCCTTCTGATGATGATGGCTTCACCTGTAGTATTCACCTCTTGTGGCAATGATGACCCGATGGAGGAGGTCGAGAGTCCGGAAACAAAACTGGACGTTTGGACAGAGCCATTCCACATCATGGGTGCGAATGTGGATGAGGTTAAGAGCTATATGGCTCAATCCATGAAGCGTTACCGCCAGGTAGCTGAGACTTCCGGTGACAACATACAGTTGACCTATATGACTGGGCAGGGTAGTGAAGGCGTTCTTTACAGCTTCTCCCGTCTTGACGGTTCTCTTTATTCTGTCATTGATACGGAGCGAAGTGTGAACCGTGGGCTTGTCATTGACTATCTGAAGAAGCACTACACGTTTGTTTCTGCTGATGAAGCCAGCCTGCAGTATTGTTTCACCAACCAGGACAAATCCATGGTGATTACAACCATGAAAATTTCAGATTCCTATTTCAATGTGAACTATTCATTGGTTTATTGATTGGGAAAAATAAGATTTCCACCATCAGAACTTCGTGCTCTGGTGGTGGTAGTTTTAGATGTCTGTGCGTGCTTGAAGGAGCATCCTGCTCTTTGTTTTGCTAAATAATAATAAAAATAACGTCTGGTGGATATAAAGCAAGTTTTATTTCTTATATTTGCAATCAAATTACAAATATCGAGGTTAAAATGGTTTTAGAGATACGTTTAAGCAATATGTTCTCGTTTCGAGACGAGGTGACTTTGGACTTGCAGGCTGCCAAGATTCAGACAAAGAAGGCAAGGGAGCTTGAAGGTAATCTGTTTTCCGTGGATGGAGAACAGATGTTGAAGAGCGTTGCCTTATTTGGAGCCAACGCTTCGGGTAAAAGCAATGTGATTAAAGCCATCAGAGCTTGTGTGAACATGGTTCGTTCATCACATAATTATAATGTTGACACCAGGTTTGCCATCTCACCTTTCAAGTTTGAGGATTATGCCAACAAGCCAAGCTCTTTCTACATCCGTTTCCTGCTGAATGGAGTAGAGTATGAGTATTCCTTCTCCTTTATTCATGATGAAATCATCACCGAGACTTTGTACTATTATCCGAATGGTCGCAAGTCGCTGGTATTCAGGCGTGATGAAAGCAGAGGAACAGAGAAGAAAGACATCTATGAGTTTAAGACAGTTATCAAGCGTCCTTTCGATGTAGCTGACAATACATCGAAGAAGACACTCTATATTTCTCGTGCCAGTCAGATGGACAGGGAAATAGCCCAAAAGATTTTCCTGTTCTTCTGCAATGACATCGTGCTTGATTATCAGGTGGCTAACATTGATTCTCTGGATAATTTGTTCAAGGAACGAAAGGAGCAGATGCTGGAGGTGTTGAGAACGGCAGATAGCGACATCATTGACTTCAAGATTCAGAACAATGCCATCACGACTTTTCATCGTACCAACCCTTCCGTTGCGTTTGATTTCGAGACGGAAGAGTCGGAGGGAACCAAGACTTTGTTCCGGATGATGGTGAGGATGATTGGTATTATCCATGAAGGTAAGATGCTTCTTGTCGATGAGATAGACAACAGTCTCCATACCCAGCTGGTTGAATTTGTGATAGGCATGTTCAATCATAGCAACCATGCCCAGCTCATCTACACCATTCATAACACCCATTTGCTGAACACCGATTTTCAGCGAAGGGATCAGGTGTATTTCGTGAACAAGCGAGAGGATGGAAGCAGTGATTTGTATTCTCTGTTTGATTTCAAGGATTTCCGGGACACGCTGGATATGGAGAAGGCTTATCTGCAGGGACGCTTTGATGCTATTCCTACTATATCTAATCTCACTATTTAGCTTATTATGAAACGTTTTACTTATCTTCGTACATAAATTATAAATATATGGCACAGATGAATCTTACTCCATTGGATGATGTGCTTGACAAGCACTTTGGAAAAGTTGGTACTCCGAAACGTGACGCATTTGAGAGTGACGTGGACGAAGCTTTACACGCTTACCGCTTGGAGCAAGCCGTTAAGAATACTCGTATAGAGCAGAACAAGCCTCTCGATTAGAAAAATGTTACTATTTATAAGATACGTTTAAACGAAAGACTGCGATATAAAATAAATAAGATGAAAGAATTATTGGGTATTATATTATTGACATTATTGGTAGTGCTTGGTTCGTGCAACTCCAATACAAATGTGTCTCTTATGGAAACTTCTCCGCAACTATTTGGTGTACGCCAAGTAAGCTCAGGTAATCCTGACTATAGAAATAGAGAGTTGTTCATAAACGAATTGGAAAAAAAGTGTAAATATCCTATTGAGTTTCAAAAAAATAATTTGGAAGCATACGTTGCTGTTGAATACAAGACAGACCAACGAGGATATATTGTAAAAAAAAGAGTGGTTGCTTGCGACAACAAAAAATTCAAAAAGATAACATTGGATATATTCGACGAAGTTAAAACTCTCAAAATAGCCACTACAGAGAAAATAGATACAATCTACTTCCAATACAAGATACAAGGTTCACCAACTTTAATCCATTCAAAAGTAGATGTCAAGATTATCGGCTATGGCAGCAATAATAAATCAATTTTAATGAAGTAACTCGATTTATCATAAATAATAATTATTAAAGAGTCATGAAAGTATATTAGTCTTTCGTGACTCTTTAATGTCCAAGTATTATAATTTTCCTATAATGCCAATACTATTTCCTCTTTTTTTACTTTTTGATTAAAAATCGCCCTAAAAACAACTTTTTTGAAACTTTTTTCTTGCTACGAAAAAAGACTTCACTCTCCCTTTATACCTTTGCATCGTCAAAACAAGGAAGTATGGGTGAGCGGCTTAAACCAGCACACTGCTAACGTGCCGAACCGAAAGGTTCCGAAGGTTCGAATCCTTCTGCTTCCGCACTTTGGCTCGTTAGCTCAGTTGGATCAGAGCACGACGCTACGAACGTCGGGGTCGGGAGTTCGAGTCTCTCACGAGTCACAACATTGGAGGTTTGGCAGAGTTGGTCTATTGCACCGGTCTTGAAAACCGGCAGGCGGCAACGTCTCAAAGGTTCGAATCCTTTAGCCTCCGCAAACTTGCCCTATCGCATAACGGTAGTGCGGCAGATTCTGGATCTGCAAGTGGTGGTTCGATTCCATCTGGGGCAACATAAGTAAGGAGCTTTGGCAGACTTGGTGTATGCGCGGGACTGAAAATCCCGAGAACGTGGTTCGACTCCACGAGGCTCCACTTTAAAATTCGGGAGTGCTCCAGTGGCAACGAGGGCGGACTGTAAATCCGCTGTCTGATGACTTCGTAGGTTCGAGTCCTACCTCCCGAACTCAACTTGCCCTATGGTATAATGGTAGCACAACAGGTTTTGGTCTTGTTAGCGAAGGTTCGATTCCTTCTGGGGCGACAAGTTAAAAAACAACTTCATGGTGTAATTGGTAGCATACCAGATTTCAGATCTGGAGGTGGTGGTTCGAATCCATCTGGAGTTTATATGGAGTTTGTAGCTCAGTTGGTAGAGTGCCAGGTTGTGGCTCTGGTGGTCATGGGTTCGATCCCCATCAAACTCCCAAATGCTTCAATAGCACAGTGGTAGTGCAGCTCCCTTGTAATGAGCAGGTCGTAGGTCCGAATCCTACTTGAAGCTCCACATAAGAAAGGCTTCTCTTCAGGCAATTTTGCTTGAAAAGAAACCTTTTAGCTTTCTTGTAAGACGATGGCTCGTTGATGTTCATTCATAATTTTCCTTCTTTATCCTTACACAAAGTTCAGAATAGATTTGAGTCTGTCCTGTACCTTGTTGAGCACCTGGATGGTGTCTTCATTGTTCTTATCCTTCTTGTTTTCAAGAAGAATGATAGCCTTCTTTATCAGCTTGCAGTCCTCTATGGATAAAGGCATTTCAGTGATAGAGTAGTCTGGATCAGCGTATCTGTAGTATATTCTATCATAAACCTCGATAGGAGCATTGTAGCCCAGTTTGTCAGATCTCATAATCTGTATGTCCATCTGAACAGTTCTGGCGCATACTCCTTTGGTGATTCCCTCCATGTCGTAGAGTGCATCGCTACATGCCTCCACGAGATCATCGAGAGTCCATCTTCTGTATCTGTTTCTTAAACAGTTGTCTATAGTTTTGTACCTTATTAAGGCATTCTTATTTGCTGGCATAGTTCTTTCATTTTAAACGTAAAAAATGGTTGGATTTCATCCAGCTTTTCCTCGCCATGTCAGAGCAGATGCAAGCATTTGGCTAAAAAGAAAAAGTTGGATTCTCCCGGCAAGGAAACTCCAACTCTTTCGTATTATCTTTGTTCTCTTTGGGGCACGCTGCTACGATGCCCGATAGAAATAACTATGCGAATAATGATGTGGGAATCCTATACCGGCTGTATCTGATGTACTTGATGTATGTACATAACTATTCCGCTCAAAGCGTCGATAGCTCTGAACGAATGATTGTGATGTTATGTGCATATTTAAATTCATTTCCGTATAGGATTTTTATATTTTTACTTCTAAATTCTTTTAACGGGTGCAAAGATACAAAAATAGTGCGAAATCTTTTTGCGTAGCAGCAAAAAAATGGTATAAACATGCGGATTTTAACCAAAATGAGCTATTCTTATAGTGATAATCGTCTGATTTTCCCTGATAATGCTTCGCCCCACGCCATGAAGGATGCTACTGGAGTTCCACCTGATAGACTTTGCATTTATGTCAGCAGAGCATGACGTAAGTGCAAAGCCCCTCAGTCGGAAGGTGCCCACGAAACGACATCCGGTAGCTTACAAACTGAGTAGGTGGGACGCAAGCGATTCCCACTTAATCAGTTTGACACTACTGCATGTCCATTCGTCGAGAAGGGCACTGGCTCACAGCATCGTCCTTCATTTTCCCTCCCTTCCACCTTATTATAATATAATGGTCTTCTATTTTTTTAATGTATTCATGTGGACGTGAATACATATATACATGGATAGGTGTGTACGTGTACACATGAATATAACTTGAAGCCCTCATACCATGATGAGTAGCAGGCCTTTATAGATTTGCATTTTTATAAACAAGATGATAATGCTTCGCCCCACACCATGAAGGATGCTACTGGAGTTCCACCTGATAGACTTTGCATTTATGTCAGCAGAGCATGACGTTAGTGCAAAGTCCCTCAGTCGGAAGGTGCCCACGAAACGACATACGGTTGCTTACAAACTGAGTAGGTGGGACGCAAGCGATTCCCACTTAATCAGTTTGACACTACTGCATATCCATTCGTCGAGAAGGGCACTGGCTCACAGCATCAACCTCCATTTTCCCTCCCTTCCAACCTTTTTATAATATCCTGGTCTTCCGCTTTTAAAATGTATTCATGTGGACGTGAATACATATATACATGGATAGGTGTGTACGTGTACACATGAATACAACTTAAATCCTCATACCATGATGAGTAGCAGGCCTTTATAGATTTGCATTTTTATAAACAAGATGATAATGCTTCGCCCCACACCATGAAGGATGCTACTGAAGTTCCACCTGATAGACTTTGCATTTATGTCAGCAGAGCATGACGTAAGTGCAAAGTCCCTCAGTTGGAAGGTGCCCACGAAACGACATCCGGTAGCTTACAAACTGAGTAGGTGGGACGCAAGCGATTCCCACTTAATCAGTTTGACACTACTGCATGTCCATTCGTCGAGAAGGGCACTGGCTCACAGCATCAACCTTCATTTCCCTCCCTTCCACCTTATTATAATATCCTGGTCTTCCTCTTTATAGGCATTCTGTCTTTCCTTTATAAATCTGTCGGCTTTTCTTCTTTATAATCTTCGCCCACGCCATAGTCCAGTAAGCATGAACAGTTTGCCAGCGTGTTGTTCTTTCGCAGGCCGATTTTATCGACTTACGAAGGAACAACACGCTGGCTTTTTAAACTGTTGATACTTGCTTGGACTATTCCCACCCGGCTTTTTTATCCCTGCTGTCATTCCCTGTTATATTTTTTTCTTCTTCTTACTGAAACCAGAAGTCTTTGATTCCGTATCGTCTTTGGGATTTCGGGATTCTTTTTCTGCAAAGTTATCGCGTATTTGGCAAATAGCAAGTCGTGATTCGGTAACAATCTTCCTTTTCCATGAAACATGCAAAAGAGTATTCTTCCCATCAGACTTGCCTTATTGCCTTGTACGCACTTTGAAAAGCAGAAAAAGCTTCCCGATCCCAAGTCCGAAAGGACTTAACGAAAGGGAGAAGAAATTAAGAGACTATGGCAAAAGGTTTCAACAACCGCCTGATTACTCCAGAATTGGAGAAGGCAATGCAGGACTATCCGCTCTATTCCCAGGATAGCAAGAAGAAGGATGCAGTTTGCATCGCAGTGTTTTTCATCGGCAACGCTCGCTGGTACATTCTTGAAGGACAGCGAGAGAATGATGATTTTGTGCTTTTTGGCATCGTTGTAGGTCTGGCTGAGACTGAGTACAGCTACATTTCTGCCAATGAAATGGCAAGCGTGGAACTGGACGCAACCAAGTTCGGACTCGGCATGGTCAGAGTGGAGCAGAGAAAGCCATTCCAACCATGTCAGCTTTCTGAAATCTTCGACAGAGAGTTGCAGTCTTTCCTCAGCAGACTTTACGATTGAAAACATTTTTCTCGGTGGGTAGTGGCTGATGGCTGCTACCTGCCAAGTAACAACACTTAAAGCAATGAACATGGTACAGGTTTACATCAAGGGACAGGAGGATAAGGAGTTGAGCAGCTTTTTGCGCTATTATCCGGTACGTATCAAGAACATCGGTATGGATGCTTTCTTCGACCGCCAGGTTATCTATGATTTCAAGGATGGTCGAAACCATGCAGATGTGGCGAAGTGCGTGGCAAAAATGCTTGTCAAGAAGTTTGGTCGCAAGGTTCGCAGCGTTGTCTTCTCTTGCGTTCCTGCAAGCAGTCAGGAGCGTAACGAGGCACGCAACAAGAACTTCTCTGAACTTGTCTGCAGGTTTTCAGGAGCAATCAACGGCTTTTCCCATGTCAAGGTTGTTGGCGAACGAACCGCAGTTCATGGCACAAAGGTCAAAAAGGAAGAGCGAGCAAAGCGCTTGAAGGAAAAGAATAATATTGAGGTGGATGCGAACTTCTTCAAAAACAAGATAGTCTGCATTTGGGACGATGTGGTTACTACCGGCACTTCATTCTGTGCCTACACCGCACAATTAGAACAAGTAGGGGCGCACGTAACAAACGGCATTTTCCTCGGCAAGACATCATATAAATACGTACAACAATGAAAAGAAAGAACATGACAAAGTTTGATAAGGCTGTTTCGGCAGCCTTTACAGGCCATCGCTTTTACAACTTCTCGCAGCAGGAGGTCATAAGAGAGCGATTGACCAAAGCCATCCTCGAAGCTTACGAGCATGGCATCAGCAATTTTATTTCGGGATTCGCCATCGGTATTGACTTGATGGCAGCCCAGATTGTGCAGTCGCTGAAAACTTCCTGCCCAGGAATGACGCTTACCGCAGCCATTCCTTTCAGAGGTCAGGCAGATAGATTCCAGCCCGGCGACAGGATGGTTTATGATGGATTGATGGCTTCAGCAGATGAGGTGATCATCCTTTCAGAATACTATTACACCCGATGTTTTCTTGACCGAGACGAGTTCATGGTTGAGAATGCGTCCCTTCTCATTGCCTTCTATGATGGGAGAGAGAAGGGTGGAACCTACTACACTTTCAAGAAAGCCAACTGTTTGGGCATTCCGGTTGTGAATATATATTGAATAACTCGCTAAATATCAAGCTTATGAATGAATTTGTTGACATCATCGTTATCTACATTGTTCTCCGTGCCATCCTCGCCTTCCTGGGCGCATGGTGGCATGGAGACGGACGCAACGATTTCAGACGAGACCGATAAATCAGCCGAAAATGTAAAAAGTTACGGAGATAATTCATATTCTCCGTAACTTCTTACATTAAGCCTCCATTTTTGAAGTTATTGGGTTTCCCTCAGTTCTTCTATGAGGTTTTCAAGAATATAATCATCGCTCATAAGCTGTAAACCATATTTCGGGTCAGACAGTTGCTGGTACACCTTAGTAGTGTAAAACAAGTTGAGTGCCCTTTCTGCATCAATATGCAGAGCTTCTGCCAGCATCATTATTATTCGGCTTTGTTTGCGCCATAATACAGAATCCCTCATAGTCAATCCTCCTTTTCTATTTGTTCTGACGAAACAAACGACAGATAGTTGTCAACAATCTCTTGGTTCAATATGCAGAGTTGATGATTTACAGCCTTGTATTTCAATTGTCCTAGGGCTTGCTCGGCTGTAATGACATTGTTCTCGTAGTCTTCTACAGTATCAATGACATTATCGTTGGCAACGCCACCTTCCACGATGTCATACATGGTTTGCTTTGTACCTCCTTTACGGCAATCAACTACATATTCCAGCCATTCAAGATTGTAACTGTCGAAGATTTTAATGCGATAATCTTTACTCTTTACCGCATCGTAATCAAATGAATATATAGACAATGTCGGTAGGGCATTACGTCCTTTTCTTTCAGCAATAGTCTTTGCCCATGACGAAGCCTGTAGGCGCAATTTGGTAAGGTAGAAGCCTTGCCCAAAGTCCACCTTCTTTCTTCCTAATTTTACAAGTGGTTTACCAACTTGTATATAAGAGCCATGATATAGTGTTATCATACTTCTTTCTCCCAGTTTAATAAAGTTTCACTAATGTCGTCTGCCACCCAGTCAAGGCTTTGTGTATGAAGGTCTTCATACCGTTTAATCAGCCTACGGTGAATCAGTCCCTGTTTCAGCAGGCGGTCGTGCATCTCCTTTCCGGAAATGCCCAATTTCCGTGCTCCACTCTCTATTGCCATAACGGCGAAGTGAATATGTCTGTATGTATCGTTGTCTGAATATGCCATATTCTGTATTCCGTTTATTTTGTATTCTTTATTGTTTCTTCATGCTCTAATCATTTGATAGATATGCGCCTGAATCTATGGGATAAGCCAAGTTCAACCCCATATTGGCACTATATATCTGCAAAAATACAAAAAATATTCAGAAAAGTGATTTAATGAATGAATTTTGTTTGCAGGACGAACTTGATTTAACCTTATTTATATGCTAGAGGGTTGTTGATGGCATCTTGAATAACCAGAAATCCTTAATGACCTTAATGACCGTGACCTTAATGACCGGAAAACGCCTCTAAACATTTATTTGTTTTTCTGATGAAACTCCTTCCTTGTCTTAGCCATTACTTCTGTAGCCCTATCATGGGTCTCTATAAGCAATGGGCTTTTGTGATATTGCACAATCTTGACCCCGACAGAGTTGTGCCTTTTCTTTTCCTCGATGCATTGAATGATCAAGTCCGGATTGGCAGATTTAGCCGTTGGAGTCTTGTCAAAGTTCTGAATATAGGCAGCGTTGGTCAGGAAGAGAATGTCGGAACCTTCCGGTATTTCCTGCATTACTTTCACCATGAGGGTTAGCATCATGCGGAACTCCGTGGTGTGTAGGTCGCTGATTACATCACGGCTGATGATGTTGCCGTTATGCTCAATTACAACGGCAGCACCACCAGCTCGCTCTTTATGGCCATAATCACATGAACCACCTATCCAAACGTAATATGTAGAAGTATCTTGTGTCATAATTATTTTATCTTCAATGTCCGCAGATATTCCTTCTGCTCGGGCGTGATTCTGTAGCTCTCGATGGCCTTCTGGATTGTCTTGTTGTGCGTCCAGGGAGCAAGGCGGCGTTGCTCGATGTAGGGAATCGTTGCGTCCCATTGCTTGGCAAGGGCTGTGGCAAAGAACCAGGCTGCCATCATTTTTACGTAATACTCTTCGCTCATTATTGATGCTGGAATTTCAAGATATTCTGCCTTGAAGTCTTTATCCAGGTAATGAGACATAAGTGTCTCTATTCCAAAGCGACAAGTATAGACGTGTGATGATTTATTCCAAGTCTTGATTTTCGTCAGTAACTCCTTCTTGTGTTTGGCAAACACCTTCGGAGACATGATGTCGCAAACTGCCCAGTTGTCCACGAATGGCAGGAAGCTGTCTGTCAGACGAATGCACTCTTCGTAGTCTTTCACCTCGGAGATGAGGAGTCCGTGAAGCATGTTCTCATCGTAGTATTCGTGAGGAAGCTGCTGAAGGAAATCCTCGCATTCTTTCTCCTTTGTAAATTCTTTTGTGAACTTGCGGAGCACAGGCACACGAATGCCTATGAAACTTTCCAAAGGCACTCCCGGTGTCAGTTTGGCTTGGAAAGCAGCATACTGCTTATCCTGCATGGCGAACAGTCTTTCTTGAAGTAAAGTCATAAATTCTTTGTTTTATAATTAGGGTGTCCAGTTCTGTGTTCCAGTTTTTAGTATCAAAAACAATGTAATAACCATCTAAGTCATTGATAATCATTCGCTAAATAAACTATAATCTTGTGCGAATCTACATCAGACTTTTTG